>Ga0299907_10002997_pt1 | contig 10679 bp, 9 predicted proteins | sample RVTome_16_FD_198680 | JGI IMG/M metagenome (GOLD analysis project Ga0299907, IMG submission 198680) | Soil microbial communities from uranium-contaminated site in the Upper Colorado River Basin, Wyoming, United States - RVT152D67 (version 2) ... | reverse complement strand
GCGCATCACAACCAGCGTCGACGTGCGCGACTACCTCGACCAGAAGCGGCGCGCCATGGTCGCCCACAAGAGCCAGATCGCGGAGACGTCGTTCTTTCTGGCGATGCCTCCGGAGGGGTTCTCGCTGATGTGGGGAACGGAATGGTACGTGCAGACGAAGCCGGAGTGGAGCGGGCCGAGACAGACGTCGATTTTCAACGGCCCGTAGGGCGCGCCGACCGCGTTCTTTCCGTCAGACGAGGTTCGCAACAACATGCCGCCCCTACCGGCCAATCATTGCAAAGCTCGTCGGCTATAGATCGCCCTAGCGACCGGCGACCAGTTCTCTTGCGTCGTCGGGAACCCGTTCGATGGGGAGTTCCTCAGGGAGACTTGAATGCTTGCGGCGCGCCCGGGTAGCGGAGAAGGCCACGGCAACACCGGCGAGGAACCACCCGGCGAACGCCCACCACGGCGTCGGACTGGGAACCGGCTCGGGGGCAGAAGGCTCCTTCTGCAGCTGCTCGATGGCTCGAGTCGACTCGATCGTTGCCGCGGCCACGTCGACCAACTGCCTATTCGCTTCACGCACGTCGTGGCGCAGGCGCCTGATCGCGAGATCCGAGTCCATCGAGACTCGGTCGAGCTTGCGAGCGGTCTCCGCCGCGAGAGGTTCTGGGGACACTCGGACACGCTGGGGGATGACGTCTGCGAGCGGAGTTCGACATCCAGCGTCGCACAACATCAGGTTGTATTGGCCGGCCGTAACCTCCGGTACCTGAAGGTTGGCGGTCGCAACCGCCATGTTCGAGTCCCACCGAGAGAGCTCCACGTTTCCGATTGGGATCGACCATTCGGGAGGAGTCCACCACCGCCTCGGCTGGGGCCGGGACATCGCCCATCGCAGTCTCTTCTTGTCGATTCCTTTTACGAGGTACACGTAGAAGGCGGTCGTTCGAGCCCTCTCGGCCACTTCGATGGTCCGGAACATGACTTCGGAGCGCACCTTCAATGTCTCGCCGATGCCAATATGGCCTCCGACACGCCCGATAGACGACCACCATCCGCCGGCGTTCGCGGTCCCGGGAAATGCCAGAGTGAATGTGACCACCGCCGATAGCAACAAAGCCGTTCGACGCATGACCTGCTCCCTGTTAGTGCACCGCCTGCCGATCGCAGGATCATGTGATTAGACGGTTGTTTCCGCCCGCTGGTTCTTTCCGTAAAGAAACCGGGAAATCCCCGGGATTTCCCGGACAGAATGGAGCTCAGCGGTCGGCGTAACGCTCCCGAATCTCGAGCGCCTCGTCGATGACGTTCAGGAAGCTGTCGAGGAGCGATGCGTCGAAGTGCATGTCCCTGCCCTCGCGCATGATATCGACTGCCTTGCCGAGCGGGAATGCCTTCTTGTAGACGCGGTCCGAGGTGAGCGCGTCGAACACGTCTGCGATGGCGGCGATCCGCCCCTCGAGTGGGATCTGATCACCGACCAGCCCCAGCGGATATCCCGATCCGTCGACCCGTTCGTGGTGCGTCCACGCAATGTCGGCTGCCGTACGCAACAGATCAGACTTCGAGCCCGCAAGGATGCGATAGCCGATCTCGCTGTGCTGCTGCATGATGGTCCGCTCTTCTGGAGTGAGCTTGCCCGGCTTGAGCAGGATGCTGTCCGGGATCCCGATCTTGCCCACGTCGTGCATGAGGCTTGCGACCCGAATTAGTTCCGCGCGCTCGACGTCGGCCCCATGGCTGCGAGCAAGCAGCGCGCAGTAGCGGCTCATCCTCTGAATGTGTTGCGCGGTTTCGTCGTCCCTTAACTCAGCCGCGATCGCCAGTCTCTGGATCGTCTCCTCACGCGACAGCCGTACGTCTTTCTCGGCCTTCTCAAGACGAGCGATCGCTTCCCACAACTCGGCGGTGCGCTCCTTGATCATCTGCTCGAGGCGCATTCGGTGATTGCGGTTCTCCAGCTCGAGCCCCCGACGCCTCAGCGCATTCGCGACGTTTATCAGGATCTCGTTGGGCTCGAACGGCTTGATGATGTAGCCGTACGCGCCGATATCGAGAGCGGTGTGCGCAAGCTTGGCGTCGTCCATCCCCGTCACCATCACCGTCGCGGTGTCGGGATGGGCCTGATTGATCTGCATGATCAGGTCGAGTCCGGAGGAACCGGGCATGTCCATATCGGTCAGGACGAGGCTGAATTTCTGCTCCTTCAGGCGCAGCATTGCATCCTCGGCGTCGGCCGCACCCTCGCTGGGGTAGCCGTTTCGCTCGAGGAGGCGGCACAGGATGCGCCGAATAGGCTCCTCGTCGTCTACGACAAGGACCCGGTTTTCGTTCGCGTGGGCGGAATCGCTCGCAGCGGGCATTCCGCGATTATCGGCCAGGTGCACGGCGAAATCGACTCACAGGCGGAGATTTGTCATCTTTGCCGCAGTCCGGGCGGGCCGGCCCGGCCTAACCGATCGGGGCTCGCTGGGGCGGCCGCCAAGATTCATCGAAAACGAACGACGTGTCCGAGGGTGGATCCGGAGCCAGAAGACCCCGCTGAGCCCACCGCGCGGCAATTGCTGCCGGCCTCGGATCGTCCCTGAAATGTGCTGCCTGCGAGCACATGAGAGCGCAGGCATAAGTCCTGGCAACCCCCATCGCCAGCGACCGTGCCCCCGCCCCTTCCGGGTCCGAGTCATCCGCCGCACGGAGACGGGCCACTGCACCCTCTATTGCCCGGAAAGGCCCCTCCAGGTCGCCCGCCGCGAGCGAAAGCGCATCGTCGAGCAGGGGATCGAGCGCTCCCGACCTCGCGGCGCGCAGGAAGTCGACGGCCAGGACGTTCGTCGTGCCTTCCCAGATGGGGAGCACGTGTGTGTTCCGTACCAAGGCCGGAACGGTGGAGTCCTCGCAGTAACCGACTCCCCCAAGGCACTCCATCGCTTCGGTCACACCGGCGATGGCCCAGCGCGCCGTCGCCAGCTTGGCTATCGGAGTGAGCCCACGCAGCACAGCCACCTCGCTCTCGTCGGCAACTCCGTACTCGACGCGCCCCAGGAGTTGCGCGCATCGAAGCGACAACATGAGGGTCGCTGCATAGTCGACGGCAAGATCCGCCAGAGTGGCCCGATGTGCGGGGAGATCCGCCAGCACAGCTCCGCCCGATTGCCGTACCCGCGCGAAAGTACGCGCCCAGGCAAGTCCGCGCCCGAGGTTGCCGGCTGCTCCAAGCGAATTGTGGAGACGAGTGATGTTGAGCATCGTCGCGATCTTCTTGATGCCCCCACCGGCAAACGGATCGCCGATTGGATACGCGATTGCTTCGTTCAACTCGAGTTCCGCGGTCGGAAGGGCACGCGTGCCGAGTTTGTCCTTCAAGCGGCGAACGGTGATGCCGTTCGACGTTCCGTTCGAGTCGAATCGATGAATACGGAACAATGCCAGACCTCGAGTACCGTTCTCGGCACCCTGCGGCCGGGCCAGAGTCAAAGCGATCTCTGAAGTTGTTGCGCTCGTGAACCACTTGGTTCCGCTCAGGCGCCACGTGCCGTCTTTATCGCGCGCCGCGATCGTTTCCGTGCGCGATAGGTCCGAGCCCCCCGTGGTTTCGGTCATCCACTGGCCACTCGTCCAGGCAAAGTCGGGGTCACGGGACGTGAGACGCGCGGCGACCTCGACATCCTCATCCCCACCGTATTGAAGGAGGGTCCGGGCGGCGCCGTCGGTCATCGCGACCGGACATGAGTAGAGCGCCGACGAAGGTCCCCACAATGCGAGGAGGCCGGCCCATACGATGCGCGCCTTCTCCCCGTAGCCGGTTGCCTCGTATGGCAACGACGTGATGCCGGCCTCGACACCGACCCGGCCGAGCTCCAGGTACGCGTCGGAGACTCGGATCTCGTCTCGCCGGTGACCCCACGGTCCGTAGGGGATGTGGACCGGCGGCTCGAGCTCGGCGCGAGCGGCAAGGCCGAGGACCTCACGACTCGACGCGATACGGCCCATCGCCGCAAGTTCCGTTTCCGCAGCCGCGAAGACGTCGTCGCCCAGATAGTGATGCATCGCCTGACGGAGAATCAGATCGGAGTGCCAGGCGTCCGCAAGTTCTGGTGGTGACTGAAGGAAGTTCGCCATCTCCGTAGCTTATGCTCCGCGCCGGTGAGCAAACTCGCGATCGAAGCGCGTGGCATCCGTAAGTCCTACGGATCTCTCGAAGCGGTCAAAGGAATCGATCTAGAGGTCGAGGCTGGAGAGGTCTATTCGCTGCTGGGTCCCAACGGCGCCGGCAAGACCACCACTGTTGAGATCCTCGAGGGTTACAGAGACCGGAGCGCCGGGGACGTGAAGGTTCTCGGACACGACCCCGCCAAGGGCGACAGGGCTTTCCGAAGCCGGATCGGGATCGTTCTGCAGGAGACGGGCATCGACCCCTACCTGACGGTGGCCGAGACGATCGATAGGTACCGCGGTTTCTATCCGCGTTCCAGGCCGCTCGATGAGATCATCGAAGTTGTCGGCCTTCACGAGAAACGCGACACGCGCGTCGGAAAACTTTCGGGGGGGCAGCAGAGACGGCTCGACGTGGCGGTCGGGCTCGCCGGGGATCCGGAACTCCTCTTCCTCGACGAACCGACTACCGGCTTCGATCCATCGGCGCGCCGCAACGCGTGGGGGATGATCAGAAACCTCAAGGAACTCGGCAAGACCGTGCTGTTGACGACGCACTACATGGATGAGGCTCAGAACCTTGCCGACCGGGTGGCGATCATCGTCGGCGGCAAAATCGTCGCCGAAGGGGCACCCGAGAGCCTCATCGGCAGTTCGGAAGCCCAGACGCTGATCAGATTCCGGCTGCCGCCCGGATCACCCCCATTGCCGAGCACATTCGGTGCCGGCGATCCGTCCGTTCAGGATCTTGTCGAGGTGGCGTCCGACGATTCCACGCGGCTGCTCCACAAGTTAACCGGCTGGGCAATCGACAACGGAGTCGAGTTGCGTGACCTCACGGTCACGCGACCGTCGCTCGAAGATGTCTTCATACAGCTCACGTCGGATGCCGAGCGGAACCAGAGCGAAGAGGCGAGCGAGTGAACGACTTCGCGTTGACAATGAACCAGCTCCGCTACGAAAATCGCGCCTTCTGGCGTAATCCGGCGGCTGCTTTCTTCACTTTTGCTTTCCCATTGATGTTCCTGGTGATCTTCAACTTGCTGTTTGGAAGCGAGGAGACAGGACCAAGAGGGCAACCCATCACGATGTCCAACTTCTACGTCGCCGCCATCTCAGCGTTGTCCATAATCGGTGCAACGTTCACCAACCTAGCGATCTCGGTCTCTTTCTCGCGCGATGCTGGAACCCTGAAGCGCGTTCGCGGCACGCCACTTCCGGCGTGGGTTTACATGCTTGGGCGCATCGTTCACTCGGTTCTGCTCTCGTTTCTATTGGTCGCGCTGATCACGATCTTTGGTGCGCTTTTCTACGACGTCGACGTCCCCACCAACACGATGCCCGCCGTCCTAGTCGCCCTCATCGTGGGCGGCGCGGCCTTCTCTGCGCTCGGACTAGCGATGACGGCCGTCATCCCGAATGCGGACGCGTCCCCCGCGATCGTCAACGGCACGATCTTGCCGTTGCTGTTCATCTCCGACGTATTCATCCGCCTGGAAGAGGCACCCGGGTGGCTCGTGACTCTGGGGGACCTCTTCCCCGTCAAACACCTATCGACTGCGATGCAGACGGCGTTCAACCCGTACACGACCGGGTCGGGATTCGAATGGGGCGACATCGCCGTGATCGCGGCATGGGGGGCCGCCGGACTCGTCCTTGCAGTCCGCTTCTTCTCGTGGGAGCCGCGCCGCTAGCCGGCGCCCGTTTTCGCCAACTGATGGCAGAAAGCACGGTTTGGGCGCCACACTGCGCCAACTGATGGCAGAAACGATTATCCCGATTGGTTGAGCCTGGACGCTCGAAAGCAAAGCAAGCTAGCCGCGGGTGCTCCAACTATCCTCCTACTACACCAGTCGATACGAGGGGGTGGTGAGCTTGAAGCAACGACGGTTCATTCTCTGCGCCTTGGTTCTGGCCGTGGGCATGTTGACGGCGAACGTGCCTGCCGCCGTTAGCCAAGATGCCGCACAAAGCGAGAACATGGAAATCCTGTTCTCCAGTCAGAACCCCACGATGGCGACCAACTCGGACCTCGCCTTCTGGGGGGATCTGGCCTATGCAGGGAACTACGGCGGGTTCCGCATCTTCGATATATCGGATCCGTCCGATCCGAGTCTTGTCTCGAACATGTCGTGCTTTGGCCCGCAGGGTGACGTCTCCGTCTGGGATACGGACGGAAACGGTGATGCGGATGTCCTGTTTTCGTCGGTGGACTCGACGCTATCGGGACCGGAGTGCGGAGCGACGTCGGTCCCATCTACCACTCCCACCGGCTGGGAGGGAATTCGGATCTTCGACATCAGCGACCCGGCCAACCCGTCACAGATCGGCGCGGTCTACCAGGACTGCGGATCGCACACCCATACCCTGTACCCGGACGAAGAGCGAGACCGCCTATTGATCCTCAACGCTTCCTATCCGCTGTCGTCGGGGCCGACGTGCGGCCAGACAACGGGACCGCCGGCAGGTCGGGATCCACTCCACGGCGTTGTACAGGTGATCGAAGTTCCGATGGACGACCCGGCGGCCGCCGCGGAGCTCACCGAGTTGCCGATCAACTACCCGGGTGACCCCGATAACAAGTTCATCTGGGGGGAACACGGCCTCACCGGTCAGGAGCCGGCGGCGCGCGCGTGCCACGACATCGCGGTGCACATGGGCGAGATGCTCGTCGCGGCTGCATGTGCCGAGCAGGCTCAGATGTGGCGTCTGGACCCGGACACCATGCTGCCCGACACCGCAGATCCGCTGTGGGTCTACGACAACCCGTTCGACGAGAACGGCGCCACCGGTGACCCGAACGACCCGCACACCGCGATCGACTTCTGGCACTCGGCCACGTTCTCCTGGGACGGGACGATCGTGAACTACAGCGACGAGTCCTTTGCCGGCTTCGATCCTCAGGCCCCGCAGGCCTGTCCTCCCATCAGCCGCAAGATCAACACCGAGACTGGAGAACTGATACAGCTCGCGGATACGGGCCGGACGTACTTCCTGCGCGCGCGGACCGGAAGGTTCCTCAGCCAATTCATGATCGATAGGCCGGACGAGACGGCCTACTGCTCGACGCACCAGGGCAACTCCGTTCCCATGCCGGGACGGAAGCTGCTCATCCAGGCGTGGTACGAGGGCGGAGTCAACATCATCGACTTCACCGCGCCGAAGAACCCGCGCGAGATCGCATACTTCGATTTCGCGGGAGCCGGCACCGAAGGGTCGGATAACTGGGCGCACTACTGGTACGAGCAGGACACGACGTCCGGCGCGCCGCTCATCACGTACGGTCAGGACGGCCACAGCGGCCACGGACGCGGCTTCGAGGTGTTCTCGAGCACAGCCGCAATGGGCAGGCGGATCGGGCTCGACCACCTCAATCCACAAACCCAAGAAGTGGTGATGCGCCCCTAGTTCTAAAAGCTTGGGCGCGCGACGTCCGGATATCCTGCCCTCCGTGGAAGTGGCAGTGGACGGCGGCCCAAGGATCTCGTCGGATGGAGTGACCTTCAGCCTTCCGGATCCGGACGGCGAGTTGAATGCCGTGCGCCTATACCAGGAAATCACGAGGCCGCGCAGCGGCCCGGAGTTCGCGCGCACCGAGGACGGCACGTGGGAGGTCCGAATTACTCGACCGAACGCCGACCGGATGGAATACAAGGTGGAGCGCGTCCACAAAGATGGATCCTCCGAGATGATCAGCGATCCGGGCAACCCCAAGCGAGCCCCGGGGCCCTTCGGAGACAAGTCCGTCGTCGAATGGCCGGAGTACCGCGCGCCGCGATGGGTCGAGGAGCAACCCTCTGATCCGGGGACAGCGTTCGAGATCCAGCTTGCGAGCCGGGTTCTTCGAGCCGAATTGCGGACGATCATCTGGACCGCGCCGGGAGCATCCGCGGGCGATCGCCTGCCCGTCCTGGTCGTCCACGACGGACCGGAGTACGCGGAGTTCTCGGAGTTGACCCGGGCGCTGGCGCTGGCCGTCGAAGCCGGCAGGGTCCCGGCGATGCACGCCGCACTGCTGGCGCCGGTGGGCAGGGACCAGATCTACTCGGCATCCGCGGCGTACTCCAGGGCCCTCGCGCACGAGATCCTGCCGGTGCTCACGGAGCTGGCTCCTGGACCCGGGCGCGCTGTCGTGGGGATGGGGGCAAGCCTCGGAGCGCTGGCGATGCTGCACCTCCACCGCACCAACCCCGCGAGCCTCGGCGGGCTCTTCCTGCAATCGGGGAGTTACTTCCGCCAGAGGTTCGACCGGCAGGAGTCCGGCTTCGTCCGCTTCCGCCGCATCACTCGTTTCATGGGGCGCATCTATTCCGAGGAAGACCCCCCGCTTCGGGTGCCGATCGTAATGACTTGCGGCACCGCGGAAGAGAACCTTCACAACAACCGCGCGGCATATGGCGCGATGCGCGCGCAGGGCTACGACATCCAATTGCACGAGCACCGGGACGCACACAACTGGGTGTCGTGGCGCGACGCGCTGGATCCGTTCTTGATGAACTATCTTGCGAGACTCTGGTCGTGAGGCGCGACCACGTCGCCGTCCATGCCCCGGCCATCGGGGGCAGCGGGGACCTCATCGCCTACGGACATTGGGGCCGCCCCGTTCTTGCATTCCCATCACAAGAAGGGCGCGCGTGGGACTACGAAGATCGCGGGATGATCGCCTCCATCGCACACCTCATCGAGGACGGCAGAGCGAAGGTCTACTGCGTCGACAGCTTCGACGCCGGAAGCTGGCACCGAACGGATCTCGCGTTGGAGGGTCGAGCTCGCGCCCACGGGCTCTACGAGGACTGGATCGTCAACCAGATCGCCCCGTGGATCTTCGACGACTGTGGCGGCCCGCAGGAGGTCATCGTCACCGGTTGCTCGTTCGGCGCCTACCATGCGGCGAACTTCGCCTTGAAGCGGGCCGATCTCTTTCCCCTGGCGATCTGCCAGAGCGGCGTCTACGACGTTACCGTCATGGGTGGAGGTGAGCGCGGCGATGCCGTCTACTTCAACAATCCAATGGACTACGTCGCCCACCTCGAAGGCGACCACCTAGAGTGGCTGCGTGGGCGCGTCAGCCTTCTCCTCGTGTGCGGGCAGGGGATGTGGGAGGACACAACCGGAGCCCTCGTGAGCACGAAATCGTTCGCCGGGCTTCTCCGATCGAAGGGAATCAGCCACGAAATGGACTTATGGGGGTGGGACGTGCCGCACGACTGGCCTTCGTGGTGCAAGCAGATCGCTCACCATCTACCGAGGTTCTGCTGAGCGATGGGGAGCCACCACGTCATGGGGATGCTCCTGGGGACGGAAGAGGACTGGTCCGGCGCGTTCGAAGCAATCGTCCGCAGGTACCGGCCGCAGATCGTCTACGGCGGGGAGGAGCACACGTTTGAAACGGATCGGATCACGATCGAGCCGTTCAATCTGCGCGCCCAGCCTCGGTACGCACTCGTCATAGACAGGCTCGCCCACTGGTATTACGTCCCACGCGAGTGGCTGAAGAAAGCTGCGTTGATGGACGACGTCTACCTACTCAACAACCCTTTCACCTTCCAATCCATGGAGAAGCACTCCGCGTACTGCGCAATGATGCGTCTCGGGTTGAAGGTTCCGGAAACGTGGATGCTTCCCACCAAGACACCCGTGGAGAACGAACGGTTTCCCTATACGGCATCGAGGTACAACCGCCAGTTTCGGCTAGAAGACATCGCCGGACGTGTCGGCTACCCACTGTTCATGAAACCGTTCGATGGGGGCGCGTGGGTAGGTGTCACTCGCATAACGAACGATCGCGAGCTTCACAAACGATACGACGAATCGGGGGAACGCCTGATGCACCTACAGGCGTCGGTTGAGAACTTCGACGTCTTCGCCCGGACGCTCTCCATCGGGGCGGAAACGATGGTGATGAACTACGACCCGGGACGGCCGCTGCACGAGCGTTACCAGGTATCGCACGGATTCCTTACCGCCGAGATGGGCCGCGAGGTCATCACGATCAGCCGCCTGGTCAACGCGTTCTTCCTGTGGGAGTTCAATTCGTGCGAGGTCATCGTCAAGGGATCAGAGGCCTACCCGATCGACTACGCGAACGCGTGCCCGGATATGTCGCTCATCAGCCTTCACTACTATTTCCCCTGGGCGATCAAGGCGCTGTTGAAATGGTGTCTGTACTGCGCCACAACAGGCAGGAGGATGGCTATCGATCCCGACACACGTCGCTATTTCGACATCGGGGATCGCACCGACCTGAGCTACGGGGAAAAGCTCGGTCGGTACCACCGCCTTGCAAACGACCATTTCGAAATCGACGGCTACAACGAGTTCTGCTCACAGCACCTCGGCCACCTCGACGAAGCGATGGTGGAATACATCGAGTCCCCGGAATTCGATCGCCTCCTCGTCGACACGGTGCGGGGCACATTCCCGCCGCACGAACACGACCGCTACGTGGCCCATTACCGCGGGCTGCTGGGTGCATGGGCCACCGATCAACACACCTTGCAGAATGCACCACGGGTGAAGGGAGACGGATGACGACCAAG
>Ga0299907_10002996_pt1 | contig 10681 bp, 9 predicted proteins | sample RVTome_16_FD_198680 | JGI IMG/M metagenome (GOLD analysis project Ga0299907, IMG submission 198680) | Soil microbial communities from uranium-contaminated site in the Upper Colorado River Basin, Wyoming, United States - RVT152D67 (version 2) ... | reverse complement strand
AGTGCACGCGGCCGTGCCTCTAACCTCTCCCTTTCGGGTGTGGCGCCCCTCCTCCGGCCCCAGACCAGGAGCACGCGTGGTGACCGACATCGAGACCTGGCCAGGCCGGCCCTACCCGCTGGGGGCCACCTACGACGGCACCGGTACCAACTTTTCGCTGTTCTCCGAGGTGGCCGAGGCCGTCGAGCTGTGCCTGTTCGACGCCGAGGGCGGGGAGCGGCGCGTCGCGCTCAGCGAGGTGGACGGGTTCTGCTGGCACGCCTACCTGCCCCGGGTCGGCGCGGGGCAGCGCTACGGCTTCCGGGTGCACGGTCCCTGGGACCCGGCCCGCGGCCAGCGCTGCAATCCCAACAAGCTGCTGCTCGACCCGTACGCGAAGGCGGTCGACGGCGGCGTGGACTGGGATCCCGCGTGCTTCCCGTACGACGTCGCCTCGGGCGATCCCACCAGCCGCAACGACCAGGACAGCGCCCCCCACGTTCCCAAGGCGGTGGTCGTCAACCCCTTCTTCCACTGGGGCGCCGACCGCCCGCCCGACACCCCGCTCCACGAGTCCGTGATCTACGAGATGCACGTCAAGGGGTTCACGGCCACGCACCCGGACATCCCCGAGCCGCTGCGCGGCACCTACGCCGGGCTGGTCCACCCGGTCGCCGTCGACTACATGACGTCCCTCGGCGTCACCGCGGTCGAGCTCCAGCCGGTCCATCAGTTCGTCCATGACGCCCGGTTGGTCGAGCGGGGCCTGCGCAACTACTGGGGTTACAACTCCATCGGGTTCCTCGCCCCTCACGACGAGTACTCCAGCGCCGGCAGCGACGGCTCCCAGGTCACCGAGTTCAAGGCAATGGTGCGGTCGCTCCACGAGGCCGGCATCGAGGTGATCCTCGACGTCGTCTACAACCACACGGCCGAAGGCAACCACCTGGGGCCGATCCTGTCGTTCAAGGGCATCGACAACGCCGCCTACTACCGGCTCGTGCCCGACGACCGGGCCCACTACTACGACACCACCGGCACCGGGAACAGCCTCAACATGGCCCACCCGCACACGCTGCAGCTGATCATGGACAGCCTGCGCTACTGGGTCACCGAGATGCACGTCGACGGCTTCCGCTTCGACCTGGCGGCCACGCTGGCCCGCCAGTTCCACGAGGTCGAGCGCCTGTCGGCGTTCTTCGACCTGGTGCAGCAGGATCCGGTGGTCAGCCAGGTCAAGCTCATCGCCGAGCCCTGGGACCTGGGCGAGGGCGGCTACCAGGTCGGGAACTTCCCGCCCCAGTGGTCGGAGTGGAACGGGCGCTACCGCGACACGGTCCGAGACGTGTGGCGGGGCGCCCCCGCCGTCCTCGGCGAGCTGGCGTCGCGGCTCACCGGCAGCTCCGACCTCTACCAGGGTGACTCCCGGCGTCCCTCGGCCAGCGTCAACTTCGTCACCGCCCACGACGGGTTCACGCTGCGCGACCTGGTCTCGTACAACGAGAAGCACAACGAGGCCAACCTCGAGGACAACCAGGACGGCGAGAACTACAACCGCTCCTGGAACTGCGGGGTCGAGGGGCCGACCGACGATCCCGAGGTTCTGGCGCTGCGCGCCCGCCAGCAGCGCAACCTGCTCACCACCCTGCTGCTCTCGCAGGGCGTGCCGATGCTGCTGTACGGCGACGAGGTCGGGCGCACGCAGGGCGGCAACAACAACGCCTATTGCCAGGACAACGAGACGTCGTGGTTCGACTGGGCCCACACCGATGAGGGGCTCCACGCGTTCACGACCGGCCTCATCGCGCTGCGCCGGGCCCACCCCGTGTTCCGCCGCCGCCGCTGGTTCCAGGGCCGGCCTTTGCGCGGCACTGTCGACATCGCCTGGCTCAAGCCCGACGGCAGCGAGATGACCGACGACGACTGGCGGTCCGGCAACGAGGCGTGCGTGGGCATGTTCTTCAACGGCGAGGGCATCACCCATCCCGGGCCCCGGGGCGAGGACGTGGTGGACGACTCGTTCCTGCTGCTGCTCAACGCCTCGCCCGAACCGCGCAAGTGGACCATCAGCGGCACCTGGGGCGAGGCCTGGCGCCCGGTCCTCGACACCGCATCGGGTGAGCAGCCGCTGGACGGCAACGAGAACGGCGACGGCGAGGGGGACGAGCTGCGGGGCGAGCTGGTGGTCACCGAGCGCTCGCTGGCGCTGCTGCGCCGGAGCGAGCCCGCGAGCGGGTGACGCGCCCCCGGCGCAGCGGCGGGACCGACGGCGCCGTCCGGGCCTAACCTGCCGCCAAGCGGGGGAGCTGGGGGGTTGATGGCGACGCATCGGCCGGGCGACGACCCGACGGTCCAGCTGCCGGTCCCGGCGCCGGCATCACCACCGGTCGAAGACACGGTGCCCTACCCGCCGTAGCCCCCGCCGGCACGCTCACGCCGGCACCGGAGAGCTTCGACTGCCGCGTCAGCCAGGTCCAGAGGTTCGGCGACGACGGGTAGCCCGGCCCCTTCCGCGAACCAGTCTCGGCCCGATGCCGGACGGTGCTCAGTCGGTCCTGTTGAACAGGCGCACCGCCAGGGCCAGCAGGCCGGTCCCGATCGACAGCACCAGCGCCGCCTCCGCCCACATCGGCACCACCCAGCCGGCGATCTCGACCCCGGGGGCGTCGGGCAGGACCGACCGGCGCACCAGGTCGACGGCGTAGGTCGCCGGGTTGAGGTGGGTGATGACCGCCAGCCACGTGGGCAGGTTCTGCAGCGGGAACACGGCGCCCGACAGGAAGATCATCGGCTGCAGGACCAGCGTCATGACCATCTGGAAGCTCTCCATGCGCTCGATGCGCGTCGCCAGCACGATGCCGAACGCGGTCATGGCGTAGGCGAGCAGGAGCAGGGAGAGGATCAGCAGGAGCAGCCGGCCCACCGTGAGGTCCACGCCGACAATGGGGGCGGCGACGACCAGGATCAGCCCCTGGACCACGGCCACGGTGCCGCCACCGAGCGCCTTGCCCAGCACGATCGACGTGCGGGACACGGGCGCCACCAGCATCTCGCGCATGAACCCGAACTCGCGGTCCCACACGATCGACACCGCCGAGAACAGCGCCGACGTGATGATCGACATGGACAGGATCCCGGGGAACAGGAACTCCTGGTAGTCGAGCCCGCCGGGCACCCCCTGCTGGATGAGGCTGCCCAGCCCCGCCCCCAGGATGAACAGGAAGATGATCGGCTGGGCGAGGCCGGTGATGATGCGGGTCGGCGTGCGGCGCAGCCGGATCAGCTCGCGCTGCCACACCATGCCGATGGTCCGACCGTTGCGGGTGAGGGTGGCCTGGCGGCGGGTGGGGGCGTCGGGTGCCGACACCGAGGTCGCACCGGCGTCCGGGGGGGAGTGGGTGGCCATCAACCCCTCCGGAACCCGCGGACCATCGGATTCATCTTGAACTGGTCGCCGGCGCCCGCCTCGGCGTCGCGGATCGCCCGGCCGGTGTACTTGATGAACACGTCGTCGAGGCTGGGCCGGCGCACGCTCACGCTCTGCACGCCGACGGTCAGGACCCCGAACGCCCGGGGGACGAACTCCTCGCCGTCGGGCACCCGCACCACCAGGCCGCCGTTCTCGCCGACGACCTCGACCCCGAAGGCATCGTGCAGGTCGCGCGCCGCCAGGGCGTCGTCGGCGGTGGCGAAGGTGACGGAGTCGGCGCCCACCGCGGCCTTGAGGGCGTCGGGCGTGTCGATGGCCACGATGCGACCCTGGTCGATGATGGCGATCCGGTCACAGCGCTCGGCCTCGTCCATGTAGTGGGTCGTGAGGAACATCGTGGTGGACTCGCGGCACCGCAGCTCGTCCACGTAGTCCCAGATGTGCGCCCGGGTCTGGGGATCGAGTCCGATCGTCGGCTCGTCGAGGAACAGGACTCGCGGGGCGTGGATCAGTCCCCGGGCGATCTCGAGCCGCCGTTTCATGCCGCCCGAGAAGAAGCGCACCTGCTGTGCCCTGCGCTCGGTGAGCCCGACCATGTCGAGCAGCGGCGTCATGCGCTCGGGCACCTGGCTGCGGGGCACGCCGTACATGACGGCGTGGAAGCGGAGGTTCTCCTCGGCGGTGAGGTAGTCGTCGAGGGTCAGGTCCTGGAAGACGAGCCCGATGCTGGCGCGCACCTCGTCACGCTGGGTCGTGATGTCGTAGCCGTCGACCCGGGCCTGGCCGGCGGTGGACGAGAGCAGTGTGCACAGCATCGAGATGGTCGTGGTCTTGCCCGCGCCGTTGGGGCCCAGGAACCCGAACAGCTCGCCCGGCGCCACCACGAACGACACGTCGTCCACGGCAGTGAAACCGCCGAACCGCTTCACCACGTGCTCGACCTCGACCGCGGGGGCACGAACAGGAGCGGTCGCGGGGTCGGGTCGAGGCCCGGCGGGGGCGGGGGGCATCGCCGCCATCATGCGGCGCTGGGCGCGGAAATCACCAGTCGGGTCTCGTGGTCAGGGCGTGCCGGACCGCTGGCGCTCGCGGTGGGCGGCCACGTTGGCCCGGCTTGCGCAGCGGTCGGAGCAGTAGCGCCGGGACCGGTTGCGGGAGGCGTCGATGAACACGCCCCGGCAGCGCGGGTCGGCGCAGGTGCCGAACCGGTCGGCACCCAGGTCGAGGAGGGCCATGGCCAGCCCCATGACGGCGCCGGTGGCGAACTCGGTGGCGACGGGGCCCCGGTCGTCGGCGATGTGCAGGTGCCAGTCGGAGTCGTCGTGCCCGGAGATGCTGGGCTGGGGCCGGTGGTGCGCGAGCAGGCGGTTGATCCGTTCGACCATGGCGGCGGACCGGCCCTCGGCGGCATCGTCGAAGACCGTCCGCAGCTGGCCCCGCAGGCGGACCAGCGGGGCCAGGTCCTTGGCCTCGACGCGGCGGACCATCCACGGCCACGGTGCGAGGAAGCCGCGCAGGCCGTCGAGGGAGGTCAGCGGATCGACGGGCTCGAGCTCGTCGGGTTGCGAGGAGACCAGGTCGACACCGAGCCGAGCGTAAGACTCAAAATCCACTTGCACCCCTTACGTACCTGTGTCATCGTGTCAGGAGTGAAATACCGCCAAGCACCTTACAGCACAGGAGGCTCGATCGTGAGAGGGCACCTCTTCGGCCGCGGTTGGCGGCTGGTGACGCCACATACGGTCACGTCGCGGTTCAACCACGCCGACCGGCTGCCCGCCCACCACCTGCCGGAGGCCAGCCACGTCGCCTGGAGCCTCCGGTGATCCCGGCCACCACCGCCCCCCGCCCCGATCGGGCGTGGGCCGAAGCGTGGCAGGAATCGTGGGACCGCCAACAGGAGGGCTACATGCCCGACCGCGAGCAGCGACTCGCCGCATTGCTCGACGTCGTCGAGGCCGTAGCGGGGCCGCGACCGCTGGTGCTCGACCTGGCCTGCGGCACCGGCACGATCTCCCGGCGGCTGCTCGAGCGCCTCCCCCGGGCGCGCTCGATCGCCGTCGACGTGGACCCCGCGCTGCTCACCATCGCCCGGGCCACGTTGGGCGACGACGAGCGCGTGCGCTTCGTGCGGGCTGACCTGGCCGACCCCGCCTGGGTGGGGGCGCTGCCGGAGACGCCGGTCGACGCCGTGCTCACGGCCACCGCGATGCACTGGCTCCCCGAGCCCCTGCTGCGGCGGGTCTACCGCGACCTGGCCGGCATCGTTCGCCCCGGCGGTGCGGTGGCCAACGCCGACCAGATGGAGGACCAGGACATGCCGCGGCTGGGCGCGGCCCTCGCGGCCGTGGAGGCCCGCCGTCAGGAGCGGGTGCGGGCCGACGGTCGCCCCGATTGGGACGTCTGGTGGGACATCGCCGCCGCGGATCCCCTGATCACCGACGCCGTGGCCGAGCGCCGGGCGCGCTTCGGGGGGGCGAACCACCCCGCCGAATTCGATCCGCCGTCGTCCTGGCACGCGCAGGCGCTGCGCGACGCGGGCTTCGAGGAGGCGGGCGTCGTCTGGCGGTCGGGCGGCGGCGCCGTGGTGGCTGCCGTCCGCTGACCCCAACCAGTTCAGGCGGTCGGGGCGACCTCCTCGGCGACCCGACCCGCCTCGTCGGGGTCGATGCCGGCCTGGCCCACGAGGTAGCAGGCGATCGGCGCCGCCGTCCGCTCCGAAGCGTGGGCGGCAGTGCCGGCGAGCGCCAACAGCGTGTCCACGGTGGCGGCGTCGGGCGGGGGCACGCCGAGGCGATCGGCGAAGGCCGCGATCCATTCGTCTGCGGTCATGAGCGCAGCCCCCGGGGATGAAAAGTCATGAGCCCATCCTCGCCGCTGGGACAGGCTCCAGCCGCGCCCGCACGTGCTTGTGATGCGGCGTGCCGACCCAGGGGTCGCGGTCCTCGCTGGCGGTCAGCTCGTTGGGGGCCGTGCCGGTGACGACCACCTCGCCGTCGCCCGCCGGGTGGTCGAGGCCCAGCCCGTTGGGCAGCGACAGGTGGCCCGGATGCATGGCCTCGTCGAGCCCGACGGTCACGGCGACGCTGGCGCGCTTCGTGGTGAGGCGGGCGGGGCCGCCGTCGACCAGGCCCAGGCGCTCGGCGTCGGCGGGGTTCACCCGGAGCGCTCCGGTCGGGTCACGCTTCCGCCACGCCGGGTCGCGGATGATCGTGTTCGCGCTGAACGACCTGCGTTCGCCTGCGGACAGGACGAACGGCCACCGATCGTCGGCCCCGGGCGGCGCCTCGTCGGCCAGGCCCCGCAGCTCGGCCAGGAGCTCGGGGATCTCGAGATGGATCAGCCCATCCGGGGTCGTCACCCGGCGCCAGACGGCGTCGTCGTCGCCGGCGTCGTCGGTCACGACCACGCCCGAGGGGCTGGCGAGGATCGCGTCGAACAGCCGCTCGCCCGCCTCGGTGCCCTCGCCGTGACCGGCGCGGCGCACGCCGTCCGGGTTCGCCTGGGCGCAGCGGTGCGCCGCGCCCCACAGCGCGGCCGCGGCGGCGGCGCCCTCGGGCAGGGTCGGGCCCAGGGTGCGGTAGAGCACGACTGGCGCCAGCGGCCCCAGCTCCGGCCTGGACCCCAGCGCCCCGAAGAAGGCCTCGGCGAAAGCGGCCCGCTCGCCGTTGGCGGCCTCCCGCAGGGCCGCCAGCTCGGGCCCGGCGGCGTCCAGCGCACCCGACGCCTCGACCAGCCGGGCGTGGATCTCGGGCTCGGGCAGCGGACCCTGTGGGGGATCCAGCACGGGGCGCCGCAGGTGGAAGACGTTGCGCGGGAAGTCGAAGTTGAAGAACGTCGCCTCCCACTTCTCGAACTGCGTGGGGGCCGGCAACACGTAGTCCGCGAGGCGGGCGGTCTCGGTCAGGTAGACGTCGATGACCACGAGCGTGTCGAGCGCCGCCAGCGCCTCCCGCATCCGCTGCGAGTCGGCCAGCGAATGGGCCGGGTTGCCGCTCTCGACGACCATCGCCCGGTACCGGGCCGGGTGGTCGGTGAGGATCTCGTCGGCGATGACGTTGCAGGGCACCAGCCCGGACACGATGCGGGCGCCCGCGACCGGGCTGCGGGGACCGCCGTCGTCGTCCGCGACCTCCGCCGGGCGGACCTTGCCGAGCGGTACCAGGCTCGACGGTGCGTACTGCGTCCCCGGCCGGCCGAAGTTGCCGGTCAGCAGCCAGACCAGCTTCTCCAGGTAGCTCACCAGGGTGGAGTGGAGGTTCATCTGGATCCCCAGGTCCTCGGCCACGGCCACGCTGGCGGCGCTCCCGATGCGGCGGGCGGCCCGGCGCAGCAGGGCCTCGTCCACGCCGCTCGCGGCGCAGTGGGCGGCGATGTCGACGCCGCGCAACTCGGCGACGACCGCGTCAACCCCTGTGGCGTGCGTGTCGAGCCACCCGCGGTCCGCGAGTCCCTCGTCGACGATGGCCGCCGCCAGCGCCGAGATCAGCCACGCGTCGGTGCCGGGCCGCACCTGCAGGTGGACGTCGGCCAGGTCGGCGGTCTCGGTGCGGCGGGGGTCGACGACGATGAGGGCCCGCGCCGGATCACGGGCGATCTCCTTCAGCGTGGCGCGGGCCCGCGGGAAGCTGTGGCTCTGCCAGGGGTTCTTCCCGATGAACAGGGCGACCTCGCAGGCCTCCATGTCGCCGCGGACGTTGGTCCCCAGGAGCTTGCCGTTGACCCAGAACTCGCCGGTCTTCTCCTGGGCCAGCGCGTTGGAACGGTAGCGGCCGCCGAACGCGTGCATGGTGCACGCCCCGTAGGCGCCGCCGAGGTGGTTGCCCTGCCCGCCGCCGCCGAAATAGAAGATGCTCTCGCCGCCATGGGCGTCGCGCACCGCCGCCAGCCGGCCGGCGACCTCCCGGATGGCGGTGTCCCAGTCGACCACCTCGAAGCTGCCGTCGGGGCGCCGCCGCAGCGGATGGGTCACCCGCTCACCGTGGGGCGGCACGCGTGGCCGATCGGGCACGGGTCGTCCACCGGGGTTCTGGTAGTGGTCGAGGCGGAGCGCCTTCTCGCAGGTGTAGCCCTGCGACGACGGGTGGCTCTTGTCGCCCCGGATGCGCTCGAACCTCCGGGCGAGCTCGAGCGACCCCAAGCGCACCTCGATGCCGCAGTTGCATTCGCAGAGGATGCAGGCCGTCTGCTTCCACTCGGGCGCGTCGGACGTGGTCGGTGTCTCGGTCACAGCCATGGCGGGAACCTAGTCTTGTCAGTTCACTAGTGCAACGGACACGGAGTAAGGTGCCGGGTATGGCAGACCCGGGCGCGTTCGACACGGCCACGGCCGTCGCCCCCTCGGACCCTCGCGTTGCGTCCGGGCGCTTCGAGATGGCCGTCGACCCCGAATGGACCATCGGCGGCCGCCCCAACGGCGGCTACCTGCTGGCGGCCATGGCCCGCGCGGCCCGGTCGGCGCTGGCCTCCGCCGAGGGACCGGACCATCCGCACCCGGTCGCGGCGACCGCCCATTACGTGGCCTCGCCGAGTCCCGGCCCCGCCGAGGTGCTCACCGAGGTGCTCCGGCGGGGACGGCGGATGAGCCAGGTGCGTGCCCGGCTGGAGCAGGGGGGCTCGCCCGCCGTCGAGGCCACCTTCACCCTCGGCCGGCACGATCCCGCGGCCGAGCCCTGGTGGTCCGCCATCGAGGTCCCGCCGCTGCCGCCGATCCACGAGTGCGTCCGGGCCCAGGGTGTGGGACCAGGGGGCGTGGAGCTGGCGATCATGAACCGGGTGCACATCCGCCTCGACCCGGCGACGGCCGGCTTCACGGCCGGCCGCCCGTCCGGCAGCGCCGAGGTCCGGGGCTGGCTGGCGTTCGCCGACGGCCGGGAGCCGGACCCGCTGGCGCTGCTGTACGCCGCCGACTCCTTCCCGCCCGCCACCCTCGAGCTGGCGACGCTCGGCTGGGTGCCGACGCTCGAGCTCACGGTGTACGTGCGGGGCGTCCCCGCTCCGGGGCCGCTGATGGTGCGGCAGTGGGCGCTGCTGGTGCAGGCCGACCTGGTCGACGAGGTGTGCCACGTCTGGGACAGCCGGGGTCGGCTGGTGGCTCAGGCCACACAGCTCGCCGGCGTCCGGGTATTCCGGTCCCACGGTCCCTCGGGCCGGGTCGGGGGTGCGTTCCCGCCCGCGAGCGACCAGAGTGGTCCACCGTGAGGCGCACCCCGTTCGCAGACTGGCCGTGCTCGATCGCCCGTGCCGTCGACCTGCTCGGCGACTGGTGGACGCCGCTGGTGCTGCGCGAGTGCTTCTACGGGGTGCGCCGGTTCGACGACTTCCAGCGCAGCCTCGGCATCGGGCGCAACATCCTCACCCAGCGCCTGAATCGCCTGGTCGCCGAGGGCCTGCTCGAGCGCCGGCAGTACCACGACCGGCCCGTGCGCCACGAGTACGTGCTCACCGACAAGGGCCGAGACTTCTTTCCGGTGCTCGCCGCCCTGGTCCGTTGGGGCGACCGCTGGCTGGCCGGCGAGGCGGGCCCGCCGGTGGTGCTGCGGCACCGGACGTGCGGCCACGACCTGGAGGCGGAGGTTGTGTGCTCGCACTGCGGCGAGCCGGTTCGGCTCCGCGACGTCACCACCCGAATCGGGCCCGGGTACCCGGAGCGCCTACGGCCCGCGGCGATGGCCACCGGGCGGTTCACCGGACCAGCGGAGTAGCGACCGACATGCCCGTCCTGCCCAGTTCCGCCGAGGTCGACGAGACGATCAAGGTCGTCCACGACCACGCCGACCGCATCTTCCTGTGGAACTACGACCGCAACCGCGACCAGCTGGTCACCCTCTACAACAAGGCGATGGGGTCGCAGTGGAACAGCGTGACCGACCTCGACTGGTCGACCGAGGTCGACCCTTTCGAGCTCGTCGACCCGACCACGCCGCTGCAGCAGCTCGCCCGCGCCGCCCGCGACGTCGACGGCTCGCCGATCGCCTCGTGGGGTGACAAGGAACTGCGCCAGCTCGGCGTCGAGAGCTTCAAGGCCCAGCTCAGCCAGTTCATGCACGGTGAGCAGGGCGCCATGCTGACCGCGGCCAAGATCGTCGAGACCGTGCCGTGGATCGACGCCAAGTACTACGCGGCCACCCAGACGATGGACGAGGCCCGCCACACCGAGGTGTTCGCCAAGTACCTGCACACCAAGCTCGGTGAGGCGTACCCGATGAGCCCGTTCCTCGAGGGCCAGATCACCGCCCTGCTCGAGGACGACCGCTGGGACATCGCCTACCT
>Ga0299907_10002995_pt1 | contig 10681 bp, 9 predicted proteins | sample RVTome_16_FD_198680 | JGI IMG/M metagenome (GOLD analysis project Ga0299907, IMG submission 198680) | Soil microbial communities from uranium-contaminated site in the Upper Colorado River Basin, Wyoming, United States - RVT152D67 (version 2) ... | reverse complement strand
CTGGCTGGCGGATGTGAACGCAGCACCTTCCGGCGACGCCCCTCCCGAGCACTACGGCCAAACCTTCCTGACCATGATGGCGTCACCTCAGATCGCGTCGAAGCGCTGGATCTGGGAGCAGTACGATCACATGATCTTCCTCGGAACCGTCATCGGCCCCGGTGGAGACGCCGCGGTCATCCGCCTTCCCGGCACCGAGACGGCTGTCGCCATATCGACGGACGGCCCGGGTCGTCTGTGCATGTTGAATCCTTACGAGGGCGCGCGCCACGCCGTCGCCGAGGCCGCTCGCAACGTCGCTACGGTCGGGGCGAGGCCGGCTGCCATAACGAACTGCCTCAACTTCGGAAGCCCGGAGCGCTCGGAGGTCATGTGGCAGTTCTCGGAGGTCATTCGGGGGATCGGGGACGCGTGCCGGGCGCTCGGCACGCCGGTGACCGGCGGGAACGTGTCTTTCTACAACGAAACGAACGGGCGGCCCATCTATCCGACCCCGGTGATAGGCATGCTCGGCATCCTCGGCGAGCCATCTGCGGCCGTGGGACTCGGGTTCCGCGATGAAGGCGACGCAATTCTGTTGCTGGGAACGACCGAGCTCGGTGACTTCGGCGGCAGTGAATACGGAAAGATCGTCAACAGCGCGATCGGCGGCGTCGTCCCCACCCTGGACATGGCCGCCGAGAGGGCTCTTCACGAAGTGCTCATCGCGGGAGCTCGCGGGGGCTTCTTCAACTCGGCTCACGATCTCTCGGGCGGGGGCCTGGCCGTGGCTCTGTCGGAATGCGCCTTCGCCTCGAGCCGGGGGTTCTCGGTCCAGGTCGGTGGCACCGAACCGCATCGAGCCCTCTACTCCGAGAGTCCCTCGCGGGCGGTCGTGTCATGTACGCAGGGGCTGGTCGACGACGTGCTGGCGCTCGCGAGTGAACACGGTGTCGCCGCCGAGGTGATCGGGGCGGTCAACGGGGACATGTGCGACTTCTCAGTGTTCGCGGTCTCGCTCGATGAGGCGCGATCGGTCTGGGAAGGCGGCTTGAGCGGGCATCTGTCCGCTACCATGGGACGAGATGGTGATTAGAGAGCATCCCGGCGGACGGAAGTTTTCGCGCTTCACCACAACTACCGAAGAGGGACATGTCAGGAGAAGCTAAAGACGCGTGCGGTGTCGTAGGAATCTACGCACCCGGCGAGGACGTTGCCCGGCTCACCTACTACGCGCTGTATGCACTGCAGCACCGCGGGCAGGAATCGGCAGGCATCGCGATCTCCAACGGCGATTCGATGGTGGTTTACAAGGACCTCGGCCTCGTCAGTCAGGTCTTCGACGAGCCCACGCTCAAGAGCCTTCACGGACACGTCGCTATCGGGCATTGTCGCTACTCGACGACCGGCCGCAATACCTGGGAGAACGCACAGCCGAGCTTCAAGAGCGGGACCGAGGGACAGGTCGCTCTCGCCCACAACGGCAATCTCGTCAACACCCTGGATCTGAGGCGCCAGCTCGAGGAGGCCGGAGGGGACCCAACACCGAATCAGGCCCGGCTGGGTTCATCCAACGACACCGACATAGTGGCCGCGATCATCGCCAGGGCCCAAAAGCAAAGAGACACGCGACAGGCTCTCAAGGACATCTTGCCGCGGCTGTCCGGCGCGTTCTCGTTCACGATCATGGATGAGGGGACCGTCTTCGGCGTCCGCGATGCGCAGGGTTTTCGTCCTTTGTGCATCGGCCGGCTCGACTCGGGTGGCTGGGTGCTGGTCTCCGAGACCTGCGCCCTCGATCTCATCGGTGCTCGCTTCATACGTGACGTCGAGCCCGGCGAGATGGTCACGATCAACGAGGGTGGTCTCACGAGCGACCGGTTCGCACCGGCGACGGTGGCCGCCTGCGTCTTCGAGCATGTCTACTTCGCCCGGCCCGACTCGGCCCTGATGGGACAGAACGTCTACTCGACCCGGTATCGCATGGGCCAGCGCCTCGCCGAGGAGAGCCCCGCCGTCGCGGAGTTGGTAATGGCGCTGCCGGATTCGGGCGTTCCGGCGGCACAGGGCTATGCGCAGGCATCCGGAATCGTCTACGGCGAGGGATTCGTGAAGAACCGCTACGTCGGCCGAACCTTCATTCAGCCTACGCAGGCCATGCGCCAACAGGGCATCAAAATGAAGCTCAATCCTCTGCGCGAGGTCATCGCCGGGAAGCGCCTCGTCGTTATCGACGACTCGATCGTGCGCGGCAACACGACTCGCAAGATCGTGAGCATGCTGCGCGAGTCCGGAGCGCGCGAGGTGCACGTACGCATATCCTCGCCTCCGCTGAAGTGGCCGTGCTTCTACGGCATCGACATGCCGAACCAGGACGAGTTGATTGGCTCGCAGCTGGATGTCGAGGGAGTCCGCGAGCACATCTCTGCGGATTCACTTGGTTATCTCAGCCTCGAGGGCATGCTCGATGCAACGGGACTTCCGAGCGATTCCTTCTGCACGGCGTGCTTCAGCAGCAAGTATCCAATCCCGATCCCCGAACGGGAGCTGCATACCAAGAACGTCCTCGAGCTTCCCCGAGCGCACTTCGAGTAGCAGCTCCCTGTTCCGTTAGTGGTAAACCCGAACCTGGATTCCTATCGGCGAGTGGTTGTTCGCCCAGACTGCCGACCACATCGGGATGCGAGCGCATCCGTGACTCGCCGGGTAGTTCGGAACGTCGGGCCACCCGTGAATGGCGCGCAGGCCGTCGAAGTAGCTCGGGTAGTACAACCTCCCCGGGGAATACCCATGGATCTCCCGAAACATCCGAAACACTCCATCGCGAGTGGCTCCACCGGCACCGGTCGACGTGTGCAAGATCCACTTCACCTTGCCCTTGCGGACCCACAGGATCACCTGACGGGTTTGATCGATTTCGATGTGTCGGCGTGGCGATTTGGAGCGCGGCTTCGGCTTTTTCGGATTGGCCAGCGCACGCCAGGTCGACTTGGTAACGCCACCGGTGCGCGCCCGCCGCTGGATCTTGTTGAATGCGTACATGGCGTCACGTGTTGGCGCGCCGAAGCTCCTGTCGATCGTCGGAATGACATAACCGAGCTGGACAAGCCTCTTTTCGAGGCGCCGCACGGAGTCGCCGGTCGAGCCCACGGATAGAGCGGGAAGGTTGGTCCGCAGCTTAGAGGATGCGTCGGCCCCCGACGCGAGATCCGAGCTCCCAAACTTGAGCTTGGCCCTGAAGGCTCCTGGAGTGCGGATGTCGAACCGAGTCTTGAACGAGCGGCCGTTCTTGAGTCTGACGGACTTTCGCTGGGCGACTTTCCCGTTGCGGTAGAGGCGGACGACCGCACTCTTTCCGGGCTGGGCAGGCCTGATCGACCCCGCTGCCTTCGCACGACCGAAGAGGTTCACATTGCGGAGCCTGACGTTCACGATGAAGGCCACTTTGATGGGAACGAACGCGCTCTGGGCAGTCGCTGTGCGCGCGCTGATACTCAGGTTCTCCCTGGGCTGGAGTAACAGCGAATAGCGGCCGTCCTCGTCGGTCCTCGTTTGGGCGATAGGTCCGTCCTCACGATCGATGATCTCAACGAGTTCGTCCTCGACGACGGGCGTGGCTCGGCCTTCGATGCGTACCCATTGGCCATATTTCATCCTGGTCTTCCCCGCCCTGAGAGTCACACCGTCTCCGGCCTGGCCCGCGACCGCGGCGGGAACCAGCGTTGCCAGGACCGCGACCACGGTCATCATCGTAAGAATCAGTCTGCGCACTTCTTGGTGTCCTTCTGTCGCCCGATGTGGTGAACGGAACGGTACCTGAAGGAATGGAGGAGAACCAGCCTCTTCGGGTCGTAATAATCTGCCAGCCATGCCCCTCAGATACGAGGTAACAAATGGCACCGCGGTTCTCGTTCTCGACAGGCCGGAGGTGCTCAACGCCTTCAACGATGACCTTGGCCATGCCGTCTTTAAGGCGGTCGAACGGGCCTCGGGAGACGACGCCGTGCGCTGCATTGTCATTACGGGCGAGGGCCGTGCATTTTGCTCGGGCGAGGACCTGGGCGCCCTGGCCGAGGGATATGCAAGGGGCGAAAGCGCACCACTGGGAAACGTGATCGTGGACCGGTACAACCCACTCATCCGAGCCGTCACCTCCGCCCCCAAGCCGGTCGTCGCGGCCGTGAACGGAGTCGCGGCGGGAGCGGGGGCCAGCCTTGCCCTCGCCTGCGATTTTCGAATCGCATCGGACAAGGCAAAGCTCGTGCTTGCCTTTATCAAGGTCGGCCTCGTGCCGGACTCGGGCGGAATTTGGTTTCTGACCAAGATGGTCGGGGCCGCCAAGGCCTGGGAGTTGGCTGCGTTGGGCGATCCGATCTCGGCTGAGGACGCCTTGAGGCTCAACCTCTTCAACCGCGTGGTTCCACCCGAGGAGTTCGACGATGCCTGGCGGAGCTTCGCGGATCAGCTGGCCTCCGGGCCCACGAAGGCGTTTGCACTGACAAAACGACTGCTTCGCTCTGCAATGGAGCGCGAGCTGGACGACCACCTCGATCTCGAGGGCGAGCTCCAGGCCGAGGCGGGACGAACCCGGGACCACCTCGAGGGAGTCCAGGCCTTCCTCGCCAAACGCGCTCCGAGATTCGAGGGCCAATAGTGGAGCGCATCACAACCGACGTCCTCATCGTTGGCGCGGGGGCGGCCGGCCTGTTTGCCGCACTTCACCTTCCGGACGAGACCGATGTCGTGGTCGTCGATAAGGGTCGCAAGGGCCGGGGCTCCTCTCTGTGGGCGCAGGGCGGGGTGGCCGCAGCGCTCGGCCCCCAGGACTCGCCGGACCTCCACGCCGAGGACACCATGAGGGTCGCAGCGGGTCATGCCGACGCATCGGCCGTTGCGGTTCTGTGCAGCGAGGCACCGGAATGCGTAATGGAGCTCGTAGAGCTCGGCTGTGACTTCGATCGCGTGGACGACGAGCCGGGGCGCGAGTTGCACCTCGCCCGCGAAGGTGGTCAGAGCGTTGCGCGCTCGGCCCACAGAGGCGACGGCACCGGTGCCGCCATCATGAGGACCCTTCGCAGCAATGCCGGACCGCGGGTGGAGCGCGTCGAGGGGACCTGCGTTCAGCTCGCTGTGTCCGAGGGCCGCTGCGTCGGCGGTTGGGTGCTGACGGAAGGGGGACTGATCGAGGTGCTCGCGACCTCGACGGTGCTCGCCACCGGTGGGATCGGCGCGCTGTATCAGGCCACGACGAACCCTGTGGGAGCCACGGGCGACGGGATCGCACTCGGGTGGGACGTCGGTGCGGGTCTCTCCGATATCGAGTTCGTTCAGTTCCATCCGACCGCCCTGGCACTGGGTCGCAAAGGCCAGAGACTTCTCCTGACCGAAGCGCTCAGGGGGGCCGGGGCATACGTCGTGGATTCGGAGGGACGCCGCTTCTTGTTCGAGCATCACAGCGACGGCGAGCTTGCGCCGCGCGATGTAGTCGCCCGCGCAATCGCGGGACGCCACTCATGGCTCGATTGCAGGCATCTCGATCCGCAGGTGCTTCAGCACGAGTTCCCCACGGTGGTGAAAGGATGCAGGACCTTTGGATTGCATCCGGCTACGGATCTGCTACCGATCACGCCGGCGGCGCACTATTCGGTAGGCGGAGTGCAAACGGATCTCGACGGCCGGTCGTCGATTCCGCGCCTCTATGCAGTGGGCGAGTGCGCGAGCACTGGTGTTCATGGGGCCAACCGGATGGCGGGCAATTCCCTTGGAGAGGCGCTTGTTTTCGGCCGCCGGGCGGCGCGCGCCATCGCGGGCCAGCGTGCGGGACGAATCAAGAGGATGCCCGAGCCTCCTGATTTTCAGGAAGTGTCGGTGGACGTAGAGGCCTCTTGGGCGCAGCTCAAGGATGTGAGCTCGACGTGGTTGGGCATCGAGCGCGACGCCGATGGTCTGCGCCGAGCACACGATGATCTCGAGGAGTTCGCGCGCCTTCCACTCACCGCTAGTCGTTCGGTGCTCGACCTCCGCTTCGGTGCGCGCGCTGCCCGGTTGGTTGCGCGGGCCGCATCACTGAGACGAGAGTCGCGTGGCGTTCACCACCGAACCGATCATCCGGATCCGGACCCGGCGTGGGCGGGGGTCCGGCTGAGACTCACGAGGAAGTAAGTGCTCCGCCCAATAACGTTTGCCCCATGATGTTTGTTGGGAGGTGCACCAAATGAAGGAGATCCCGCACGGTTACGAGGGCCACCTCGGCGTGGTCATAACCGAGGAGATGACCGTCGACTTCGGCGAGCTCGGCAAGATCCATCCTGTCTACGCGACTTACTGGATCGCCAGGCACATGGAGGAGGCCGGCCGGAAGGTCATAGTGCCGTTTCTCGAGGAAGCAGACGAGGGGCTTGGAACTGCCGTCGCCGTCAAACACCTTGCATCTGCTTTGCCCGGGATGCGCGTGGAGGTGGTCGCCAAGCATGTCGCCACGGAGGGCCGCAAGATCGCCTGCGATTGCACAGCGGTCTCCGAGCTGGGTGACCTGATAGCGACCGGCTCGACCGAGCAGGTGATCTTGCCGGCGTCGAAGGTGCAAACGGGATTCGACGACCTCGAGAAGCGGTGGAATCTTTACCAGGAGGCCAAGCGGCAGCACCGCCCCGGCATCTTCCTGGACGCCGAATGACCGTCCTGAACTGCGACGAGGCCGTGAGTGACACACCGATACAACGAACGGACTTGCTTGCTCAGTGGGCGGAGAGATCCTTGTGGAGCTCGAGCTCGTCTCGCAGGGGAATTCCGTACTCTCCAAGCTTCGGTATCTCGGGCTTGAGCAGCACCCGGCTCTTGTCTACTGCACCTTTGTGCAGCGCAGCCAAGGAGAATCCTCGGCGCTGATAGAAGCGAAGCGCGTCGACGTTGTCGTTGGTGGTCACGACAATCAAGCGGTTGCATCCTCTGCCCTTTGCTTCCTCTTCAAGGGCTGCAAGCAATCGAGTACCCATCCCGAGCCACTGTGCATCTACGTGCAGCGACAGGATCTCGCATTGTTCGGGATCGGCGATGTAGGTGAGCAGACCCGCGACGCGTCCGTTGTCGTCCACCACCAGGGCCGAGTAGTCGAGGGGATCGAGAAGCTCTCCGAAACGCGCCACCCTGCGCAGTTGGTGGCGGGCCACAAACGCCTCTAGGGATCGCTCGTCTTCGGGCTGTCGCTCCCTGATCTTCACTCTTCGAGATTGCCACGTCATGGCACCATAGATGTATGAGATCTCACACCGTGTACAAGACCTTCAACACGAAGGAACGGCGAGAGTTCGTGCGCATCACTGAGGATGTCGCGGCCGCCGTGGAGGAATCCGGCATCGGGGAGGGCATGGTTCTCGTCTCGGCGATGCACATCACGGCGGCCGTATGGATCAACGATGACGAGCCCGGTATTCAGGCCGACGCCCTCGAGTGGCTCGACAAGGTCGCTCCTCCCTCTTGGAAGGACCCCGCGAACGACACCGCCGAGCAGTTGCTGCCCGACCCGGGCGACTACCGTCATCATCGAGGGGGCGAGGACAACGGCGACGCACACCTCAAGAACATGCTCATGCACCACCAGGTCATCGTGCCGATCACCGAGGGCAGACTCGATCTCGGGCCCTGGCAGGCGATCTTCTACGTCGAATTCGACGGCCGCAGGAAGAAACGCCTGGTCATCAAGGCGATCGGTGAATAGCGGCCCCACTCATACGCCCTACTTCACAACTCCAGACGCCTTCCCATGACCCCACGAGCTCGCTCAGCGAGTCAGAATGTCCGTAGTTGCCGAGCCGGAGGGACGTCGCCGTGATCTTCGAACCGGAATTCGAATCCATGAAGGCCTCCGACCTGAGGACTCTGCAGTCCGAGCGTTTGTCGAGCCTCGCGGTCTCCGTTTACGAGCGCGTCGACTTCTACCGCCGCAAGCTCGATGAAGTCGGTGTGAAGCCGGCCGACATCGCGACCATCGATGACATCACGAAGCTCCCGATCACCCGCAAGCAGGATCTCAGAGACAACTACCCGTTCGGCATGTTCGGCAGAGAGCGCGAGGACATAAGCCGCGTTCACGCATCATCCGGAACCACCGGGAAACCGACAGTCGTCGGCTACACGACGGCCGATGTCGATCTGTTTGCAGCGGTGAACGCGCGCTGCCTCGCGATGGCGGGGGCCGAGCCGGGCATGATGCTGCACAACGCATACGGGTATGGACTCTTCACCGGCGGATTGGGACTTCACTACGGCGCCGAACGGCTGGGCATGACGGTCGTCCCTGTCTCTGGAGGGATGACAGACCGACAGATCATGTTGATCTCGGACTTTCGACCAGACATGATCTCGTGCACGCCGAGCTACGGGCTTACCCTCGCTCAGGAGTTCGCCGAGCGAGGCATTACCCCCGGAGATATCTCGGTGAGTCTGGGGATCCTGGGGGCCGAGCCGTGGACCGAGATGATGCGGCAGGAGGTCGACGCCGGCCTTGGGCTCAAGGCGTCCAATATCTATGGGCTGAGCGAGATCATCGGACCCGGCGTCTCGTGCGAATGTGTCGAGGAGCGCACCGGGAGCCACATAAACGAGGATCACTTCCTCCCAGAGATCCTGGACCCGGACACGGCGGAACCGGTACCCGAGGGTCAAGAGGGTGTGCTCGTCTTCACCACCCTCACCAAGCAGGCCCTCCCGCTGCTGCGCTACTGGACGGGCGACATCACCTCTCTTTCGAGTGAAGAGTGCAGCTGCGGCCGGACCCTCCGCCGAATGGCGCTCATCAAGGGCCGGACCGACGACATGCTGATCATCCGTGGAGTGAACCTTTACCCGACGGAGATCGAGCTCGTCCTCGGGGGCATCGTCGAGCTGTCGCCTCACTACCGGCTGATCGTGACGCGCGAGACCACTCTCGACGAGCTGTCTGTCGAGACGGAGGTCACCGAGGAGGTCTTCCAAACGGTGGGCGCGGAGATGCTGGATGACGATGCCGTCGCCGCCGACGAGCTGTTGTCCTCGTTGCGCGCCCACATCCAGCGCGACATCAGGGAGACATTGGGAGTGACGGCGAGGGTGGACCTCAAGGCCCCCGGCACCGTGCCGCGCAGCGAGGGCGGGAAGCTGAACAGGGTCGAGGACCGCCGCAAGCTGATCTGAGTGTGACTCGACACACTCTCAAATCGCGGTCTGCGGACGCTCCTTCAGGCTTTCTTCGATGATTCCGACTGTGCCCCCCTCGCCATCCGCGACGAGCGATGACTCCTCGAACCAGCTTGCTGGGGCGGCGTGGCCCCAGAAGGTCCCTCGCATGGGGTCGTTGACGCTCCACCGGAGCGGCTCGAGGTCCGGATCCCCCGTGTAGTAGTCGGTCGTGTACAACTCGATGCGATGACCGTCGGGGTCCCGCAGGTAGAGAAAGAACGCGTTGGACAACCCATGGCGCCCCGGCCCCCGTTCGATCGTGTGGGCATGACCGAGGGCGGCCAGCCGGTCGCACGTCCGCAGGACGCTCGTCGGGTCGCTGACCCACCAACCCGTGTGGTGCAGGCGCGGCCCCTTGCCGTTCATCAGTGCGACATCGTGCACGTCCGGTTTGCGGAACATCCATGCAGCCCAGAGTTTCTCGTCGTCTCCGTCGGTCGACGTGTATTCGGAGCAACGAAAACCGAGGCTCTTGTAGTACTCGAACGCGGCCGCGCAATCGGGAACATGCAGGTTGAAATGGTCGAGCCGGAGCGCCTCGGCCCCCGCGTAGAGGTCGTAGCGGCGGAGCAGCGATTCCACCTGAGCCATCTCGCAAAAGAACTCGATGGGGAACCCAAGCGGGTCCATAACCCGCAGCGCCCGGCCTTGACCGGGCTCCTCGTCCGTCACCCATTTCGGTTCCATGCCGAGCCCGAGGTAGTGATCGAAGAGAAGGGCGAGGTCGTCGTTCGATTCCACGCGGTACGCAAGGTGGCCGATGTGCGGTTTCGTGCCTCTGGTGAGCACGAGCGAGTGGTGCAGATGCTCCTCGTAGCCGCGCAGGAAGAGGGCGCCGGGCGTTTCGAGGGTCATCACGAATCCCAGCACTTCGACGTAGAAGTCGTGAGCGCGATGAAGGTCCGTGACGACGTACTCGGCGTGCGCCGCCCTGAGTATGTTGAACGCCGGCTGGGTGTAGCGAAAGTCGATCATCTAGTTTTCGCGTTGCAGAAACGCTTTGATTCGGTCCATGTAGTCGGTCCGGTCGTAAGTAGCAACCAGGAGCCCTGCCATCCGAACCGGGTCGCCGAAGAAATAGTGTTCGTAAACTTCCTGGCGTCCGCCGAAGCTCGACACGCTAGCGTCCCATGCGAGGCGGAAGAGTTTGACGCGGTCCACGCCGTCCATGGATGCGCAAGCAAGGTACTTGTCGACGTCCTCGCGCGCGTCGCCGGTCGCGTCGGCTTCCGTCGGGAGTCCGAAGAGACCGGAGGCCGACATCTTCCAGATCGTGTCGATGAACTGCGGGTATTGCTTGGGGAACCAGTTGCGAGCGGCGTTCAGCGGGGCCCACTTCGGTGTCATGACGCCCCAGTCGTTGACCTTTGCGTCGACCTCGGCAGTTCGCAGGAACGACTTGAGTGTCTCGAGGGCGATGATGACCTCGCCGATCTTCTCCTGGATGTGCTGGAACTGCTCGATCTTGATCGCGTCGGCGATCGTT
>Ga0299907_10002994_pt1 | contig 10683 bp, 9 predicted proteins | sample RVTome_16_FD_198680 | JGI IMG/M metagenome (GOLD analysis project Ga0299907, IMG submission 198680) | Soil microbial communities from uranium-contaminated site in the Upper Colorado River Basin, Wyoming, United States - RVT152D67 (version 2) ... | reverse complement strand
GGCCATACCCGAGGTAGAGATCCGCCACGAGCTCCTCTCCCCCGGGCGCGAAGAACCCGCGCGCGCGAAGCCACTCCTCGATCCGCCGGAACGCCCCTTCTGGCTCGCGCAGCTCCAGCGAGGAGGGCGCGACGCTAGGCGCCATCCCGGAGCGACCGGCTGCGGCGGATGAGCGCGTTCGTCGACGAGTCGTGATGGAGCTCGTGCTTCCACCCGGCGTCGAGCTCCGGCGCAATCCGCGCTGCCAGCTCCTTGCCCAGCTCCACTCCCCACTGGTCGAACGGGTCGATCTCCCAGATCGCCGCCTGCGTGAAGACGCTGTGCTCGTACAGCGCGACGAGGGCGCCCAGCGTCGCGGGGTCGAGCCGCTCGGCGAGGACGACCGAGGTCGGGCGGTTGCCGGGCATGACGCGATGCGGGACCGTCTCGGCGGCGACTGCGGCCTCACGCAGCTCGCCCTCCGTCCGGCCGAACGCGAGCGCCTCTGCCTGCGCGAAGAGGTTCGCGACCAGCAGGTCCTGCCGTGCCTGGTCGCCCTCGACGGCCCGGACGAACCCGATCAGGTCGGCGGGCACGAGCACCGTCCCCTGGTGCAGGAGCTGGAAGACCGCATGCTGCGCATTGGTGCCCTCGCCGCCCCAGAGCACGGCGGCGGTGTCGACCTCGACCGCCTCGCCGGCCCCGGTCACCCGCTTCCCGCTCGACTCCATCCAGAGCTGCTGAAGATAGGCGGGGAGAAGCCTGAGGGCGTGGCTGTACGAGAAGACCGCCTGCGTCTCGACCCCGAAGAAGTCCCGGTACCAGACGGCGAGCAGGCCCGCGAGAGCCGGGAGGTTTCCGCCGAGCGGGGACGTCGCGAAGTGATCGTCCACTGCATGGAAGCCGTCGAGGAGCGAACGAAAGCGGTCGGGCCCGAGGGCGACGACGAGCGAGAACCCGACCGCGGAACAGAGCGAGGTGCGCCCGCCGACCCAGTCCCAGAAGCGAAGCACCTGCTCGGGCGGAATCCCGATCTTCGCGCCCGCCTCGACGTTCGCAGCCGCTCCGACGAAGTGACGCTCGAGGCCGTCCGAGCCCAGCGCCGCCTGCAGCCATGCGCGCGCTGCACTCGCGTTTTCGATCGTCTCGAGCGTGGTCATCGTCTTGGACACGACGACGAAGAGCGTCTCCGCGGGCTCGAGCCCGTCCAGCGCCCGGGTGAGGTTCGCCGGATCGACGTTCGAGACGAAGCGGAACGTCAGCTCCTGTGCTATGTACGGTCGCAGAGCCTCGAACGCCATCGCCGGGCCGAGGTCGCTGCCCCCGATGCCGATGTTCACGACCGCTCGGATCGGTCGCCCGGTGGCGCCGAGCCAGTCGCCGCGCCGGAGGCGCTCGGCCAGCTGCGCCATCCGATCGAGCTCATCGTGCACTTCTTTCACGACGTCGACGCCGTCGACCACGAGCGACCGCGTCCGAGGCATCCGCAGCGCGACGTGCAGCGCCGCGCGTCCCTCTGAGACGTTCACCCGCTCGCCCCGGAACATCGCCCGCACCTTGTCCTCGAGGCCGCGCTCGACGGCGAGCCGGCGCAGGAGCTGGAGCGTGTCGTCCGTGACGCGGTGCTTCGAGTAGTCGAGGTAGAGGCCCGCAGCCTCGGCCGCCAGCCGCTCACCGCGTCCCGGGTCGCCGGCGAAGAGATCGCGGAGATGGAGGTCGCGCACCTCGCGGTGGTGCCACTCCAGCCGGCGCCAGGCGGACGTCTCGCGGAGGCTCTCAGCCACGAACGGGCTCGCGCACGAGCTCGGTGAGCTCGCGATAGGCCTTGGCCGGATCGTCGCGCCAGAAGATCCCGCTCCCGGCGACGAACAGGTCGGCGCCGGCCTCACGCGCAACGCCGATCGTGTGGGCGTTGATGCCGCCGTCGACCTGCACGCGGACCTCGGGCGGCAGGAGGTCTCGCAGGCGGGCGATGCGCTCCGGCGCGTTCTTCATGAAGGTCTGACCCGAGTAGCCGGGATGGATGGACATGCAGAGCACGAGGTCGGCGCCCCGCGCGGCCGCGGCCGCCTCCTCCACGTCGGTCTCGGGGTTGAAGGCGATCCCGACCCCGAGGCCGTGGGAGCGAGCCTGGGCGATGTCGGCGAGCGAGTCGTCGCATTCCTCGACGTGAAACGTGACACTGTCACCTCCGGCTCGCGCGATGGCTTCGAAGTAGCGCTCCGGGCGCTCGACCATCAGGTGGCAGTCGAGGACTCCGCCGCGCGCGTGCACGAGCGGCGAGGTCGACGCGAGGACGACCGGCCCGATCGTGACCTCGGGGATGAAGTGGCCGTCGCCGACGTCGAAGTGGAACACCCGGGCGTCCGACTCCGCGAGCGAGCCGAGCTGCTCGCCGAGCCGCGAGAAGTCGGCCGCGTAGATCGACGGCTCGACCTCGAGCTCGCGCGCCCACTCGCTCCAGCCCATCGCGTCAACGCTAATGGAAACGCGGTCTCGCCCACATGGCGGTTGTAGGGTGCGCGCCGTGACGGGCGAGGGCGATCGCGAGGGCGAGAAGCGCCTGGCCGCGGAGGCGGCAGCGGAGCTCGTCGAGGAGGGCATGTCCGTCGGCCTCGGGACGGGGTCGACCGCACGGCACTTCCTCGTCGCGCTCGCGGCGCGCACGCTCGACGTTCGCTGCGTCGCCACCTCCCCTGCCACCGAGCGCGCCGCGGGCGCGCTCGGTCTCGCAGTCGAGTCGTTCGACACCGGGGACTCGCTGCCTCAGCTCGACTTCGCGGTCGACGGCGCGGATCAGATCTCGCCGGAGCTCTGGCTCGTCAAGGGCGGCGGGGGCGCGCACACGCGCGAGAAGATCGTGGCCGCGGCAGCCGAGCGCTTCGTCGTCATCGCCTCCTCGGACAAGCTCGTCGAGCGAATCCACGCGCCGATCCCCCTCGAGCTCCTGCGCTACGGAGCCGCGGCGACGATCCGACGCCTCGGGCGAGCCGAGCGTCGCGACGCCCCCCCGACTCCCGACGGCGGCGTGCTCGCCGACTGGCTCGACGAGGTCGGCGCTCCGACGGAGCTCGCGCGCCACCTCGACGCCGAACCGGGCGTCGTCGAGCATGGCCTCTTCCCGCCGGACCTCGTCTCGGACGTCTTCGTCGGGCGTGGCGACGTCGTCGAGCGCAGGTCCCGCTAGCGCTGAGGCTTGATGTGGGTCAGGGGTGCGTAAACGGGGAGGGCATGCGCCAAGCAGCGGTGCTGGATCTCTGCTCGCCGATACTTGACGTATCGGTGAGGAGCGAGACGGCCGCGATACGCCGCGCGCAGGCACCCATCCGCGCGTGCCCATGACCCACATCAAGCCTCTAGGCGTCCGCGGTGTAGAGCGGGCCCGCGTACGAACCCCTGATCGCGGGCCGCAGGGCCGCCGTCGCCTTGAGCTGGTAGAGGCTGCTCGTCCCGGCGAGCGCCCCGCCGCCGACGTACTCGTTGAAGTCTCGGTGGAGCCGGACGATCGCGAATCCCATTGCGGCAATCGCCCGCTGGGCCAGGTAGGCGACCTCCGGCCGCCGGGAGCCGAAGGAGAAGAGAACGTCACCACCCGCCCCTGCGAGCGCGTCGGCCGCACGCGAGAGGAAGAGCTCGGCGCCCGGAAGCGTGTACGGCGGGTCGGTGACGACGGTGTCGAATGCTCCCCGTAGCTCTGCGGGCAACGGCTCACGCAGGTCGTGCTCGACGCACTGGTACGGGAACGGCGCGCCTGCAAGCCCCTCTCGCACGGCCCGCACGACCTCGGGATCCGCATCCACGACCGCGAGGCGCGCGACGGTAGCCGCGGAGCCGACCCGACGCACGACCGCCCGGAGCGCCAGCGAGACGAGGTCGTCGTCGCCCAGCATGAGGATTCTCCGGCCGACGAGGGCGTCCATCTCGTGGAGCGCGAGCACCCGCCGGAGCTTCGTGTCGGCGGTGCAGTGACACTGGTCGAGCGCGACCCGGGCCGGCGGCGCGCTGCGGCCGATCCGGCTCAGCTCGGGCACGAGGGATGCGACCTCGCGCGGGACGACGAGGCCTCGCCCCGAGCAGGTTGGGCACGTGGCGCTGCCTCGGACGGCCAGCGCACCTGCGCCGTACAGCTCCCGCCCGAGCGGGGTCAGGCGCGCGGGGCGCTCCTCGGCGACGACGGCGCGCTTGCGAAGCTCGCCGCAGATCGACGCGACGATCGGGACCGGCAGGTCGACCGTGCGAGAGAGGCGCCGCGTCGACACGGGCTCGAGTCGGGCGAGCGCCGCGAGGACCGAGCGGACGCCCCGCTCGCCCTCGGCGAGACCGACCGCGGCGGCGACCTCGGCGACGTGCGACGGCTCAGCCAATGGCCCTTGGAATCGAGGTCACGAACGCGCGTTCGACGCCCAGCTCCTGGCGCACGACCCGTAGAACCTCGTCCGCGCGAACGTGCCCGTACGAGAGCAGGTCGACGTTCGCGAGCGCGAACTCCGGCCACGTGTGGATGCTCAGGTGCGACTGGGCGAGGACGAGGACGCCGGTCACGGCACCGTTCGGGAAGACGTGGAACTCCTCGCCGACGACGGTCGCACCGCCCGCCTCGGCGCCGGCGAGCAGGATCTCGCGCAACCGTTGCAGGTCCGTGAGGACGGCCGGCGTGCGCACCCATGCGTCGAGCGCGTGGAGCTGCATCCCTCGGTTGTTCGGGAGCACGCGGCTCCCGCGTTCGCGGTGATCGAGCACAGGTCTCCTTCGCGGATGGGCGCTGAGGCGGCGCCGCGCGAACGGACCGGTGCTACGGAAATGGGCCCGCGCGCGGGGTCAGGCGACGCCGAGGAAGGGGGCGGAGCGCACAGTCGTCTGCATCAGGACCCTCCTTTCCTCGTCGCGGGCCCGGCGAGCGTAGCTGCCTCGCTCGCCGACCGTCAAGCAGGCGTGCCGCTGCGCGAGGTCGTGTGGCCGGCGACGTCCGGCTCGCGCCAGCCCCCGTACTCTTCGGCGAGCCGCTGCGCCGAGGCCGGCCCCCAGGCCCCCCGCTCGTACTCCTCGAGCGAAGGGGGCGAGTCGAGGAGCGGCTGTACGATGCGCCACGTCTCCTCGATGACCTCCCAGCGAGGGAAGAGGGTGCTGTCGCCGCGCAGCGCGTCGAAGAGGAGGCGCTCGTACGGCTGCGGCGGCTCGCCGAGCTCCTCCGCGAAGTCGAGGTCGAGCGAGACGGGTTGCGAGATCTCGCGTCCGGGAGTCTTCGCCCGAATGCCGATCGTGACTCCCGGGTTCCGGCCGACGCGCAGGACGATGTCGTCGTTCCCCGGAGTCTCGAGACGGTACGAGCCCCATCGGAGCTGAGGCACCCGCTCGAGCCGCACGACCACCTCGGTGGCGGTCACGGGCAGGGCCTTGCCCGCACGGACGAAGATCGGGACTCCCGCCCAGCGCCAGCTCTCGATCTCGAGGCGCAGGGCCACGAAGGTCTCGGTATCCGAGTCCGGCCTCACGCCCTCGATCGCCCGATAGCCCTCGTACTGGCCGCGAACGGCGTTCGCCGGATCGGCCGCGGGCATCGAGCTGAAGATGTCGAGGCGACGCCTGGGGATGGCGTCCTCCCCTCCCGACGGAGGCTCCATGGCGGCAAGAGCCAGCACCTGGAGGAGGTGGTTCTGCACGACGTCCCGAATCGCGCCGACCCCGTCGTAGAACGAGCCGCGGCCTTCGACGCCGAAGTCCTCCGCGAGCGTGATCTGGATCGAGTCCACGTCCTCGCGGCTCCAAACTGGCTCGAAGAGGGCGTTCGCAAAGCGGAAGTACATGATGTCCTGCACCGGCTCCTTGCCGAGGAAGTGGTCGATGCGGTACAGGCGCTCCTCCGGGAAGATCGCCGTCAGCTTCTCGTTGAGCTCCCGCGCGGAGCCGAGGTCGGTGCCGAACGGCTTCTCGACGACGAGCCTCGCGTTGTCGACGAGGCCGGCGGTCGCGAGCTCTTCGGCGACGGTGGCGAACTCCGACGGGGGAATCGCGACGTAGAACACGGACAACCTCGCATCCCGAAGCTTCTCGCGCAGCTGCTCGTAGAGCGCAGGGTCGGCGACGTCGCCGTGCACGTAGCCGAGGCGGGAGAGGAGCGTCGAGAGGACATCCTCGTCGACGTCGTCGATCCGCTCCCTGACGGCCTCGCGCACGTGCTCCTCGAACTCGGCTGTCGACAGCGGCCGCCGTCCCACCGCCGTGACCACGCACGTGAGATGACCGTCCTCGGTGAGCCGGTAGAGCGCGGGCAGCGTCATCCGCCGCGCGAGGTCGCCGGTGATCCCGAAGATCACGAGCGCGTCAGCCATCTGGCCGTCGGCCGTCTGGCTCACGCCGGCAACCCTCGCCGCGTAACCTCCGGGCGAAACACGAGCGCACCTGCTCTCACACGCCCGATGCTCGCGGAAAGGAGCTCGAGTGGCAACCGTCAGCATGCAGCTCGGCATCGTCGGCCTCGGCCGAATGGGCTCGAACATCGCCCGGCGGCTCCTTCGCGACGGGCATCGCGTCGCCGGCTACAACAGGACCCCGGAACCGGTCGCCGCTCTCGTGCCCGAGGGTGCGACGGGCGCGAGCTCCCTCGAGGAGCTCGTCGCCACGCTCGAGAAGCCGCGCGCCGTCTGGCTCATGCTTCCCGCCGGCGCGATCACCGAGCGTGTGCTGTGGGACGTCGCCGCGCTGCTCGACTCCGGCGACACGATCATCGACGGTGGCAACACCCACTACCCGGACGACATCCGGCGCGCGGAGCAGCTCGCCGCAAGCGGGATCTCGTACCTCGACTGCGGCACGAGCGGCGGGGTCTTCGGGCTCGAGCGCGGGTTCTGCCTGATGATCGGCGGCGACGAGGCTGCCTATCGCAGGCTCGAGCCGATCTTCGCGTCGCTCGCCCCCGGAGTCGAGGCGGCCGAGCGGGCTCCCGCGCGGAGCGGGGAGCCGGCTCCCGAGGAGGCCGGCTATCTCCACTGCGGCCCGAGCGGGGCGGGCCACTTCGTGAAGATGGTGCACAACGGGATCGAGTACGGCCTGATGGCCGCGTACGCAGAAGGCCTCAACCTCCTCCACCACGCCGGCGCCGGCCTCGTCGAGCGCGACGCCGACGCCGAGACGGCGCCGCTCGCCAACCCGGAGCTCTACCGCTACGAGCTCGACGTCCCGGCGATCGCGGAGCTCTGGAGGCGAGGGAGCGTCGTCGCGTCCTGGCTCCTCGACCTGACGGCCGAGGCGCTCGCGGAGTCGCCCGACCTCGCGGAGTTCGCGGGCCGCGTGTCGGACTCGGGCGAGGGTCGCTGGACGTCGCTGGCGGCGATCGAGACCGGAGCGCCCACGCCCGTCCTGACGACGGCCTTGTACTCGCGCTTCACGTCGCGCGGCGAGGAGGAGTACGGGTTCCGGCTCCTCTCCGCGATGCGCGCGCAGTTCGGCGGCCACGCCGAGAAGCCTGCGTGACGCTCGAGCTCGAGCTCGAGATCGCGCCGGATCGCGCCGAGGCGGAGCGGCGGGTCGGGTCGCTCGTGGCCGCGCGCGCGAGCGAGGCGATCGCGGGACGAGGATGGTTCTCGGTGGCGCTGAGCAAGGCGCCGACCGTCATGCTGGAGGCGCTCGTGAAGGGCGATCCGCGCTGGGAGACGACGGACGTCTTCCAGGTCGACGAGCGGGCGGCGCTCGCGGGGGGACCGGACCGCAACCTCACCGCGATCCTGGCCGTCCTCCCGCCCGAGGCGATGGGCTCGCTCCATCCGATGCCCGTCGAGGCGCCCGATCTCGAGGACGCCGCGCGTCTCTACGAGGTCGAGCTGCCGGAGGCGCTCGACCTCGTCCACCTCGGCCTCGGCACTGACGGCCACACGGCCTCGCTCGTCCCGGGCGATCCCGTGCTCGACGTTCGCGACCGGCTCGTCGTCGTGACCGGCGAGTACGTGGGGTTCCGGCGGATGACCCTGACCTATCCCACGCTCGACGCCGCACGCGAGATCGTCTGGCTCGTCACGGGCGAGGAGAAGCGCGAGGCCCTGGCGGAGCTGCTCGACCGCGACGAGTCGATCCCGGCGGCACGCATCTCGAACCCGAACCAACTCGTCGTCGCCGACCGCGCGGCGGCGCCGAAGAAGGCAGCAGGCGGACACCGCGCGCCCGCGTCGTCATGAGGTGGCGCTGCTTCGCTGGCGTCTGGGACCTAACGAGTCGGCCGGCACGTACATGTCCGGATGAGAACGCGTTACGTGGCGTTCGCCGCAGTTGTGGTTGCCGCGGCAGCCGTCGCGATCCTCGGGTACGGCAGATCTGGTCGAGATGACGATCCTGGTCCGCCGAACCCCGAAGTCGTACGGGGGTGCGGGACGGCCCAGGGTGGTCGGCTCGATCCCGACTGGCAGCGCGACGCGGTCACTGTCGGCCCTCTTTCCTTCTACGCCTTCGAACCATTCCCGACGTCCGGGCGATTCTTCCGGCCTGTGCGCCCAGGCCACTACCGGCCGTTCAAGGTGCTCGCGCTCGTCAAGACAGGAGCCGTCGTCACGGTCGTGGTTCCAGAGACCGACCGGCAACACGTGAGCCTCGTCTATGACCAGAAGGTGCGACCCCAGGTGCCGCGGACAGGGATGCGCGTTCGCGACGGCCATTACTCGGTCGTCTTTCGCGCCTGCCGCGGAGTTGATCAGGAGAACACGCAGTTCGGTGGTGGTTTCGTAGTCGCCGGACCACGCTGTTCGCGGCTCGAGATCTTCGTCGTTGGCGAGCCCGGATCACGCGATCTCCAACTCCCGTTTGGTCGATCCTGCTGATCCTGCCTTGCGTCTGCGCCGGCGCTACGAGGAAAGCAACGTCTTCGCGACCGCGCGCAGCATCTCCGTGCCGAGCTCGAGGTCGTCGACCGCCACCCGCTCGTTCGCCGAATGCACGAGCGTCGTGGCGAGCTGCGGGTCCATCGCCTTGACCGGGAAGAAGCCGTACGCGGTCGTGCCGTACGTCTCGCGCAGGTAGTGGCTGTCGGTGAAGCCGGCGCAGGCGATCGGCGCCATGCGCGCCCCGGGCTCGATCTCCGAGACGAAACCGGCGAGCGCGTCCCAGAGCGGGGTCTCGAGAGCCGACCGGGTCCCGCCCGTCGCCTCGATCCACTCGAGCTCGTAGCTCCCGTTCCCGAGCGCGGCGCGGATGAGCGGCTCGGCGTCGGCCGGCGTCTGCTCCGGAAGCAGCCGGCAGTCGACGGTGACCTCGCAGAGCGCCGGGATCACGTTGCGCTGGTGCGAGGCGTCGATCATCGTCGGCGAGAGCGTCAGGGAGAGGAGCGGCTCGACGAGCGGAGGCAACAGCGGGCTCAGCTCGCCCGCGCGCGCGAGCGCCTCGTCGAGCGGGGGCGCTTCCCCGAGCACGGCCTCCAGGAAGCCGCGCGCCTCCGGGATCATGCTGCGCGGCGGCTCGTAGGCGCCAAGCGCTTCGACGTAGCGCGCGGCCTTCACGAGCGCGTTGTCCGCGATCCCGGGCATCGACGCGTGCCCGCTCCGGCCTCGCACCCGCAGCGTGAATGGCGCCGACATCTTCTCGGCCGTGGCACAGAGGTAGACGGGGTAGCCGCCGAGCGGCAGCCGGTCGCCGCCGCCCTCGTTGATCGCGTAGTCGCAGCGGGCAGCCTCCGGATGCTCTTTCACAAGCCACCGCAGGCCCCAGCCGGCGCCCTGTCCCACCTCCTCGTCGGCGACCGTGAGGAAGATGAGCTCACCGGCCGGCTCGAAACCCTCGCGCTTCAGCGATGCGAACGCGACCGCAGACGCGGCGACCTGGCTCTTCATGTCGAGCGCGCCGCGCCCCCACACCTCGCCGTCGACGAGGTCGCCGGACCACGGGTCGCGGTCCCACTCGGCCGGGTCGGCGAGGACGGTGTCCGTGTGGGAGAGAAAGGCGAGCGAGGGGCCGTCGCCGCCCTTCAGACGCGCGACGACGTTCGGGCGTGCCGGGTCTCGCGAGTACAGCTCGACCTCGATGCCGTCGCGGGCGAAGTAGTCCCGGAGGACGTTCGCGGCGAGGATCTCGTTTCCGGGCGGGTTGACGGTGTTCTGGCGAAGAAGCTCCTGGAGGAGCCGCGTCGCCTCCTCGCGAAGCGTCACTCGTTCGACGTCTCCGCCTTGGAGCGCGCGGTCAGCTCGTTCCGCACCTCCCAGAGCTCGGGGAACGACGTCTTCGAGACGAGGCGGCCGAGGAGCTCGACCGGGGTGCCCTGCGTGCCGACGACCTTGTCGCCGATCACGCGGGCGACCACCTGGTAGTGCCGCATACGCCAGTGCTGCGCCTGCTCGTCGAGCTCGAGGATCGCCTCGGCGAGCCGGTACAGATCCTCGTGCTCGCGCCCTCGCACGTACAGGTCCGCGAGCGACAGGCCGGCCACGCGGCGCTTCGCGTGGAACGCCTGCCCGAGACGCGGGAACACGGCTCGGAGCATGTTCCAGCCCGGCGAGTCGAAGCCCGAGCCGTGGCCGAGCACCTTCCGGATCTCCTGGTACTCCCACGGCGACATGCGCTCGAGCATGTCGAGCTGGGAGATGACGAAGCGGAGCGCGAGCGCGCTCCGCTCGAGCAGGCGGAGGGCGCCGGTCAGGTCGTCCTCCTCGATCAGCCGCACGGCCTCGTCGGCGTCGCTCGAGGCGAGCTTCAACCAGAGCTCGGACGACTGGTGGGTGACCTGGAACA
>Ga0299907_10002993_pt1 | contig 10685 bp, 9 predicted proteins | sample RVTome_16_FD_198680 | JGI IMG/M metagenome (GOLD analysis project Ga0299907, IMG submission 198680) | Soil microbial communities from uranium-contaminated site in the Upper Colorado River Basin, Wyoming, United States - RVT152D67 (version 2) ... | reverse complement strand
GCTCGGGATCATCGACCAGCCGATCAACTGGGCCGGCAATCCCGACACCGCTCTCTACGCGGTCACCGTGCCCTACATCTGGCGCACGCTGCCGTTCGCCATCCTCCTGGTGCACGCAGCGCTCCAGGGCATCAACAAGGAGCTCTACGAGGCGGCCGCGGTGGATGGTGCCTCCGCCTGGCACCGCTTCTGGTATATCACCCTCCCGTTGTTGCGGCCGATCATCGTGGTCATCCTGGTGCTGCGCACCTCGTTCGCCTTCGCGGTGTTCGAGGAGATCCTGGCGATCACCCAGGGCGGCCCGGGCGACGCCACCTGGGTCGCCGCCTGGTACAGCTACAAGATCGCCTTCGCGCCGCCCTTCAACATCGGCGCCGGTGCCGCCTCGGCCTACGTGCTCGCCATGATCGTGAGCGTGCTGGCGGTGATCTACGTGACCTTCATCTATCGGCGGGTCACCGCATAGGAACGCGCCATGCTGAAGCCATCGCCTGCCGCCCGCGTCTTTTTGCACCTCGCCAACGTCCTGGTGATCGTCTTTTTCCTGTTGCCGCTGTTCGCCGTGGTGATCGGCTCGGTGCAGTCGGAGAAGGCGCTCCAGGCCGACACCCGCGCCCTGTTCCCAGCCGAATACACGCTCGACAACTTCCGAGTGATCCTTTCCGGCGGCGAGCAGAAGGGCGCGATCTTCGAGCAGGTCACCTATCTGCCGGACAACATCAAGCAGTTCCACCGTGCCTTCGCCAACAGCACCTTCGTGGCGCTCGCGGTGACTTTCCTGACCCTCGCGCTCGGCTCGCTGTCCGCCTACACGGTGGCCCGGCTTCGCTTCCGGTGGACGCTCTGGCTCATGCAGGCGAACGTGGTCGCCCGTTTCGTGCCGATCATCGTCCTGATGATACCGCTCTACGTCGTGATGCGTCAGTTCGGGCTCCTGAATTCGCTCTCCGGCGTCGTCGTCGCGCTCACGGGCTTTCTCCTGCCCTACGCGATCCTGATCCTGGCGCCCTATTTCGACAGCATCCCGGCCGAGCTCGAGGACGCCGCGCGGATCGACGGCTGCACCCGCTTTTCTGCATTTCTCCGTGTCACGCTGCCGCTTTCGACGCCGGGTCTCGCCGCCTGCGGCGTCATTATGTTCATCATCTCCTGGCACGAGCTGCTGATCCCGCTGATTCTGAACTCCCGGACCGAGTACATGACCCTGCCGGTGGTGATCGCGAGCCTGGTCGGCGACGTGCACGTCTTCTTCAACCTCATGATGGCGATCTGCCTGCTGGCGCTCCTGCCGACCGTGGTGCTGGTCTTCCTGTTGCAGAAATTCGTTGTCCAGGGGCTCTCGGTCGGCGCGGTCAAGGGTTAGCCCTAGCCCTTGCGTTAGGCGCTCCATCGGAAGCCGCGCCTGCGATCCGTCGGCCAAAAAAATGCCGGGTGCGCTGGGCACCCGGCAGAGAATAGGGAGGCTTGAAACTAGGGAGACAGGGGGATGCTAAATCCCCGGACTTCAGGCATCTGCCCAAAGCACCCTTCCAAACGCCTCGCGGTCGGGGTTTGTTCCATCCCGCTCAGGCATGGCTGGTCGATTACCGCGACGGTGATCGCGTCGGCTGCGTGGCATCCGGCGGAAGGACGACTCGATCTCAACCCATGGACCGCCGTCGAAGCAGGGGTTCAGGCCGGCGCGAACACCTCCTGTGGCTGACCGAAGCCACGCAGCTCGAAACGGCCAAGAGAGGTCACGGCGTCCGGCAAACATGCCGCAACCGCCGACGAAACAACGACTTCGCGGCCGAGGTCGCGCGAGAGCCCCTGGAGCCGTGCGGTCAGATTGACGGCCGGCCCGATCGTCGTGAAGTCGAGCCGGGTGGCGCTGCCGACGTTGCCGTACAGAACCTCGCCCATGTGCAGCGCCGAGCCATGGCGCAGCGTGAGGCGGCCTTTGGTCGCAGGCTCGAGATCGGCGTCGGTGAGCTTGATACTGGCCTCCGCGACCGCAGCCAGTGCGGCCTCGCAGGCCATCGCCGGACGATCGCCGACCGGGAAGATCGCCAGCAGGCCGTCGCCCATGAATTTCAGCACCTCGCCACCCCACGCCTCGATCGCCGGCACCAGGCAGTCGAAATAGTGGTTCAGGATCGTGATCACCCGGTCGCCGGAGAGCCGGTCGCTCAGGCTCGTGAAACCGCGCAGATCAGCGGACAGGATCACCGCCTGGATCCGCTCGATGTCGCCGCGCTGGATCCTCCCGTGGAGGATGCGCTCGCCGGCCCCGTGCCCGACGTAGGTGTCGAGCAGCGTACGCGCGACCCGGCGCAGCGCATGGGTCTCGGCGACCCTCGCAAGCGGTCGTACGATCGCCTCGAGCGCCCCGATGTCGTCCTCCGAGAAGCCTCCGGGCCGGATGGTCGTCCAGCTCACGGCGTGGATCTCGCCATTAGAGAACGCAAGCGGCTGGACCAGATAGTCGGTGACGCCTTCGGCCCGCAGCTCCTCGATGATGCCGAAATCGCTCGGGCATTCGGGATCAGCGAGACGGCGCCGGATCGGTCCTTGGCCGCCGTGAACCAGCGCGATCGCGCTCGCGAGATAGCCGTCGGTCTCGAGATACTCGTGGGGCTGTTCAGTGACCTCCGCCTCCTGCCCCGGCCGCCAGAGGAAGCGTTGGCCCATGACGTTCGGGTGCAGGGTGCGCACGAACACGGCGACGCGATGCAGGGGCACGCCGCACGCCGCGAGCCGCTCGCAGAGCGTCGCCAGCACCTCTTCCGGCCGGCCCGCGGACGGCGCGCCATCGATCAGCCAGCCGACGATCCTGCCGAGGGCTTCCTGCGCCCTCGCCTGGGGAACGGACCTGTCAGCCACGCCGCCACACCCTCGACGCTCGATTAGGCCGCGGTTAGAGCTTAGCAGAGCGCGGCCGAGGCATCATCCGGAGAGAGCGATGGACCCCGAGAGCCTGATCCGTGAGCTGAAGATGGCGCCGCATCCCGAGGGTGGCCACTATGTCGAGACGTTTCGTGATCGGCCAGCAGGCGGCGGCCGCGGCGCGCTCACCTGCATCCATTTCCTGCTCCAGGCGGGCGAGGTCTCGGCCTGGCACCGGGTCGATGCCAGCGAGGTCTGGCATTTCGCCGCCGGCGCGCCTCTTCTTCTGAGCTTGTCGCAGGACGGTCACGCATGCGAGGAGCATCTCCTGGGGCCGGACGTGCTGGCGGGCGAGAGGCCGCATGTGGTGGTGCGGCCGGGCTGCTGGCAGACCGCGAAAAGCCTCGGCGCCTGGACGCTGGTCAGCTGCATCGTCGCGCCGGCGTTCGAGTTCGAGGGCTTCGAGCTCGCTCCAGCGGGCTGGCAGCCGGTTCCGGAGCCCTGAGCCGGCCAACCGCAGGTCGTTGACCGGCGGCCCCGCTACGCGTAGCAAGGTTTGCCATGCGCGCGACATGCAAGCCTCTGATTGCCATCGGCTCGGGCGCCGTTCTGCTCGCCGGCTGCGCGTTTACGGGCGGGGTGCCCGATCGCCTGGAGGACAAGATCCAGGGCTACTATGCGGCGCACGCGATCGAGGAGGGCGGCGAATGCGTTACGCCCGAGATGGCCAGCATGACCAGGCGCAAGGTCGTGGCGAGCAGCGCCGATCGCACGGTGCTGCGCGTGCGCTACAGCTATTTCGATTCCAAGGAGGGCGCCACACCCGCCTGGCCGCTGGTGCTGGACGGGGAGCGCGCGTGTACCGGCTCCGCCGAGCGCGAGTTCACCCTCAAGCGCGGCAAGCTCGGCTACGCGGTGGTCGGCATGAGCGGCCCGGCGCGCGGCGAGTGACCGGCCCGGGCGCTGCTCGTCGTCGCTAGCGAGGCGCGCTGGCGCGGCCTATCTCTGAAAGGGCTGAAGCGCCGCCGCCGGGCTTCGAAGACAACATCGGGACGCGGAACACCCATGGCCGAAGACCCGTACGCCGTTCTCGGCGTCGAGAAGAACGCCAGCCAGGACGAGATCAAGAAGCGCTACCGCAAGCTTGCCAAGGAGCTGCACCCGGATCTCAACCCGGACAAGCCGGACGTCGCCGAGCGCTTCAAGGCTGTGACGGCCGCCTACGACCTCCTTTCTGATCCCGAGACGCGGGCGAAATACGACCGGGGCGAGATCGACGCCAGCGGGCAGGAGCGCCCGCAGCAGCGCTTCTATCGCGAGTACGCGGAGGACCCGGGGGCGCCCCGCTTCTACACCCGGGAAGGCTTCTCGGACGAGGAGGGCTTGCGCGACCTCTTCGAGGGCCTGTTCGGCGGCCGGGGCGGCCCTGGCGGGCCAGGCGCCGGCTTTCGCATGCGGGCGCGCGGCGCCGACGTCTCCTATACTCTGCCGGTCGACTTTCTGGACGCCGCGAAGGGCGCCAAGAAACGCGTCACGGTCGGCGACGGGCGAACCCTCGACCTGACGATCCCGGCCGGCGTGCGCGATCGCCAGACGCTACGCCTGAAGGGCCAGGGGATGCCCGGCTTCGAGGGCGGGCCACCGGGCGATGCCTATGTCGAGGTGCACGTTCAGCCGCACCCGTTTTTCGAGCGCAAGGACGGCAACATCCACATGGAGCTGCCGGTCACGCTCGCCGAGGCGGTGCTCGGCGGCAAGGTCGACGTGCCGACCATCGACGGCCCGGTTAGCATGACCATCCCCAAGGGCTCCAATACCGGCACGACGCTGCGTCTGCGCGGCCGGGGCATCGTCGATCCCACCACCGGCCGTCGTGGCGATCAGTACGTCAGGCTCAAGGTCGTGCTGCCCAAATCACCCGATCCCGAGCTCGAGGAGTTCGTCAGGCGCTGGTCCGCCGAGCATCCCTACAACCCACGCGCCGAGATGGAGGGCCGCCGATGATGACCCTCTCCGAGGTGATTCTCGCCGTCGAGCGGACCGATCGCGTGGAGCTTTCGCGCTGGGTCGAGCTGGGCTGGGTCTCGCCCCTGGGCCGCGAGCGCGGCGAGCCCGCCTTCTCGGACCTCGACGTCGCACGGGTCTGCCTAATCTGCGATCTGGTGCACGACATGGCGGTCGAGGAGGAGACCGTGCCGCTGGTCCTCTCCCTGCTCGACCAGGTCTATTCGCTGCGCCGCCAGCTGAACGCGCTCACCTCCGCGGTCCAGCGCCAGCCCGAGGACGTCCGCCGCGCGATCCTCGACCTGCTCGACCAGCCCCGCCGTTCGGGCCGATCGTGAAGCCTGAGATCCTGCGCGATGAAGCCTCGGTGAGCGAGCCGTAGACTGGTGCGAGGAGGTCGGTATTTCGCCTCCCGATCTTCGAGATCGACTGGACGTTGAGTCAAGCGTAGCATCTTTAGCTCCAGGTCTAATTCATCGAGGCACAGTCTATGGAACGGCGACAATTTATCAGCGGAGCGACCGCGGGCAGCGCAACGGCCATGATCAGCGGCTTTCCGGCGCCCGCCATTGCCCAAGGCAAGACCGAATGGCGGATGGTGACGACTTGGCCCAAGAACTTGCCCGGTCCCGGCGCAGCGGCCGAGCAGTTTGCCAGATCAATTGGCGAAGCGACTGGTGGCCGGCTCACCATTCAGGTTTACGCCGCTGGCGAACTAGTCCCGGCCTTCGAGGCATTTGACGCGGTGCAGAGGGGTGTCGCGGAGGTACTCCACGCCAGTACCTATTTTTGGCAGGGCAAGTCGCAGGCGATGGCATTCTTTGCCACGGTCCCCTTTGGCATGACGTCGACTGAGCTTGCCGCCTGGATGCGGTACGGAGGCGGCCAGGAGCTTTGGAACGAGCTGTACGAACGATTCGGCCTCAAGGGCTTCCACAGCGGCAATACTGGCGTTCAGATGGGTGGCTGGTTCAACAAAGAAATCAACTCTCTCGAGGACGTGAAAGGCCTAAAAATACGCATGCCAGGTCTCGGCGGCGAAATGATGCGCCGACTGGGGGCTACGGTAGTAAATCTGCCTGCCTCCGAGATCTTGCCGGCACTCCAATCCGGCGCAATCGATGCCACCGAATGGATCGGTCCATTCGCCGACCTCGGTCTCGGACTTCATCGGTCCGCCAAATACTACTACTGGCCCGGTGTACACGAGCCGGGAAACGCGGGCGAAATTACCGTTTCGAAGCCGCAGTTCGACGAGCTCGCCGAGGACGTTCGAAGGATCTTCGAAACTGTAGTATTGGCCGAGCATCATCGCCTCGCAGCGGAGTTCCTCGCTCGCAATGCTGAAAGCCTCGACGTGCTGGTCCGCCAGCACGGTGTGAGGCTGCGGAGATTTCCGGACGAGGTGCTCCAGGGCATGGGTAATGCTGCCGGTGAGGTTATCGCAGAGCTCCGGGACACCGGCGACGACCTGACGCGCAAAATTGCCGATTCGTTCATCGAGCATCGGCGGAGCTTAATGACTTGGACCGACATCGGTGAGCTTGCGTTCATGCAAGCCCGCAATCTGCCCTTCAAATACGCCTCCTGATCCAGCAAGGGATTTCAGAACGAGGGTGCCAGCTCGCAGAGCAGTGCTTTGGACTCTTTAAGGTCCTGCATGTCGAAGCCCTCGGTGAACCAGCCGTAGACCGGGGCGAGGAGGTCGTGCGCCTCGGCGCGCCGATCCTGCTCCGCCCACAGCCGGGCAAGGCTCATCGCGGCTCGCAGTTCCCAAAGCCTCGCGTTCTGTTCTTGGGCGACTGCCAGAGCCTTGTGAAAGCACGCCTCGGCTTCGGGGGCGCGTTCGGGCAAGCATGCCAGCAACGCCTCGCCCTTGAGCCGATGCAGCTCAGCCTCGAACCAGCGCTCCTCGAGCCTGTCCACCCGCGCCAATGCCTCATCAAGCAGCTTAAGGGCCTCTTCGAGATCTGTTGCGATGTAGAGGGTGGCTAGCAGACCAAGAAAGCTGGGTGTGTGTTGGAGCACTCCGATAGCTTCGCTGGCCGCCAAGCCTTGGCGGAGATGGGCAATACCCATCTCGGTTGCGCCGCCGGCGGCAACTGCCCAGCCGTGGAGGACAGTCCCGCTGGCCGACCAACCCTGCAAACTGTGCTCTGCGGTCAAAGCCAGTAGCGCCTCGGCCCGTTCCTGCACCACGCGCTGCTCACCACGTATCTGATGGAGCCAGCAGGTCAAATACAAGGCCTGACTCATCGTATAAGCATGGCCCAGTTTTCGCGCGACCGCGAGCGCCTGTCGGCTCCGCACCAGAGCCCGGTCAGGATAACCCTGAAACAGCCAAATCAGCGCAGTGAAAAGGAGGTAGATTACACGAAGATTGGGGCCCCACAGAAACGTGGGGGACGCGTCATGGGCGGGATCGTAGAGGGCAACCGCCCGCTCAAAATGCTTCTGCGCTGCAAGCAGCTGCCCGTTGAACAGCAGACTGACAGCTAGGAACCGATGGCCCGCGCCTTGCGCTGCCCTATCCTGGCTCTGCTCTGCCAAGCGCAGCACCTCCCCCGCGATCTCTAGGGCGACGTTCTTGCTGGACCGATGCAGGTGATGCACGAACAGCCCCGACAGGGCGGCCAGGAGCTGCTCGGTCTGTGCTTCTTCCGTGCACAGCTGCCGGGCACGGGCATAAGTGCTTCCCACCTCGGACGCCGCCCAGCCGAGGGTGTGGATAAGCGCTGCGCCGAGAGCGATCTGAAGTTCGAGTTCCTTGTGGTCTCGATCGGCGCCAACCGCGAGGCGAGTCAGTAGTTCAAGCGCGTGTGTCAGCTGGGCGATAGCTTCGGGCATTGCCGAGCGGGCGATCGCCTGCTGGCCGGCTTTGTACCAATAGTCGATTGCATTTTCGATGAGACCTGCCTGCGCGCAGTGCTGGGCGAGGAGTTCCGGTTGCGCTTCGGCTTGATCCGGGAACTGCCTCTCCAGCACGTTGGCGATGCGGGCGTGGAGGTGCTGACGGCGGGATTTGAGCAGCGTGCCGTAGGCGGCGTCCTGGACCAGCGCATGCTTGAAGCTATAGGTGGCGCCAGGCGGGGCGCCGCGTCGGAAGACAAGCTCGGAGGATACCAGCTGGTCGAGGGCGGCCTGCAGCTCGGCCTCCGGCCGGTCGGCGACTGCGGCCAGCAGCGCGTGGGAAAACTCGCGGCCGATCGCGGCCCCGATCTGCGCGATTTCTTTCACGGGTGTGAGGCGATCGAGGCGCGCAAGCAGCGAGTCCTGCAGGGTCTCAGGGATCGCAAGGGGCGGAAGCGGGCCGGAAAGCTCGTAACGGTCCCCCGCATCTGACAGAAGACCCGACTCGAGAACTGCCTTCGTCAGCTCCTCGACGAATAAGGGCACCCCGTCGGTTTTCGCCACGATCTGCGCGCTGACCTCCACCGGCAGCGGCTTCGCGCCGACCACACGGTCCACCATGGCCGCACCGTCGCGCCGGCCGAGCCGGCTCAAGGGCAGCGCGCTGAGGTGCGGCTGGCCCGACCAGGGCGGGACGAACTCGGGGCGGAAGGTGACGATTGCCAGCACGGGCAGGCGCGGGATGCGCTCGATCGCGAGGCCCAGTAGCTCCTGCGTGGTCGGGTCGATCCAGTGCACGTCCTCGTAGACCAGGAGCACCGGCTGTTCGGCAGAGAGCCCCTCGAGCTGATCAACCAGCGCCTCCAGGGCGAGCTGCTTCTGACGCTGCGGCGTCAGCTCGGGCAAGGCATAGCGATCGCCGGTGGGAATGCCGAGCAGCGCCGCGACCAGCGGCACGACTCCCTCGAGCTTCTTCGTGCCCTGCGCCAGAAGCGCCTCCAGCTTGTCGAGCTTTATCTCGGCCATGTCGTCGCGCTGGAAGCCGCCGGCGCGCTCGAGCTGCTCGACCACGGGGTGCAAGGGGCTGCTCGTATGGTACGGCGAGCACTGATATGTGAGCCACAGATGCGGCTCGCCCTCCAGGCGCCCGCGCAGCTCGCGAACCAGCCTCGACTTGCCGATGCCCGGCTCGCCTGGCAGCAGCACCAGCTGGCCCTCGCCGTCCTTGGCCTGCTGCCACCGGCGGAGCAGCAGCGAAAGTTCCTCGTCGCGCCCGACCAGCGGGGTGAGGCCTGCCCTGTGACGCGCCTCGAATCGCCCCTCGGTCCTGCTCTCGCTGACGACCCGCCACACCGCAAGCGGCTCGGCAAAACCCTTCAGGCGCTGGGGGCCGAGGTCGTCGAGCTCGAACAGGCCGCTGACTAGCCGGCGCGTCGCATCGCCGATGACCACGGCACCGGATGGTGCGAACGCCTGGAGGCGCGCCGCCACCGCCGGCGTCTCACCGACCACGCTCTCCTCGCGTGCCGAGCCCTCGCCAATCAGATCGCCGACGACCGCGACACCGGTTCCGATGCCGACGCGGGCTTCGAGACGGATCCCGGCGCCGGCCGGCAGCTGGGTCACCGCATCGACCACCGCCAGCCCTGCGCGCACCGCCCGCTCGGCATCGTCCTCGTGCGCCTTCGGCCAGCCGAAATAAACCACCACACCGTCGCCGAGATACTTCGCGACATGTCCCTCGAAACGCTCGACGGCGGCGGCGGCCTTCTCATGGTAGCCACGGATCACCTCGCGCAACTCTTCCGGGTCGAGCCTCGCCGCAAGCTCGGTCGAGCCCACGAGGTCGCAGAACAGAACCGTCAGCTGGCGCCGCTCCGCCTCCGCTGGCTTCGGCACGGGCTTGGCGGGCGGCCCCGCGGAAGCCAACACCAACCCGTCGCGGAGGGCGGCGATGGCGTCAAGGAGCCTGCGGCGGTGCCCGACCGACGTGATGCCGAGCGCAGTCAGGTCCTCGGCGGTCAGGCGCAGGAGCACCTCGGTATCGATGTCGTTGTCGCGGAAAGCCTGGGCGTAATTCTCCAGGCCCAGGTCCCGCAGCCAGCTCGAGACGTCCATCTCCGGCGTCCCGGTTGAATCGGGACAAGTCTCATGCAGCCGGCCCGACAAGTCCAGCGAATGCTTCGGTAGATTGAGGCGCTATCCGACCGCGTCACTCGGCGTCACGGGATCTTGCCGCCACGGCCATGTTGGGAAACGGACCAGAGGGGCGAGACTCAGACCCAGCCGCCGTCGACCACATAGGTCTGGTTGGTCATGGCGCTGGAATCGTCGGCCGCCAGGAACAGGACGACGCGGGCGATGTCGTCCGGATAGAGCTTGCGCTTGAGGCACTGGCGCTGCATCAGCTCGCGCTCGCCCTCCTCGTCGAGCCACAGGCTGATCTGGCGCTCGGTCATGATCCAGCCGGGCGCGATCGAGTTGACCCGGATGTTGTCCGGGCCGAAGTCGCGGGCGAGGCCGCGGGTCAGCCCCATGATCGCCGACTTGGCGGCGGTGTAGCCCGGCATGCCGCCCTGCCCGATCATCCAGCTGACCGAGCCGAAATTGACGATCGAGCCGCCGCCCGCCGCCTTCATCATGGGATGGACCGCCTGGGCGGCGAAGAACTGGTGGCGCAGGTTCACAGCCATCCGATCGTCCCAGTATTCGGGCGTCACGGTGTCGAACCGGTGGCGCTCGTCGTGTGCCGCGTTGTTGACCAGGACCGTGATCGGCCCGTGGGTCTCGGCCGCCTGCCGGATCGAAGCGCGCAGCGCCTCGATGTCGCGCAGATCGCACTCGATGAAGAGCGGCTTTTGCCCGCCGTCGGCGGCGAGATCCTCGACCAGCTTCCGGCTCGGCCCGGCCGCGATGTCGACGAACGCGACCTTCGACTTCTGCGCAGCGAAGTGGCGGACCAGCGA
>Ga0299907_10002992_pt1 | contig 10685 bp, 9 predicted proteins | sample RVTome_16_FD_198680 | JGI IMG/M metagenome (GOLD analysis project Ga0299907, IMG submission 198680) | Soil microbial communities from uranium-contaminated site in the Upper Colorado River Basin, Wyoming, United States - RVT152D67 (version 2) ... | reverse complement strand
TTGATCCGCTGGTAAGCGGCGTTCGCCATCATCGACCGATGACGATGGCGCCATCCACCGCGGCACCGGCGGCTCACGGCCTGCTCGCCTCGCTCGATGCCGAGCAGCGGGCGGCCGCGATGCTTCCGGATGGGCCGGCCCAGATCATCGCCCCGGCCGGCAGCGGCAAGACGACGACCCTCATCGCCCGGCTCGGAGTGCTGCTCGACCGCGGGGTGGCCGCCGACCGGATCGGGGTCGTCACCTTCAACCGCGACGCCGCCGCCGAGCTCACGGCCCGCATCGCCAGCCGGCTGGCCCCGCACGTGCCCGGCGCCGCGGCGATCGAGGTCCGCACCCTGCACGCCATGGCGCGCCAGGTCCTCATCGATGCCGGGCGCCCGGTCCGGCTGGTCCCCGACCGTCTCCCACTGCTGCGGGCCGCACGGCGGCGGGCGCTGACCGAGCGTCCGGTGGTGGGCGACGGCGACGATCCCCCACCCGAGCCGCCCGACCGCTGGCAGGCCCGCTTCAGCCACCTGTGCGTCGACGAGTTCCAGGATGTGGACGCGGCGCAGCTGCGGCTCGTCCGGATCCTTGCCGCACCCGAGGACAACCTCTTTGTCGTTGGTGATGATGATCAGCCGTAGTTCAGAACTCGCACATATAACCTCGGCACTGATCGGCCGCCACGACGCCATGCGCGCGGCACACGTGCGGCGCCGCCAAGCCGGCGGCATCCAGCGTATCGTCGACGACCGAGACTTCTAATCGACAGGGCGATGGCAGACCTGGCGGACGCGACTTCTGACAGACCGACCCGTACGGCCGCATCGTGGGGGACGACAGGAGGCGCCGCTAACCGGGACGTGGTGTTCAGCTGGACGCCCGCCGGCCGGGGTCGTGACCACGACTCGGCTGCGCAAGCTGCCATCAGGGCGCGCGAGGGGAAAGCCGGTTCTGACCGTCTGCGGTTCGGCACCTACCTGGCGCCCAGTGTGCTTCCCGTCTATCAGGCGGTGACAGAGGAGGTCGGGCGCCGGCTAGGGATCGCGACCGAGCTGGTCGTGGAGACCTCCTATGAGAGCTGCGAGAAGGACGAGAACGAGGTCTGCTTCGTCTGCAGCCTGCCGTACGTCACCTGGGAGCGCCGGGGCCTGGACCTCGCCATTCCGGTGGCCGCGCCGGTGCTCCAGGGAGAGCGCTATGGCGGCCGCCCGATCTACTTCTCCGACGTCATCGTTCACCGCGACAGCCCACTCCGCTCGTTCCTCGACCTGCGCGGACGGTCATGGGCGTACAACGAGCCGCTGTCGCACTCGGGGTATGGGATCACGCGGTACCACCTGGCGCAGCTGGGCGAAACGAAGGGCTTCTTCGGGAAGGTCGTGGAGGTCGGCTTCCACCAGGAGGCCATCCGCAGGGTGGCCCAGGGGGAGATCGACGGGGCGGCCATCGATTCCCAGGTGCTGGCGATCGAGCTCCGCGATCACCCCGACCTGGCGGAGCAGGTGCGAGTCGTCGAAGCTCTGGGGCCGTCAACGATCCAGCCGGTGGCGGTATCAAGACGGGTCCCCACGGAATTGCGAGACGCGATCCGCCATGTCCTGTTGACGATGGCCGACGATCCAGGGATGCGCCAGCGCCTCGACGTGGGCCTGGTGGAGCGGTTCGTGCCGGTAGGCCCGGGGTCGTACGACGATATCCGGATGATGGTCGATACCTGCCAAGCCGCCGGGTTCGTCGAACTTCGCTAGTTCGCCGCCCTCCCGCCTCCCGGCACGACCCCGGCAGACGTTCGTCGGCGGCTGCTTCGCATGACGAAGGCATCAATCGAGTCGTTGCGGGAGCTGCCGGCCCTGGCGGTGGCGCGATAGAGCTCGTACGCCAGCGACAGGACGAATGAGGCCGCGAGGACCCACGCCGCTTGTGTCACCAGACTGGTCATGCGTTACTCCTTCATGACTCAGCGTCAGAGAGACACGAGCCTACGCCCGAGCGTTGTCCGCCGCCGGCCAGTAGCGGGGCGGTTGGTGACGCCGATGCTCGGTACGCCCAGCCGCGCCTCCAGACGCAGCGCCAAGCCGGCGCGCCGCGGATGGTCGCGGCCCGTGGCGTTGACCACCAGGAGATCGGGCACCTCAGGCAGCGCACGCGGCGCCGCCTCCAGCAGCCCTCCCTCACGCAGCGCGAGAAGGCCGAGTTCGTACGGCGCTCCCGCCGGGCCGCGGACGACCCGCGTCACGGGCTCGCCCGACGGCGGGACCAGGCAGGCCGCCGCCCAGCCAGGATCGCCGCCGGCGCCAGGCCCGCTGCGGCCGCGTTCGAAGCACACGAAGCAGCCAGCAACGCGACCCAACTCCGGCAGTCCGTCCCATGGCGGAGGCACCGCGCCGGCCAGCCCCAGGTGCTCCTCTTCACGACTCTATCCCTATGGATCTTCCTCGCGGTCTGGGATTCGTCCGTCGTGGTGTTGGCGCTGCGGCTGCTGCGGGCGCCGACGACGACCGGCGCCTAGAACGTTAGATTCGGCACGCATCGTTCCGACCTGCACTGGGCGCCTCTCGCCTTCCGTCAACCCGACGCCATACGATGCTGGCATGACCGCGCGGGAGACGAGGGACCACAAGGAAGCCATCGCCGCGGTGTTCACGGCGACGAGCTCGAGCCACGACACGGTCGGCACGCCGGTGTTCGGGCGCTTCGGCTCCCTGCTGGTCGAGCGCGCCCAGCTCCGCGTTGGCGATCGCGTCCTCGACGTCGCGGCCGGCACCGGTGCGACGCTGCTGCCGGCCACACGGCGCGTCGCCGAGACGGGCCGCGTCGTGGGGATCGACCTGGCGCCGGGAATGGTCCACCAGCTGCGTGCCACCATCGCGACCCATCGGCTCACCAACGCGGAGGCGCTCGTCGGCGACGCCGAGGATCTGCCGTTCGCCGACGAGTCGTTCGACGCCGTCCTCTGTGGCTTCGGACTCTTCTTCTTTCCTGATCCGGCGCGGGCGCTCGGCGAGTTCCGACGGGTGCTGCGCGGAGCAGGCCGCTTGGCGATCAGCACCTTCACGCGGCACGCCTCAATCTCCATCGCCAGCGTCTGGGAGGATCTCTCTCCCCCTTCGTCACTCCAGCGGCACCTACCGACGACCACATGGACTTCGACCAGCCCGACCAGCTGCACGAGACGCTGGGAGCGGCGGGCTTCACCGACGTCGTCGTGGAGGAGTCGCCGTTCCAACTAGTGCTTCCCGACTTCGACGCATGGTGGGCATGGCTGCGCACTATGGAGTTCCGCATCGAGCTCGAGCGGCTGGACGAGGCGACCCGGGAGCGCCTGCGCGAATCCGCCCGCGCCAAGCTGCTGACCCGGCCGGGCGCCCCGGAGATCCGGATTCAGATGGACACTCTGCTGACCGTGGCACGCAAGCCGTAATCGCCGTGCAGCCTGACACGGCGTCAGGCGCGCGTACCACCCTTCTGAGCACACCGGCGCGCCGCCCGAGGAGCGCGTCGCCGGCCACCGCGCGCGCCTCGGTGGGATTGGCGAGCTGCGCGGCCCGTGTCAGACTGAGGCATGCCCGTGACGGAGTCGTCCCGGCTGCCGACCGGAACGGTGACATTCCTGTTCTCCGACGTCGAGGGCTCGACACAGCTCGTGTCACGACTTGGAGACCGGTATCCCGCGGTGCTCGAGCGCCACGACGAGATCCTGCGCTCCGCCATCACCGCCAACGGCGGCACGGTAGTGAATACCGAGGGGGATGCATTCTTCGCGGTCTTCCCGTCGTCTGCCGACGCGGTGGCCGCCGCCGTAGAGGCACAGCGGTCGCTGTCACGCGTCTCGTGGCCCGATGGCGTAGAGCTGCGCGTTCGCATGGGCCTCCACAGCGGTGAGGGTCGCCTGGGCGGCGACAATTACGTGGGAATCGACGTGCACCGGGCGGCCCGTATCGCTGCCGCCGGGCACGGCGGCCAGGTGCTCGCCTCCGATACGACCCGGGTGCTGACCGCCCATGGGCTGCCCGAGGGTGTCGCGCTCGCCGACCTCGGCGAGCATCAACTCAAGGACATTCCGGCACCAGAGCGGATCTGGCAGCTGGAGGTCGACGGGCTGCCGCGCGAGTTCCCGGCGCTGCGCTCGCTCGAGACCCGGCCGAACAACCTGCCTCGTGTCGGCACACCGTTCATCGGTCGCGAGCGAGAGCTGGCGGAGATTGGCAAGCTGCTCGCCGAGCGTCGTCTGTTGACGCTGAGCGGTCCCGGTGGATCCGGTAAGACCCGGCTAGCGATCGCTGTGGCGCAGCGCCAGCTTCCCGACTTCGCCGATGGGGCCTTCTTCGTGGCGCTCGAGAACGCGCCGGACCGGGGTGCGATTGTTGCCGCAATCGCCTCCTCGCTCGGCGTCCGCGAAAAGCCCGACCGGGACCTGGAAACCGGCGTGAAGGCTCACTTCCGCGAGCGAGAGCTGCTGCTGGTGCTCGACAACTTCGAGCAGGTCGCCAGCGACGCGCCGCTGGTCAGCGAGCTCATCCGCGGGTCGGAGCGGTTGCGGGTGATCGTCACCAGCCGCGCGCTGCTGAGGCTGTCCGATGAGCAGGACTACCCGGTGCCGCCGCTCGGCCTCCCCGACCTCGAACACCTCCCGCCGCTGGCTGCGCTTTCGCAGTACGAGGCCGTCGCCCTCTTCATTGAACGTGCGACCGCCGTGAAGCCCGACTTCGCTGTCACTAACGCCAATGCCCCGGCGGTGGCTGAGATCTGCAGCCGCCTCGACGGCCTCCCGCTGGCGATCGAGTTGGCTGCGGCACGCGTCCGGTTCCTCTCGCCACAGGCGATCCTGGACCGCCTCGAGCGTCGTCTCCCGCTGCTGACCGGCGGAACTCGTGACGTGCCGGAGCGCCAGCGCACGCTGCGCGGCGCGATCGACTGGAGCTATGAGCTGCTCGACGGACCCGAACGCCGCCTGTTCGAGCGCGTGGCCGCTTTCGCGGGCGGCTGGACGCTCGAGGCGGCGGAGGCCGTGTGCGACCCGGACGGCGAGCTCGGCGTCGACCTCCTTGACGGGATGGCATCGCTCGCCGAGAAGAGCCTGATTCATCCCATGAACGGCGATGCTGGCGAGACACGCTTCACCATGCTCCAGGTGATCCGCGAGTTTGCCGGTGAGCAGCTCGACGGCGGCGCCGACGGGGAGGTCGTCCGGCGGCGGCACGCACTCATGACTGCAGGACTTGTCGAGGTGGCTGAGCCGGAGCTGGTGAGAACCGAGATTCGCCGCTGGCAGCTACGCCTGCGACGCGAGGAGGAGAACATCCGCGCAGCCTTGCGCTGGGCGATCGAGCACGAGGAGGCGGAGATCGGCCTGCGGATCGTTGGCGGGCTATGGCACTTCTGGACGTACTGGCTGCACGTGCGGGAGGGCCGTCGGTGGTTGCAGAGCGTCCTCGCGCTGCCCGACGCCTCGCGGCCCGGGCGACCACGCGCCGCGGCACTCGGCTCCCTGGCGGCCCTGATGTACTGGCAGGGCGACGCCGACGGTGCCATCTCCCAGTACCAGGAGGCGCTCGGGATCTGGCGAACTGCCGACGACGCCCAGCGTGTCGCCGAAACGCTCTTCAGCCTCGCCTGGTCATCCGTGGCCCGCAATGACTTCCAGAACGCAATGTCATATGCCGCACAGGCGGCCGAGGCGTACGGACAAGCTGGCGACGAGGCGGGCGCCGCGAGCGCCGCGGCCTGGATGCGGACCGGAACCTTCATCATGGGCGTGGCCGACGACTTTGAGGATGCGCTGGCGGCCAACCTCGAGGCGGTCGAAGTTAACCGGCGTGCCGGGCGGATGCACGACGCCGCCGACTGGCAGGGCTCCCTGTCGATGGTCTATCGGCAGGCAGGCGACCTCGAGCGCGCCCGGCGTGCCGCGCTCGACGCGATGCGGGGCTGGCACGAGATCGGAAACATCGGGCGCATGGGGTTCTTCAAGCTGCTCGCCGCCCTCGACCTCCGGCTCGGCCGCCCCGAGCGCGCCGTCATCCTTGGCGGTGCGGCAGAACGGCATCGGGACGAAGTCGGCGGCGAGCTGCCCGAGCACATGATCCGGGCTGGCAACCCCAGCGAGGAGGCGCGGCCGCTTATGAACGAGGAAGAGTACGCGCGGGCCCTCGCGAAGGGCCGCGCCATGAACACCGACGAGGCGGTCGCATACGCGCTCGCGGACGAGCCGGTCGGGACGCCGGGGAACCACTAGCCGCGCCGCATTGCGAGCAGCCGATCCTCCTGCGTGCGCACGCGGGCCGGGGCATCACTCTTTATTCGCGCGAGGTCTAGCTGCGCGGTAAGAGCTTGCTGCAGGCGCTCGCGATCGTCTCGTGTCATGGTCTGGTACGTCGCCATCTGGATCAGGGGATGCGCGAACCTAAAGGCGTCGGGGCCGATGCGTTCGATCAGCCGCCTCCGTTTAAGCGTCTTGAGGTGTCGGTCCAGGAATGGGCGCGCCTCGGCGGTGAGGAGCGCCTCCACGACCCCGATCTCGACGTCGACACCGGCGATCGAAGCTACGCGCAACACGTCTCGCTCGCCTGGTCCCAGGCTGTCGAGACGTAGCGACAAAAGGCCGGCAAGCGAGGCGGGGATGGTATCCAGGTCACCGTCGTCAAGCGTCGCGACAAGCTGTTCGGCGAAGAGCGGGTTGCCGTGCGAGAGATCGACGATCCGTCGCAGAGATCTTTCCCCAAGCCTGCCCGCGCGCTCGATCGTCAGCCGGGCGATGTCGCCGGACTCGAGCGGCTCGAGGGTCACGATCTCGCCCCATGCCGGTCGGTCGTCGAAGGCATCCGGCCGCGCTAGGCACAGAAGCAATATGGGCTCGCGGGCCTCCCGCGTGAGCACGTCCGTCGTCTCGTGGAATGAAGCATCGGCCCAATGCAGATCCTCGAGGACGACGACCAGCGGATGCTGCCGAGCGAGCGTTTCGAACAACAGACGCAGCGGCGGGAGGAGTTCCGCGGCCGATGCGGGCGGCGAACGGAGGGCGATTGTGTCTGCAACCGCCGGGACGGCGTGCGCGCCGTCATGCGCTTTCGCGAGGAGGTCGTGCAGTCCACGCCAGCCGTGGATGCCGGCCGCTTCCCCGATCGCCTGCCGAACTGGGTAGAAGCCCATCCCGTCCCCCGGCGGCGGGCACCGCAGCGTGATCGCTCTTACTTCGCTCGCGAGCGTAGCGATCACCTCTCGGGCCAGGCGCGATTTGCCGATCCCCGCGTCGCCGACGATGGTCACCGGCACACCCAGACGCGTGCGCCGCGCACGACGAAACTGGGATCGCAGTCTCGTCAGTTCTAATTGCCGCCCGATCATCGGAGCATCGAACGTGCGAGGGATCGCCGGCGCGTGCGCGACCACTTCGAGCGCCCGCCACGCCTTCCTGGGCTGGCCCGATGTGATCTCTACGGGAGCCATGATCACCGTGCCTCGCAAGAGCCGCTGGGCGCCGGGGCCCACAAGGATCTCGGCATCGGGCGCGGCGTGTTGAAGCCGATCCGCTGCGGACACCACGGGGCCCCGCACCGCGTCGGCCAACGACGAACCGGGACCGACGATGACCTCTCCGGTATCAAGGCCGACGCGGGCGCGGTACATCTCCGCTTGAGGCGTGGATCCGTCGTTGAGCCGATGTACGGCCGTTCGGAGATCGAGCGCGGCGCTGACGGCGCGCAGAGTGTCATCCTCGTGCGCGACCGGGAACCCGAAGAACGCCACCAGCCGATCGCCAGGGGAGCGTTCGACACGCCCCCCGAAGCGTCCCAGCACGTCGCTCGCCGCGGTCGCCGCGCGATCGCCGGCGCGCAGTACGGCTTCGGGATCCACGCTCTGATCCGCATCCGGCGCAACATCAACGACTACGACCGTTACCTGCCTGCGCTCGTGCGGCAACCAGGAAGAGTCACCGTCGCGCGCTCGCGAGGGCGTCCGTTCGAACTCGAGGGTGGGATCTTGTCGCAGGATCGCCTCCTCGAGTTCTCGTAGCGCCCGCCCGGGTTCCAATCCCAACTCTTCGAGCAGGAGCGCGCGCGCGGCGCGGTACACACCGAGAGCCTCGGCCTGTCGGCCTGCGCGGTAGAGCGCGATCATGAGAAAGCCGCGGAGCCGCTCGCGGAAGGGGTGCACTACGATGGCGGCTTCCAGGTCAGTGACGAGTGCGGAGTCGCGCCCCATAGCCAGCTCGGCTTCGAATCGGAGCTCGATCGCTTCGATCCGAGTCTCCTCGAGGGCTGCGATCGCGCGCTGAGCGAACGGTTCGTACGCGAAGTCCGCAAGCGCCGGGCCGCGCCACAATCCGAGCGCGCTCGACAGGCTCGCGGCCCGAACCTCTGGCGAGGCGGCCCGGGCCTGATCCACCAAACGTGTGAAGTGGTGGGCATCGACCGCCGACGTATCGATCGCAAGCCGATAGCCGGAGCCCAGCGTCTCAAGGATCTCGGCGGGCGCGCCCTTTGGGCGGTTCGGCTCGAGCGCTTTGCGGAGCCGCGAGACGAGGCCCTGCACGACCGTAGCCGCGGTTGCGGGAGGATGCTCGCCCCACAACTCGTCGATCAGCCGCTCGGCGGCGATGGGCTGGCCGGCGTCGAGGATCAACAAGGCCAGCAGTGCCCGTGCCCGTCCCGAGGGCAGCTCGACGAGCCGATCCCCGGCCACGACGTCCATGGAGCCCAGGATTCGGAACTCCATCCCTCTGTTCTCCCCGGCGTTAGCGAGTCGTTAGCGGCGCGGCCCAGTATGTCAGGCACGAGAGTTGTGGAAGCGCTCTGCGCGAGGCCCAGAAGGTACGACGAAAGGAGAGTGCGATGGTAGGGCCGCTCATCTACGTGGGTACCTATTCGATCAAGCCCAGCAAGCTCGAGGAGGCGCGCAAGCACCTGGCCGAACTGGTCGACTTCGTCGAGACGAACGAGCCACGGCTGATCGCATTCCACTGCTTCTTCGACGAAGAGGGCACCAAGCTGACGGTGGTTCAGCTCCACCCTGACTCGGCGTCGATGGAGTTCCACCAGCAGGTCAACGCAAAGCATTTCGCGACGGCTTTCGACTATCTGGAGACGCCGTTCAGCGACCAGTACTACGGACCGATCTCCGATGCGCTTGCGGCGGAGCTTTCGAAGTGGGACGAGCCGGGAACCGAGGCGATCCGGATGCCCGTGCACGAAGGCGGGTTCACCCGTACGAACGTGAGATAGGGAACGCCAAATGACGGTAAGGATCGAAGTATCTGAGGAGATCGAGCGCCCTGTGCCCGTAGTCTTCAAGTTCTTTGCCGAAGACCACGTTCGCAACCACCCGCGTTGGGATCCCTACATCGAACTAAGGCTTGACTCCGACGCGCCGATCGGCGCTGGAACGATGATCCAGAGACGCAATAGCCGCTCGGGCACTCCCGTCGAAGGGACGATGGAGGTGGTGGAGTGGGAACCCAACCGCTCCATGGGGATGATCACGCGAGATGGGCCTATGGAGATCGACGGCAGGGCGACTTTCGAGGAGATGGGCGAGAGCCGCACGCGATTGACGCTCGCCGTCGAGATGCTGATCGATGAATCGATGAAGGACAGTATCGAAGCATCCATCAGACAAAGCACCGGAAGGATCAAGAAGCTGATCGAGGCCGAAACGTAGCTAGAGCCATGACGTAATGCGGGGTCCTGAACCTGCCGGGGCCTTCGTTCCTCTGACACGAGTCGACTTCGTCGGTCGGTCCTTGTGCCCCCGGTAGGGTCGCAGCACTGAGGCGCGTTTGCACCCCGTTCGCGTCCTTTTTTGTTGCCCCCGGCGGGATTCGTAACAGAAGGGAACGCGCACGACCTGGGGTTTCGCACGCTCAAAACCTCCCGAGATAGACCGCTTCCGAGGTCGCCCTGGGCGCGCTAGGGAGCGGTGAGTCCGTGACTGAGAATCCTGAATTGCTAACCCGCTACTCGCCCGGGGAGACTGGCAGACCGAGTATCGATCGCAAGGGTCACGCCGCCATCGTCGCGTAAATGACGTCTCGGATCAGGCCGCGATCAGAATTCGACGCCGGCGCAAGGTACGGGCGAGCGCGCCCATGGGGATCCGCTGCGATCGACCGGTCGCCGATCGCTGGCCACGGGCGCTCAGGCGAATGCAGAGCACCCCTCCGCATCGGGAACGTGATGATCGTTCTCCTCTCGATCCTCGTCAGCTCTTCTGGCCGGTTCGAACGTGAGGATCGAACCGAGCCTTTGACCCGCCCGGGGTCAGGGACGCCCACTCTTCGGCGCAGAAATCACAGAAATCACAGCATCTGTGATATTGAGGGCAGTCAAGGCCGAGTAGCGTAGTTACCACAAGATATAGCGGTCTCGCTCAGTCAGACACCACTAGATATTGTGGTATGAGCGTGGTACCGCATACCGGATTCCTGGTAAAACGTCTCATGCGTCTCAGCCGCGTTCACGCAGTACATCCAAGAGACGCATGAGACACATGAGACAGGATCCATAAGGGTCCAGATAAGGGACCATGCGTTTCGCCTGCCACCCGCCGTCGGTCCTCCACCGGCTTCCGGCTCGGACCCCGCGGCGGGCCTGAGTGCGGTACGGGTCGACTCCTCATGACCGCCGGCGGGCAGGGCCACCGCGGTTTGGCTGGTTGGCGACCGCCTCCAGCCCGCCTACGAGGAGCTCTATCGTCAGACG
>Ga0299907_10002991_pt1 | contig 10686 bp, 12 predicted proteins | sample RVTome_16_FD_198680 | JGI IMG/M metagenome (GOLD analysis project Ga0299907, IMG submission 198680) | Soil microbial communities from uranium-contaminated site in the Upper Colorado River Basin, Wyoming, United States - RVT152D67 (version 2) ... | reverse complement strand
CTCGGACGTCCACAATTAGAAGCCGAGATCCGGCGGACGGTCCTCCACGAATTGGCCCACCATCTGGGGATCGACGATGGACGTCTTGAGGAGCTCGACTGGGACTAGTGGTATGTCACTAGGTCCGACGGGTGCGAGGAATTCCCGCCGCCTTGAGCACCGAAGCCGGTACGCCAACCTGGCGCCAGGCTGTGTAACTGATTCCCTTGCGCTCGGAGTAGGAACTGGCCACTTCTACGAACCCCTTCTCGGTCTCGCCGGCATCCTCGCTGACCTGGGCCGACTGCAGCGCCTCCTCGGCGTCGAGCTTCTCCTGATGGAGGTCGAGCAACTTCAGGGGATCCGTTTCGCTCGCCAGACGGCTCTCTATGCCCTGAAGTCGACTACGGATGCTGTCCGCTGTTACGGGCCGCCCGGGACGACGCGAGCGAAGGGAGCTCAGATAGGCCTTGATGAGCCGCGACTCACGCCTACCTTTGGCCAGGGCGGCTTTGTGCTCCGCTGACATTGCCATGTTTGATCCCTTTCGGATCGGTGAATAGAGCGAGGCCAGCATATCGCCATAGTGCCAGCTATGACAAGAAGAAGCCCCAGGAAAGGACCGCAGAACTGGATGAACTGATGGCTGCGATTCAGCAGAAGACCGGCTTGCCGGCCGACAAGGCTCGAGACGCCGCTCAAGCTCCCGTGGACTTTCTCAAAGAGAGGTTGCTGGCCGGGATTGGCGACAAGCTCGCAGACATGATCGCCGGAAATGCCGACGAGATATCTGACGCCGTTGGTGGCTTGGCCGACAAGGCTAAAGGACTCTTCGGTCAGTAAAGCAAGCCAAATCGATCTGGTGTGGGACCCCTTCGCTGGCGAAGGGTCCCACTGCTGTGTTCGGCGTTGGTCCGGTCGTCCTCGACCACATCATCAAGGGCGACGTCTATCCGGCAGGCAGCGAGGAAGCGCTCTTAGCGGAAGTCATGGTGACCGTCCTCGAGACGCAGGGGATTCTCGGCTGGGTGCGCGTCGTCGGCGCGATCTGGATGCCGGGCGGAGAGACGCCGAAGGTCCGGGCACGGCCACGGGTTACCCCCGTCCTCCCGAGTTGATCTGACTCAGCGATCTCGAACCAAGACAACCTCGCCCAAATTCGAAGACCTGACGGGAACCATCCCGACAGAGGTCGAGTCGACATTGCAGGAGCGGAGATGGTTTAGGCGCGAGAAACTCCTGAAAAAAGGAGCTTCTCGGTGTGGGCCCTAGAGGATTCGAACCTCTGGCCTCTTCCGCGTCAAGGAAGCGCTCTACCCCTGAGCTAAGGGCCCATCGGCTGGTCGAGGCGACGCCCGGAATTGAACCGGGGTGACAGGTTTTGCAGACCCGCGCCTAACCACTCGGCCACGTCGCCGACGTTCGTCATTCGACGAACATGACCGGGAACCCAACGGATGCTCACCGAGATTCGGGTTACCGGTCATTTGAGCGGAAGACGGGATTCGAACCCGCGACCTCAACCTTGGCAAGGTTGCGCTCTAGCCAACTGAGCTACTTCCGCGAGAGGAGCCAGTCTAGCCGATGGGCGATCTCCGACAAACGGTCATGATCCACTCGAGCCAAAGCCGCCTCGGCCCCGGGGGGTCTCGTCGAGGGCCGTCAGCTCCTCCCATTCGATCGCCGGAACCGCCACGACGACGAGTTGAGCGATCCGTTCGCCTCGCTCGAAGGCAACCTCATCGGCTCCGTGATTGATCAGCAGCACGGTCACTTCCCCCCGGTAACCAGAGTCGATCAAACCTGGACCATTTACCACACCGACTCCGTGACGGCGGGCGTGGCCGCTGCGGGGCAGCACGAGGCCGGCATGGCCGGCGGGGATGGCGACCGCCATCCCGGTGGGGACGGCCGCTCGCTCGCCCGGTCCGATTCGCACCGCGGCCGCCGCCACCAAATCCCACCCGGCGTCGCCGGGTTGTGCCTGGGACGGCGGAGGTAGTTCCGAATCGAGACGTTGGAAGGTAATCTTCATTGAAGTAACGACGTGGGGCATTCCTGGGCGGTCAGCACCACGGAGAGAACGTGAACCACTCTACTGCCAGACGTCGGGGTCGCCACGCCGCGCCCCCGGCCCGGCATGTCGCCATCGTCCCCCGCCTGATCCCGTTTCCCAGCCGCCAGCCTGTCCCGAGCCACCGGGTCCAGGCTCCCAGTCATCAGAAGCAGTTCCCGCCCCGCGAGCCGGCCCCCCGCCGGCCAAAAGCGGACGATGGAGCCATGGAGCTCCCGGGGATGCAATTGCTCGGGTTCTACGACGAGAAGACCCCGGTGTACGTCGAGGCCCCGCGTCCCCAGGCAGTGGCACCGAGTGAGGCGACCGTCCAGGTGCTCCCGCGTCCGGTTCGCAGCGTGGTCGCCAGCGCCGCCAACCGCGTCCAGGAACTATGGGATACGACCGAGATCTCGTCGGAGACGCTCGAGAAGTGGGTCCCCGGCGTGGTGGCCCGACGCCGCCTGTCACGCAACGAAATCCGCGCTGCCCACCTCGTCTGGCTGGGGCTGGGGGCCGCCTTGGTCATCTTGCTGCTCTGGCTACTCATTGCCCGGCCGAATGCCATTGCCGCCGCGGCCCGTTCATCGCTCGACCAGCAAGCGGCCGCCGCTCTCGTCACTATCGAACCGCTCCACGGGTTGGCCACGTCGCTGGCGGATCCGACCCAGCCCGACCTGGTCGAGTCGACTGCGGCGGTGCTGGACGCCGAGGCCACCGCTCGGGCCCTCTTCACGGGTGCCGGCGCTTTGGGCGACGCCGATGACGAACTCCGGGCCCGGGACTTCGCCGTGGGCAGCGCGGGAGAAATACTCGACGCCTCCGCTCGCTTGAGTCGCCTCGTCGCCTACCGGCTTTCGGCGGAGCAGGCGTTGGTCATGGTCGAGCTGCCGGCAAGCCCCGGGGACATGGAACCTTCGGCGGCGGCTGCTCGAGTAGCCGAATGGCGGGCCACGGTCTCGGGCATCATCGAAGAACTGCCCGAGGGTGTCCTGTCGTCCGACAAGGGGCGACTGGTTGCCTGGAACGCCGAACTCCAGGGCTGGCAGGAGAACTTCCTCGACGCCGTACGGGAGGGCGACACCGCCGCCGCCGAAGCGGCCGTTGCCGCCCAAAGCGCCCGCATCGTCGACCTGCGGGGACAACTGTCGGGCGACCTGGCCGCCGCCGGAGCCGACGTCGGCTTGAGCCTCGAGGCCGCCGAACGGTCGCTCCGTGAGCTACTCGCCAGCTGACTCCAGGGCCGCCATCTCACGCTCGAAGTCCTTGGCTCCCTGGAACTCCTTGTAGACCGAGGCAAAGCGAAGATAGGCGACCTCATCCATTGAGCGGAGACGTTCGAGGACCGCGTGCCCTATCTCCTCGGCGTCGACCGTCAGCCCACCCGCCCGGGCCTCGGCTTCGATCCCGGCCACGAGCGACGACACCTCGGCGGCTGAGGCCGGACGATCGGCTAGGGCAGCGCCGATCCCGGCGGAGAGCTTGGCGGCGTCGAACGGCTCGACCGCCCCCGAACGCTTGCGCACCATCAAGACACGCTCGCACCGCTCGTAGGTCGTGAAGCGGGCGTCACACCTCTCACAGACACGACGGCGGCGAATGGCGGTGCCCTCGTCCGCCGGGCGGCTATCGATCACCCGGCTGTCGGTGGCGTGACATTGAGGACAGTGCATCGTGCCCCAGGTTACCGGTCCGCGCAAAGCACCGATCGATGGTTATCAGGCGGGGGAGGCTTCGAAGACGAGGCGCTCCAATTCACCGTCCCAACGGATCGCGTATGCAGTTCCCTCGTGAGTGAGAGATCCGTCGAGGCCAGCCAGGACCGGTTGGTCGACGTCAAGGCCCATCGCCTCGAGCAGGTCGCGGCGCCATTGCGGAGGGAAGGTGGGCTCGATCAGGGCGACGGTGAGACCGAGGGCCGTGAGCACCGCCCGGTCATCGGCGACAGAGCCGCCGGGGTCGCCCAGGAACTCGATGGAGGTAACCCGACCGGCCGGTTCGGCCGTGCCCCGAATCACAACCACGTTGCCCACGTTGAAACTGAAGGTGCCCTCTTCGATGGTCACGGCGGTGGCGATCAATCCAGTCCCGAGCTCGGTAGCCACCGCATCCCACTGCCCGACCGCCTCCGCCGGGGTCAACTCGAACACCCCGGCCGTGACCGCCGGGGCCGTCGGTGGCACCGTGGTGGTGGGAGCAGCCGTCGTCGTCTGGATGGTGACGGGCGCCACTTCCGGTGCTGTAGTCGTCGGGCCCGGGTCCTGGATGGTCGTCGGCGCCGGGTCCGGGACCCCAGGCACCGTGGTCTCACGATCCACCACCGAGGGTGTGGTGGCCCCGTCGTCGGTGAACGGCAAGGTGGCGAGAGGGGCAGGAGAGTCCCCTACGGCAACGACCGCAGGCCCCGGATCGAGGCGGCCGGAGAACACGGCGACGGCAACGACGACCAGCGCCAGCGCGGCCATGACGACGATCGCGGTGCGGATTCCGAGGTCGGCTCCGGAGAGCAGACTGGGGCGGCGACGCAGGTGACCGTTGACCCTCGCCCGGTCCGCCACGGTCATGGACGCGGCTTCGGGCTCGGCTCCGGGCCCGGGAGTGGCAAATCGGGCTCGCAAGGCGATCTCATGGCCGAGCCCATCATCAACCTCAGGTGAGAAGATGAAGCTCTCGTCGCCGGCCTGGACGAGATAGTTGCCGTCGTCGGTCGTTTCAACCGAGAGGTCCACAATCGGCCAGCTCAGCAACTCGGCATTATGCCCGGTCGCCAGACGCAGATGACCCTCGTCGAGCCGCAAGACGGCATCCAACTGTTCACCAGCGACGGTGGCACTGCCCCTGTAGGTTGTCGGCAACATCGTTTCTGCCCGCCCGCTCCCGCTCACTGGGCATCATTATCGCGTGACGGCGGGCGAACCACCACCGGCAACCATTAGGCCTGTGGCCCTACTCCGTGGGTAGCCGAATCGACTGGCCGGGACGGATGGTGGCGTCCTCGAGACCATTGAGCGCCATGATGGTGTCCACCGTGTCGCGCACGTCGCTGCCGGGCTCGGCCAGCTCGGTGGCGATGGCCCACAGGGTGTCCCCCGATTCCACCGTATAGGCGATCGTGGGTGGAGGGGGTTCATTGGCGGCGCCGGCCGAGGCGAGCAGGAGGAAGACCGTGACGACCGCCGTCGCCAGAACGAGCAACCTTAGAACGAGCGGTTTCGTGGCGGCCGGATGCATGCGATCGATCATCGGTCTTCCTCCTCTCCCGTCCCGACAACGCTGCGAGGTTGGGGAACGTGTGTTCGGATCACCCTACCGAACACACGTTCGAATTGTCAAGTCGAACATATGTTTGGAACGCGAGAACCGAACCACTATGCTCAGGGGAACAGGAGTTCGACCCCGGGAGGTACCGGTGAGCCAGCTAAGCGATCGACAGCGTCAGGTCCTCGACTTCGTCCGCGCCACGGTGGCCGAGCGGGGTTATCCGCCCTCGGTCCGGGAGATCGGCGAGGCGATCGGCCTCTCCTCCCCCTCCACGGTTCACAGCCATCTCTCGGCGCTGGTCAAGGCCGGCGCCATCCGCCGTGATCCGTCCAAGCCCCGTGCCATCGAGATCCTCGAGGAAGCTGCCCCGGCCCCCGATCGCGACGATGTCCGCGACGTTCCCCTGGTCGGGCGGATCGCCGCCGGCAGCCCGGTGCTCGCCGTCGAGGATGTGGAAGATGTCTACCCGTTGCCCGAATCGCTGGTGGGCTCGGGGCCGGTGTTCATGCTTCGCGTCAAAGGTGACTCGATGGTGGATGCCGGGATTCTCGACGGCGATCTCGTCGTCGTGCGGCGTCAACCCGACGCCGCCGACGGCGACATCGTGGCCGCCATGATCGACGACGAGGAGGCAACGGTGAAGCGTCTGTACCGCCGCGAAGGCACCGTCGTCCTCCACGCCGAGAACTCGGCCTATCCCGACATGGTCTTCAGCGAGGGAGTCACGGTCCTCGGTCTGGTCGTGAGCGTGCTCCGCCGTCTGCGATGAGAGCGGCCCCCCATGGTGTCGGCTAGCCCGGGGCCCACTCTCCCGTGAACACAGCGACGGCGGGGCCGGTCAGGAAACCTGATCCCTCTTCAAAATGGACGATGGCCTCTCCTCCGGGGACGGTCACCCGGATCGGCCCGGGCCGTCCCTCCCCCACGACGGCGGCCGCCACCACCATGCCACTGCCACAGGCAAGCGTCTCACCGACTCCTCGTTCCCACACTCGGAGCCGAAGCGCGTCCGTCTCAACCGGGGCGGCGAACTCGACGTTGGCGCCCTCAGGAAAGGTCGGGTCACTGCTGACCCGGCTACCGATTCCAATCACATCCACGGCGTCGGGATCGGACACCAGGGCGACGGCATGGGGATTGCCGATCGAGGCCTGGCGAAACTCCATTCCGTCGATCGTCACCACCGCCCCGGTGGTGACCCGGCCGATCTCCGCCGTGATGACCTGGTCATCCACCCGTACGCGTCGAGGTCCCACCGGGGTAACGACGTCGAACCATTCCCCCGCCGCCGCCCAACCCCGCTGGGTGGCATAGAGAGCGACGCAACGCAGACCGTTCCCACACATCTCGGCCACACTGCCGTCGGCATTCCAGTAGCGCATTGTCGGCGTGTCATCGACCGCCAGCACGCCGTCGGCTCCTATCCCCCGCCGTCGGTCGCACCAGCGGCGAACATCAGTCGGCGAGACGTCGACACATTCGACGACGACGAAGTCGTTGCCCAGGCCCTCCATTTTCGTGAATTTCACAGGCCCGCCTCTTTCATGATCGTGTCGGCCAGGTCGGGTTGACCGGCGTTGAGCCAACGAAGGCGGGGGTCGCGGCGGAAGAAGGTTCGTTGGCGTTTCACCAGCGCCATGGTGGCACGTTCGGCAGCCTCGAAAGCCTCCTCGGCCCCGGCTCGGCCCTCTACAACCTCCAACAACTGGCGGTATCCGACCGCCTGAGCAGCGGTGCGACCCAGACGAGGTGCCAGGCGCTCCACCTCAGCCAGAAACCCCGCATCTCGCATCTCGGCCAGCCGCGAGGAGATGGCCGGGGCCGGGTCCTGGCTGTCGAGGGCGAACGCGACGAATTCGAGGTCGGGCTCGTACGCTTGGTATCGCCTCCGTTCGTCGGTGGAGGCCCACCCGCTCGGCGTTGTCCCGGCGAGTCGCAATGCCTCGATGCCGCGCAGGACACGGCGGCGATTGGACAGGTCGACGTGGTCGCCGGCCGCCGGGTCGGCCGCCAGTAGCTCGGCCACGAGTGTCTCAACCGGCGTCGTCTCGAGGTCGGCGCGGAGGACAGGGTCGGTGGGACGAAAGGACATCGGATCGACCACCGAGCGAAAGTGGAGCCCCGACCCCCCGACGATCAGCACGACGGGGGCGGCTTTCCGTTCCAGGGCGCCTCGGGCCGCCTGGCGGAACTCGGCCACGGTGAACTCCGTCTCGGGCTCGGCGACGTCGATCATCTCGTGAGGTACCCGATGCTGTTCCTCGGCGGTCGGTTTGGCCGTGCCGATGTCCATCCCCCGGTATACCTGCATGGAATCAACCGACAAGATGGTGGCTCCGACCCGTTCTGCTACCTCCAGCGCCACCCGTGACTTGCCTGTCGCGGTCGGGCCGAGGATGGCGGCGAGCCGGGTCAGACGGCTCTCCCGATCAGGTGATGCTGGCGGGCTCGGACGATCTCGACATCGAGGAATGTCCCCACCGGGATCTGGCCCGGGAGATGGACGACCTTGCCTCCCCGGGTCCGGGTTGTCGCCATCTCGGGATCCTTTTTCGATGGACCCTCGGCAAGGACCTCGACGGTGCGCCCGACGAGCTCTTGGTTGCGTTCTCCCGAGATGCGGTTCTGGGTCTCGGCCAGTCGATCGAAGCGGCGCTGGATAACGTCTGGTTGGACGAAGTCGGCCTCCATCTCGGCGGCGGAGGTGCCGGGACGGGGCGAGAAGATGAACATGAAGGCGGCGTCGAAGCGCGCCGCTTCTACGACATCCATGGTGGCGTCGAAATCTTCGTCGCTCTCCCCAGGGAAGCCGACGATGATGTCGGTGGTAACGGCCAAGTCGGGAATGACGCGGCGAGCCAAGTCGAGACGGTCCATGTAGCGACTGCGGTTGTAGCCGCGGTGCATGCGAGCGAGGATGCGGTCGGAGCCGCTTTGGAGCGGCAGATGGAGCTGCTCGCACACGGCCTCGGTCTCGGCCATCGCCGTGGCGACATCCTGGCGGAAGTCGGCTGGATGCGGGCTCGTGAAACGGATTCGACGGATTCCCTCGATCGCCCCCACCCGGCGCAGCAGCTCTCCGAATATGGGGCGGCGGCGGCCGTCGATGGCCAGATCTCGCCCGTAAGTGTCGACGTTCTGCCCCAGCAGCGTCACCTCGACCACACCCGCCTCGACCAGCCGTTCAACCTCGGCAACGATGTCTCCGGGACGCCGCGAGACCTCTGGGCCGCGAACAGACGGAACGATGCAGAAGGTGCATGTGTTGTTGCAACCGATCTGGATGGTCACCCAGGCCGAGTGCGACATCTCCCGCCTCAGCGGGAGCAGCGCCGGCATCGCCTCGAGCTCCTCGATGATCTCGGTGATACCGCCCCACTCTTCGGCATGATCCATGAGGTCGAGCACCCGATCGAGGTTGTGGGTGCCCATCACGACGTCGACCCAGGGGGCCCGCTCGCGTACCAACTCTCGGTCCTTCTGGGCGGCGCAGCCGCCCACGACCAGCAGGGCATCGGGCCGGGCATCCTTGAGTTGCTTGAGATGGCCGAGAGTGCCGTACATGCGATTGTCGGCGTTCTCGCGGATCGTGCAGGTGTTGACGAAGACCACGTCGGCTTGGTCGAGATCGGTGGTGGCAGCCATACCGTCGGCCTCGAGCAGACCGGCTACTCGCTCGGAGTCGTGCTCGTTCATCTGGCACCCGAAGGTGCGAATCAGGTACTTCTTACCGGCCCGGCTGGGGTTGCGGGTTGCCACCGGACGGCGGCGCGGCGTCGGCACGAGGACTGTGGTCATGGTTTTCTAACGGGCGTAGTCGGTGGCGCGGAACTCGCGGATCACCGTCACCTGGATGGTGCCGGGATACTGCAGGTCTTCTTCCAGCTTACGGGCGATGCGGCGGGCCAGGTCATTGGCCTCGAGATCGGTCACGGAGCCCGGATCTACGACCACCCGCACCTCGCGGCCGGCCTGGAGCGCGAACACCCGCTCGACCCCGTCGAACTCGAGGGCCAGGGTCTCCAGGCGTTCGAGACGGCGCACGTAGGACTCGAGTGTCTCCCGGCGGGCACCGGGCCGGGCCGCCGAGACAGCGTCGGCCGCCTGCACGATCACGGCCAGGACGGTGCGCGGCTCGACCTCGTTGTGATGGGCTTCGATCCCGTGGACGACGGCGGCGTCCTCTCCGAACCGGCGGGCGATCTCGGCGCCGATCAGGGCGTGAGATCCCTCCACCTCGTGGGTGACGGCCTTGCCGATGTCATGCAGCAGCGCCGAGCGGCGGACCGGTGCGGGGTCGATCCCCAGTTCGGTGGCGAGCATCGATGCGATGTGGGCCGATTCGACCAGGTGGTTGAGCACGTTCTGGCCATAGGACGTCCGGAACTTGAGGCGGCCGAGGAGAGTGACCAACTCGGGGTTCATCCGGGTCAGGCCGACTTCGAGCAGCGCCCATTCACCTGCGTCCCGCACGCTCTGTTCTACCTCGTCACGCGCCTTCTCGTAGGCCTCTTCGATCGAAGCCGGATGGATGCGGCCGTCGGCGACCAGACGCTCCAGCGTGATGCGGGCGACCTCGCGCCGGATCGGGTCGAACGAACTGACCGAGACGGCCTCAGGGGTGTCGTCGACGATGAGGTTGACGCCGGTCACCGCCTCCAGGTGGCGGATGTTCCTTCCCTCTCGACCGATGATGCGCCCCTTCATGTCGTCGCCGGGAAGCGCCACCGTCGACAGAGTCGACTCCGTGACGACCTCGGCGGCCAGGCGTTGGATCGCCGTGGCGAGGATGCGCCGCCCTCGCTTGTCGGCCTCTTCCCGCGCCTTGATCTCGAGGTCACGGACCAGGAGCATGGCATCACGGCGAGCCTCGTCCTCGACCTGGGTGAGCAGTTCCTCCTTCGCAGCCTTGGCGTCGATACCGGCGACACGTTCCAGATCGGATCGAGCATGCTCCTTCAGCTTCTCGGCCGACTGGCGAGCTTCCGTGAGTTCGGTCTCGCGGTCGATCAGCATGCGCTCACGGGTGCCGAGGTTTGAGACCCGCTGTTCGAGTGTTTCCTCGCGCTGGGCGAGCCGGTTCTCGAGATTCGTCACCTCCAGGCGACGGTGTTCGAGGCCGGCCTCCTCGCGCTCCCGGTATCCCTCGGCCTTGGCCCGCCCCTCCTCCTCGGCCTTGACCAGGATGCGTTGGGCCTCGATCCGGGCCCGGCTGAGTGTGTCCTCGGCGTTGGTTCCGTCTCGCAGCCGGCGGCGGCTGGCGAGCACGGTCGCCAGGGCGTAACCGAGTATGACCGCCACGGCGGCCACTACCACCAGGATGACAACTTGGCTACCAGTCATGGTTGGCTCCTTCGCCACCCCCAGCGAATCACGGAACTCCCCAGATACGC
>Ga0299907_10002990_pt1 | contig 10686 bp, 10 predicted proteins | sample RVTome_16_FD_198680 | JGI IMG/M metagenome (GOLD analysis project Ga0299907, IMG submission 198680) | Soil microbial communities from uranium-contaminated site in the Upper Colorado River Basin, Wyoming, United States - RVT152D67 (version 2) ... | reverse complement strand
CGTAGAGACCACGGACCTCTTCGATGACGGTGGCCAGCGCCGCGGGCCGCATCTCGAGCCCCGCCATCTTGTTGTTCAGGGCAGAGCCGCCGATCTCCTCACGACAGGCCTGCACGAAGTCATCAGATGGGATCGAGCCGGAGGACAGATGCCGGCTGAATATCCGGTGGGCGAGGATGCCGAGAAACGATTGACGGCTCTCCGGGCCATAGATCCCCTGCAGCCTCGCCCCGGCCTGGGCCGGGCATTTCTTGAAGGTGACGTAGCTCGACGCCGAGACCCTGATGGCGTCCCCATGAACCATTTCCGGGAATCGGATCGTCACTCGAATCGAGGGTACAGAGCGGTCCTGTCACATTTTCCGATAAGCGCGAACTGCTCATTACCATCGCTCGCCCCGGGCAAAAGGTCGTTTTGGGGCGGCCTTCCATGAAAAAGCATCTCTCCGCAGTCAGGACCCCGCTTGGCGCGCTCATCGTGGGTGTGGCCGGTCTTGTGCTGCTCTTGCTCGCCGCCTACGGGTTGACCCGCCTCGCTTCCCGGGGTGAGGTGATGGGGCGAGTGGAGGTCGCCGGCACCCAGATCGGTGGTCTCGACGAAGAGCAAGCCCTGAGCGCGCTGCTGGCGGTGGAGGAGAAGTACCTCGCGCGGCCCGCGGTGTTCAACATCGAGGGCAAGTTCGTCAGTATGCAGCCCCCCGAGGCCGGGCTCGACATCAACGAGCAGGCCATCGCCGATGAGGCGCTCCTCGTGGGACGCAACGGCAACGTCATCTCCGAGTTCGCCTGGTGGATCAGCCACATCTTCGACACGGTCCATGTGCCGGTAAGAGGTTCGGTTGACGACGTGGCGATCGAGGAGGTGTTCGACTTGTGGGACACCGAGGTGATCGCCCTGCCTCCGTCACCGGGTGGGGTGGTCCTCACCGATGGCCGCCCGACTCCGGTCTATCCGGAGGTGGGCACAGGCGTCGACCGGCCCGCGGCCCGGGCCATCGTCGAGGCGAGCCTGCTCGCGCTCGAGCCGGAAGGAACCTCGATCCCCACCACGACCATCGTCCCCGTCCTCACCGACGAAGACGTCAATCGCGCCGTCGACCTGGCGGGCGCGATGCTGGTGGAGCCGATCCAACTCGACCATGAGGATGTCGATGTCGTATTCACCGTCGACCAGTTGACCGAGGCCTTCCGATCCGAGACGGTGACCGAAAGCGAGCCACGCATCGTCAACTCATTCGACCCGACCGTGATCGACAGCTACCTGGATTCGATACGAGACCAGGTCGAGGCAGAGCCGGTCAACGCGACATTTGAGATCTCGGGCGACAGCATCTCGATTGTCGCCGGCTCGAGCGGCACCCAGATCGATGCCGAGGAGACCGCGGTGCGTCTGGCCGATGCGGCATTGGTGGCGGGTCGAAGCGGGGAACTTCCGCTTGTCGAGGCCGCGGAGCCCGAGGTCACGACCGAGGATCTGGAGAGCCTCAACATCAACCACCTGGTGGCGCAATTCACCACCTACCACGACTGCTGTCAGGACCGCGTCGTGAACATCCATAAGATCGCCGACGAGGTGGATGGGGCCATCGTCGGCGCCGGGCAGACCTTCAGCCTCAACGACCATGTCGGTCAGCGGACCCTGGAGGACGGCTATCTCCCCGCCGGCACCATCATCGCGGGCGAGGTCGAAGACACCGTTGGCGGTGGGGTCAGCCAGTTCACGACGACCATGTACAACGCGGTGTTCTGGGGCGGCTACGAGGACGTCGAGCACAAGCCGCATTCCTATTACTTCTCCCGCTACCCCGAAGGGGTTGAGGCAACCCTCAACTGGCGAAGCCCCGACCTCAAGTTCCGCAACAACACCGACTACGGGATCTTGATCGACACCACCTACACCGATACCTCGATCACGGTCCGGATATTCGGCGAGAACGACGGTCGAACCCTGAAGGGCGAGCAGTCGGATGGCCAGAGCCGGGCGTGGGTGGACACGGAGGGCGGCCCCAATGCCCTGCACGTCAAGGGATTGGTATCCGACCGCTTCGCGTTGACCGATCCTCCCGAGCCCCGGTATGAGCCGAACCCTGAGTTCGGGGTCAACCAGCAGGACCAGACACAAACCGAGCTCGGCGGCTGGAGCGTGACCGTGACCAGGCGGATCCTCCTCGGCGGTGATGAGAACCAGGTTGTCCAAGAACAGGAATGGACGGTGCGCTACGCCCCCAGGTTCGCCGTGTTCGAGGTGCACCCCTGCATGGTCCCGGGGACAACCACTGCCTGCCCGACCACGACGACAGCACCTGCGACGACGGTGCCTACGACGACGGTGCCCCCTGCGACGACAGCCCCTCCCACCACACAACCGCCCCCAACGACGCCGCCCACGACACCCGCTCCCTGACCAGGATCAAGACTCGTCGTAGAAGCGGAGAAAGCCCTCGACCATCGAAGTCACCGCGGCCTGGCTCTCCTCGTCCCATCCCCCCGGACGCCTCACGGTGACGGTGTTCTGCAACACGTAGACGTGATCGACACCGAGTCCGAGATTGAATAGCTCGTCGGCGAGAGCGCCGGGGACGGCGCGGCCACGGTTGGAGGGTGAGATGACCATCCCGTCCTGACCGGTGAAGCTGCGGTCGGTGTCGAGGAGCAAGACGTCACCGAGCTCCTTCACCCCGTTGACGACGACGGTCTGTCCCATGAGGGTCGGCAGGGTAGTTCGTCCCCCGCAGGGGGAGGTGTCGCCGGAGGTGACGGAGGGGGAGACTTCAGGACCCGAGGCCCCCCGAGGTCTCGCCGATGACGTGCACCTTGACCAGGTTGGTGGAGGCCTGCACGTTGGGGGGCACCCCCGCCACCATGACCACCCGATCTCCGTTACTGACCACTCCTTCTCGCTCCAGGATGTCGGCAGCCGCGGCCAGCTCCTCATCGGTGTAGGTGCGGCGCTCGAACGGGTGAGGGCTCACCCCCCAGTAGAGGGCCATCTGGTGGAGAGTCGCCTCATTGGGGGTGAAGGCCACTATCCGTGCCTCCGGCCGGTACTTGGAGATCAGCCGGGCGGTGTTTCCCGACTCGGTGAAGGCCACGATGGTCTCAGCCTCCAGGTTGACCGCGATCTCGGTAGCAGCCTGGGAGACCGCCGAGGCCACCGTGTTGCCGTCGCCGACGAACGGTATGGAGTGGTGCCCGCGGGTCGAAAGCGTGCCTTCCTCCATCGCCACACAGATGGAGGCCATGGCGGCGACGGTCTCCATCGGGTAGTCGCCAACGGCTGTCTCACCCGACAACATCACGGCGTCGGTGCCGGCCATCACTGCATTGGCCACATCCGTCACCTCGGCCCTGGTGGGCCGGGGGCTTTTGGTCATGGATTCGAGCATCTCGGTCGCGGTGATGGAGATACGGCCGGCAGCATTCGTCTTCTTGAGGATCTCCGCCTGGATGAGAGGGATCCTCTCCAGCGGCAGCTGGACCCCGAGATCACCCCGGGCGACCATGACCGCCGAGGACGGACCGATGATGTCGTCGAGGTTCTCATAAGCCTGGGCGAGCTCGATCTTGGCGACGATGGGCACACCGCCGGCGAGCTGAGCCACGCTTCGGACGTCGTCCCCGCTGCGGACGAACGACGCGGCGACGTAGTCGACCCCCAGCTCCCGGCCGAATGCGAGGTCGATCTCGTCCTTGGGAGTGACGATCTCCAGGGTCAGATTGCTGTCGGGGAAGGCCACTCCCTTGTGGTCGGACAGGACTCCTCCGACCCGCACCGCAGCGACGAGGCCGGCCTCAGTCCGTTCCACCACCTCGCATCGGATGAGCCCGTCGGCGAGCTGCACCCGATCCCCGGGCACGACGTCCTGCAGCAACGGTTCGTATCCCACCGGGATCACGCTCGCGTTCCCCACCGCCCCATCGGCCACGAGAGTCACGTGTCGTCCGGGCTCCAACGTCACCTTCCCGTCGGCGAACTCCCCGACCCGGAGCTTCGGCCCCTGTATGTCCTGCATCAGGGCCACGGTTCGGCCCGTCTCCCGGGAGGCGTCGCGCACCCAGCCGGCCATTGCGCGATGGATCTCGTGATCACCGTGCGAGAAGTTGAGCCGGGCCACGTCGATCCCGGCCTCGACAAGGGCCGTGATCCCGGCCGCCGAGGCCACGGCAGGGCCCAGGGTGGCGATGATTTTGGTGTGGCGCTGCATGTGATGTCGACGCTAACCGCTGCCGATCAGCCCGACATCCTCTCCCTGATGAGCTGGTTGACCAGCCGCGGGTCCGCCTTGCCATCCGTGGCCTTCATGACCTGGCCGACCAGGAACCCCACCACCTTTTCCTCTCCGGCACCGAACTCCTCGATGGCACGGGGGTGGGCGGCCAGCACCTCCGCGACCGCCTTCTCCAGCGTGCCGGCATCGCGCATCTGGAGGAGATCCCTCTGGTCGGCAACCTCCCTCGGGCGTCCTTCACCAGAGAGAACACCGTCGAGCACCTCCTTGGCGGCAGAGCTGGACACCGACCCCTCGTCCACCATCTCGATCAATTCGGCGAGGCTGGGCCCGTCGAGGGCGACCTCCCGCGCTTCGATCCCGGCTTTTCGCACCCAGGCGACGACCTCGCCGGTGATCCAGTTGGCCGCCGATTGGGGCGAGGCCCCGGACAGGACCGCTTCGTCGTAGAGCCGACGCAAATCGGCGTCGAGCGCGGAGAGAACGCCGGCAGTTCCCTCGGCCACGCCCTGAGCCGCGTACCGTGCCCGGCGATGACCGGGTAACTCGGGTAGGCGCTGCTCGATGGCGGCTACCCACTCCGTAGTCATCACCATGGGCACGAGGTCGGGCTCGGTGAAATACCGATAGTCCGACGAGCCCTCCTTGACCCGCATCGAATGGGTGACTCCGGTCTCCTCATCCCAATGACGGGTCTCCTGGATCACCTCGCCGCCCGAGTCGACTACTCCGATCTGCCGCTCTATCTCGAAAGCGATTGCCCTCTCCAGCGACCGAAACGAGTTCATGTTCTTGATCTCGACCTTGGTGCCCAATGCATGGTCGCCGTCCGGCCGGATCGAGACGTTGGCATCGAACCTGATCGAGCCCTCCTCCAATCTGGCGTCCGAGACCCCCAGCTCGGCGACGATCGACCGCAACTCTTGTGCATACACCCGGGATTCCGTGGCGCTGCGCAGGTCCGGCCTCGATACGACCTCGACCAGGGGCACACCTGAACGGTTGAAGTCGAGAAGAGTGCCTTCGGCGGCGTGGATTCGGCCGCCGGCCCCGAGATGGGTCGACTTGCCGGTGTCCTCCTCCATGTGGGCGCGCTCGATGCCGATGCGGCGCGTCTCGCCGTCGACCTCGATGTCGAGATGCCCGTCGTGACAGACCGGCACGTCGAACTGGGAGATCTGGAAGTTCTTGGGAAGGTCGGCGTAGAAATAGTTCTTCCGGTGGAAAACAGAGCGATCCGAGACCTCGCAATCGAGAGCGAGCCCGATCGCCATGATCGACTCGATCGCCACCCGATTGGTCACCGGGAGGGCGCCGGGGAGGCCGAGACATGTGGGACAGACCCGGGTGTTGGGCTCGCCGCCAAAGTCGACGGCGCAGCCGCAGAACATCTTCGAGTCCGTCATCAGCTCGACGTGAACTTCGATCCCGATGACCGGCTCCCAGCTCACGCCGCTCCCTCGAGGACTCGCGGAGAGATCTCGAAGCCGGCGAGACGCTCCACCTCGGCCGCGACCTGGTACATGACTTCCTCTCCGAGGGCGGGCGCCATCACCTGAAACCCGATCGGGAGACCCGCCTCGTCGAGGCCGACCGGCACGGATATGGCGGGATGGCCGGCCATGTTCGCCGGGATGTTGCAGATATCCGACAGATACATGGCGAGCGGGTCGGCGGTCCTGGCGCCGGCCTCGAACGCAACCGTCGGGCTGGTTGGCGAGACCAGCACATCAACCTGTTCGTAGGCGCGGGCGAAATCCTCCTGGATTGCGGCCCGAACCCTCTGCGCCTGCCCGTAGAACGCGTCGTAATACCCGGCGGACAGCGAGTACGTGCCGAGGAGGACCCGCCTCGTCACTTCCGGGCCGAAACCCTCTGCCCTGGTCCTCGCCATCAGCTCCTCCGTCGTGGCGCCGTCGACTCTGAGCCCGTATCGGATCCCGTCGAAACGGGCCAGGTTCGACGAGGCCTCGGCCGGCGCGATCAGGTAATAGGCGGACAGGGCGATGTCGAAAGTGGGCAGCGACACCTCGCTCACCTTCACTCCGGCCTTCTCCAGCCTCGCCACCATGTCGGTCGTCGCCGCCTCGACTGCGGGCTCGAAGCCATCCCCGGACAGCTCCGTCACGACCCCGATGCGGAGCCCGTCCACGCCTCGATCGAGGCTGGCGTCTGGATTTGGGTACTCACCCTGGTACGAGGTCGAGTCGAGCGGGTCGTAGCCCCAGATGGAGGCCAGGGCGAGAGCCGAGTCCCCCACGGTCCTGGCGAAGGGGCCGATCTGATCGAGCGACGAGGCGAACGCGATCAATCCGTATCGGCTCACCGTGCCATACGTGGGCTTCATCCCCACCACACCGCAGAGAGAGGCGGGCTGTCGGATCGAGCCTCCCGTGTCGGAGCCGAAGGCGAGGAGCGACGAACCGGCTGCCACCGAGGCCGCGGAGCCGCCCGATGATCCGCCCGGCACCCGGCTCAGGTCCCATGGGTTGTAGGTGGTCCCGTAGGCCGAGTTCTCGGTCGAGGAGCCCATGGCGAACTCGTCGAGGTTCGTTTTGCCCACGATCACCGCCCCGCCGCTCCGCAGCCGGGTGACCACGGTCGCGTCGTAGGGAGGGATGTACCCGGCGAGGATCTGGGAGGCCGCTGTCGTCTCGACACCCCGGGTGCACATGTTGTCCTTGAGGGCAACAGGGATGCCGTGAAGTGGCCCGCGATCGATCCCGTCGGCCAGATCGGCGTCGGCTTGCCGCGCAGCCTCTCTCGCCCCCTGCCCGTCGATGGTCAGGAACGCGTGCAGCTGCGCCTCGGTCCGGGAGGCGATGTCCATTGCATCCTCGAGCAGGGCCTCTGACGAGGTCTCACCCGAGCGAAGGAGACGCCCGGCTTCGGAAACGCTGGCGGCGATCACTCCGCACCCATGGCGGGAGGCACGACAAATAGCCCATCGATGGCATCCGGAGCCTGGCCCAGCACCTCATCCCTGTCGAGCGAGGGCCGCAGCTCGTCCTCCCGGAACGCGTTGGTAAGGCCCAGCGGGTGGGCCGCCTCGACGTTCGGCTCGACCTCCAGGGACTGGACCCGGGCGGCGTGCTCCAGGATCACTCCGAGCTGGGCCTTGTATGACTCGAGCTCTTCGTCGCTCAAACCGAGCCGAGCCAGCCGCGCCACGTGGGCAATATCGATCTCTATCGGCATCGGAGCGGAGTCTAAGAGTCGGTGTGGGGCGGCCAGAACCCGTTTTGGCGCGCCGATCCCGGCCTATAGGTCGAGATCAGCGCGCCAGAATGAATGCGGTGGCCCAGGAAACTCCACTCAGAAACACTGCGATCGCGGTGGGTGTGGTCGGGCTGATCGTGATCGGGGTGGGTCTGGCCGTGATCCTCTTCCAAGATGCGGACGACGGGAGCAACCTCGGCGGGCTGCTCATCCGGGTGGGTGCGGTCCTCGGTGCGGTCGCGCTGGTGTTGCCGTCGATTCGCAAACCGTCGCTGCCCACATTGTTCGTCGCCGGCCTGGGACTCGCCCTGGTACTGGCCCGCCCGGGGCTGGTTTGGGCAGCACTGATCGGATGGGCGGTCTGGGTGCTGCTCGGACGTCAGCGCAACACGTCGAGCAGCGACTCGTAGGCCCAGTCCAGGTCGGAAACGCGGACCGACTCACCCGGCTTGTGAGCGAGCGAAGGCTCCCCCGGACCGAGATTCACAGCAGGTATGCCGGCGGAGGAGAGCTGGGCCACGTCGGTCCAACCTTGCTTTCCCCGCAACGGTGCCCGAGTGTTCTCGACCAGGGTCTGGAACAGTGGGTGATCGGTGTCGACCGACCCTGCCGGGGCTAAATCGGTGACCTCGACCCGGTCGGCGCCGGAACACACCTCGTGAAGACGAGCTATCGCCTCATCGTGGGACCGATCCGGGGCGAACCGATAGTTGACATTCATCACGAATTCACCAGGGATGACGTTCCGGGCCACCCCACCATGCGCTGCGGTCACCGACATCACCTCCAAGAACTCGAGGCCGTTGACTACATGTGGCTCCGGCTCCAGGGCCCCGATGAAGGTGAGGAACCCGCCCGCCTTCGTGATCGCGTTCTCCCCCAGCCAGGGCCGAGCCGAGTGCGCCGGTTGGCCGGTGAAGGTGACATCGGCATTGATCACGCCCTGACATCCCGCTTCGATCGCCCGATCGGTCGGCTCGAGCACCACGGCTGCCGACGAGGTCGTCAGCCAGGCGGCTTCCTGCAGGACACGGGTCAGCTGATTGCCGGCCAGTGGCCCTTCCTCGCCGGCGTAGAAGACGCAGACCACTCTCTCGGGGCCGAGAGCCTCGAGGAGGTGGATCATCACGGCTAGCCCGCCCTTCATGTCGGTCGCGCCGAGACCGTGCAACCTGTCGCCTTGGACGTTCGCCCCGACCTCGCCCTGGAGCGGCACCGTGTCGAGATGCCCGACCAACGTCACCGCCCCGTCGCCCGGCGTGCCAACGACCAAGGAGTCGGCGATCCTTTTTTGTGGCATCCCGAGGAGACGTTGGGCGATGGCATCACGGAGACCCGCCTCCTCACCAGTGACCGAGGGGATATCGACCAGCCAAGTAGCGGTTTCGACCAAATCGGTCAAAGCTGGACGTCCAACTCGCGAAGGAAGTCGTTGAGGGCGGTCTTCTCGTCGGTTGCCGCGGTGCGCTTGCCGATGATCAACGCACAGGTGAGGTCGTAGGTCCCGCTGGGGAACTCCTTGGGCCTGGTCCCTGGGACGACGACCGCGCCGGCCGGGACCCGCCCTCGAAACTCCACCGGCTCCGGGCCGGTCACGTCGATGATCGGGGTGGAAGCGGTCAGCACGGTGTTGGCGCCCAGCACCGCCTTCTCCCCGACGATCGTCCCTTCGACCACGATCGACCGGCTGCCGACGAAGACCCCGTTCTCGACTATCACCGGGCGGGCTCCCGGCGGCTCCAGCACACCGCCGATCCCAACCCCCCCAGAGAGATGGACGTCCCGCCCGATCTGGGCGCAGGAGCCGACCGTGGCCCATGTGTCCACCATCGTGCCCGAGCCGACATAGGCACCGATGTTGACGAAGCCCGGCATCACGATCACCCCAGGCTCACAGAAGGCCCCGTAACGCACGGTTCCCGGTGGCACCACACGGATGCCCTGCTCGGCCAGGCCGGTCTTCAACGGGATCTTGTCGTGGTACTCATAGGGGCCGATCTCGAACGTGTCCATCTCACGGAGGCGGAAATAGAGGAGGATCGCCTCCTTGACCCACTCGTTGACGACCCAGTCGCGGTCGACCTTCTCCGCAACCCTCACCTCACCACGGTCCAGGCCGGCGATCGTCCTCTCCACCTCCTCCCGAGCCGTCTCCGCGTCGACCTCACCGGAGAAGGCGGCACGTATCGTGTCTTGGTCGGGCAAATGGCTCCCTGGGTCGGTCTGGCGGCAGGGTAATTGCCCCGGCTCACGGCTACGGTCGAGCCGATGCCATATCGCCTGCTCTACATCGGGCTCGGTCTGCTCGCTGTCGCTGCCATCGCATTCGGCATCGCCTTCAACAGGAGCGGCGATGAGCTGGTTCTGCCCGAGCAGATAGAGGCGCTCTCGCCCAGCCCGGGGGATCTGGTCCCCCCGCAGACAAGTGTCGAGGTTGACCTGCCGGTGGCCTACCGGGCCGACATCTACATCGACGACTGGCTGGTCACCGACGTGGTCTTCGTCGAGGGCACCGGCGTCTACCGGTGGTCGCCTTCGCCCCAGAACCCGACCATCACCGAGTGGGCCGCCGGCGAGCACACCGTCCGGGTGGTGTGGGACAGGATCAGCGGCCTCCCCGACCCGGGGGAATATGAGTGGTCCTTCCGGGTCGGGTGAGCCGTCATGCGGCGGCTGGGACTGGCTGGCTCCGCCGATAGACAACCAGCGATAGCGTGTAGAAGACGACCAGGATTCCTGTCGACCAGGCCAAGGCCACCCAAAAGTCCGGGCCGGGAGTTCCCTCGATGAGAAGTGAGCGAATCGTGTCCACGATCGGGGTCAGCGGCTGATTCTCGGCGAAGCTCTGCAGCCATGGCGTCATCGAGTCGGTCGGCACGAACGACGGGCTGATGAAGATCAGCAGGAACAGGATATAGCTGAATGCGCCGGCGCCTTCGGCAGTCCTGGCGACCATACCGAAGAAGATGGCCATCCAGGTGCTGGCCAGTATGAACAGGGTCAGCAACCCGGCGAACAACAGCCAGGCCCTAGCGTCGGTAGTCGGGCGAAACCCGACGATGAACGCCGCCACGATCACAAGCACGCAGGACAGGAGGTTGGACACCGTCGACGACATCGCCTGGCCACTCAACACCGACGAAGGGCTCACCGGCATCGTCCGGAAGCGGCTGATGATCCCCTTCTGCATGTCCATGGCGAGACGGAAGGCGGCGTAGGCAATCCCGCTGATCACCGTC
>Ga0299907_10002989_pt1 | contig 10687 bp, 10 predicted proteins | sample RVTome_16_FD_198680 | JGI IMG/M metagenome (GOLD analysis project Ga0299907, IMG submission 198680) | Soil microbial communities from uranium-contaminated site in the Upper Colorado River Basin, Wyoming, United States - RVT152D67 (version 2) ... | reverse complement strand
AAGTGTGTGGCAAACATCACAGCCATGGAGGGGGCGACCGAAGCGTTCGCGAGCACGCGGGATACGTCGACCGATCCTGGCCCTGCCGGAGGTGCCACCACCCACCATGCGCCGCTCCGCATCGCGGTCGCCGGGACCGGATTCATCGGGGCGGTCCACGCCCATGCTGCCCGCCGCGCCGGTGCCCGGCTGGTCGGCGTCGCCGCCTCGTCGGCCTCGAGTGCGCGGGAGGCAGCCCAGGCGCTCGGGGCCGACCGGAGCTTCGCCGACGCCGAGTCGCTGGTGACCGCGCCCGACGTCGACGTCGTCCACATCTGCACCCCCAACAACCTGCACGCGCCCCTCGCCCACGCGGCCCTGGCCGCCGGCAAGCACGTGATCTGCGAGAAGCCGCTGGCCGTCGACCGCGACCAGGCGGCCGAACTGGTCCGGGCCGCCGACGCCGCCGGGGTCGTGGCCGCCGTCCCGTTCGCCTACCGGTTCTATCCGCTGGTGCGCGAGGCACGGGCGCGCGTCGCCGCGGGCGCCATCGGTGCCCTCCGCCTGATCCACGGCTGCTACCTACAGGACTGGCTCGCCACCGAGGACGACGACAACTGGCGCGTCGATCCCGAACGCGGCGGCCCGTCCCGGGCGTTCGCCGACATCGGCTCGCACTGGTGCGACCTGGTCGAGTTCGTGACCGGTGACCGGCTGGCGGCGGTCTGCGCCGAGGCCGTGACCGCGGTCCCCGAGCGCGTGAGCGCCGGCGACAGCCACGCCTTCGAGGGGCGCGCGCGGGCCGGTGCCGACGGCACCCGCCGCGCCGTCACGACCGAGGACATCACGGTCGTGCTGTTCAGGACCCGCCAGGGGGTGGCGGGGTCCGTCGTCGTGAGCCAGGTGTCCCCGGGGCGCAAGAACCGGCTGCAGTTCGAGATCGCCGGGGCCGACGCCACGCTGAGCTTCGACCAGGAACAGCCCGAATCGCTGTGGGTCGGCCGTCGCGACGTCTCGGAGGTCGTGCCGCGCGACCCGGCGCACCTCGCGGCCGGGGCGGCCCGTTACGCGGTGTTGCCGCCGGGCCATCCCCAGGGCTATCAGGGCTGCTTCGACGCGTTCGTCGCCGACACCTATGAGGCCATCCGGGCCGGCGATGCCGCCGCCGTCGACGGGCTGCCCACCTTTGCGGACGGCGCCCGCGCGGCAGACGTCACCGCCGCCGTCCTGCGCTCGACCCGCACCAATCGCTGGGAAGACGTCCCATGAAGCTCGGCTTCATCACCGCCTGCCTACCCAAGCGCACGCTGCCCCAGCTCTGCGAGTGGGCGGCGGCCGACGGCTACGAGGCGCTGGAGGTTGCCGCGTGGCCGGACCTCGGGGACCGGCCCTTCACCGCCACTCACCTGGCGGTCGAGCGCTTCGGGGACGCCGAGGCCGACGTCACCCGCGAGCTGTTCGCCAAGCACGGGCTCGAGCTCTCGTCCCTCGCGTTCTACGACAACAACCTCCATCCGGACGGCGCCCAGCGGGCTGCGATCAACGAGCACGTCGTCCGGTGCATCGAGGCCGCGGCCCTGCTCGACTGCCCCACGGTCGGCACCTTCGTGGGCCGTGATCCCACGCAGTCGGTGGCAGCCAACCTGCGGCAGGCCGAGGGCGTCTTCCGTCCGCTGGTCGATCGCGCCGGTGAGGCGGGCGTGAAGCTCATCGTCGAGAACTGCGTCATGGAGGGCTGGCACCCCGACGGGTACCCGGGCAACCTCGCCTACTCGCCCGAGCTCTGGGAGTGGATGTTCGACCTCGGGCTGTACCTGAACTACGACCCGTCACACCTGGTGTGGATGGGCATCGATCCGGTCGAGGCGCTACGGCCCTACATCGACCGCATCCCCCACGCGCAGGCCAAGGACATCCAGGTCGACGTCGCCGCCCGCAACCGCTACGGCTGGCCGGGGCGGGCCGTGGTCCGCGACGACCCGTGGGACGTGGGCTGGTGGCGCTACCGGGTGCCCGGGCTCGGCGAGGTCGACTGGGTGCGGCTTGTCGACACGCTCTACGAGGGCGGTTTCGACGGCGTGCTGTCGGTCGAGCACGAGGACCCGGTGTGGGGTGGCACGGAGGAGAAGGTCGAGATCGGCCTGCGGATCGCGCACGACACGCTGCGCCCACTTCTGGTGGCCTGACGGTGGCGCCGGCGACCCCCGTGCTCGAGGTCCGAGGCCTGGTGAAGGAGTACCCGGGCGTTCGGGCACTGGCGGGGGTCGACTTCGAGGTGAGGCCCGGGGAGGTGCACTGCCTCGTCGGTCCCAACGGTGCCGGCAAGTCGACCCTGATCAAGTGCGTCTCGGGGGCGGTCGAGCCCACCGCAGGCGAGATACGGATGGACGGCCAGCCGGTGGCGACCGGCCACCCGTCGAGGGCGCTCGAGCGCGGCGTCGCCACCATCTACCAGGAGCGTGACCTGGTCGAGGACCTGACCGTGGCCCAGAGCATCTTCCTCGGCCACGAGCTGCGGCGCTGGGGCCTGCTGGACCGCGGGCGTATGCGGCGGGAGACGGTCGAGATCATGCGCCGCCTCAACCACGAGGCCATCTCGCCGCGTACCCATGTGCGCGACCTGCGCCCGGCCGGTCAGCAGGTGGTCTCGATCGCACGCGCGCTGTCCCGCCACGTCCGCCTCCTGATCATGGACGAGCCCTCGGCGATCCTCGACGACAGCGAGATCGAGACCATGTTCGGGGTCGTGCGGCGTCTCACCGCCGAGGGTGTCGGCGTGATCTACATCTCGCACCGGCTCGACGAGATCCGGCGGCTCGGCGATCGCGTCACCGTCCTCACCGACGGCAGAACGGTCGCCTCGGGCCTGCCGGCGACCACGCCGGCCGACCAGCTCGTCGAGGACATGGTCGGGCGCAAGGTCGGCCAGCTCTATCCGGAGCGCCGGCGGGGGAGCGGCACGGTCGTCCTGGAGGTCAGGGGGGTGCGGCGGCTGCCCGACGTCAAGCACGCCAGTTTCGAGGTCCGTTCCGGGGAAGTGCTCGGCATCGGCGGCCTGGTGGGCGCCGGGCGCAGCGAGCTCCTGCGGGCCATCTATGGCGTCGACGACCGCGACGCCGGTGAGGTGCTGGTGGACGGCCGGCGTGTGCCGCCCGGCCGGCCCGACCGCTCGATCGCCGCGGGCCTGGGCCTGGCCCCCGAGGACCGGAAGTCGCAGGCGCTCCTGCTCGACTGGAACCTGATCAAGAACGTCACCCTGGCCGACATCGGTCGGTTCCAGCGGGGACTGATCCGCACGCGCGCCGAACGCGGTGCCGCCGAAGAGCAGCTCCGGGCGTTGCACACGGTTCCCGCCGACGGGAGCCGGATGGCCCGGGAGCTGTCCGGCGGCAACCAGCAGAAGGTCGTGCTCGCCCGGTGGCTGCTCCACCAGTGCCGGGTGCTGCTGCTCGACGAGCCGACGCGCGGCGTCGACGTCGCGACCAAGGCCCAGCTGTACCGCCTCATCGCCGACCTCGCCGCGCGCGGGCTGGGCGTGGTGGTCGTGTCGTCCGAGCTCGAGGAGCTGTGCGGGTTCTGCACCCGGATCCTCGTGATGCGCGAGGGCGAGCTGGTCGCGGAGGTCGACGGCGCCGCGGCGACCGAGCTGGAGCTGCTGCGCCACGCCATGCCCGACACCCAGGAGATGCTCACCCACACGGCAGTGCCCGCCGGACATGCAGCCGACGAGGGCCAGGAGGAGGCCTGATGCCAATGACCCCCACAGAGCAGGTGGGCGGCGTCACCGCGAGCGCCGACGCCGACGGTCCGGCCCCGGGCGTGGGCCGCCTGGCCCTGCCGTCGCGTATCAAGCTCCAGGAGTACACGTTGGTCGGGGTGGTGCTGGCGCTCGTCGTCATCGGCGCCCTCCTCAAGCCCGACACGTTCCCGACCGCCGACAACCTGCGCGCGATCCTGACCCAGGCGAGCGTGGTGGGCGTGCTGGCCATCGGCATGACGTTCGTCATCGCCACCGCCGGCATCGATCTCTCGGTGGGTTCCGTGGTCGCCGCCGCCGGTGTCGCCGGCGGGCTCGTCGTGGACTCCGGCGCCGTGGCGTTCGTCGCGGCTGCGATCGGCTTCGGCTTCGGCCTCGGACTCGTCAACGGCACCGCGATCGCCTACGGCAAGGTGGTGCCGTTCGTCGCCACGCTGGCGATGCTCGCCATGGCACGGGGCCTGGCGCTCCTGATGAGCGACAAGAGCCCGATCAGCCTCCTGAGCTCGGAGGGCGTTCGCTGGTTCGGGACCGGCGAGATCGTCGGCGTTCCCGTGTCGATCGTCATCTTCGCCGGCATCGCGATCGGCGGCTGGATCCTGCTGAACCGCACCCGCTACGGGCGCCACGTGGTGGCGGTCGGTGGCAACCGCGAGGCCGCCCGCATCGCCGGTGTCCCGGTCCGCCGGGTCGTGTTCAGCGTCTACTGCCTCAGCGGTCTGCTCGCCGGGTTGGCGGCGGTCCTGCTCTCCGGCCGCCTGGCGAGTGCCTCGCCGGTGGCCGGCGAGCTCCTCGAGCTGGACGCCATCGGCGCCGCGGTGATCGGGGGCACGAGCCTCGCGGGTGGCCGGGCCACGATCGTCGGCACGTTCCTGGGGGTGATGGTCTTCGCCATCATGTTCAACCTTCTCACCCAGCTCAACCTGGCCACGGAATGGCAGCAGATCGTCAAGGGGGCGATCATCCTCGCGGCGGTCCTCATCCAGCGGCCGGAGCGGATCTAGGCCGGACGTTCGCTTGCCGCTGCGCGCTCCGCGGCGCCTTCCCTTGCCCGTACATCCACGGGAACGGATCCCACAACCAAGGAGGGGGACCTTCGAAATGTCATTCAGACGACAGCTCATGGCGGGCGTCGCGGCGCTCGCCCTCATCGCCGCCGCGTGCTCCGACGACGATGACGACGGCAGCGCCGGCGCAGGCGACGAGACCGAAGCGGACACCGGGACCGACAGCAGCGAGACCGGCGAGACGGTGACGATCGCCGCCAGCGTGCCGCCCACCGACCACGGCTGGCTCGGCCAGATCGCGGCCAAGGCACAGGAGGCGGCCGACCAGTGGGATGATGTCGAGTTCAGACTGGTCGAGGCGGCCGATGCCGACAGCCAGGCGTCGCAGATCCAGACGCTGATCAACGAGGAGCCCGATGCGCTCGTCGTGCTCCCGTACGACGGCGAACAGCTCACCCCGGTCGCCGAGCAGGCGATGGAGGCGGGCATCCCGGTGATCAACGTCGACCGGCTCTTCGCCAGCCCGGACGCGGCCCGGGCCACGATCCTCGGCGACAACTACGAGATCGGCGTCAAGGCGGCCGAGTTCCTCGCCGAGCAGCTCGACTGCCAGGGCAGCGTGGTGGAGATCCAGGGCATCGCCGGCATCTCGGTTACGACGGACCGCACGCAGGGCTTCGCCGACACCATCGAGGAGCTGTGTGGCAACGGCCTCGACATCGTCGCCCAGCAGCCGGCGGACTTCCTGCCCGACCTGGGCCTCGAGGTCATGGAGGCGATCCTCCAGGCCAACGACGACATCGACGCCGTGTACACGCACGACGACGACATGGCGGAAGGGATCGTCGCCGCGATCGAGAACGCCGGCCGCGAGGACGAGATGATCCTCACCGGCGCCGGTGGCTCGTGCGCCGCGTTCGACCGCATCGAGTCCGGTGGCCTGTACGCCGCGACCTATCTCTACAGCCCGACCATGGCCGGCTCGGCGGTCAACATGGCCCGGCTGATCGCCCAGGGCCGGGGGTTCTCGGACCTGGTCGAGCCCGAGGTTCCGTCCCAGATCGTGGTACCACCGACGGAGGTGAGCCAGGACAACGTCGACGACCTGAGGGACCTCTGCTTCGAGTAGCCGGTTGCTCCCGAGGCGATGAGACCGGCCTCCGGGCCCATCGCCTCGGGAACGACAGCCCCCGGTGCCGGCGTCGGCGGGCCATGCTGGTGTCGTGGAGCTCGGGTTCTTCGACGAGGTTGCCGAAGCGGTGCGGGGCCTGACCGTGGGCGACCCTGGCGACATGCACCAGCAGGCGCGCCGATGGGGTCTCAAGGCGTGGTTCGGGGCCGAGCGACCCACCCGTGAGCATTACGAGGCCCAGCTGATCGCGCCCGACGGCGTTGCCGGCGCCACGGTCTCGGCCCTCGAGATCGGGTTCCACGCCGAGCACCCCGACGCGGAGGAGAACGAGGCTGCCATTGCGCGGCTGATGGCCGGCCAGGACCGGTGGCGGGGGGCACTCGGTGGCGACGCGGTCGTCGGCGCGTTCCTGGGCCGTTTCCCGGACTGGCGCCGCGTCTCGGAGGCCTGGCCCGACCCCGACCTCGACGACCCGGAGCTCCCCGTGCAGGTCGCGTTGCGGCTCACCGACTACATCGACGCCCTGGAGCCGCTGCGCCGCAGTAGCTGATTCATTCAGAGGGCATACTCCGCTTCCTGGCGCCGGATTGGTGGCCCAGCAACCAGAGCTGCGCCAAGAAAGGTCAATGCGCCGGGAGGGCAGCGCTAGGTCAGCGGCTCCGGGGCGGTCGTGAACGCCAGGCCGAGGTGGGCGGTGTCGTTGTAGCGGCGTATCACCCAGCGATCGTCGGTGACGACGAGGTGGGAGATGGCGGCGTTGTCCGAACCGGTGAACGCGAAGGTCCTTGCCCCGCTCGCCTCGGCGAGAGCCTGGCCGATGACCCCGCCGTGGGACACGACCGCCACCGTCTCGTCCGGGTGGGCGGCGGCGATCCGATCGATGGCGCCGCGCACGCGGGCGGCGAACGCCTCGCCCGGCTCGGCGCCGGGGATCACGTCCCAGCGCTGCTCGGCGTACATCCGCAGCGCCACGGGGTGCCCCTCGGCCACGTGCTTCCGGAACGACCCACCCTCCCACTCGCCCAGGTACACCTCCCGGAGGTCGGGCTCCACGTGGGGGTCCAGCCCGAGGCGGGCGGCCAGCGGCGCCGCGGTCTCGGCGGTCCGCCGGAGGCTCGACACGTAGATGGCCGCGATCGGTTCGTGCGCCAGCCGGTCGGCGACGCGTTCCGCCTGGTCGCGGCCGACGGGGTCGAGCGGGGGGTCGCCGTGCCCGTCCACCAGCGGGAACGGGTCACTGTCACGCGCCGGGGCGGACTCGCCGTGGCGCACCAGCAGCAGCTCGCAGGCCCCCGGTGGACGCCGGAAGCGGAGCTGTCGGTAGGCGCCGGCGTCGGGCGACTCCTCGGTGCCCGGGGAGCTCACGCGGACCCCGCCCGCTCAGCGGCGGACCTGGCCCAGTAGGCGCAGCACGTACCAGAACAGCAGCATCACCGAGGCGAACAGCTGGACTGAGGCGCCGACGTAGGCCTCCGCCGGGTAACGCCGCATGATCGTCTGGGTCTGGTAGAGGATCGAGCCGCCGGCCAGCCCGATCATCGCCACCGAGAACCACACGCCCAAGTCGAGACCGAACAGCAGCGCCCCGGCGATGAGCACCAGCGCGCAGACGCCCGCCCAGAGCAGGATCGGCCGCAGGTAGGACAGGTCGGCCCGCGTCGCCAGGGCGACGGCGCTGAGGCCGGCGAAGCCGAGGCCGGTGATGGCGGCCGCCGCCAGCACGGTCGTGGTGCCGTCGCCCTGCACCTCGAAGACGTAGTGGAGGAAGGGTGCGAAGATCACCGCCTCGGCCGCGGCTAGCGCGAACAGGCCCGCGTACTGCCGCGACGGGTTGAGGATGTCGTGGGCGGCACTGGTGGCGAGCCAGCTGACCACCATGAACGCGCCGAGCAGCACGATCCAGCGGCCACCGCTGTCGAACACCACGTCGTACAGCGACTCGGCCGCCCCCAGGTTGATCAGCAGGGCCTCGAACGCCACGAACGCCAGGAGGGCCGCCAGCAGGTGCTGGTAGACGCGGACGAGGAAGTCGCCGCGTGCGACCTCGTCGAGCATGGCGACGGGCGGGTTGGACGGGGGCGCTGCGGCCATCGGGTCCTCCGGGTGCGGGGGCGAACGGCGTCAGGCTACTGAACGCGGATATCCGGTAGGACCCACCGCTCCCCGCCGATAGGTTCAGTCCCCGTGCCTGCCGTCCTTGCCGAGGGCCTGGTCAAGAGTTTCGGGAACACCAAGGCGCTGTGCGGCGTCGACTTCGACGTCGAGCGGGGACAGATTCTCGGGGTCCTCGGGCCCAACGGAGCCGGCAAGACCACGGCCGTCCGCATACTGACGACGCTGCTCCGGCCCGACGCTGGGCGAGCCGAGATCGACGGGATCGACGTCCTCGAGGAGCCCCAGCGGGCCCGGGCGCGCATCGGCCTCACCGGCCAGTACGCGGCCGTCGACGAGGCCCTCAGCGGGCACGAGAACCTCGAGCACGTGGGTCGCCTCTACCACATGGGCACGGCAGTCGCCCGCGAGCGGGCAACCGAGCTGCTCGAACGGTTCGACCTGGTCGATGCTGCCGACCGGGTGGTGAAGGGCTACTCCGGAGGCATGCGTCGCCGGCTCGACATCGCCATGAGCCTGATCGCCCGGCCCTCGGTCCTGTTCCTGGACGAGCCCACCACCGGCCTCGACCCACGCAGCCGCCAGTCGGTGTGGGCGCTGATCGACGAGCTGGTGCGCGGCGGGACGACCACGCTGCTGACCACGCAGTACCTCGACGAAGCCGATCGGTTGGCCGACGACATCGTCGTGATCGACCGGGGCAAGGCCATCGCTCGCGGCACCTCGGAGGAGCTCAAGCAGCAGATCGGCGGCGAGCTGATCGAGGTCGTGGTCGAGGATCCCGGTGACGCGCAAAGTGTCATCGACGTCCTGGGGCACCATGCGTGCGGCGATCCCCACGTCGGCGACGACCAACGAACGGTGTCGCTGCCCGTGTTCCGTGTCGAGGGCCTGGTCCCGGCCGCGGTACGCGAGCTCGACGCGGCCGGGATCGCGGTGCACGACGTGGCCGCCAGACGAGCGACGCTCGACGACGTCTTCTTCGCCCTCACCGGCCACGCGGCAGAGGAAGAGTCGATGGACGGCGAGACCCCCCCGACCAGTGGGTCCGGCGACGGTGCAGACGACCCTCGGCAGGCGGGAGCCGCGGGCGACGGTCAGGCGGGTTCTGACGGCGACCGCGTTGTCCTGCAGGAGGCCGAGAACTGATGGCGACCACTGTCGACGAGGTCCTGCTCACCCCCGCCCAGGAGCACGACGTCCCGACGGGCCGGACCTGGCTGCTCCACGACAGCTGGACCGAGGCGCTGCGTCACCTCCGGGGCATGCGCCGCAGCCCCGAGCTGCTCATGTACGCCACGATCCAGCCGATCATGTTCGTCGTGCTGTTCGTGTACGTGTTCGGCGGGGCGATCCAGGCGCCGGGCTACAGCGACTACAAGCAGTACCTCCTCCCCGGCATCTTCGCCCAGACCGTGCTGTTCAACTCGTCGTTCACGGCGGTCGGCCTGGCCGACGACCTCACCAAGGGGATCATCGACCGGTTGCGGTCGCTTCCCATGTACCAGGAGGCGGTGCTGGTGGGGCGAACGTTCTCGGACGTGGTCCGCAACCTGCTCACGTTCACGGTGATGCTGGGCGTGGCCTTCGCGGTCGGCTTCCGGATCGAGGGCAGCATGGCCCAGGCGGTGAGCGCCACGGTGCTGCTGTTCGCCTTCAGCTACGCCTTCAGTTGGATCCAGGCGCTGGTGGGCCTGTCGGTCGGCTCGGTCGAGGCGGCGAACTCGGCCAGTTTCATCTGGATGTTCCCGCTCACGTTCGTGTCCTCGGCCTTCGTGCCCGTCCAAACCATGCCCGGCTGGCTCCAGCCGATCGCCGAGCACAACCCGTTCACGATCGTCACCAATGCCACCCGGGCCCTCTACAACGGCCGCGACCCGGGTTCGGACCTGTGGCTGGCCTGGGCCTGGGCCATCGGAATCGCGTTGGTGTTCGGGGTGCTGGCAACCCGCAAGTTCGCATCGACCACCGGCAAGTGACGGCGGGGCCCCGGGGTGGTCAGTTCGAGTGCTTGTGGCCGTCCCGCTGGCCGGGCGCGAACGGCCATTCCTCGAAGGCGACGCACCGGCCATCGGCGTCGAAGCGGAGCACCCAGAGATCCCGCCAGCGCTGCGCGCCCGTGGTTGCGCCCCCGTCGTAGTCGACGCTCACCCGCACCACCGCCGTCGTGCCGTCGACGGCGAGGATCTCGCGGTCCATCGTGAACGGCTCGTCGGGACCCTCGCGTTCCTCGTCCCAGAACCGAGAGATGGCGGCCAGGCCCTCGACGGGCTCCGCCCAGGGCGACGCCAGATAGGAGGCGTCGGGCGAGAACAGGTCACCGAGCCCGCCGGTGCCGGCGGTGCGCCAGGCACGCTCATAGCCGTCGACCCACCGTTCCACGTCGGATCGGTCCATTGCTTCCCGGTCATTGCTGCTTCGCAGCGGGCCGTTCGGGCTCCGACGCGTCGCTTGTCCGCTCCGACGGCCGCTCGGGCCGGGCTCGCTCTGTCGTTGTTCCCCCGACGGACGCTCGCTCATGGTCTCATCGTGCCCCACGGTGCCACCGACTACGAGCGGCGGTAGCGGGCAACAGCCAGCGGCGCGAACACCAGGACCAGTCCCGCCGACCACAGCAGCGACAGCACCACCCCGTGCGCCGTGGTGCCGCGTCTCGTGCACCTGCCCGTGCACGCCTCCTGGCTCAACCAGATATGGGCA
>Ga0299907_10002988_pt1 | contig 10688 bp, 7 predicted proteins | sample RVTome_16_FD_198680 | JGI IMG/M metagenome (GOLD analysis project Ga0299907, IMG submission 198680) | Soil microbial communities from uranium-contaminated site in the Upper Colorado River Basin, Wyoming, United States - RVT152D67 (version 2) ... | reverse complement strand
GAGGCGACGAAGCCCGGAGACCGCGCCGCCTCACGGCTGCTCCGATGAGGAGCGGAGCGTCTTCATCGCCAGACGGACCCTCGATGGCGGCTAACTGAGCCTGGATCAGGGCGCCGCGTTGCCATCACCCGTGAGGATGTCTCTGCGCTGGTGGTAGTCGTCGAGGGAGAGGGCGCCCTCGGCGAAGCGGCAGTCGAGGATGGCCAGCGCCGTGTCCGCAGGCGGCTGCTGCCGGCGCTCGGCCCGTCGCGGATGAGCCAGATGAACCCGAGGATGATCGCGCCCGAAAGAGCGCGATCCCGATCATCGGCACGGCCATCCAGCCGGCGGCGGCGTGTGCATGTTCCAGCCATCGGCGACGGGAAGATTGGTGAGGCGATGGTCGTCATCGTCACACCTCCTTCTTGCACGAGCCGGCCGCGTAGCTGAAGTCCCGGTTGGCTGATTCTCTGCGCCCGCCGTACCTCCCGGCACGAACCCGGCCGCCGGGGTGACACGAGAGCCCGCTCGGTGGCGGGCCCTCGGTAGCCGCTCGGCTCTCGCTCAGCGAACGAGCATCGCGGCGAACTGCCCCGCCTGGTAGTGCCCGAGGAGGTTGCAGAGTAGGACGTACTTCCCCGGAGGCACCTTCAGCGTGAGCCGCTTCGACGTACCGCTCGGGATCGCCGGGATCCTGCCCATGCGACCGGCCTCGACCGCCTTGCCCTCCTTGACCTTGAGGCTGTGATGGTGCCGATCGCTCCGGAGTACGAGGAACTCGTGGTCCATCGTGCCGTCGTTTCGGACGATGAACGAGACCCGTCCGGCCCGTACGGTCACCTTCCCCGGCATGAGCTTCCATTCGTCGAGGGCGACGGAGACCACCGGCGACGCGGAGTCCGCCGGCGGGGCCGTGCTGAACAGAAGCCCCGCCGACGAGACCGTGAACGCAAGGGCGAGCGAAGCGCGCGCCCGTCCTCTATGTCCAGCTACGCGCATGACGAGACCAAGAGGTCGGCCCGGTGCGAGGGCTGGTGCGTGATGCAGATGATTGCGTAGAGACCCGGCTTCTTCACGGTGAACGCGGTCCGAGCCAGCATGCCCCGCTTCACGACGAAGTTCTTGCCGAAGTCGGGGATGTTGATGTGGTGCTGAGCGGAGTTGACCCCGAAGATGTTGAGAACGACTCGCTCGCCCACGCATGCCGACACGAGCGCGGTGTCGAAGCGGTACGTCTCGACCGCCCATTTCGTCTTGTCGCCGTTCATCTCCGCGCTTCCGGGTGCGAACTTCTCGTACCCGCCACCGGCAGGCAGCGCGGTCGTCGGATACGCCTCCTTGGCGACATCCGCCGAGCCCTTCCACTCGACGGCGCTCATGTAGATCTGGCGAACCTTGACGGCGGCCGTTGCCTCGCCTCCGCCGGCCATGAGGAACGCCGCGCCGACGGACGCCGCAGCCACCGCGAACGCCACGAGCAGTGCGATTCTCCTGGACATGTGACCCTCCTTCCAAAGCCGACGCTCGGCGTCGGTCTCGCTGTCCACTCCACACAAGCGTTACGCCGCGCAGTGACCGGGACAAACGTGGAAACCCGCGATCGTGAACGCCCAAGTGCGTGGTCTTTCGGGGCGCCGCCGCCCCGAGATCGGGTAGGGGCCTTGCCTGCCGATCTAGGTAGGTGACGCGCCGGATGCGTCGTCCTCGGCGAGACCGGCTCGAATCGCGAATGCCGCCGCTTGCGCGCGGTTCTTGAGGTGGAGCTTCGCGAGGATGTTCTTCATGTGGAAGCCCACCGTGTTCTCGGAGATGTGGAGCCTCGAGGCGATCTCGCGGTTCGTCGCACCGTCCGCGACGAGGCGCAGGACCTCGCGCTCGCGGTCGGTGAGGTCGTCCTCCGGGCCTGCGGGCTTGCTCGGCCCTTCGCGTGCCATGCGCGCGAACTCGTCCAGGATCTTCGCGGCGAGGCCGGGCGAGAGGGCAGGCTCGCCGGCAGCGATCTTCTCGAGCGTCGAGCTGAGCTCCTCTTCGGACATGCCCTTCAGGAGATAGCCCTCCGCACCGCTCTTGACGGCCTCGAACAGATCTTGCTCGTCCTCGGAGACGGTGACGATGATGACCTTCACGTCGGGAAGCTCGGTCTTGATCGCGCGCGTCGCCTCGAGGCCGTTGCACGGCGACATTCCGACGTCCATCAGCACGAGATCCGGCTCGAGCCGGCGTGCGAGCTCGATCGCCTCGTCGCCGTCAGCCGCCTGCCCGACGACGTCCATGCCCCACGCCTTGAGGAGGCTCGCGATGCCCGCCCGGAAGAGGGCGTGATCGTCAGCGAGGAGCACCCGCACCGACTGCCTCCCGTCCCTTCGACACCGGCACGTGCACGGCGATCCGCGTTCCCTCCCCTGGCGCCGAGACGACTTCGAACGCGCCGCCGATCGCCTGCGCGCGCTCCCGCATCGTCTGGAGCCCCAGCCGAGGCCATCCGGACCTGTCGAGCAGCAGCGGGTCGAAGCCGCGGCCGTCGTCGACGATCTCGACGCCCACCGCCTCTTCATCCACTCCAACGTACACCTCCACGTGGGACGCTCCCGCGTGCTTGCGCACGTTGCTGAGCGCCTCCTGCACGATCCTCACGAGCTGAATCTCCGTCGGCGGAGCGAGTGCCACATCCTCCGCGTCCTCGTCCACGCGGAGCGCGACCTCGCAGCCGCTCATCCGCGGCAGGCGCCTCAGATACTCGCGAATCGTGGGGATCAGTCCCTCGGGAGCGGTACGGAGGCCGACGATCGCCCCTCGGACATCGGCGTACACCTCCCGCGAGGCGGCGCCCATGGCGTCGAGCTCCGATGTCGCCTCGCCGATCCTCCGCGACTCGAGGAGCTTCTTCACCGCCTGCGTCTGGGTGTTGATGTAGCCGAGCACTTGTGCGAGGCCGTCGTGCAGCTCTCGCGCGATACGCTCCCGCTCCTCCAGCACGGCGCGATCGAGCACTCGCTCGTGGAGGCGTGCGTTCTGCACGCCGAGCGCGATCTGCTCCCCGATCCCCTCGAGCACTCGCCGCTCTTCCCGGCTGGCGAACGCGGCGGTGCCGCGTGCCGCAACTGCGAGCACCCCGACCGTCTCCATTCGGTGGCGAAGGGGGAGGGCGCAGAAGGTCTGCAAGCCCAGTGCCGCGATCTCATCCATCTCGAAGCGGGGATCGAGGTCGGCGTCGTGGACGAGGATTGCGGAGCTCGCCCGTGCGGCCGCCCCGGGCAGCCCCTCGCCGACGAGCAGGCTCGGCCGGGATCCGAAGGCGGCGGCTCCCGCCCCGCCGAAGCGCTGCAGGGTGAGCAGCCCTTCGTCAGCGAGCCAGAGCTCGGCGGCCTCGGCAGGCGTGACGGCGAGGATCGCGTCGAGTGCCTCGTCGACCATCTCGGACAGCTCCACCGACGAGGCCGACGCCCGTCCGACGGTGAGGAATGCGGACAGCTCGGCGTTCTGCCGATCCGTCCGCCTCACGAGATCGGAGAGCTCGCGGTTCTGCTGGAGCACACGCGCCTCGAGATCTTCGATCAGGGCGAAGATGACCGATGCGAAGGCAAAGACGCACACTGCGAACAGCCCGAACAGGAGCAGGACTTCAGGCGACTCGTGCAGCCAATCGTGCAAGGACGATCGCAGCAGCATCACGAGCACGAGGAGCGCCGCGAGCGGTAGCACGATCGCGAGCCACTTCAGCCGAGCGAGGCTGACGACTTCGGTCGCGACGAGCCGATGGCCCAGTTTTCCGAGCACGGTCACGTGTGCCTCCTCGGGAGTTCCCCGAAGTCTGATCTCAGACTTATCTCGCGGCATCCGGCGGATTACTGGTCGGCCTGCGGGAAGACCGCGCGTTCCAAGGGGAAACTGCCCTCGGTACTCCCCTCACCTGGGAGCCGCCTCTGTGCTGTGCTTTCGGTAGACGGGTGACCTCCGGTCGTTGCGCCCGCGGTGCCCGCACCCGACAGCACGGGCTACGACCCTCTGCCAGCGGCTACGATCGGCGGCCGCCGGCCAGAGCGGGACCACTGTGTAGTGGACGTGTAGTGGCACAGTCAGTCGCGTCTATACAGGCAACGCGATATGCGCACTTGCAGGGGTTTCTGTTCATGGAGCGTACCGGGATCGAACCGGTGACCTCCGGCTTGCAAACCCATCCGGATACCAGACTCCGCCTAACACCGATCGACAGAATCGGCATGGATGAGCCAGATTCGGGCTCGCTGTCCAACATCATCCGACCGACAGGGTTCGACGGAGGTCCGCTCGCACCGCGCTCGCACCGCCGCTGCCTTCGTGGGCAACTAGCGGTGCTCGTCGTCTGAGTGCGGCCGCGACGGAAGACGCAGCTGTCTCTCCGCGCGTCCAGGCGTGAGCTCCGGGTACGGCTGGCCTCGCCACAGCAGCTCGGCAGCCTGGAGCACTCGCGGCCGAGGGCAGCGCGGCGCGCATCGGCCCCCCGAGGACGAGGAACTCTTCGGCGTCGAGACGGTGGCCGTCGAGAACGAGTCGATACCGCTGGCTCTCCGTGACGATCACGTCTGCCGAAAGGATCCGGCGGCGCGCCGAGGTGTGCATCTGGAACACACGTCCCTGCGACGACCGGCCCGCGCGCGCTCGCTCCCGTACCGTCCCAACGAGGGCGTTTAGCGGCCGTATTGCGGCGTCCCACACCCTTGTCTCGTCCGGCCGCCGAACCGAGGAGGAGCACATGGATCTTGCAGCAGTCGAGGGGCTCGCTCGTACGCTTCGCGGGCGGGTGACAGGGCCGGAGGACGGCGACTACGACACGGCTCGCGCGCTCTGGAACGGAATGGTCGACGTGCGGCCTGCACTCGTCGCCCGCTGCGGGGGCACGGCGGACGTCATCACGTGCGTCGACTTCGCCCGCCGGCACGACCTTCCGTTGACCGTTCGCGGTGGGGGTCACGGGGTAGCCGGAAAGGCGCTCGGCGACGGCGCCCTCGTCGTCGACCTCTCGCAGATGCACGACGTCCACGTAGACCCGAAAGCGCGGGTGGCTCGCGTCGGCGGCGGCGCGACGTGGGGGACCGTCGACCACGAGACGCAGGCGTTCGGGTTGGCGGTCACGGGTGGCGTGGACTCACGGACGGGGGTCGGCGGGCTGACCCTGGGCGGCGGGGTGGGCTACCTGGCGCGAGCCTGCGGTCTCACCATCGACAACCTGCTGTCCGCGGAGGTCGTGCTCGCCGACGGCAGCACGGTGACGGCCAGCGCAACCGCGCATCCGGACCTGTTCTGGGCGCTGCGCGGCGGCGGAGGCGGCGTCGGGATCGTGACGACCTTCGAGTTCCGACTGCACGCAGTCGGCCCCGAGGTGATGACCGCTCAGGTGTTCCACGCCATGGACGGAGCTGCAGAGGCGCTGGCGTTCTACCGGGACTTCATGAGCACGGCACCCGACGAGGCTGCCTGCTACCCGCTCTTCGTGAACGTGCCGCCGCTCGATCCGTTTCCGGCGCAGCACCACGCGAAGACGGCGCTCGTCCTCGTCGGCTGCCATGCCGGCTCGCTCGAGGACGGGGAAGAGGTGCTCCGCCCGCTCGGTGTGTTCGGGGCCCCGTTCTTCTCCGCGATCGCACCGATGCCGTACGCCACGCTGCAGCGGAGCTTCGACGCGGCTGCGCCCGACGGTGGTCGGTTCTACTGGAAGGCCCACTACCTGGACGAGCTGTCCGACGACCTCATCGAGACGTTGGTCGCGCGAGTAGACCCTCTGCCGGGTCCGTACTCCAACGTGTTCGTCGAGTGCCTCGGCGGCGCGGTCGCCCGGGTCGCACCGGACGCGACGGCGTTCCCGCATCGGGGGGTTCGCTTCAGCCTGGGGATCTCGACCGGCTGGGCCGACGCCGAGGACGACGAGGCGGCGATCGCCTGGACGCGGTCGCTGTTCGAGGCGACCGCCCCGCACGCATCGGGTGGCGTGTACGTCAACTACCTCGACCGCGACGAGGGCGATCGCGTCGGGGCGGCCTACGGCGCGAACCTCCCACGGCTCGAGAACGTCCGGCGGACCTACGACCCCGAGTGCTTCTTCACGCGAGCGGAGGCTCCGACGACCGTCGCCTAGGAACGCGAGCCGGCTCGCGGGCGCGTCGTCAGTCGCACGCCTGTCCCGTTCGCGAGCTGCTCGAGCCGCTGCCGGATGCGCTCCGCGCCGACTCGTGCCGCCTCTGCGTGGGCGGCTCGCAGCTCACCCGCCCCAGCCTCGTCGTCGCCTGCGGTGAGCAGCGCTTCGGCGAGCCGGAAGCGAGCGTACAGGCGGAAGTAGAAGTAGTCGGCACGGTCGACGGCCTGCTGCCACCGAGCGGGATCCGAGCCGTCGATGCGCGAAAGCTCTGCCTCGGCGATCGCGAGGTGCGTCGCGTGGGTCTCCATCTGGACCGAGCCCTCGCCCGGTGGGGGATGGGCCTGGAGGATCTCGCGTGCCGTGGTCACGGCGGCCCGGGCGCGCTCCACGTGCCCCGCGCGTTCGCTGCCGGACGTGGCCAGTGCGGCGTCGACCTCGGCTCTCGTGAGTGGACTGAGAACGCCGAGCTTCTTCGCCTCCTCGCTCGGGTCGACCTGAACGGCGAGGTACGTCTCAGCGGCGGTTCGCACGTCGGCCAGCCGGCCTGCGTCGGCAGCCACGTCCGCGACCAGGGGGAAGTAGTCGTGGTACCAGCGTGGGTTGACTCCAAGCTCGTGGATCTCCGCCAGGAAGACGTCGGCCTCGTCGAGTCGACCCTGCATCCAGCGCAGTGCACCGTGCACCACGAAGAATCCGGCGCGATCGAAGCCCTCCAGATGGGTGCCACCGGTGCGGTGTATCACTTGCTCGGCGCGGGCCCACTGTCCGCTCTGCAGGAGGACCCACGGAAGCCATCCCGAGGCGTTCTCACGATCACGGTTTTCCAACGGGAGGAGGGTGAGCAGCTGTTCGGTGATCCGAGCGGGCTCGGTGCGTCGGGCGACCGGATCCAGATACAGAGCGGTGCACATGTGCGTGTAGGTGTCCACCATCACTGCCGGATCGCCGGTTCTCAAGGCGAGGTCCAGCGCGCGACGCATGTGCGCCAGACCACGGCCGAGATCTCTCCCGCTCCACACGAGGGCCTGACCGAGGCTCACGAGTGCACGGATCTCGTGGAAGTGGTCGCCCAGGGCCTCGGCTACCTCGACGGCCTCCTCCCCGAGCGGGATTGCGCGTGCTGGATCACGGTCGACCAAGAGTCGATGCAGACCCGCGTAGACCGTGGTCGCGACGAGCCTGGCGGGTGACGGGGTGAGTTGCGCTGCGAGCTCGTACGCACGCTCGGCCTCCGAGTACGCGGCCTCGTCGTCTCCGACCTCGAAGCGTGCGCGGGCGAGGAGTGCGCGAACCTCGGCCTCTGCCTCGATGTCGATGCAGCCTGCAAGAGCCGTTTCGAGAGACGCGATGACGCGCTCGAGGTGTCCCTGACTCTGCCAGTGCCTCGAAAGCGCCCTCGCCAGCCGACCCGCCGTGACCTCCATGCGGCGGGCTGCCGACCACTCGAGTGCGGCTTGGAGGTTGTCGCTCTCCGTGCCGAGACGCTCGAACAGCTCGTCCCGACGCTCGCCGTACGCACGGGCGTTCACGTCGTCGGCGAACCGCGCGCACCAATCGAGGTGCCGGTGATGAAGTGCATCCGGATCGCAGGCCTCGTCGAGGCGGACGGCCGCGTACTCACGTGCCGTCTCCAGGAGTCGGTAGCGGAGCATCGGCTCGTCGCCGACCCGCGACACGAGCGACTTCTCGACGAGTGCCGAGACGACCGGCACGACGTCGCGAGAATCGATGCCGTCGCGGGAGCAGACGTCCTCCGCCATGTCGAGCGTGAACCCGCCTCGGAAGACGCTGAGGCGGGCGAACAGGAGCTGCTCGCGGGCGTCGAGCAGGTCGTAGCTCCAGTGGAACGCGGCTTCGAGCGTCTGGTGGCGCTCCGGCCCGGTGGTCGAGCCCTCCGTGAGGATGCGGAGGCAGTCGTCGAGCCGTTGGGCGATCGTCGCAGGGCTCAGGGAGCCGACTCGAGCTGCGGCCAGCTCGATGGCCAACGGGACCCCGTCGAGCCTGCGACAGATCCTGCCGACTGCGGACGGGTCGTCCGAGTCGAGGACGAACGACGGACGTGCGAGGCGGGCACGCTCCTCGAAGAGCCGCACCGAGTCGAAGACCCTGAGCTCTTCGGGATCCGCGCTGCAGTTACCGGGGAAGCTCATCGGCGGCACCTCGTAGACGACCTCCCCCGGCACGCGAAGCGGCTCCCGGCTCGTCGCCACGATCCTGATGTCCTGCACGGCTTCGAGGAGCGCCCGGGACAGCGCAGCCGTCTCAGCGAGAAGGTGCTCACAGTTGTCGAGGACGACCAGAGCGGTGTCCCGAGCGATCGCGCGCACGAGCGCCTCGACGACGTCGTCTCCTCCCGGCTTGAGGCCGATGGCTCCCGCAACCTGGAGCGGGACGAGGCTCGGATCCCGGAGGGGCGCGAGCTCCGCGAGCCAGCGCCCGTCGGGGAAGCCGTCGGCAACGTGTGCGGCGACTTGGAGCGCGAGGCGTGTCTTCCCCGTGCCAGGGACACCGGTCAAGGTGACGAGGCGGTGGTGGGCGAGGAGCTCGCTCACCTCCGAGAGCTCTCGCTCACGTCCGACGAACGTCGTCAACTCCGGGGGGAGGTTGTGCCGCGCTCCCGCACCTGCGAGCGCCTCGTCGTGGAGGAGGATCTTCTGTTCGAGCCGACGCAGCTCCGCGCCCGGCTCGAGGCCCAGCTCCCCAAATGCCGCCCATGCATTGCGATAGGCGGCAAGGGCATCGGCGTGACGACCGAGGCGGTAGCGCGCGAGCATGAGGTGCTCCCAGAGGCGCTCGCGCAACGGATGCGCTCGAACCAGCGGCTCGAGCACCGAGAGCGCTTCCTCGTTCTGACCCGTGCCGATGAGCGCCTCCGCGCGCACCTCCTCGAGCTCGAGCCGCAGCTCCTCGAGATGGTCGATGTCGGCACGAGCGAAATCGTCGCCTCGGAGGTCTTCGTAGGGATCTCCCCGCCAGAGCGCGGCCGCTGCCTCGACCGACTCGAGCGCGGCCTCCCAGCGCCGGGCTCGCGCCGCCTGCCTCGCCTCGGCCGCAAGCGCGACGAACTCGTCCGCGTCGAGGCTGTGCTCCTCGAGGTCGAGGCGGTAGCCGTAGCCCTCCGTGAAAATGACCTCGGCGGGCAGGAGTTTGCGCAATGCCGAGACGTGCGTCTGCAGCGCCGCCTTCGCCGTTGCGGGCACGTCCTCGCCCCAGTAGCGATCGATGAGGACGTCAGTGCCGAGCCGGCGGTTCGCCTCGAGCGTGAGGATCGCGAGCAGCCGCCGATGCGACGCCCGCTCGACCGCCACCCGTCTCGCGGCCCGCACCCGGAGCGGGCCCAGAACCTCGATCCGCAGCCCCATCGCCTCCTTCGAGGTGGAGGAGGCGTGCATTGTCTCACGTCTCGCGCTGCGCCTCTGTCGAGCGCACCTTTAGCGGTTGTTTAGCCCTCGTCCGTACAGTCGTCGCGTCGAGCGAGGAGGGTGTGAAATGCGTGCTCCCCAGCTTCACCATTCACCGAGCGCCTGTCCGTGACCGCGGTCGTAACCCAGGGGAGCGGCCCGGTCATGCTGCCGAAGACGTCGAGGTGGTGCTGATGGGGGTTCGCGGAGGCATCGCGGTTCTCCTTGCGGCGGCCGCCCTCGCCCTTGCAGGCTGTGGAGGAACCGGCGATGCCGTGGCGGAGCAGGCAGACGAGCTGCAGCAAGATACGACGACTACGGCGACTGCTCCGGAAGACGAGACGACGACCTCCGAGCCCGAGCCGGGAGGAGCGGATGCGCCGAGTGGCTCAGTACCCGATGCTCCCGCCCCGGCGACGGGGCAGGCAGTCGTCGCGCTCGACGATGGCCGTGTCCTCGAGGCCGAGGTGCGCTCGTGCACGATCAACCCGAACGGGACCTTCCAGGTGAACGGCGGAGACGCGCCGTTCACAATGGCGCAGCTGATCCTCGGCGACCAATGGCAGCAGAGCCAGGTCGAGCTCGAGTTCGCGAACGGCAACTCGCTCTACGTCATCGTGAGCGGCGCCTCCGAAGGAGCCGAGCAGGCGGCGGTCGAGGGCAAGCGCATCACCTGGACCGCGGACACGTTCCGGGAACTCGACCCCGCCGCGAACCGACACGTCTACGAGGGGCAGGGCACGGTCCAGGTCGCCTGTCCGTAGCGGCGGCCGAGAGCGGGCGACGAGGGGCGTCCCCGAGGGATGCTGACCGTCGCCGCGCTCGCGACGGCCCTGGGAGTCAGCGCGTGGCCTCCGGAGCGAGAGCTTCGCGACGGGCCCGCCGGCGCGCGCTGCAAGAGTCGCCGCCTGCTCGCACATCCGCGCAGCGCCGATGCGGGACGCGAACGTCGCCTGCAGCTCCCGCCTCCCTTCCTCGGTTCGCTGTGCAGCGAGGAGCGCCTCGGCATGACGGAACCGCGCGTAGAGGCGGAAGTACATGTAGTCCGCGCGGTCGACGACGTCCTGCCACGCGGCCGGATCCGAACCCAGCACCTCGATCCGCAGCCCCGTCGCCTCCTTCGAGGTCGAGGAGGGGCACATTGTCTCACGTTCCTGGCATCCCGGCGCTCGGCACGCCTTTAGCGGCTGTTTAGT
>Ga0299907_10002987_pt1 | contig 10691 bp, 9 predicted proteins | sample RVTome_16_FD_198680 | JGI IMG/M metagenome (GOLD analysis project Ga0299907, IMG submission 198680) | Soil microbial communities from uranium-contaminated site in the Upper Colorado River Basin, Wyoming, United States - RVT152D67 (version 2) ... | reverse complement strand
GACGCCGACCTGGACCTCGCGGTGCGGGCGACTTTGTTCGCCGCGGTGGGCACCGCCGGCCAGCGGTGCACCACGTTGCGTCGGTTGCTCGTCCATCGGGCCGTTGCCGACAAGGTGGTGAGCAGGCTGGCCGAGGCCTATGGCCGGCTGCCCATCGGGGACCCACTCGATGCCGGGACGTTGATGGGCCCTGTTGTCTCTGAGCGGGCGATCGACCAGATGATGAGCGCCCTCGAGATCGCACGTGAGCAAGGTGCGGAGATCGTCACAGGTGGCAGGCGCATCGAGCGGGACGGGTATTTCCTCGAGCCAGCCATCGTCAAAGTGCCGAAGGGGGCAGCGATCACGCAGGACGAGACCTTCGCGCCGATCCTCTGGGTCATCGAGTTCGACACCCTCGATGAGGCAATCGAGATCCAGAATGGTGTCACCCAAGGGCTCTCGTCGGCAATCTTCACTGGGTCGCTCAAGAGCGCCGAGCGATTCCTGAGCGTGGTCGGATCGGACTGCGGCATCGCCAACGTGAACATCGGCACCTCGGGCGCCGAGATCGGTGGGGCATTCGGGGGGGAGAAGGAGACGGGCGGGGGGCGTGAGGCCGGATCGGATGCCTGGAAGGCCTACATGCGGCGTCAGACCACGACCATCAACTGGGGCGACGACCTGCCTCTGGCCCAAGGCCTCGAGTTCGGCTAGGTCTGCACCTGGTCGAGGGCGCGGTCGAGGGCCTCGATCAGATCCTCGACGTCCTCGAGCCCGACCGAGAGCCGGACCAATCCGTCGGTGATGCCACAGGCGATGCGCTGCTCCCTGGGAACCGCGGAATGCGTCATCGTGACCGGATGGGTGATCAGTGACTCGACCGAGCCCAGGTTCTCGGCAAGAGACCACAGCTCGACGGCGTCCATGAGTCGTCTGCCGGCATCGAGGCCGCCCTCGACCTCGAAGCAGACAATCGCCCCGTAGCCGGTCGCCTGCTTCGACGACAATTCGTGCTGGGGGTGGCTGGGGAGACCCGGGTACGTCACGTAATCGACCTTGTCGTGGCGACTCAGGAACTCGGCTATGGCCAGCGCGCTTTCGGACTGGCGGTCCATCCGCTCACTCAGGGTCTTGATGCCTTGGAGGGTCAACCAAGCGACGAACGGAGACATCACCAGACCGGCCGAGAGCCGAGCGAAGGCAATCTGATGTGCCAGCTCCGCGTCGTTGACCACCACCGCACCCCCCAACGTGGCGTTGTGGCCCTCGAGGAACTTCGTCGTCGAGTGGATGATCACGTCTGCGCCGAGTTCGAATGGCCGCTGGAAGTAGGGCGTGAGGAATGTGTTGTCGGTGACGTGAAGGATGCCTGCCTCTTGGGCCACGGCCGACACGGCGGCGAGATCGGTGACCTTGAGTGTCGGGTTGGCCGGGCTCTCGGTGAAGACGAGCTTGGTGCTCGGCGTGATGGCGGCGGTGACCGCGTCGATGTCGGAGGCGTCCACGAAGCTGACCTCCACACCGAACTTGGTGAGGAAGCGGTCGACGAATCGATAGGTGCCGCCATAGACGACATCCGCCACCACGATGTGATCGCCCGCCTCGAGCAACGCCAGGAACACGGCGACGCTGGCTGCCATGCCCGATGCGTGGGCGGTGGTGTCCACTCCACCCTCCAGTGCCGACAACTTCTCTTCGAGGGCCCTAACCGTGGGATTGCCTCCCCGCGAGTAGGAGTACCCCTTCGCCATGTAGTCATCGACCGACTCCTGCACGAACGTCGTCGACTGATGGATCGGGGTGAGGATTGCGCCCGTGGTGGGGTCGGGGGTCACTCCCTCATGGACCTGCTTGGTGCGAAAACCCATGGGGAGATTGTGCCACGGGCCGCGGTGTGGGCATATTGGTGGTGAGAATCGCTCGTCTGTTGGACCGGCATGTGCGCTGAGCGCACATCTGGTCCCACTCGATTTTCTTCGTGATCTGTTGGACCGGCATGTGCGCTGAGCGCACATTGGGGCCCACTCGATTCTCTTCGTGATCTGTTGGACCGCCATGTCCGCTCAGCGCACATCTGGGCCCACTCGATCAGGAGACGGCCCGAACCCGGCCCGTGCGGAGCAAAGTGTCGAGGCACTGGCCAGGGGTGTCTCGCAGCATCTCATAGCTGAAGCGGAGCACTGCCAGTCCGTGTGCAGTCGCCTCGTTGTCCCTGAGCCGGTCCCGCTCGAGGTCGGAGCGCCGGGTGTGCCAGCGACGCCCGTCCGCTTCGACTATGAGACCCCACTCCCCGATGAAGGCATCGACCGTCAGATCGACTTGCGAGAAGTGAATCGGCAGCTGTCTGGTGACACGGGGCAGCAGAGGGTTGTCGAGTTGGCGATAGAGCAGACGCTCCAGCTCACTGGTTGGAGGCTGATATGCGGTGGGCAGCCGGTACGTCACGATCCGCCGCAGCTTGGCGACACCAGGCGTGCCGGCACTTACGTCCGCGACGGCAGAGAGGTCTTCGATCGAGCACGACTTCCGGGCGAGGAGCCAGTCGACGAGAGCCTCGAGTCGAGTTTGGTCGAGCTCCCTAGCCATGGTCATCACGGTCTCGGCCTCGTCGGTCACCACGAACCCGAGTCGGCGGGCTCGACCCACGTCCTGGAATCGCTGGGATCGAATCACCGTCGCAATGGGTGACCTGTGGTTTCCGTCGAGCCCGATCATCATCATCGGCCGACCGGGACTGGACCCGGGGAAGTCGTGCAGGTATGCCGCCGATCGTCCGGCCACGATGGCTCCAGGCCGTGTCAGCAGGGCAGCCGCCATCTGACGCTCCCACTTGGGAGGAGCAGAGGCGACCGCATAGACCGAGGGAGCCAGCCGGACCCATGCGCCATTGTCGATGCGGGTGCGGATCATCCTCGGGGTGAGCCCGGCCGATCGGGCCTGGCTCACCGAGAAGACACCGTATTGACGGGCGGCGAACTCATCGAGCCGGCGGTCGGCGTGCATGCGTCGAGCGTTCGTCATCGACTCGCCGGGTGCAACCCCTTTGATCCATTGGGCCGAGATGTGCCCTCAGCGCACCTCTCGGTCCACTCGATTGTTCAACCGAATCTGATGGGCACACATGTGCCCTCAGCGCACCTCTCGGTCCACTCGATTGTTCGACAGATCAGGCGGTAGCGTCCCCAACTACCCCCAGCGATAACCGACCGAGCGCACCGTGGCGATCCAGGAGGCGCGTTCCTCGCCGAGCTTTGCCCGGAGACGACGTACGTGGACGTCCACGGTGCGGGCGCCGCCGTAGTACTCGTAACCCCAGACCTTGGAGAGCAGCTGCTCGCGCGACCACACCCGGACCGGGTTCTCGACGAGGAATCGAAGGAGCTCGTACTCCATGAACGTGAGGTCCATGGGCTCGCCCGCCAGGGTCGCCTGATAGTTCAATGGGTTGAGCTCGAGGTCCTTGAAACGGAGCACCTCGTCACCAGGGGCGGCGCGGGCGAGGCGACCCACCCTGATCCGGAACTCGGCGGCGTCGACGGGCGAGACCACGAAGTCGGCGGTCACCCCTCCACTCTCCAGCATGAGCAGGTGCTCCGGTGCGGCCACGACCATCACCGGAATCCCCACCGACTCCTCGATTCGGCCGATCTCCCTGATCTGCCGGATTGCGCCGTGGCCCAGCTCGACCACCAGAACATCGACGTCCCGCCCGGCCACCTCGTCGACGGCCAGCTCGGCGATGGGGACGATCGACAAGCCGGCCAGGGCGAGGCCATCCGCCAGGCTCTCCGAGCAGGACTCGGGGAAGACGGCGGCGATCACAGGACCGGCAGGTAGGTCTCTAGCTCGAAGCGGGACACGTGATGCTGGTATCGGTCCCATTCGGCTCTCTTGTTGCGGAGGAACCAGTCGAAGACGTGCTCGCCCAGGGCCTCGGCCACCAGGTCGGAGGACTCCATGATGTCGAGAGCCTCGGACATGGTCTCGGGAAGGCGCTTGGCGCCGACTGCGGCCCGCTCGGTGGCGGTCATCCGCTTCACGTCGGCGGCTATCTCTGGTGGCAACTCGTATCCCTCCCTGATCCCGGCCAGCCCGGCGGCGAGGATGACTGAAAGCGCCAGGTAGGGGTTGCAGGCGGCATCGGAGGCCCGGTACTCCGCCCGCACCGACGATGGCTTCCCCTTCTTGACGGAAGGCACCCTGACCAGGGCCGACTGGTTGTTCCTCGCCCACGACATGTAGATCGGCGCGTCGAAACCGTCCACCAGGCGCTTGTACGAGTTGACCCACTGGTTGGTGACGGCGGTGATCTCGGCGGCATGCTTCAGGAGCCCGGCAATGAACGCCTCGCCGACCTTCGAGAGAACACCCTGGGTCCCTGGCTCGTGGAACGCATTGACGTCACCCTCGAACAGTGAGAGGTGGAGATGCATCCCCGACCCGTCGTAGTCCTCCAGAGGCTTGGGCATGAACGTGGCGTAGATGTCGTGCTGGAGCGCCACCTCCTTGACGGTGAGCCGGGCGGTCATGATGTCGTCCGCCATGGTGAGGGCGTCGGTGTAGCGGACGATTATCTCGTGCTGACTGGGTGCCACCTCGTGGTGGGAGTGCTCGACCGGGATGCCCAGTTGCTCGAGGGCGTTGATCGTCTTGCGCCGGTACTCCTGGGCGACGTCGAGCGGGGTGAGGTCGAAGTACCCGCCCCGATCGAGCACCTGTGGCTCCGGGCCGCTGTCCTGGAAGTAGAAGAACTCCAGCTCCGGTGCGGCAAAGAAGGTGTACCCCATCTCCGAGGCTCGCTCCAAGTTCCGTTTGAGCACATTGCGCGGGTCACCGTCGAAGGGCTCGCCGTCAGGGGTGTAGATGTCACAGAACATACGTGCCACCTGCTGTTCGGTGCGCCAGGGGAGCACGGCGAACGTCGACGGGTCCGGCTTGGCCAACATGTCCGCTTCCTGGATCCGCGCATAGCCGTCGATCGACGACCCGTCGAAGGTCATGCCCTCCTCGAAGGCCACTTCGAGCTCGGCTGGGCTGATGGACACCGATTTGAGGAAACCGAGCACGTCGGTGAACCACAGCCGGATGAATCGGATTCCCCGCTCCTCCACCGTGCGCAACACGTACTCGGACTGCTTGGTCATCTCAGCAGCCTAGAGATGCAGCATCCTACCGGCCGCCCCCAATCCACTAAGCGGGGCGCCTACGTTCTGCCAACCACTTGCGGCGGAGCGACTTGCGCTCCGTCTCCGTGGTTCCACCCCAGATGCCAGAGCGTTGATTGGTCTCGAGGGCGTAGGTCAGGCAATCGTCCATGACCGGGCAGGCGGCGCAGATCGCCTTGGCTCTCTCGATCGTCATCGCGTCCGGGGAGTCGGGTGATGGGAAGAACAGCGTGTTCGGATAACCCGCACAGGCAGCTCGGGCCCTCCAGTCCGCAACGAGCCCCGTCGCGATTTGACTCGGCCCAAAGGTCACCCGGTCATAATGGCGGCGTCACCCCAGAGCCGCAAGGTGAGAGCGGGTCAGGTGGAAGAGACGTCCTCCCCGACCTCGCGTTCCTCGACCACGACCGTCCGTGACTCGACCACCTCGCTGCCACGCCCGGTGAAGGTCAGGATGATCAAGATGATCAGGAGGATGATGGCGAGGACGGCCGCACCGATCGTGACCGGGCTCAGCCCGTCAGTGACTATCGCGACGAACCCGAATCCGTTGCAGGTGTCGGCAAAGCCACCCACCTTGTGGACACCGGAGAGCAGGTCCACGTCGATGGATGGATCGCGATCCGCCGCGTAGTCCCGCACGCTGTCGATCTCGTCACCGTTTACCGCACTGCCGTCGGTGTTGGGCTCCGTGTCGGAGTCGAGCACGATGTCGGCTCCGCCGATCTCGACATGGATCTCCCACATATAGTCCATGAAGACGTTCGGCGAGGAGTCGGCGAGCCAGGAGAGGCCTCCGTCAGCGTCGATCTCGAAGGGATCCTGCTTGCTGGTGTCGGTGACGGTCGTGGAGTCGAAGTCGGATACTGCCATCACCAGGCAGCCGCCGTTCAACTCACCGTTCTCGTTGGCGTCGGCGAGACCCAGAAGGCCCCAGACCGTCATCGGCAACAGAATGATCAGAGCGATGATCATGGTCACCATCGAGTCCCCGGCTCGGCCAAAGCTGAGGAGGAGAAGACCGAGGAGGCCGGTCACGGCAGGGAGGAGGAACACGGTGATGCGGTCGAGCGGCCAGACACCTTGTTGCTGGAGCACGATTGCCACACACAGGCCGATGAGGATCCCGAGCAGCGCTCCGGTCAGTGGTCTCCGCACGATCTGCACCTCCTGGGGAGCAAAGCTAATCGGGTAGGTGCCGGCCCGGCGGATCAATTGGGCCGGGGTCGGGATAGCCTTTGGGGATGCCCAGGATTCGCGCCGCCTCCATCGACGAGCACAAGCTGCTCACACGGGGGGCGCTGCTCGACGCCGCCTGGCGGGTCATCGCGGAGGCTGGCACCGCCGACGTTCCCCTCGGCGAGATCGCGCTGGGGGCCGGAGTGGGCCGCACCACGTTCTACGACTATTTCGAAGACCGGGACGACGTCATCGCCTCACTCGTGGAGGAGAAGCTCCCCGACGTGATCAAGCAGCTCATCGAAGCGGTCCCGGCGGATATCGGCAGTGCCGAGAGGCTTGCCAGGCTGGTCATCGCGACCGTTGAGTTCGTTGCCACCGATCCGGTGTTCGGCGTCATCCTGCATCGTGAGGCAGGGCGGATGGGACCTGATGCCCAGACCCGAATCCGACGCTCCCACTCCGAGCTGGCCACCGAGATGGCGTCCATCTATGGGAAGGGCGTGTCCGAAGGTGTGTTCCGCCCAATGCCGGAGTATCTCGCGGGGAGGTTGATCCAGGACACGATCATGTCGGCGGCCCGGGCCCTCATCGAGGACCAGACACGGCTCAAGGAGGTCGCTCGCGGTGTCGAGGATTTCCTTCTGGGCGGTCTTGGGCATCGCCGTTGACCGATAGGTAACGAGAAGAGACGATCATGTCCGAGGAAATGGAGCTCATCAGCCCGGAGACGTACATCAATCGTGAGCTCTCCTGGCTCGACTTCGGCAAGCGTGTCTACGCCCTGACGGCTCGCGAGGATTTCCCGCTGCTGGAGAAGGCCAAGTTCCTTGCCATCTGGTCATCGAATCTGGACGAGTTCTTCCAGGTCAGGGTGGCCGGACTCAAGGAGCAGGTCGCCCACGGCCTTCGCTCGGCCACCCCTGACGGCCTGACCCCGGGCCAACAGCTGGCGGCGATCAGGTCGGACGTCGACGCCCAATACCAGGAGGTCTCCAAGAGGTTCCTTTCGGAGATCGCCCCCGCCCTGGCCCGGGAAGGAATCGTCTTCAGCGACTACTCCACAATCGACGACGAGGACCGCGGGTACCTGGACGATCAGTTCCGCGAGCTGGTGTTCCCGGTCGTCACGCCGCTGGCGGTCGACCCGGCACATCCGTTTCCGTACATATCCAACCTGTCGCTGAACCTGGCGATCACGGTGCGCAATCCCGAGACGAGGCTCACCCGGTTCGCTCGGGTGAAGATCCCGCCCATCCTCCCGCGGTTCGTGGTCCTTCCCGACGGGGAGCGTTTCGTCCCGCTCGAGCAGGTGATCGCTGCCCATCTCGACTCTCTCTTCCCCGGGATGGAGGTTCTCGGCCACCATGCCTTCCGGGTGACACGCAACGCCGACTTCGAGGTGGAGGAGGACGAGGGTGGCGATCTCCTCATGACCATCGAGTCCGAGCTGACGCAGCGGCGCTTCGGCCGCATGGTCCGCCTCGAGGTCCACCCCGACATACCCGAGGATGTTCTCGACCTGCTGATGAGGGAGATGGGGGCGAGCGAGGACGATGTCTATCGAGTCGACGGGCCCCTCGACCTCTCCGGCCTGATGGGCGTCTACGACCTCGATAGACCGGAGCTCAAGTTCGAGGTATTCACCGGAGTGACTCCTGCCCGGCTGGCGGCATCTCCCACTGAGAGCATCGACTTCTTCGAGGTGATTCGCCAGGGCGACCTCGTGGCCCATCACCCCTATGACTCGTTCTCGTCGACGGTGGAGGCATTCATCGCCAAAGCGGCGCGCGACCCGAATGTGCTTGCCATCAAGATGACCTTGTACCGAACCAATCGGGACAGTCAGATCATGCAGTCCCTGATCGAGGCCGCAGAGCGCGGCAAGCAGGTGGTGGCCCTCGTGGAGCTGAAGGCGCGGTTCGACGAGGCGAAGAACATCGAGTGGGCGCAGCGGCTGGAGGATGCCGGTGTTCACGTGATGTACGGCGTGGTTGGTCTCAAGACGCACACCAAGATCTCACTCGTGATGAGACGGGAGGGGGATCGTGTGGTTCGATACGGGCACATCGGGACCGGCAACTACAACGAGACGACGGCTCGCACCTATGAGGACATCGGGGTCTTCACCGATGACCCCGACCTCGGAGCCGACCTCACCGACTTGTTCAACTATCTCACCGGCTACAGCCGTCAGACTCGGTATCGGTCTTTGGCGGTATCGCCCACCGGAATCCGGGATCGGATCGTCGACCTCATCGAGGACGAGGCCTCGAGACCGGACGGGCACATCAGCATGAAGATGAACTCACTCGTGGACGCCGGGATCATCGAATCTCTCTACCGGGCCTCCCAGAAGGGGGCTCGGATCGACCTGTGTGTCCGTGGCATCTGCAGCCTGATTCCCGGCGTGCCAGGGCTCTCGGAGAGGATCACGGTCCGATCGATCGTCGGCCGCTATCTGGAGCACTCGAGGATCTACCGATTCGGGGCGAGGGGGCGGCGTCGTCACTACTACTACGGGTCGGCGGACATGATGCCGCGCAACCTCGACCGCCGTGTCGAGGCCCTGGCGCCCGTCACCGATCCCGACCTCCAGTTCAGGTTCGACGAGATCCTCGATGTGATATTCCGCGACGACATCCTCGCCTGGGAGCTGCGGCCAGACCGAACCTGGGCCCGGGTCGAAGGAGAGCTCGGCACCGACACCCACGTGGCGTTGCAGATTCTCGCCCTCGCTCGCTCCGCGGCTCATCTCTAGCGACAGACCACCAGGCCCCTCAGGCCCGCGCAAACGTTCATTTCCCGTTAACCCTCACATTGCCGGAGGGTTAACGCCGTTATCTACGTTCCCATCGTCTCGTGGGATCTACATGAGCCCATATGGAGGCATCCGAGTCCCCTATCAGGAGCAAGGAAAGAGATGACGATGAAGTTCAGCCGCGTTTTGGCGCTGGTGGCGATCCTCGCGTTGGTGGTGGCCGCCTGTGGCGACGAAGCAGGTGACGAGACCACGACGACCGCAGCAGGGGGGACGACGACCACGGGCGAGGAGCCGATGGAGGAGTGCTCATTCGGCCTCCCGTGCATCGACCCGCTCAGCGTCGACACGGCTGCCACGGTGGGCATTGCCGGTTCCTCGACGGTGTTCCCGTTGTCCGAGGCGGTGTTGGCGCAGTGGATCGACGAGGGTGGGCCTGAGTACACCATCGAGTCCATCGGCTCCGGTGGCGGTCTCGAGCGCTTCTGTGTCGAGGGTGCCTCCGACATCGCCAACGCCTCGCGGGCCATCGACGAGGAGGAATTCGCCTCTTGCACCGAGACTTGGGGTGGCGAGCCCATCGAGGTCAGGGTCGGAAGCGACGCCCTCTCCTTGGTCATCAGCCCGGGTAACTACTTCGCCCAGACCCTCACCCTGGAAGAGATCGCCACAGCGTTCTCCGGGGTGGACACCTGGGCCGATGTGAACCCCGACTTCCCGGCGCACCCGATCCAGCTGTTCTCCCCTGGCGCCGACTCGGGCACCTTCGACTATTTCAACGAGGTGGTCTTCGATGAGGCTGACCCGCCACCGGTTCTCTCCTCGGGCGCGGAGATCGTTGGTGAGGACGACAACATCACCGTGGCTGGTGTTTCCGAAGACGGGTGCACCGAAAGTGATCTCAGCACCACTTGTGCCATCGGATACTTCGGTTACGCCTACTTCCAGGAGAACGCCGATGTCCTCCAGGTGGTGTCGGTCGAGGGGGTCGAGCCGAGTGCCGAGTCTGTCGACGACGGCAGCTACCCGATCTCACGCCCGCTTTTCATGTACACCGCCGCCTCGGTGATCGAGGCCAAGCCCCAGGTCGCCGAGTTCATGGCGTACTACTTGGACGTCGTCAACGACTTGATCGGGGAAGTCGGGTACTTCCCGGCACCCGACGCGTCCCTGCAGGAAGCGGCCGACAACATCAAAGCCGCAGCCGGCTGGTAGAGCCCGGCCGGCACTGACGAGACACCAGGATGGAACCCGGAGGCATAAGGTCCGCCGGGTTCCATCCACTCCCGGAGGTATCTGCGGCAGATGACAGCTGAAGGAAGAGTCGAGTTCGACCAGCCCCGGAACTCATTTGCGAAACGCCGTCGGCCCGGTGAGCGTGCGATCCGGGTCTTTCTCTTCGCCTGCGGGGCCTTGTCCATTGCGACGACGCTGGGAATCCTCTACGAGCTGGGGACGGAGTCATATCTCTTCTTCCGGGACGAGGAGGTCACTCTCGTCGACTTCTTCACCACCACCATCTGGCAGCCACAGGTTGGCGGCTTTGGGATATGGCCCCTCGTCCTCGGCACTCTCTACATAAGTCTCATCGCGATGCTCGTCGC
>Ga0299907_10002986_pt1 | contig 10691 bp, 12 predicted proteins | sample RVTome_16_FD_198680 | JGI IMG/M metagenome (GOLD analysis project Ga0299907, IMG submission 198680) | Soil microbial communities from uranium-contaminated site in the Upper Colorado River Basin, Wyoming, United States - RVT152D67 (version 2) ... | reverse complement strand
GACCCGGCGAAGGCGGTGCTCTACACCTCGCGCGCCAACCTCATCGCCGTGGTCACCAACGGCACCGCGGTGCTCGGCCTGGGGGCGATCGGGCCGCTCGCCGCCAAGCCGGTGATGGAGGGCAAGTCGGTGCTGTTCAAGAAGTTCGCCGGCATCGACTGCTTCGACATCGAGCTGGACGAGCGCGACCCGGGGAAGCTGGTGGACATCATCGCCGCCCTGGAGCCCACCTTCGGCGCGATCAACCTGGAGGACATCAAGGCGCCCGAGTGCTTCATCGTGGAGCGCGCCCTGCGCAAGCGCATGAAGATCCCGGTGTTCCACGACGACCAGCACGGCACCGCGATCACCGTCGGCGCGGCCGTCTACAACGGCTTGAAGGTGGTCGACAAAAGGATCGAGGAGGCGAAGCTGGTCGCTTCCGGGGCCGGCGCGGCGGCGCTCGCCTGCCTCGAGCTGCTGGTCAAGATGGGCCTGCCGAGGGAAAACGTCACCGTCACCGACATCAAGGGCGTGGTGTACAAGGGCCGGCGCGAGGAGATGGACCCGGACAAGGAGCGCTTCGCGGTCGAGACGCGCGCGCGCACCCTCGACGAGGTGATCGCCGGGGCCGACATCTTCCTCGGCCTTTCCGCCGGCGGGGTGCTCAGGCCCGCGATGGTGAAGAAGATGGCGGCGCGCCCGCTCATCCTCGCCTTGGCGAACCCCGAACCGGAAATATCCCCGGAAGAGGCAACGGCCGCGAGGCCCGACTGCGTCATCGCCACCGGCCGCTCGGATTATCCGAACCAGGTCAACAACGTCCTGTGCTTCCCGTTCATCTTCCGCGGCGCGCTGGACGTGGGCGCGACCACCATCAACGACCAGATGGAGCTCGCCGCGGTGCGCGCGATCGCCGAGCTGGCCCAGGCCGAGACCTCGGAGCAGGTGGCGCTCGCCTACGGCATCGAGTCGATCAGCTTCGGCCCGGAGTACATCATCCCGCGGCCCTTCGACCCGCGGCTCATCGCGCGCGTGGCGCCGGCGGTGGCCCAGGCGGCGATGGATTCGGGCGTGGCGGCGCGCCCGATCGCCGACATGGAGGCCTACTGCCAGTCGCTCAGCCAGTTCGTCTACCACTCGGGCCTCATCATGAAGCCGCTGTTCAGCGCCGCGAAGAAGGCGCCGCGGCGCGTGGTGTACGCCGAAGGCGAGGACGAGCGCGTGCTGCGCGCCGCCCAGATCGCGGTCGACGAGGGCCTCGCGCGGCCGATCCTGGTCGGCCGGCCGCAGGTCATAGAGCAGCGCATGGAGCGCCTCGGGCTGCGCGTGCGCCCCGGCAGGGAGCTCGATCTGGTCAACCCGGAGTCCGACCCGCGCTACCGCGACTACTGGACCACCTACCACCAGCTCGCCGAGAGAAAGGGCGTCTCTCCGGACGCCGCGCGGCTCGAGATGCGCCGCCGCAACACCCTGATCGCCGCGATGATGATCTACAAGGGCGAGGCCGACGGCATGCTGTGCGGCACCTTCGGCAACCACGCCGAGCACCTGCACTTCGTCGACCAGGTGATCGGGCTGCGCGCCGGCGTGCGCCAGTATGCCGCGATGAACGCGCTCATCCTGCCCGGGCGCACGGTGTTCATCTGCGACACCTACGTGACCGACGACCCGGACGCCGAGGGCATCGCCGAGATGACCCTGCTCGCCGCCGAGGAGATCAGGCGCTTCGGCGTCGCGCCGAAGGCGGCGCTGCTGTCGGCGTCGAATTTCGGCTCGCTCGCGCGCTCGCCCTCGGCGCAGAAGATGCGCCGCGCGCGCGAGCTCATCACGGAGCGCGCGCCCGAGCTGGAGATCGAGGGCGAGATGCACGGCGATGCGGCGCTCTCCGAGGAGATCCGCCTGCGCGTGTTCCCGCGCTCCAGGCTGCAGGGCGAGGCCAACCTGCTCATCATGCCGACCCTCGAGGCGGCCAACATCGCCTTCAATCTCCTCAAGACCGCCGCCGGCGGCGGCGTTACCATCGGCCCTATCCTGCTGGGCGCGGCGCGCCCGGTGCATGTCCTCACGGCGTCGGCCTCGGTGCGGCGCATTCTCAACATGACGGCGCTCGCGGTGGCCGACGCCAACGCGCCGCGCGGCCAGGAGCAGAGCCTGTTCTAGATGGAAGCCGCCGCCAGCAACGTCGCCCCCTTCCCGGCCAGCCGGATGAAGCCGCGGGCCGGGCTGGTGCTGACCGGCGGCGGCGCCCGCGCCGCCTACCAGGTCGGCGTGCTCAAGGCGGTGCGCGACATCCTCGGCAGCCCGGTGAAGAATCCCTTCCCCATCGTCTGCGGCACCTCGGCCGGGGCGATCAACGCCGCCGCGCTGGCGGCCTCGGCCGACGACTTCACGCGCGCGGTGGGCCATCTGCTCGAGTTCTGGGAGGGCATGCGCTGCGAGCGGATCTACCGCACCGACCCCTGGCACATCATGAAGTCGGGCGCGCGCTGGCTCGGCGCCGTGATGCTCCTTTCGCGCCGCAACCCGGTGTCGCTGCTCGACAACGAGCCCCTTCGCAGCCTTCTGGAGAAACACCTTGATCTTGGAAAAATAAAAGATCACATAGACTCCGGCGCCCTGTACGCGGCGTGCGTCACCGCCTCGGGCTACACCTCCGGCCAGAGCGTGTCGTTCTTCCAGGGCGGCAGCGGCAGCGAGGCCTGGAAGCGCAACCAGCGCGTCGGCGCCGCGGTCAGCCTGAGGCTGGAGCACCTGCTCGCCTCGGCCTCGCTGCCTTTCCTCTTTCCGGCGGTCAAGGTGCACCGCGAGTACTTCGGCGACGGCTCGATGCGCCAGATCGCGCCGGTCAGCCCGGCGCTGCACCTGGGCGCCGACCGCGTGCTCGTGGTGGGCACCGGCCGCCAGAGCGTCGACCAGGCGGCGCGCGCGCGCTCCAACGTCTACCCCTCGCTCGCGCAGATCGCCGGCCACGCGCTGAACAGCATCTTCCTGGACAGCCTGATGGTCGACATCGAGCGCCTGGAGCGCGTCAACCGCACCGTCAGGCTGATCCCGCCCGAAGCGATGAAGGACTCGACGCTGCGCCCGATCCGGGTGCTGTTCGTCACGCCCTCGCAGCCGCTGGAGCGGCTCGCCTCGCGCTTCATCCACGAGCTGCCGGCGACCGTGCGCTTCCTGCTGCGCCCCACCGGCGCGCTCAACCGCTCGGGCTCCAACCTCGCGAGCTACCTGCTGTTCGAGCAGTCCTTCTGCCGCGCGCTCATCGACCTGGGCTACCAGGACACCGCGGGCCGGGAGGCGGAAGTGCGGGAATTTTTCGACTTGAGCGAAGGACGCGCCCATGGCTGAGCCGCCGCTGCAGGATCCGTTCGAGATGTTCCGCCGCCTGTGGGGCCCGCTCGGCGTGCCGCTGCCCGGCATGGCGATGCCCACGCTCGACCCGGCCGACATCGACAAGCGCATCGCCGAGCTGCGCTCGGTCGAGGGCTGGCTCAACATGAACCTGAACATGGTGAAGTTCTCGATCCAGGGCCTGGAGCTGCAGCGCGCCGCGCTGCAGGCCATGCGCTCGGCCACGGAGCCCAAGAAGCCGCAGGAATGAGGCCTTTCGCATTTGCCCACGCCGCCGGACCGGCGTGGCGCGATTCGATCGAGGCATTGGGCAGGCCCGGGCGCGGCCTGGGCTTCGTGTACTTCACCGATGCCCTGGTCGATCGCGCCGAAGAGATCCTGGCTAGCCTGCGCGAGCGCACCGGCGTCGCCGACTGGGTCGGCAGCGTCGGCACCGGGGTCCTCGCCACCGGCACCGAGTACCAGGACGAGCCGGCGATGGCCGCCATGGTGGCGGACATCGAGGGCTATGCGGTGTTCTCCGGCAGGAGCCCGCTGAAAGGCACGGCGCCGCATTTCGCGGTGGTGCACGCCGATCCTGCGGCGCCGGACGTCGCGGGCCTCGTTTCGGACATCACCTTGAAGATGAGCGGCGGCTATGTCGTCGGCGGCATCTCCAGCTCGCGCTCGCGCACCGTGCAGATCGCCAACCAGGTGCTCTCGGGCGGCATCTCGGGGGCCGCGTTCGGCGCGAAAGTCGCGCTCGCCACCCGCCTGACGCAAGGCTGCTCCGCCTATCCGGGGCGCTTTCGCGTCACCGGATGCGAGGAGAACCTGATCTTCTCGCTCGAGGGGCGTCCGGCATTGGATGTGCTCCTGGAGACGGTCCGGGGCGACAAAGCCCAGATGCTCGTCGGCCTGCTGGTGCCGGGCTCCGATACCGGCGACTACACCGCGCGCAACCTGATCGGCATCGACCCGAAGGAGAAGCTGTTGGCGATCGGCGACAGGGTCGAGCCCGGGACCGAGCTGGTATTCTGCAGGCGCGACGGCGCCGCGGCACGCGCCGACCTCGTGCGCATGCTGGCGGCGGCGAAAGCCGCCGAGCCGGCGGCGCGCGGCGCGCTCTACTACTCCTGCGTGGCCCGCGGCGAGCACCTGTTCGGCAGCCGCGGTGCGGAGCTCGGCCTGGTGCGGCAGGCGCTGGGCGAGGTTCCGCTGGTAGGATTCTTCTGCAACGGAGAAATTTCCCGCGACCGGCTGTACGGCTATACCGGCGTCCTGACGTTATTTCATTGAGGAGTGTTCATGGCAAAGGCAGTGCGTTTCCACAAGCAGGGCGGTCCCGAGGTGCTGCAATTCGACGACGTCCAGGTCGGCGACCCGGGTCCGGGGCAGGCGCGCATCCGGCATACCGCGATCGGCGTGAACTTCGTCGATACCTACCAGCGCTCGGGCCTGTACCCGATGCAGCTGCCGATGGTGGCCGGCAACGAGGCCGCCGGCGTGGTGGAGGCGGTGGGCAGCGGCGTCACCGAGCTCAAGCCCGGCGACCGCGTCGCCTATACCGGCCTGCCCGGCGCGTACTGCGAGCAAAGAGTGGTGCCCGCCGACCGGCTGGTGAAGCTGCCGCAGGGCATCAGCGACGAGCAGGCCGCCTCGATGATGCTGAAGGGCCTGACGGTGCATTACCTCATCCACAGCACCTACGCGGTGAAGAAAGGCGAGACCGTGCTCTGGCATGCCGCCGCCGGCGGCGTCGGCCTGATCGCCTGCCAGTGGCTCAAGGCCATCGGCGCCACGGTGATCGGGACCGCGGGCTCCGACGAGAAGTGCGCGCTCGCGAGGGCGCACGGCGCAGAGCACGTCATCAACTACAGCCGCGAGAACTTCGTCGAGCGGGTGAAGAGCATCACCGGCGGCAAGGGCCTGCCGGTGGTCTACGACGCCGTCGGCAAGAGCACCTGGGAGGGCTCGCTCGACTGCCTGCGGCCGCGCGGCCTGATGGTGTCCTTCGGCAACGCCTCGGGAGCGGTGGCGCCGGTGAACATCGGCATCCTGCAGACCAAGGGCTCGCTTTACCTCACCCGCCCGACGCTCGCCACGCACATCGCCAGCCGCGCCGACCTGGTGGAGCGCTCGAGCGCGCTGTTCGAGATGGTGAAGAGCGGCAAGGTGAAGATCGAGACCACGGGGCGCTACAAGCTCGCCGATGCGGCGCAGGCGCACCGCGATCTCGAGGGGCGCAAGACGACCGGCTCGGTCGTCCTGCAGCCGTGAGGAGGGCTACTTGATGCCGAGGATGCCCTTGGCCTTGCCCAGGGCGGCCATCGACTCGGAGTGCTTGCCGGCCTTGTGATGCGCTTCGCCCTCGGCGCGCAGCTTGGTCACTTCGCTTTTCTGCGCGGCCGTGAGCTTGGCCTTCGGCAGCGCGGCGTCGATGGCCTTCATCTCCTTGGGGCAGCTGTTCGCGAAGGCGACGGAGCCGGCCAGGGCCAGCGCGGCAAACAAGGCAATGCGTTTCATGGCGTTTCTCCTTTGGGTTGGCCAAGCACTAACAGCCCGGCAACAAGGCCTATTCCGTGCGCATCGACCTCGATGAGCTGCGCCGGCGCCTGACGCGGCGCGGCGAGGGCCTGTTCTCGATCTACGGCGACGACGGGGCGGGGCGGGAGGCCGCCGCGGTAACCCCCGCCTCGGTGCTGGTGCCGCTCATCGCGCACCCGGGCGAGCTCACCGTGCTTTTCACCCAGCGCACCTCGCAGCTGCGCAACCATTCGGGCCAGGTCAGCTTCCCCGGCGGGCGCGCGGAGCCGCAGGACCCGACGCCCGAGTACACCGCGCTGCGCGAGGCGCAGGAGGAGATCGGCCTGCCGATGGAGCGCGTCGAGGTGCTGGCGAGGCTCCCCGATTACCTCACGCGCACCGGCTTTCGCGTCACGCCGGTGGTCGGACTGCTGCAGCCGCCGCTCGGGCTGCGCCCCGACCCGCGCGAGGTCGACGAGATTTTCGAGGTGCCGCTCGCCTTCCTGCTCGACCCGAGGAACCACGAGCGGCGCACCCGCGAGCTCCAGGGCCGCAGCGTCGGCTATTACGCGATGCAGTTCGGCAGCCGCACCATCTGGGGCGCGACCGCCGGCATGCTGGTCAACCTGTCCCGCCAGCTCGCCGACTGAATAGAATGCGGCGATGAGCGTCCTCGCGATCATCGCGGCCCTCGCCCTCGAGCAATGGCGGCCGCTCGACCACGCGAGGACGGTGCAGGCGTGGCTGTCGGCCTGGGCCGGCTGGCTGGAGCAGGCCTTCAACGGCGGCCAGCGCCGCCACGGCATGGTGGCCTGGCTGGTCGCGGTGCTGCCGCCGGTGGCGGCCGGCATCCTGGTCCACCAGCTGCTCGCGTCGGTGCATTTCCTGCTCGCGCTCGCCTTCAACGTCGTGGTGCTGTACTTCACCCTGGGCTTTCGCCAGTTCAGCCATCACTTCACCGAGATCCAGCTCGCGGTGAAGTCGGGCGACATGGAGCGCGCCCGCCAGCTGCTCGAGGAATGGCGCGGCGCCTCCGGCGTGGTGCGCACGCGCGAGGAGGTGATCCGCCTGTCGATCGAGGAGGCGCTGGTGGCCTCGCACCGCCATGTGTTCGGCGTGCTGCTGTGGTACGTGCTGCTGCCGGGCCCGAGCGGCGCGATCCTCTACCGGCTCGCCGCCTTCCTGCAGCAGCGCTGGAAGACGCTCGGCGCCTTCGGCGGCTTCGCCGACCGGGCCTTCCAGCTGCTGGAGTGGCCGGCGGTGCGCCTCACCGCGGCTTCCTTCGCCGTGGTCGGCGACTTCGAGGACGCCGTTTACTGCTGGCGCACCCAGGCGCGCACCTGGATGGAGCAGAGCTCCGGCGTGGTGCTCTCGGCCGGCGCCGGCGCCATGGGCGTGCGCCTGGGCATGCCGGTGCAGGAGGTCGAGGGCATGCAGCCGCGGCCCGAGCTCGGCGTCGGCGAGCCCGCCGACGGGCCCTTCCTCGACAGCACCGTGGGCCTGGTGTGGCGCGCGCTCGTCGTGTGGCTGTTCGTGCTCGCGCTCATCACCGCCGCTCGGCTGCTTTGACGTCGCTGCAGGCGCGTTCCTTGCGTCATAGGGTGAATGCGCCGCACCCGCCGCCGTAGAACCTCCAGCTCATTCGCCAAAGCCGCCGAGCTCTGCCTGGTCGCACCGCAAGTCGTCGCACTGCGCAGCCTGCGCACGCACGATGCGCGCGAAATGCAGCGCATGGGCACCGAAAAAGTGCAGGCTTACTGGGAATCGGTGAATGCCATGACGCTCGCCGCAAGCCGGTACTGGTGGACTGCATGGACCAGCCCCTGGTCGGCGGCTGCCGGCGCGAGCCGGATCCTGGAGCAGGGGCTTGCCCCGGTGCACCGGCGGGCCTCCGCCAACGCGCGCCGCCTTAGGCGGGTCCGCAGGCGCTAGGCGCGGTAGGCGCCGCAGCGCCAGCACTGGGTGAACTGCGCGCCGAGCGTCTCGCCGCAGGCGCAGGCCCAGTCGGGCCCCGTCTGCCTTTTCGCGTAGAGGATCTCCTCGGCCCGCGCGGCATCGGTTTCATTCAAAACCCAAAGCTCCGCCTGGCATTCGGCGGGGGGAAGCTCGCCCATCGCCGAGGACAGGAGCTCGTTTTTCACCACCGCGCGGATGCCCTCGGCCGCGAGCACGTTCTTCGCGTGATGCACGATCTGGAGATTGAACGAGCTGAAGACTCGTTTCAAAGGTCGCGCATCACAAGTCGAACAGCGCGTCCGCCTTGGCGGCGCAGATGAAATCATTTTCCGACAGGCCGCCGATGGCGTGGGTGGCGTACTCCACGCGGCACTTGTTGAACCCCACCGTCAGGTCGGGATGGTGGTCCTCGCGGTGCGAGATCCAGGCGAGCGCGTTGGCGAAGGCCATCGTCTGGTAGTAGTTGGCGAAGGGATAGAGCTTCACCAGCTTGCCGTCCTCGATGATCCAGCCCTTGAGGCTTTTCAGCATGGACTGGGTCTGGGATGCGGCGAGCGGCGCGACGCCGCCTTCGCAAGGCTTGCACTTCTGCTTGGCGAGATCTGTCATGGGGCACCTTTCAAGCGGGCGATGCGGATGGCGGCCGGGGGATGCGAGTCGTAGAAGGCCGAATGCACCGGGTCGGGCGTGAGCGTCGCCGCGTTGTCCTGGTAGAGCTTGACCAGCGCCTTCACCAGCTCGGAGGAGTCGGCGTGCCGGGCGGCGTACTGGTCGGCCTCGAACTCGTGGCGGCGCGAATACAGGCTCGAAACCGGCTGCAGGAAGAAGCTGAACACCGGCATGACCAGCATGAAGAGCAAAAGCGCCGCCGCCGTGCTCGGATGCGCCACGCCCAGGCCCTCGTAGAACCACGGCTCGGCGATCAGCTGGCCGAGCAGCCAGAGCAGGCCGAGCGAGGCGGCGAAAAGCAGCGCGATGCGCTTCCACACGTGGTGCAGGCGGTAGTGGCCGAGCTCGTGCGCCAGCACCGCCTCGACCTCGGGCGGGTCGAGGCGCGAGAGCAGCGTGTCGAAGAACACGATGCGCTTGGCGGCGCCGAAGCCGGTGAAGTAGGCATTGCCGTGGCTGGAGCGCTTGGAGCCGTCCATCACGTACAGGCCGCTCGCGCGGAAGCCGCAGCGCTTGAGCAGCGACTCGATGCGCCCGGCCAGGCCCGGGTCCTCCAGCTTGCTGAAGCGGTTGAAGAGGGGCGCGATGAAGGTGGGGAAGGCGAGCAGCACCAGCAGGTTGAAGCCCATCCAGGCGAGCCACACGTACAGCCACCACAAGTCTCCCATCTTCTGCATCAGCCACAGCACGAGCAGCAGCAGCGGGATGCCCAGCGCCGCGGCAAGCAGCGCCTGCTTCATCAGGTCCACCACGAAGAGCTTCGGCGTCATGCGGTTGAAGCCGTAGCGCGCCTCGATCACGAACGTGCGGTAGAGCGCGAGCGGCAGGTCGATGACCGCGAGCAGCAGCGCAGCGCTCGCAATCATCGCGGTGCCGTGCGCGAGGCCGCCCGGCTCGAGCACCTGCGCCCACGCGAGGTGCAGCCAGTCGATCAGGCCGCCGAGCGTGAGAAGGAGGAGCAGCAGCGCGCCGATCGACACGTCGAGCATCCCGGTGCGCGCCTTCGCCACGGTGTAGTCCGCCGCCTTCTGGTGCGCGGCGAGCGGAATGGTGCCGGCGAAGGTGGGCGGCACCTTGTCGCGGTGCGCGCGCACGTGGCGGATCTGGCGCTGCGTGAGCCACAGGCGCGTGAGGGTGCTCGCCGCAAGCGCCGCGAGGAAGGCCCAGGTCAAAGCATTGAACATGCCATGAGAGAATAATGCATGCGCGCCGATCCCAACAACCTGATCTGGATCGACATGGAGATGACCGGGTTGCAGCCCGACAGCGACCGCATCATCGAGATGGCGCTGCTGGTGACCGACTCGGAGCTGCGCGCGCTCGCCGAGAGCCCGGTGTGGGTGATCCACCAGCCCGCCGAGGTGCTCGACGCGATGGATTCATGGAACCGGGGCACGCACGCGAAGACCGGCCTGATCGAGAAGGTCAAGGCATCCTCGCTCGACGAGGCGCGCGCCGAGGCGCAGGCGCTCGAGTTCCTGGCGAGCCATGTGCCCGCCAACGCTTCGCCCATGTGCGGCAACTCGATCTGCCAGGACCGGCGCTTCCTCGCGCGCTGGATGCCGCGGCTGGAAGGCTACTTCCACTACCGCAACCTCGACGTCTCGACCCTCAAGGAGCTGGTGCGGCGCTGGAAGCCGGAGGCGGCCAAGGGCTTCGCCAAGGAAGGCAAGCACGAGGCGCTCGCCGACATCCTCGAGTCGGTCGAGGAGCTGAAGTTCTACCGCAGGGCGGTGATGACCATCTAGATCGGGGTCAGAGCCCGAATTCGGTTTGCGCGTACGCGCAAAAGAATTCGGGCTCTGACCCCGAATTATTCCACCTCGACGATGCACTCGATTTCGACGGGAATGCCCATCGGCAGCGAGCCCATGCCGACCGCGGAGCGCGCGTGCTTGCCGCGCTCGCCCAGCACCTGGACGAAGAGGTCCGAGCAGCCGTTGATCACCTTGGGGTGATCCTGGAACTCGGGCATGGCGTTCACCATGCCGAGCACCTTCACTACGCGCTTCACCTTGTCCAGGCTGCCCAGCTCGGCGCGCATCACGGCGAGTAGATCCATGCCCACGCCGCGCGCATGCTCGTAGGCCTGCTCGGCGGTGTACTCGCGACCCACCTTGCCCAGCGGCCGCTTGCCGTCCTTGCCGGCGCGAGGGCCCTTGCCGGCGAGGAACAGCAGATTGCCGGTGCGCACCGCGTTGACGTAGTTGGCCACCGGGGCCGATACC
>Ga0299907_10002985_pt1 | contig 10691 bp, 8 predicted proteins | sample RVTome_16_FD_198680 | JGI IMG/M metagenome (GOLD analysis project Ga0299907, IMG submission 198680) | Soil microbial communities from uranium-contaminated site in the Upper Colorado River Basin, Wyoming, United States - RVT152D67 (version 2) ... | reverse complement strand
CACTAGCCCGTGAGCGCGTCGTGCACGAGACGCTGGAAGTGCTGGATCAGGTGCTCGCTCGAGGTCAGCAGGCGGCCCTGCGGCACCATGCCCGAGGCCAGCCCGCGATGCACCGACTCGACGAGGGAGGCATCCTCGCGTCCCACCTGGGCCGCGAACTCGATCATCTCACCCGCAGTCTCGTCGGGCACCTCCTCGTAGAAGAAGTAGTCGGTGAAGCCGGCCGAGCGCTCGGACCCGGCCGGGCGCGTCACGTCCACCGACAGGTTTCCGGGGCCGGGGTCGATGTTGAGCGTGGAGCACGGCCAGAGCAGGTGGTACTGCGTGGTCTGGCCTACGGACGAGCGGCCGCCGTTGCCGGCGCTCTCGGCGCGCACCGGCCCGAACTGACTCGACACGAGCCCGTCCGAGCGGAGCTCGTAGGCGTCCACGTCGACGTCGATCACCTTCGAGAAACCCGGGTGCGCGACGGGGCAGTGGTAGCACTCGAGGTAGTTCTCGAGCACGATCTTCCAGTTGGCCGCGATCTCCCACTCGCTCCGCTGCCGGAAGCGAAGGCGGTCGAGGTCGAGGCCGCTCTCGGCGACGAAGCCGGGCAGCGGTCCGAGCGCCTCCTCGAGCGGGGCGGCGGCCGGGTCGGGGTTCACGAAGACGAGCGGCCCCCAGGTCGCCACGGCGACCGGGAGCAGCGAGTAGCAGCTCGCGTCGAAGCCCGGCTCGCGCTCCGACCGCGGAGCAGCCCGCAGCGTCCCGTCCAGGTCGTACGTCCACGCGTGGTAGGGGCACTGGAGGGCGTTTCGGCGGCCGGCTCCGTCGGCGACGATGTGGCCCCGATGCCGGCAGACGTTGACGAACGCCCTGAGGGTCTCCGCCCGGTCGCGGACGACGACGACGGGAATGTGGCCGGCGAACGAGGTGAGGTACGACCCGGGCTCGGCGACGAGATCGGCGCGGCCTGCGTACTGCCAGGCGCGGCCGAAGATCCGCTCCTGCTCGAGACGGAGCAGCGCCGGATCCGAGTACCAGTCGGCCGGCAGCGTGGCGCCCGCCCCGAGTGCCTCCCCCAGGCCGGCCGCGGCCGAGAGTCCCAGCGGGTTGCTCATTCGCCGATTCTACTCGGCGCTTGCGTGTTGAAGCACCGCCCCGATTCTGAGAAAGTGCCCACTTCCTGGGAGCGGCGACAGGGGTGAGCTCGCGCACGTCGGCAACCTCGCCGAACGTCTTGCTGAGCCGCTCGAGCACGACGCCGGCGCTCATAACTCGAGAGGCTCCAGCTCGGCCAGCCCGGCCCGGACGTCGGCGAGCTCGGCCGCGACACGCTCCATCAGCGGCTCCGGCCCGGTCGTGATCCGCACGAATCCGGCCAGCCCGAACTCGCTCCCTGGGCGGACGAGCAGCCCGCGGCGGGCGAGGCCCTCCGTGAGCTCGAGGTCGTCCACGCCGACGCGGACGAGCACGAAGTTCGCTTGCGAGGGGACGGGCTCGCAGCCCGCCTCCCGCAGGAGCGCTGCGAGCCGCTCGCGGGCCGCCTCGTTCGAGTGGCGCCGCTCCTCCACGAGCTCGGGCGCGCGCAGGCTCGCCCGCCCGGCGGCGAGGGCGGCCCGGTTGACGTTGAACGGCTCCTGGACGACGTCGAGGAAGCCAGCGAGCGGCTCGCCCACGATCGCGTAGCCGAGGCGCAGGCCGGCGAGGCCGAAGATCTTCGAGAAGGTGCGCAGGAGGAGGACGGGGCGCCCGGCCTCCACGTCGGGGAGGCGGTCGACTCGTAGGCCGGGGTCTGCGTACTCGACGTAGGCCTCGTCCACGACGACCGCGCAGCGCTCGGGCAGCCCGGCGAGCAGGCGCTCCCACTCGTCCCGCTGGACGAGCGAGCCGGTCGGGTTGTTCGGGTCGCAGAGCCAGACGATGCGCGCCTCCGCCTCGCGTGCGGCCGCGGCCAGCGCGTCGGCGTCGTGGCGGAAGTCGCGGCTCGGCACGGAGACGACCTGCGCCCCGGCGGCCGCGCAGGCCTGGGCGTAGAGGCCGTAGGTCGGCGCGGTGACGACGACGGCGTCGCCGGGCTCGAGAAACGCGTGGGCGACCGTCGCGATTAGCGCCTGGATCCCGTGGCTCGGCACGATGCGCTCGGGCGTCGTGCCGATCCAGGCCGCCACGCTCTCGCGCAGGTCGGAGTAGGCCTGCTCGGGATAGATCCACACGCGGGCCAGCTCCTCGCGCACGGCGTCGGCCGCGCCCGGGAACGGGCCCTCGAGTCCCTCGTTCCAGTTCAGCTTCACGATCTCGTCGAGGCCGTAGGCGGCGCGCAGCTCCTCGAGGCTCGCGCCCGGCCGGTACGGCTCGAGGTCGAGGAGCGACGGCCGGACGAGGCGGGACCAGTCGGTCGTCACGCCGTCGGCGTCCACATCTCGAGCAAAACGGAAACGTGGACGACTGCCGGGCCCTCGTGCGCGAAGGCCCTCGCGAGCGCCTCGCCGAGCCCCTGCGGCGCGGCAGACTCGACCGGCACGCCGAACGCCTCGACGAGTGCGGGGAAGTCTGGCTCGGCGAGGTCGACCGAGAACGTCTCGTCGAAGGAGTCGCGCTGGTACTCGCGCAGGATCCCGTAGCCGCCGTCGTCCACGAGCAGGAGGACGGCGTCGAGGCCGTGCTGGCGCGCCGCGGCGAGCTCGGCGAGGCCGTAGTTGAAGCCGCCGTCGCCCGCGACCGCGAGCACCGGCCGGCCGGGGGCGGCGAGCGAGGCGCCGAGCGCCGCCGGCCAGGCGTAGCCGAGCGTCCCCGAGCCGAGGGGGTAGAGGAACGTCCGCGGCTCGTAGGCCGCGAAGTGGGCCGCCGCCCAGTAGGCGAGGATGGTCATGTCCCAGGCGGTGACGGCGTCGCGCGGCAGCGCCTCTCGAACGGTGCGCAGGAGCCCGCGTTCGAGGCCGCGGTCCTGCTCGTCGAGACCGGTCGCGACGCGGGTGCGGAGCTCCGCGACGGCGCCCTCGCCCGCCTGTCGTCGCGGCGCCTCGGCGAGCCGTTCGAGGAGCGCGGCGACCACGGCGCGGGCGTCCCCGACGAGCCCGAGCGCGGAATACGTCGCTCCGATCCGCTCGGGCGCCGCGTCGACCTGGATGAGCCGGCCGCGGAGCCGCAGCTCGTACTGGCCGGTCGTCTCCGCCCCGAGCTCCGTGCCGATCGCGAGCAGGACGTCGGCCGCCGCGACCATCTCCCGGTAGGCGGCCTCGTCGCAGGCCGAGCCGGCCGCGAGTGGATGATCCTCCGGGAAGGCGCCCTTGCCCATGTACGTCGTGGCCACCGGTGCGCCCAGGCGCTCGGCGAGCGCGCGCAGCTCCTGCCAGGCGCCGGAGCGCAAGACGCCGCCGCCGGCCCAGACGACCGGCCGCTCGGCTGCCGCGAGCAGGCGCGCGGCCTCGTCGAGGGCCTCGGCCGGCGGGAGCGGGGGAACGGCTGGGGCCGTGTCCAGCTCCGCCACCGGGGCGACGTCCGTCTCGCCGGCGAGGACGTCCACTGGAATCTCGAGGAAGACGGGGCCGCTCGGCGGTGTGAGGGCCCGGCGCCAGGCCTCCGCCACGAGCTCGGGGATCTCCGCCGCCATCCCGGCGCGCGCCGCCCACTTGACGACGGGCGCGAATGAGGCCCGCTGGTCGGCGAGCTCGTGGAGGAACCCACGGCCGCGGCCGATCAGCTCGCTCGGGATCTGGCTCGCGATCGCGACGACCGGGACGTGCGCGCTCGCCGCCTCCATGAGCGCCGCGAGCGAGATGAGGGCGCCCGGCCCGGTGGAGAGTAGAAGCGGCGCCGGTCGGCCGCTCGTGCGTGCGTAGCCGTCCGCCGCGAAGCCCGCGTCGAGCTCGGTTCGCAGGCCCACGGCGCGCACCGTGCTCGTCCGCAGGCCCTCCCAGATCGCCAGCGCGTGGATGCCCGGGACGCCGAAAGCGACCTCGGCTCCGACCGCCTCGAGGCTCTCCGCGACGAGGCTTCCGCCCGTACGTGCTTTGACCCGCTGCGCCACAGGCGCGATCCTATCCCGGGCCATGCCGCGCGATCCCCGCCACGACATCCTCTTCGAGCCGGTCCGGATCGGCCCGAAGACGCTCAGGAACCGCTTCTACCAGGTACCCCACTGCACGGGGTTCGGGAGCGAGAAGCCCGGGTCCCAGGCGCGTTTCCGCGGCATGAAGGCCGAGGGCGGCTGGGCGGCGGTCTGCACCGAGGAGGCGCTCGTGAGCGTCGACTCCGACTTCTGGCCGGTCGTCTCGACGCGCTTCTGGGACGACGACGACCTGCGCAACCTCGCGCTCATGTGCGAGGAGGCGCACCGCTTCGACTCGCTCGCCGGCATCGAGCTGACGCACGGCGGCGCCCACGCGCGGGCGCTGGAGGCGCGCGTGCCGGCCGTGGCGCCCTCGCAGCTCGCGAGCGACTACGACCACTTCGTCGTCCCGAAGACCATGGAGGCGGACGACATCCGGCGCGTTCAGGCCGACTGGGTGCGGGCCGCCAAGGCCGCGCGGGAAGCCGGCTTCGACATCGTCTACGTCTACGGCGGTCACAGCTACCTGCCGCTCCAGTTCCTCTCGCCGTTCTACAACCGGCGCACGGACGCCTACGGCGGCGCGTTCGAGAACCGGGCGCGCTTCTGGCTCGAGACGCTGGAGCTCGTGCGCGAGGCGATCGGCGAGGACTGCGCGATCGCCGTCCGGCTCTGCGTGGAAGCGCTCGGCCCCGCCGGGGTCGAGCTGGAGGAAGGGCTCACCTTCATCCGGCTCGCCGACGCCCTCGTCGACCTCTGGGACGTGAACGTCGGCTCGATCACCGACTGGTCGAAGGACTCCGGCGCCTCGCGCTTCTTCTCCGAGGGCTACCAGCTCGAGTGGACCGGCCGCGTGCGGGAGGCGACCGCGAAGCCGATCGTCGGCGTCGGCCGGCTCACGAACCCCGACCGGATGGCGGAGATCGTCCGCTCGGGCGCCTGGGACCTGATCGGCGCCGCACGCCCGTCCATCTCCGACCCGTTCCTCCCGAACAAGGTGGAGGAGGGGGCTTACGGAGAGATCCGCGAGTGCATCGGCTGCAACGTCTGCGTAATGAAGGCGGAGTGGGGCAGCCACATCGGCTGCACGCAGAATGCGACGGCGGGCGAGGAGTACCGGCGCGGCTGGCACCCGGAGCGGTTCGAGCCGGCCGAGAACGCCGACCGCGACGTGCTCGTCGTCGGTGCCGGGCCGGCGGGGATGGAGTGCGCGATCGTGCTCGGCAAGCGGGGCTTCCGCCGCGTCCATCTCGTCGACGCGGAGGACGAGATCGGGGGGTGCATGCGCTGGATCCCGCAGCTTCCCGGCCTCGGCGAGTGGGCACGGGTCGTGAATTGGCGCCGCATCCAGCTCGAGAAGCTGCGGAACGTCGAGCTGATCGCGGGCGAGCGGCTCGACGCGGACGGCGTCAGGACGTACGGGGCCGAGCTCGTGGTCGTCGCGACGGGAGCGCGCTGGGCCGGCGACGGGCGCACGTACCTCACGCACGACCCGATCCCCGGCGCCGACGCCTCGCTCCCGCATGTGCTCACCCCCGAGCAGGTCATGCTCGAGGGCAGGCTTCCGCCCGGCCAGCGGGTGATCGTCTACGACGGCGAGGGGTACTTCACGGCCGCCGGCCTCGCGGAAAAGCTCGCCGGCGAGGGCTTCGCCGTGGAGCTCGTGAGCTGCCTGGACAAGATCGCCCCCGTCTGCGACGAGACGCTCGAGGGCCCGCTCCTCCGGCAGCACCTGCACGACCGCGGCATCGGCCAGCGCGCCGGCGTCCTCCTGACCGGGATCGAGCCCGGCCGCGTTACGGCGACCGACGAGTTCGGCGAGGCGTTCGAGCTCGAGGCGGACGCGGTCGTGCTCGTCACGCAGCGCCTCTCGAACGAGGCGCTCTACCGCGAGCTGCGCGCCGACGAGGACGCGCTCCGCTCGGAGGGCGTCGAGGCCCTTTACCGGATCGGCGACTGCGTCGCGCCGCGGATCGTCGCCGAGGCGATCTTCGACGGCCACCGCCTCGCGCGCGAGATCGACTCCGAGAACCCGGCCGTCCCGCTTCCGTACAGACGCGAGCGCATCTCGCTCGAGTCCGCGTCGATCCACTAGCGTGGGGATCCGCATCGAGTTCCCCCACCGCGTGCGGGAGATCGAGCACACCTGATCCCGCTCGCCGACGGCACACGGCTCGCGCTGCGGATCTGGCTCCCCGAGGACGCCGAGGACGACCCCGTACCGCGGTCCTCGAGTTCCTCCCCTACCGCAAGACGGACGGCACCGCCGTCCGCGACGCCGCGCGCCAGCTACCTGGCCGGGTGCGGCTACGCGGCCGTGCGGAGGGACCTGCGCGGGACGGGCGAGTCGGACGGGGTCCTCACGGACGAGTACACCGAGCAGGAGCAGGAGGACGCGCTCGAGGTGCTCGCCTGGCTTCGCGCGCAGCCGTGGTGCGACGGAAGGCTCGGCATGTGGGGCATCTCCTGGGGCGGCTTCAACTCGCTCCAGATCGCCGCGCGCCGCCCGCCCGGGCTGGGCGCGATCGTCACCCTCTGCTCGACGGACGACCGCTACGCCGGAGGCCCGTCTCCGCGAGCCACGCCGGGGTCAGACCCCGTCGTGTCCGCCGGGGACGCGTCCTCGCGGGCCGTGCCCCGGTGCCGGGATCCCCTGTCCGCTCGGAATCTGCCCGTAAGCTCGACGGGTTGAGACGGCTTTGGGCCCTCGGCCCGGGCCGGTCATCCCCAGCCACGCCGGGGTCAGACCCCGACAGGTTGGTTCCGGCCGCTTCCCCCGCGACCCACGTCTGAGCGTAGGGTTGGCGCCGTGATCGACTGCGACATCCACCCGCAGGTCGCCGACCCCGAGGAGCTCCTCGCCTACGTCGCTCCCGCGCAACGCGAGTGGTTTCGCGCACAGGGGCGGTCGCTCGGCCTGCCCGGCTACTCGTGGGCGCACCCGGCGTCGTGGTTCCGGCAGGACATCGAGCAGAACGGGCGGCCGCCGGCCTCCGACGTCGAGACCGTCGCACGCGAGCTCCTCGATCCGAGCAGGACGGAGGCCGGCGTCCTGAACGCCGACGACGGCGTGCTCGTCTCGCTCATGCCGAGCCCGTACCGCGCCGCCGAGCTCGCCCGCGCCCACAACGAGTGGCTGCGGGAGCGCTGGCTCGACGCCGAGCCGCGCCTGCGCGCCTCGATCCTCTGCCCGGCGCAGGATCCGCAGGCGGCCGCGACCGAGATCCGCCGTGCGGCCGAGGACGAGCGTTTCGTGCAGGTGCTCCTCTGCGGCGGCGCCGACCGCCCGTACGGTGAGCCCCGCTACCTCCCGATCTTCGAGGCGGCCGCCGAGTGCGGCCTGCCGGTGGCGATCCACGCGGGCGGCGAAGGGATGGGCATCGCGGCACCGCCGGGCGGGGCCGGGCCGGTCACGTTCTACATCGAGTGGCACACACTCGGATCGGCCTGCTCGACGATGTCGCACCTCGTCTCACTCCTCTGCCACGGCACCTTCGAGCGCCTGCCGGCGCTGAAGGTGCTCCTCATCGAAGGCGGTCTCGCCTGGCTGCCGGGGATCCTCTGGCGGCTCGACACGAACTGGCGCGCGCTCCGGAGCGAGGTGCCGTGGCTCGAGCGCAAGCCGAGCGAGGTCGCGCGCGAGCGCGTCCGCTTCTCGACGCAGCCGCTCGAGCACACGGACGGACGGGACGACACCCTCTTCGAGATGCTCGCGGCCGCCGGCGCGCCCGACAACCTCTGCTTCGCCTCCGACTACCCGCACTGGGACTTCGACGACCCCGGCTTCATGCTCAAGCGCCTGCCGGAAGAGTGGCGCGCGAAGGTCCTGCACGACAACGCGGCGGCGCTCTACGGCGCGCGCCTCGGCCTGCCCGCACATGGTTAGGAGCTCTGAGTGGCACGACGTCGGCTCGGCGGCCGACCTCGAGCGGGACGGTCGCGTGGTCGCCCGCGTGGGCGGGCGAGAGGTGGGCGTCGTTGCCGAGGAGGACGGCGCGGTGCACGGGATCCGCAACCGCTGCCCGCACCACGGTGGACCGCTCTGCCTCGGGACGATGCGCGAGCGGGTAACGGGCGGCCCGGGCGTCTACGAGCTCGCGGGCCGCCGCGTCCTGCGCTGCCCCTGGCACGGCTGGGAGTTCGACCTCGAGACCGGCGCCTGCCTCGACGAGCCCTCGCTCCGAGCGGCCGTGTACCCGGCCCGGCTCGAGAACGGTCGCGTGCTGATCCAGGCGTAAGTCCGGCTCCGGCGTCGTATGCGGCGCTGCCTCATGCGCTCGTGCATACGCCTTTCGGTCGGCTTATGCAAGAATGCATAATACAATGCCGCATACGAATCCGTTCACGTTCGGCGCGCTGGCCCTCGATCGCGCGTTCACCGACCGCGAGGCCGAGCTCCGCGAGCTCCTGAGGGACATGCGGAACGGCCAGGACGTCCTTGTCTACGCCCCGCGGCGCTACGGGAAGTCGTCGCTCGTCCTGCGCGCCGCCCAGCGGGCGGTCGCGGACGGCATCCTCGTCGGCTACTGCGACCTCATGAAGACGCCGACGAAGGAGCGGTTCGCGGCCGCGCTCGCCAAGACGATCTACGGTGACCTCGAGTCGGCGGCCGGGCAGGCTCTCGAGCGGGCGGCGAGTCTCTTCCGCGGGCTCCGGGTCACGCCGACGATGGAGGTCGACCCGACCGACGGGAGCTTGCGCTTCTCCTTCCACGCGGGCCGGCAGCGTGCCGCCATCGACGACACGATCGAGGCGCTCCTCGAGCTGCCCGGGCAGATCGCCGCCGAGCGCGAGCGCCGGGTGGCGCTCGTCTTCGACGAGTTCCAGGAGATCGTCTCGCTCGACCCCAAGTTCCCCAACCTCATGCGCGCCGTCTTCCAGGAGCAGCCCGAGGTCGGCCACGTCTACCTGGGCAGCAAGCGCCACGTGCTCGACCGCATCTTCGACGACGCGAACGAGCCCTTCTGGCGAAGCGCGAAGCGACTCGAGATCGGCGCTATCGCGCCCGCCGAGTTCGCCCGCTTCCTCCGGCAGCGGTTCGACGAGACCGAGAAGGGCATCGACGACGAGGCCGTGAACCGCCTGCTCGAGGCGTCCGGCGGCCATCCGTACGGGACGCAGGAGCTCGCCTACTTCCTCTGGGAGCTCGTTCCCACCGGGCACTTCGCGCGGCTCGCGGACGTCGAGGAGGCGCTCGGCCAGGCGCTTCGCTCCGAGCACAACCACTTCGCGAAGCTCTGGGACGACGCACCCTACGCCCAGCGGCTCGTGATGCTCGCGCTGGCGGAGGAGCCGACGGCGTCGCTCTACGCGGCCGACTATGCCGAGCGCCGCGACCTGCCGCCGAAGCCCGCGCTCCAGCGCGCCAGCGGAGCGCTCCTGACGAAGGAGGTCGTGGGCCGCGGTCCTGACGGCACCTACCGGATCATCGAGCCCTTCTTCGCCGACTGGCTCCTCCGCGAGCAGGCCGGCTACGGCGTCGCGGACGAGCTGCGCGGCGGCCGCTAGTCCCTACCAGCCGAGCTCGCCCGCGGCGTAGACCGCTTCGCCCTCGACGAGCGTCAGGAGGACCTTCGCGTCGCCGATCGGGCCAGCGCCCTGGTCGAGGACGTCGCGATCGAGGACGGCGAGGTCGGCGAGCTTGCTCGGCTCGATCGTGCCGGTCTCGTCGTCGAGGAAGTTCACCCAGGCGGAGCCGGCCGTGAATGCGGCCAGTGCCGCTTGCAGGTCGAGGCCCTCCTCGGGCAGGAGCGGCTCGGCGCCGCGGTCGTCCGGCGGGGCGCGGGTCACCGCCACCTCGACCTCCAGGAGCGGGTTCGGCGTCGACACCGTCCAGTCGCTCCCGAAGGCGAGACGAGCGCCGGCCCGGTGGAGGGTTCCGAACGGATACATGCGCGCCGACCGCTCGGGCCCGATGAACGGCTCCGTGAGCACGGTGACGTAGTCGCTCCGGCAGGCCCAGTACGGGGAGACGTTGGCCGCGACGCCCAGCTCCGCGAACCGGGGCAGGTCGTCCGGGTGGACCAGCTGGACGTGCGCGAGGTGGTGGCGCGCGTCCCGGGCGCCGTTCGCGCGCCGGGCCGCCTCCACGGCGTCGAGCGCCTCCCGCACCGCGCGGTCGCCGATCGTGTGCATGTGCACCTGGAAGCCGTGCGAGTCGAGCGCCGTCACCATCCGTGCGAGCTCATCCGGGTCGTGCATGGAGAGACCGGCGTTGTCCGTGCCGACGTAAGGCTCGAGCACGGCCCCGGTGAAGTTCTCCAGCACGCCGTCGACGAAGATCTTCGCGCCGCGGAGCCTGAGCCGCCCGAGCGCCGCTGCGGCGTCCCGGCGGTCGACGAGCTCCTCGAGCTGCCCGTTCTGGCGGCCGCGCTCCCACAGGAGGTTGCCCTCCATCCGCATCGTCAGCACGCCGCGCTCGGCGAGCGCGAGGTACGCCGGATAGGTCTCCGCGGTCACGGCCGCGTCCTGCCAGGCGGTGATGCCGAGCGCGTGGAGCTCGGCCTGCGCGCGCAGGACGGCCTCCTCCCACTCCGTCTGGGTCGTGGGCGGAAGCAGCCGCGCGACGAGCTCCATGGCGCCCTCGTGCAGCGTCCCCTGCGGCTCCCCCGACGGCTCCCGCTCGATGCGGCCGTCAGGCGGGTCGGGCGTGGCCGCC
>Ga0299907_10002984_pt1 | contig 10691 bp, 11 predicted proteins | sample RVTome_16_FD_198680 | JGI IMG/M metagenome (GOLD analysis project Ga0299907, IMG submission 198680) | Soil microbial communities from uranium-contaminated site in the Upper Colorado River Basin, Wyoming, United States - RVT152D67 (version 2) ... | reverse complement strand
TGCTCGAGAACTCGGCGTTCGTGGGTGCCGCCGTGCCCGGCGACGTCGTCCTGCTCCTCGCGGGGTTCTACGTCGAGCGCAGCGCTCTCAACCTGGGCCCCGTCTGCGCCCTGGCGTTCGTCGGGGCGCTCCTCGGCGACACGATCGGCTACAGCGTCGGACGGTTCGCCGGCCGGCGCGTCGTCGACCGCTTCGGCAAACGCCTGTTCCCGCCGGACCGTTTGGAGCGAGTGGATCGGTACTTCCAGGAGTACGGGATGTGGGCGGTCGCGGTCGGGCGCATCACGCCGGTCGTCCGGACGATCAACACGTTCGCTGCCGGGATGGCACGGATGCCCTTTCCTCGTTTTCTCGTCTCGGTCGCTTTCGCGGCGGGAGTGTGGGCGGTCGTGATGCCGACCATCGGCTTCTTCCTCTCCGACTCGCTCGAGGTCGTTCGCCGCGCGCTCGGGTGGGCGGGGGTCGTGGTCTTCCTGATCTTCATCGCCGGCCTGTACTGGACGTACCGGCGCATGGTGCAGCGGCTGGCCGAAAGAACCGAGATCTCCTAGCGAAAGATGCCGCGTACAGGGCTGGTCTTCCACCCCGCAGCCCTGAAGCACATCTGCGGGCACCCCGACCACCCGGAGCAACCCCGGCGCATCGAAGCCATCCGGGCGCACCTCGAACGCACCGGTTTGGCCGCGCGCCTGGACGAGCACGCTCCGCTACCGGCCGACCGATCGCTGATCGAGCTCGCCCACGACCACGGCCTCCTCGACCTGCTCGAGCGCATGGACGCAGACGGCGGTGGCCAGATCGATCTCGACACCGGGATGGGCCCCGGTTCCCTCGAGGCTACTTTGCGCGGATCGCAGGGAGGAGTGGACGCGGCCGACCGGGTTCTGCGCGGCGAGTGGAGCTCGGCTCTCGTCTGCATGCGCCCGCCCGGCCACCACGCGACCACGCGGCAGCCGATGGGTTTCTGTCTGACCAATCACGTCGCCGTCGCCGCGCGGTGGGCGGTCCGGCAAGCGGGTGTGGAGCGCGTCGCGGTGATCGACTGGGACGCTCATCACGGTAACGGCACGCAGGACATCTTCTGGTCGGACCCGACCGTTCTCTACGTGTCGCTGCACCAGTTCCCCTGGTATCCGGGGACCGGGGACGCGACGGAGCGCGGCGAAGGCGACGGCTTCGGGTGCACGGTCAACGTGCCGCTGCCGGCCGGTGCCGCCGAGGACGCCTACGAGCAGGCCTTCGACGAGGTGATCGAGCCGGCCGTCCGCGCGTTCGACCCCGGGCTGGTTCTCGTGTCGGCCGGCTTCGACGCCCATTACCTCGACCCCCTGTGCATGATGCGGCTCGGGGCCGGGGCGTTCTTCCGGTTCACGCAGCGGGCGGCGCGATGGGGGCCGGGCCCGGTTTGCGTCCTGGAGGGGGGATACGACTTCGAGGCGCTGGCCTGGTCGGCTGCGGCGACGGTGTCGGCCCTGCTCGGTGAGGCGCAGGCCATCGGCATCCCTGAAGAAGAGGTCGCTCCGATGTCCGGCTCGCCCGAAGCGGTCCGCTGGGTCGAGCGAGCGGCGTGGATGCAGCGAGCCGCGGATCGGTAAGCCTCCAGGCTCAGGCCGGCCGCCCGGCGCCCGATAACTCAAAGGCGATGTCCGATCTCAAGGCTTATCTCAAAGCGCTCGTGGACGCTGGGGGCTCGGACCTTCATCTGAAGGTCGGCCAGCCGCCCGTCCTGCGGGTGCAGGGCGATATCAAGGTCACGAAACTGCCCAAGCTCTCACCGAAAGACACCGAGCGGATCGCGACGTCGATCGTCCCGGCAAGCCTTCTCGGCTCGCTCGAGACGACGGGCGGCGCCGACTTCGCCTACGACGCGACCGGATTGGGCCGCTTCCGGACGAACGTGTTCCGGCAGCGCGGCTTGACCGGCATCGTCATGCGGCGTGTTCTACCCGCTCCACCGGTCCTTGACTCCCTGCACCTTCCCGAGCCCGTGAAGCAGCTGGCCTCCGAGCCACGCGGCCTCGCCCTCGTCACGGGGCCGACGGGGTCGGGAAAGACGACGACGTGTGCGGCGATGCTCAACCACATCAATTCGACCCGAGGATGCACGGTCGTCACGCTCGAGGACCCGATCGAGATCCTTCACACCGACAAGAAGGCGCTCATCAATCAACGCGAGATCGGGACGGATACGGAGTCGTTCCATGCGGGATTGCGGCACGTCCTCAGGCAAGACCCGGACGTGATCTTCGTGGGTGAGATGCGCGATCCGGAAACGGTATGGGCTGCGCTGGCGGCCGCCGAGACCGGCCACCTCGTCATCTCGACGCTACACACCATCGATGCGCAAGAAACGGTGAACAGGATCGTCGAGTTCTTCCCGTCGGAGCGGCAGCGGCAGATCCGGCATTCGCTCGCGGGCGCGTTGAAGGGGATCGTGTCGCAGCGCCTGGTTACCCGTAAGGATGGGAAGGGCAGACTACCGGCCGTCGAGATCCTCGTCGCCACCGGACGCGTGCACGAGGCGATCATCGATCCGGAAGAGACACGCATGATCCCGGAGATCATCGCCGAGGGTGACTTCTACGGTATGCAGACCTTCGATCAGCATCTGCTCGAGCTGTTCGAGTCGAAGATGATCACGCTCGAAGATGCGCTGCACGCCGCGACGAGCCCGCACGACCTGCGGCTCGCGATGCGCAAGGCCGGGGTGGCCTAGCTCGCTGGTCCAGGGCGTCTTCGGGACAAGCCGTTCATAGGGGGCCGCTTCGCGGCATCCTGAAGGGAATGAAAGACGCTCCACGGCTGCCCGAACTCGTGTCCGAGGGTTCGCTCGCCCGCGAACTCGGCGAGCGCTTTACCGATGCGGGCTTTGAGACCTGGCTCGTCGGGGGCCCCGTGCGTGACTTCTTCCTTGGACGCCCAACCCCGGACCTCGATATCGCAACGAATGCGAAGCCCACCGAGACCCTCGGATTGCTCCGCGGCTGGGCCGACGAGCTGTGGCTCCAGGGCGTTCGCTACGGAACGATCGGAGCGCTCATCCGTGGTGAGCGCGTCGAGATCACCACGTATCGCGAGGAGTGGTATCCGGAGGACTCGCGCAAGCCCGAGGTGCATTTCGCCCGCGACATCCGTTCCGACCTCTCGCGTCGCGACTTCACCGTGAACGCCGTCGCCGTCCGGATACCGACGGGTGAGATCTTCGATCCGACAGACGGCCTTCAAGATCTGCGTCGCCGGATCCTGCGCACTCCCGCGGAACCGGAGCAAGCCTTCACTGACGACCCGCTGCGGATGCTGCGAGCGTGCCGTTTCGCCGCGTCCATCGGGTTCGACGTGTCCGAGGAGGTCCTGGACGCGGCGCACCGGATGCGCAACCGGCTCTCCATCGTCTCGCGAGAGCGTGTCCGCGACGAGGTCTCCAAGCTCCTGATGGGCGCCAAGCCGTCCCGCGGGCTTGCGCTCATGGTGTCGACGGGTCTGGCCGACAACGTGATGCCGGAACTCGGGGCGATGGCTATGGAGCAGGACCCGGTGCACCGCCACAAGGACGTCCTGCACCACACCCTCGCCGTCGTCGACGGGGTGCCGCCGTCTCTGGTTGTTCGCTTGGCCGCCCTCCTGCACGACGTCGGCAAGCCTGCCACCCGCGAGATCGGACCGGATGGCGTGACCTTCCACCACCATGAGGTCGTCGGTGCGCGTATGGCGGAGGCCAGGCTGCGCGAGCTCCGTTTCCCGAATGCGGTGGTCGACGACGTTCGGACGCTCGTCGCGCTGCACCTGCGCTTCCACACCTACCGCCTCGGCTGGACGGATGCCGCGGTGCGTCGCTACGTGCGCGACGCGGGACATCTGCTGGACGACCTCAACGCCCTCGTTCGTGCGGACTGCACGACGCGCAATCGTGCGAAGGCCCAAGAGCTGCAGGAGCGCATGGACGCCCTCGAGGCGCGCATCGCCGAGCTTGCCGAACGCGAGGAGCTCGGGAAGATCCGTCCGCCGCTGGACGGCCACGACGTCATGGCTTTCTTCGATGTGAAGCCTTCGGCACAGGTTGGTCAAGCGCTGGGGTTCTTGACCGAGCTACGGGTCGAGCGCGGGCCCATGGGCCGTAAGGAAGCGTTCGCCGAACTCGAGCGATGGGGCGCCGAGCGGGGGTTGTCCCCGGCCCGGACGGCCTCCGAGGCGACGGAGATCGCCGATCGCGCCCGGGCGGCCGAAGACGAGGAAGAGGACTAGTAGCTGAGGGCCGTCGCCCTCGCCGTATATCCGCTTCCCGGATTCACGAGGAAGGGGACGACCTCCACCTCGTAGGAATAGCCGGGCTTTGCACTGTGAACGAACGTCAGCGTCTCGTTGCCGCTGTCGGTGGCGCCCTCGGCGAGGATCTGGTCGTTCGGCCCCCAGACGTAGATGTCGAAGTCGTCGCCGTCGAGCGGCGCGGCGCCCGACGTCGAGCGCGGTGTCGTCATCTTGATCTCGATCTCCGAACCGCGAGCGAGGTTCACTTTCAGGAAGAAGTAGTCACACGTGGAGTCGCCGGGCCCGAGACAGCCGATCGGCCGCGGCGCGAGGAACGGTCCGCCCTTCCACTGCACGGAGAGACGCGTCTGGGAGATCGCTCCCCGCGCGGGATTTGCGGCGTAGGCCGGACCCTGCGCTATCGCTACGGCCAAGAGAACAGCGACGGCAGCGATGCCGACGAGCTTGCGTACCATTCGAACCCCACTATCTCCCGAGCGTCAACGCCTTGGCCGTCCCCTTGTACGTGCTTCCGGGCGCCACGAGCCACGGTGTGATCCGGATCTCGTACGCTCTGCCGTTGTACTGCTTGCGGTGACGGAACTCGGCCGTCTCGTTGCCTCGCGGATTCGCCCCCTCGGCGACGAGCGCGCCGTTCGGAGCGTAAACGAACAAGTCGTAATCGTCACCTTGAACGCCGTTCACGCCGTCGTCGGTGTTGGGCCTTGCCGTCGTGACCTTCACTTGGACCTTGGCTCCCTCACCGAGGGTCACCTTGAGGTCGAAGTAGTCGCACGTGGGGTCTTCGGATCCCCCGAGGCAGTCCGAGGCCACGGGGTTGGGCTGCGACAGATAGATCGGTCCCCCCGACCACGAGACACTCCGCTTGGACTTGCTGATCGATCCCGAAGCGGGGTTCGCGGCCTGCGCCGCCGGTTGAGCGAGCAGGCCCAATGCAACAACAACCAAACCAACCAATCGCAGTCGTCTCATCACGTCACCTCACCTTAGCCGTTGCCGTGTACGTCGTTCCGGGAACGACGATCCACGGCCTGATCAGTACCTCGTAAGGCTTGTTCGTGTACCTGGCGCTGTGTCTGAACTCCACGAACTCAGCCTCGCCCGGAAGGTTTCCGCTGCTGCCTACTTCCCCGCCCGTCGGTGCGTAGACGAACAGGTCGAGGTCGGTGGCTGCGCTCGGCGCGGGAAGATCGATCCGGATCCGTGCGCCGTCGGGAAGGTTGACCTTCAGCAGGTAGTGGTCGCAGATGGGGTCGCTCGACCCGCCGGCGCATCCGGCGACCGGATGGGGCTCCGGTGCGACGAACGTCCCGCTCCATTTCACCGACCTCGACTTCCTCGACAGCGTGCCCGACGGCGGATCGGCCGCCTGAGCCGTCCCCGCCGCCAGCAGCGAAGCCAGGGCGATGACGAACAGGAATACGCGAACGACCTTCATGAGCTCCCTTCCCCGCTTGCGATCACAAGGGTACACGAGGGCGCGACCACACCGAAACGAAGCGGAGGCGCGACGATTGGCGCCGGCCCGGCGGAGCCGGGCACGCTTAGCCCACATGAGCGGTCTCGCGATCTCCCTCCCACCGACGGGGTTAACGTTCCCCGACAACATCGAGTTCGCTCGGGAGGCTGAGTCCCTGGGATACGACTCGGCCTGGGTGGCCGAGGTCGGAGGGAACGATGCTTTCGCGCTCGGGACGGCCGTGGGCACGGCCACAGAGCGCCTGCGCATCGGGACTGCGGTCGTGCCGATGAATATCCGGGGCCCGGCCATGCTCGCCATGGCGGCTTCCACGATGCACGCGATGTCCGGGGGCCGCGGGATCTGCGGGATCGGGGTCTCGTCGCCTCAGATCGTGCACGACTGGAACGCGCAGGACTACGACAGGCCCTTACGGCGGGCGCGGGAGACCATCGAGGTGCTGCGGGCCATGTTCTCGGGCGAAAAGGTCGTCTACCAGGGCGAATGCGTCCACGTCAACGGCTACCGGATGATGCCGCCGCCACCGTCGCCCGTCCCGATCTACCTCGGCGCCCTGAACCGCCAGATGCTCCAGCTGGCCGGTGAGGTCGCCGACGGTGTGGTCATCAACATGCTCGGTGAATCCTTCGTCCCGACCGTGGTCGAAGAGGTGCGCAAGGGGGCGGCCAAGGCGGGGCGGGACCCCAACGAGATCGAGGTCGTCATGAGGGTCCAGTGTTGCGTCACCGACGATCCGCAGCAGATCCGGGAGGCCTTCGCCGGTGCGTTCGGTGCGTACATCGTCGCCCCGGGATACGACCGGTTCTTCACCTGGCAGGGGTTCGGAGATGTCGTGGAGGGCGTACGCGCGGCCCGCGAGGCGCGGGATCGGGCGGCGTCACGAGCCGCCGTGTCCGACGAGATCCTAAATGCCCTCGTGGTCGCCGGCAGCGCCGACGAGGTTCGGGGGCGGCTGAAAGCCTTCATGAACGCGGGCGTGGACACTCCGGCCGTGCACATCTTCTGGCCCGATCCCCAGGCCGCCTGGCGCACGATGCGGGAGGTCGCGCCCCGGTAGGCTGTCTCCTGGTCGGAGCAGGCTGCTGCCGCGGGGTTGCCGGCATCGAAACTCGAAAGGAACTCGACATGAAACCCGTGCCGATCCGGATTGGACGCCGTGCTCTCATCCCCCTCGTCGCCGTATTCCTGGCTGCGGCCGGCTGCGGCGGTGGCGAAGCGGCCGATCCGGGCGAAGAGAAGGAAGAGGCCCCCATCGCGTTCGCGAAATGCATGCGTGAGCGGGGTATCGACGCACCTGATCCTCCCCCGGGCGAGCGTGGATTCGGATTCGTTCGTCCCGGGTCCGGCGACGACGAGGCAGAGTTCCAGGAGGCGCACGACGCGTGCATCGACGAGATCGCGCAGACCTTCGCGTTCATCTCCGATGAGGAAGAGATCATGTTCGACAACCTCACCGAGTTCGCGGGATGTATGCGCGGCAAGGGGATCGATTTTCCCGACCCGGATCGAGCGGTGGACAAGGGCCCGGGGGAGTACATCAAGCGTGCCTCCGATCCCGGCGATCCACAGTTCGAGAAGGCCGACGACGAGTGCAGGGTGGAGGTCTTCGGTGGGGCGGACCAGGGCCCCGGTGGGGAGCGTGGAACCGGCGGAGGCGACGACCCACAATGAACCGTCGGCGCTGATCGCGCCGAAGGAACGGCGAACACATGGCGATGCCGCGGGGTAGGCGAATGGCTATCGGCGCCTCGGGGGAAGGTCCGACCTGCCCCAGCTGTGGTGAGTCGAACCGGATCGATGCTCAGTTCTGCCGGCGTTGCGGCACGACCATGGCGCCGACCGGCGCGTCCGCCGCGGCAACCCCGGACGAATTACCGCGCGCATCCCGTCTCCCTCGTTTGCAACGGCGACACATCGTGGCGGCGGTGACGATCCTCGCGATCGCCGGGGCCGTAGCGGCGGTCTCGATCGCGCGCGACGGTCGGTCCGCCCGCGAAGAGCGAGCGCCGCTCAAGTTCGCCACGGTTCGGCGGACGGATCTCGTTGCCGTCCGGTCGATGGACGGCGAGGTCGCTTCGAGAGGTGAGGGACCCCAGGTGCTCGGCCGCCTGGGCGGCACCATAACGGATGTGGCGGCCGAGCGATCAACCGTCGAACGGGGTCAGTCGCTGTATTCCGTCGACGGCCGGCCGGTCGTCCTCTTCTACGGCGCTTTGCCCGCGTGGCGCGATATCGGTCCCGGCGTCACGGACGGCGCGGACGTGAAGCAGCTCGAGGAGAATCTCAAGGCGCTCGACTTCGAGCCGGGCGCGGTAGATGAGACGTTCACGGCGGAGACGCAGTCGGCGATCGACGCCTGGCTGTCCTCGATAGGTCTTCCCGAGGCCGGAGCGGTGCGTCTCGGACGCGTTGTATTCATGCGCGCGGCCGTCACGGTTGCCGAGCACCTGAAGACGGTCGGTGCTCCGATCCAGAACGGCGACGAGATCATGTCGGCTCTCTCCTTCGAGAAGGTCGTCACCGTGAGCTTCTCGAACGAGAACGATCTGCGAACAGGCGAGCGGGTGACCATCGCGCTGCCCGGCCGCAACGTTCCGGGCAAGGTCACATCTGTTGTCACCGACCCCGGCTCGGGGCGCGGAGAGGAGCTCTTCCTGCTGGCCACCGTCGTTCCCGACGAATCGGGCGTCCTCACAGAGCTCCGTGAGGGTGCGGACGCGGACGTCGAAGTGTTCGCCGCCTCCCGAGAGAACGTGCTCGCCGTGCCGGTGACGGCACTGCTGGCGCGCGAGCGCGGCGGTTACACGGTGGAGGTCGAGCGAAGTCCCGGCCGCATCGAGCTCGTGAGCGTCACGCCGGGGTTGTACGCCAACGATCTCGTCGAGGTGCGCAGCGGTCTAAGGGAAGGCGACCGGGTGGTCGTGCCGTGACCGTGCCGCGCGCCGTGCCGGAGCTCCGCGAAACTCCGAACGCGCCGCACGAAACCGTCCTGCGGTTGTCCGGCGTGACGAAGGTGTATCCGGCCACACCGCCCGTGCCCGCTCTGCGCGGCGTCGACCTGGACGTGCAAGCCGGCGAGCTCGTCGCCATCGTCGGCCCATCGGGTTCTGGGAAGTCGACGCTCCTGCACATCGCAGGGACGCTCGAACGCCCGACGTCCGGGAGCGTCCACGTCGCCGGTCACGACGTCGCGTCGCTGTCGGACGAGGATCTCTCCGCGTTGCGTGCGCGACACATCGGATTCGTGTTCCAGCAGTTCTTCCTCATCGAGACCGAAGGAGCGCTGGACAACGTCGCCGACGGCCTGCTGTATCGAGGACTGCCGCTCGACCGGCGCCGTGAGCTCGCTCGTGTTGCCCTCGAGCGTGTCGGCCTCGCCGAACGCGGTTCCCTGTTGGTGTCGAAGCTGTCCGGCGGTGAGCGTCAGCGCGTAGCGGTCGCGAGGGCGCTCGTCGGCGAGCCGACCTATGTGCTTGCCGACGAACCGACCGGCAACCTCGACACGCAGTCGAGCGACGCCATCGTCGAGCTGCTCGAGCAGCTGCACACCGCGGGGACCACGATCGTCGTCATCACGCACAACCCGGAGGTCGCGGCTCGCTTCCCGCGCCGTGTGGGAATCCGGGACGGGTTGATCGAGTACGACGAAGGCGGCCGATGAAGCTCGACCTCGCTCCCAGCCGGCTCACTCCCCGCGATGTCGTTCGGGTCGCCTCGATCGGCCTGCGGACGCGTAAGCTCCGGGCCGCTCTCTCGGCCCTCGGCATCACGATCGGGATCGCATCCCTCGTGGCGGTGCTCGGGCTCTCGGAGTCTTCACGGTCGGCCTTCCTGGCCGAGCTCGACAAGTTGGGCACGAATCTTCTTCAGGTGCGCGCCAAGCAGGACGCCGGTGCCGGGTCGGCCGAGCTGCCGAGCATGGCCAAGGTCATGGTCGGCCGCGTAGACGGTGTGCAGAGCGTGGCGGCGACGTTCGACCTCAAGGGGAACGTCTACCGCACAGACCTCGTGCCGGCGACACGGTCCGGCGGGCTCTCGGTCAAGGCCGCCGACACCGATCTTCTCTCGACCCTACAAGGGGCGGTAGCCACCGGACGCTTCCTCGACGCCCAGTCTTCACGCCGCCCGACGACCGTGCTCGGCTCGGTCGCCTCTCAGCGCCTCGGGATCCGCGACCTCGCCGCGCGTCCGAAGGTGTGGCTGGGTGAGCGATGGTTCTCGGTCGTCGGGATCCTCGAGCCCATGGCGCTCAGTCCGGCCCTCGAACGCTCGGCGCTCGTCGGACGCGAGGCCGCCAGGGCGTATCTCGGGCAGTACCCTGTCCCTTCCACGCTCTACGTCCGTACGGATCCGACGAAGGTCAGGTCCGTACTGGAGGTCTTGTCGGCGACGGCCAACCCGGCCAACCCGACTGGTATCGAATCGACGCGTCCCTCCGAGCTGCTGGAGGCCCGTCAGGCCGCCGACGTAGCGTTCACGTCCCTCGGCCTGGGTCTGGGAGCCGTGGCGCTTCTCGTCGGCGCCGTCGGGATCGCCAACGTGATGGTGATCTCGGTACTCGAGCGACGCTCGGAGATCGGCTTGCGCCGCGCGCTCGGCGCCACGCGGCGGCACGTCGGTTTGCAGTTCCTCGGTGAAGCGCTCGTGCTCGGCGCCATCGGCGGTGTCAGCGGCATCGTGCTGGGGGTGCTCGCGACGGCGGCCTATGCGAGTGCGCGCGGGTGGGGCATCCTCATCCCCGGCATCGCCGTGGGCGGAGGCCTCACGGCGGCGCTGGTGATCGGCGCCGTCGCGGGCCTGTACCCGGCCGTCCGCGCGGCGAACATGTCGCCTACCGAGGCCCTCCGGACGGCCTAAGGGATCCTGACGGTTCCGCCACCGCGGCAGACCACGACGGTTCCGCCCGGTGGGAACGAGCACTCGCAACCGCTCGGGCAACGGGGAT
>Ga0299907_10002983_pt1 | contig 10692 bp, 14 predicted proteins | sample RVTome_16_FD_198680 | JGI IMG/M metagenome (GOLD analysis project Ga0299907, IMG submission 198680) | Soil microbial communities from uranium-contaminated site in the Upper Colorado River Basin, Wyoming, United States - RVT152D67 (version 2) ... | reverse complement strand
GGCGGGGGCCAGCCCGATCCTGAGGACATGGTCGCCGTTGCCACCGCTCCGTCCACCTCTACCGCATCCGCCGCCCGGCCGGCCCGTGACCGCTACGTCGACCTGCTGCGAGCCGGGAGCCTGCTGGTCGTGGTGGCGTGGCACTGGGTCTTCACGGTCATCGTGTGGAAGGCCGACGGCCCCCACGCCTCGAACCCGCTCGGCACCACCCGCGGCCTGTGGATGCTGACGTGGCTACTGCAGGTGATGCCGGTGTTCTTCTGGGTCGGCGGGTTCGTGCACGCCGGCACGTACGAGCGGTCGGCTTCGTACGGCGCGTTCCTGCGCAAGCGGTTGGGGCGCCTGCTGGTGCCGGCGTTGGTGGCCGTGGTCGCGGTCGGCGTGCTCGGCCTCGTTGCCGGGCAGCTGCTGCCGGGCGCACCGGTGGCCCGTTCGGTGGTGCTGGTGCTGAGCCCGCTGTGGTTTCTCGGCGTGTACGTGCTGCTCGTTCTCGCGACGCCGGTCGCCGCGTGGGCGCACCGCCGCTTCGGCGAGGTGGCGCTGGTGGCGCTGGCCGGTCTCGCGGCGATGGCCGACGTGGCGCGGTTCCGGTTCGACGTGCCGTTCGCGTCGGTGCTGGCGTGGGTCGCGGTGTGGGGCTTCGCGCACCAGCTCGGGTTCGACTACGAGCGCCTGGTCGCCGCGCCGCGGAGGTTCGCGTGGTCGCTCGCTCTCGGCGGGCTGTTCGCGTTGGTGGCGTTGACGAACACGGGCCACTACCCGAAGTCGATGGTCGGCGTTCCCGGCGAGGCGATCTCGAACATGGCGCCGCCGACGGTGTGCATCGTCGCCCTGTGCGTGCTGCAGGTCGGTGTCGCGCTGCTGGTGCGGCCGGCCGCCGTGCGGCTGCTGGGCCAGTCCCGCGTCGTCGACTGGGTGAGCGCGAACAGCATGCCGCTGTACCTCTGGCACGGTGTCGGGTTCGCCCTTGCGTACGCGATCGTGCGGCTGGTCGGCGTGGTGGACGTGCCGTCATCGACGACGGTGGAGTGGTGGCTGCAGCGCCCGCTGTGGGTGCTGCTGCCCGTGCTCACCACCCGCCCGCTGCTGGCGCTGGCCCGCCGCCTGTAGGAGTCTGCCGGCATGTCCGGGCCTGCCGTACCCGCCGTACCCGCTGTGTCGATCGATCTGTTGCCGTTCGCCAAGGCGTCTGGCGTCGAGCTCACCTCCGCGTCGCCTGACGAGGTGGTGGGTCAGGTGGCATGGAGTCCCGAGGGGTGCACGACCGGCGGCGTCATGCACGGCGGGCTGCTGATGACGCTGGCCGACACGACGGGCGCGGTGTGCGCCTTCCTCAACCTCCCAGAGGGGGCCGGCACGGCGACGATCGAGTCGAAGACGAACCTGTGCCGGCCGGTGCCGTCCGGCGTGGTCACGGCGACGTCGGTGCCGTTGCACGTCGGGCGCACGACCATCCTCGTGCAGACGACGGTGCGCGACGACGCCGGCAAGCTCGTCTCGGTGACGCTGCAGACGCAAGCGGTCCTGCCGAGCCCGGTGACCCGCTGATGCGCAAGTTCGTGGACGACGCGGCGGACGATCACTCGGTCGACGGCGACGACAAAGCGCCAGCGGTGTGGTCGGTGTCGGTCACCGACGACTGCGACGTGTGCGACGGCGAGCCGCGCGTGGTGCTGACCGTCGAGCCGAAGGGCGAGCACGGGCGCGGCACCGTCGCCCACCTGAGTGGGCCCACTGCGAGGCGCCTGCGCCGTGCACTGGCCGCGGCGCTGCGCGAGTTCGGCGAGCGGCCCGACTGACGGCACCGAGACCGAACATGCGCGGCTCAGCCGCGGTACTCGCGGCTGGTGTCACACAGAACGTGTTAGCGGCCCTCGAACGTCGGCGCCCGCTTCTCGAAGAACGCCTTGCGCGCCTCTTGCGCGTCGTTGCTCTGGAACGCCCGCATGATGTTCTGCAGCTCGTAGCGCACGTGCATGTCGAGGTCGATCGAGGTGGTGGCGCGCACGAGCGAGCGCTTGGTGAGGCGGGCGGTGATGGGGGACCGTTCGGTGAGGAAGGCGCAGTACTCGGCGAGGCGGGCGTCGAACTTGTCGTCGTCCACCACCTCGCCGACGAGGCCGAGGTGCAACGCCTCGTCGGCTTCGACGGTGCGGTTCTCGAGGAGGAACCGCATGGCCTGCTCGTAGCCGATCGCCTGCGGCAGCGTCCACGTGAGGCCGCCGTCGGGTGACCCGCCGATGCGCGGGTAGCCGGCGATGAGGCGGACCCTTCGCGCGGCGATGCGCACGTCGCACGACATGGCCAGCGACAGGCCCGCGCCCGCGGCGACGCCGTTGATGCCGGCGACGATCGGCTTGTCGCACAGCTGGCGCAGCACGAGCGGGAAGCGACCGACCCATCCGACGTCGTCGAGGTAGCGGCTCTGCGGCGTGAGCGGGTTGCCGTTCTCGCCGCCGGCACCGCTGAGATCGAGACCGGAGCAGAACCCGTCGCCCGTGCCGGTGATGGCGACGACCCACACGTCGTCGATCTTCGTTGCCTCTTCGACGGCCGTTACGATCGCCCACGCCAGCTCGTTGTTGAGCGCGTTCTTCTTGTCGGGCCGGTTGAGGCGGATGGTGCGGACCCGCCCTTCGTCGCTGATCTCGCAGACGCTCACACCGTCGATCGTATGTGGCTTGGCGGCAGGACCGACGTGGCTACATTGGTGGTAGCTGAGGTGGCTACTTCACGAAAGGCACACCAGAGGTGGAAGTCGGCGTTCGCGAGCTCCGCAACAACCTGAGCCGCTATCTCGAACGGGTACGGGAAGGTGAGGAGGTCATCGTGACCGACCGGGGCAAGGCCGTTGCGCGCATCGTGCCGGTGAAGGAAGAGAGCGTCATCGATCGGTTGATCCGTGAAGGAAAGGTGACGCCGGCGAAGAAGCCGAAGCGTCCGACGAGCGAGCTCCCGCCGCCGGTCAAGGGGAAGGGGACGGCGTCCGACCTCCTGATCGAGATGCGTCGGTGGTGACCGCCTACTTCGATTCGTCCGCTCTCGTACCGCTCGTCCTCATCGAGCCCGCAACGGAACGGGCGAAGACACTGTGGGACGCCGCCGGCCGGGCGCTGAGCGCCCGTCTCGTGTACCCGGAGGTGCGGGCGGCGCTCGCACGGGCGCGGCGGACCGGGCGGCTCACCTCCAGACAGTTGCGCGACGCGGTGTCGACGTTCGAGGCGTTCTACGTCCGCATCGACCTCATCGATCTCGACGACGACCTCGCGCGCCGGGCGGGTGATCTGGCGGAGACGCACGGTCTTCGCGGCGGTGACGCCGTGCACCTCGCTGCTGCGACCCAGCTGGGCGATGCGGATGTCGTGGTCGTCGTCGGCGATGCCGCGTTGCTCGGCGCCGCCGCGGCCGAAGGCATGGCCGTCGCCGACGTGGCCTGACCTGCGCCTGGGCGCGACAGAGGCCCTCCGAAGAGGGCCCCCGACAACGACTCGTTGAGCGGACGACGGGATTCGAACCCGCGACCCCAACCTTGGCAAGGTTGTGCTCTACCAACTGAGCCACGTCCGCAGTAAGGCGGGCCAGTGTATCCGCGGGCCACGGGCGGCGGGCAAGCAGGCGCCCCTCAGGGCGGCCGGCTTCAGGCAGCCGGCTTGGAACGGCGCCGCCGGATGCGCTTGCGCTCGGCCTCGGTGGTGCCGCCCCAGATGCCGTCGTCCTGCCTCGTCGTCAACGCGAACTCCAAGCAGGCGTCACGCACGGGGCACGACGCGCAGACGGCGAGCGCGGGCGCCACGTCGGCGTCGGCCTCGCTGTCCGGGAAGAACCACGAGGTGTCGATGTCACGGCAGGCCGCCCGGGCCCGCCAGGTCGCGTCACGGGACGGCATGGGGCTCCTCGCTCGCATGCAGACGGATCGGGGGTCGACAGCACAACGCCGCCAATGCCCCGGCAATTCCCGCCCGGCCTACGACGCCGAGCTACGACGCCGAGCTACGACGACGAGTGCGAGGCGAACAATGCCGCGCCGATCAGGCCGGCGGCGTTCCCCAAAGCAGCAGGGACGACCTCGCACGGCTGGCGCAGCGCCGGCCCGAGCTGCGACGGGTCCTCGCTCACGCCGCCGCCCACGATGATGAGCTGCGGGTCGACGAGGTCCTGCATCCGCTGCAGGAACCGGGACACGTTGTCCGCCCACGCCCGCCAGTCGAGCCCGAGCTCCTCACGGGCTGCCCACGACGCGACCTCGGTAGCGGGGCGCCCGTCGACGTCCACCTCGCCGAGCTCGGTGCCCGGCAGCAGCTCGCCGTCCATGAACAACGCGCTGCCGATGCCTGTGCCCAACGTGACGACGAGCACGACGCCGCCCCGCTCGCGCCCTGCACCGAAGTGCATCTCGGCCAGCCCTGCCGCATCCGCGTCGTTGAGCACGTGGAACGGGCGGCCCACCGCGCGCTCGAAGTGGTCGGCGGGACGCTCGCCGACCCACGACTCGTCGAGGTTGACCGCGGCCAGGGACGACCCCGACCGAAGCCGCCCCGGGAAGGTGCACCCGATCGCGCCATTCGGATCGACCTTGGCCGGGTCGACGTCCGCCGAGCCGCCGGCACCGGCGCCGACCCTGGCCACGACGTCACGCACCGCGTTCGCCAGTGCCGCCGGCGGTGCGGGCTGCGGCGTGTCGAGCTCGACCAAGTCGCCCACCAACCGTCCCGCGACCAAGTCCACGACGCCCGCCTTCAGCGACGACCCACCGATGTCCACACCGAGCACAGCCACCGCTGTTGCCTCCCCAGCAGACCACGGGCCTACACGACCAAATTGCCGCGATTGCTGGCATTGCGCCCTACGGAGCCGCGAGACTTGACGCGCCTGACCCTCCCGGACCAAGCCCAACCTCCTGACCTTCTCGGCAAGTTCAAGGAGTACACCCGCAGCCGGGACACACGGCTAAGGGACGAGCTTACGGTGGCCTACCTGCCGTTGGCCGCGTCTCTCGCGTCCCGATTCGCGGGACGGTCCGAGCCGCTGGAAGATCTCGAACAGGCCGCGAGCCTCGCGCTGGTCAAGGCCATCGACCGCTTCGAGCCCGACCGCGGCGTCGCCTTCACCACCTACGCGTGGGCGACGATCTCGGGTGAGCTGAAGCGTCACCTGCGCGACCGCGGGTGGGGGCTGCGCGTGCCCCGCCGACTGCAGGAGCACTATCTCCTCACCGCGCGCGTTGCCGACGAGCTTCACCAAGAGCTCGGGCGGCCGCCCACGGTCGAAGAGCTGTCGAAGGCGAGCGGGCTCGACGCGGAGGAGACGATCGAGGCGCTCGAGCTGCGGTCCGCGCACCGTGTGCCGTCGGTCGAGAGCATCAGCCGCAACGCAACCGATGACATCGTGTGGGAGCCGGGCGCGGTCGACGCGTCCTACGAAGCGGCGGACGACCGTGACCTCCTCGCCCGCCTCGTCGGCCAGTTGCCGCCCGCCGACCGCGAGCTGCTGCAGCTGCGCTTCGGCGAGCAGCTTTCGCAATCGGAGATCGCGGGACGCATCGGTGTGAGCCAGATGCACGTGAGCCGCCGCCTGTCGCGCACGCTCGAGAAGCTGCGCTCACTCGCGGCGACGAACGCGGCGTAGCCGTCAGAAGCGGAGGATCGCGCCCAGGCGCTCCTTCACCGCGGTCGCCGGCACCACGCGCACACGCGCACCGGTGCAGAACGCCGTGCGGATGGCGACATCGGCCAAGCGTGCCATCTGCGGCTGGTCGGCGCCCTGGTCGCGCAACGGCTGCGGATCGGGCGCGACCAACGGCACGTCCGCACCGAACCAGCACATGCGCTCGTCACGCGGGTCATCGTGCACGAGCAAGGTGTCGACGCGCGCCGCGGACAGCGCGTCGAGCGTCGCGTCCACGCCCTCCACTGCCCGGTCGCCCTGGCCGCGCTCCTCGCGGAACTTCTCGAGCAATGCGACGGTGTCCTCGGCCACCAGCGTCGCGACCTCGTTCACCGGCTCGCCGGTCATCAAGCGGACGACGCTCGCCACGCGCGGCGGCAGGTGCTCCTGCAACAGCTGCACGGCGCGTACGTCGCCGGACACCAGCACCAACCGCGGGTCGACGATGTCGCAGACCTTCGTGAGCCGCTCCACGACCTCCCTCGCGGTGTGCTCCCACGCGTTCTCGGCGCGCTCCTGGTAACGGGGCTGCGACCAGCCGCCGGGCTTCGACTTCGAGATGTGCGGGTCCTGCGCATCGCCCACGACGACCTGCAGCAGCGCCGTGCCACGGTCACCATCGTTGGCCGCGTACACCGCTATGTCGGCGCCGACGCGGTCGCACAGCACGACGATGTGCGTGGGGCTCGACTGCTGCACCTCGATGATCGGCGCAACCTGCGGTAGCGAAGCCCAGCGCCCGACGTCGCGCGTGATCGCGTTGTCGAACGTGCGCGTCAACTGCAGCCCGGTGCTGTCGGCGATCGCGGCGAGCGTCGTGCCCCGGTGGTGCGCGTCGGGCACCAACGCTTGGATCGCGTCCAGCGCGGTGAGGGGCGCGCCTGCGGTCTCGAGGTCACGGCGGACGTTGCGCCAGTGGCCGAGCGAGCGCTGCGCAGCGTTCTCCACCTCGGGGTTGGTGTCGAGGTAGACGGTGACGAAAGGTCCGGGTCGTTCGTACAGCTCGGCAATGTCGGGTGCTTCTCGGGCGCCGATGGAGGGGACGGGGAGCGTTGCGCGAGCTTCCATGCGTGACGCGTACCCGCTGAATGGTGGTTCCCTAAGCGCTCACTTGCGCATTGGTGACCCGGCCGGCGATCACGAGGCCGTCGAGCAGGCGTTGCGCGGCCTCGCTGATGTCGGCCACGGCGGCGTCGAACACGGCTTCGTTGGCGGGGCTGGGCTTGCGGAACCCGCTGATCTTGCGCACGAACTGCAGCGCGGCGGCCTCCACCTCCTCCGGCGGGAGCAGGGTCGAGCCTTCGCGCAAGGTCTTGATGCTGCGGCACATGCACCAAGCTTGCTTCCTAGAAATGCAGATAGTTAGCATCCGAATATGCGGACGATCAGCGAGGGCGTCGAGTGGGCGCTGCACTGCTGCACGTTGCTCGCGGTCGTGCCCGACGGCACCGCGCTGCCCGCGTCCCGCCTGGCCGAGTTCCACGGCGTGCCCGCTGCCTACCTCGCCAAGCACCTCCAAGTGCTCGCCGCGGCCGGCATCCTCGACTCGGTGCCGGGCCGCAAGGGCGGCTACCGGTTGGCGCACCGGCCCGCCGACATCTCGCTGCTCGACGTCGTCGAAGCGGTCGAGGGCGACGAGGCCGCGTTCCGCTGCACCGAGATCCGCCAGCGCGGCCCCGCCGCGCTCGCCCGGTCGCGTTACGTGAAGCCCTGCGGGCTCGCAAGCGCCATGTGGGCTGCGGAGGACGCATGGCGCGCCGAGCTGGCGCGGCGCACGGTCGCCGACCTGCTCGGCGGGCTCGCCGTTGACGTACCCGTTGATGCCGCGGTGAAAGCCGCGGCCTGGTTGCAGGAGGTGTCGAGGTGAGCACCATCTTCGTTGCTGGCGCGACCGGGGCTGTCGGCCGCCGCGCCGTCCGCCCACTGGTGGACGCAGGCCATCACGTCACCGCCGTCGCCCGAACCGACGAGAAGGCCGCGCTGGTCGAGTCGCTCGGCGCGCGGCCCGTGCGCGTCGACGTGTTCGACGCGGCCGCGGTGAAAGATGCAGTCGCCACCCACGACGTCGTCGTCAACCTCACCACGCACATCCCGCGCGCAGCCAAGGCTGCGCTTCCCGGCGCGTGGGCGGAGAACGACCGCATCCGCACCGAGGTGAGCCGCAACCTCGTCGACGCCGCGCTGGCGGCGGGCGCGTCGCGGTACGTGCAGGAGTCGATCACGTTCGGCTACGCGGACGCCGGCGATCGCTGGATCGCCGAGGACCACCCGTACGTCGGCAGCGTCTACGCCTCGGTGGAAGCGGCCGAGGCCAACGCGCACCGGTTCACGGCTAGCAGCGGCGGCGGTGCCGGCGTCGTGCTGCGCTTCGGCATGTTCTACGACTCGGAGTCGCACACGACGCGCGATCTCGTGAAGGGTGTCGCCGCCGGCCGCCTGTTCCTGCCCGGCGCGGCCGGCGCGTACGCGTCGTTCGTCGCGACGGACGACGCTGCTGCGGCCGTGGTCGCCGCGCTCGCCGCACCCGCGGGCACCTACAACGTGGTGGACGACGAGCCGGTGACGCGCGCCGAGATCGCACGGTTGGCGGCTGCTGCGGTCGACCGCCCGGTGAAGGTGCTGCCGTCGCCCGTCAGCAAGGCGATGGCGACCAAGGCCGAGCCGCTGTCGCGATCGCAGCGCGTGTCGAACACCGCGTTCAAGGAGGCGACGGGCTGGTCGCCGCGCGTGCCGACGCTGCGGGCCGGGCTCCCGCCGGTCGTGCACGAGGTGCTGGCGTCGTCGCCGTCCGCTGCCTCGATGGTGGTGCGCGCGCTGCTGGCGTTGCTGCTGCCGGCCACGATCGCCGTCGGCGTATGGGCCGAGTTCGCGCCGCGCTCCTTCTACGACGACTTTCCCGGGCTCGGGCTGATCTGGGTGGCGAGCGACGGGCCGTTCAACGAGCACCTGGTGCGCGACTTCGGCGCGACGAACCTCGCGCTGGCGGTGCTGCTCACCGTCGCCGTGTGGAAGGGCGGTCGCGTGCTGCTGGCGACCGCGGCGGGCGCGTACCTCGCGTACGCGGTGCCGCACCTCGCGTACCACCTGCGCCACACGCACGTGATCGACGGCGTCGACCGCGTCACGAGCTTGGCGTCGCTGGTGATGGCAGCGATCCTTGCGGCCGCGGCGCTGACCATCCACCGACGCGATATGACGCGGTGATCCAATGGTCAAGTGACCCAGCTCGACCTCTCCGTTGAGTTCGCCACGAACCCCGAGCCGCGCTGCGCCTGCGTGCTGCTGCTCGACGTGTCGGGCTCGATGAGCGGCCGCCCGATCGACGCCCTCAACGAGGGGCTGAAGGCGTTCGCCACCGACCTGTCCACCGACTCTCTCGCCCGCCAGCGCGTCGAAGTCGCCATCGTCACCTTCGGCGGCGACGGCGTGACCGTGGAGCAGGACTTCGTCACCGCGTCCGGCTTCGAGCCGCGCCGCCTCTCTGCCGGCGGCGGCACGCCGATGGGCGCGGCGATCGAGAAGGCCATCGACATGGTCGACACGCGGAAGCAGGCATATCGCGAGAACGGCATCGTCTACTACCGCCCTTGGGTGTTCCTCCTCACCGACGGCGAGCCCACCGACGACTGGAAGCAAGCCGCGGCGCGCGTGCGCACCGCCGAGGAAGCGAACGGCCTCGCGTTCTTCGCGGTCGGGGTCGACGGCGCGAACATCGACGTGCTGTCGAAGATCGCCACGAGGACACCGCTCAAGCTCGACGGGCTGAAGTTCGTCGAGCTGTTCGTGTGGTTGTCGCGCAGCCAGCGGGCAGTGTCCACGTCGAAGCCGGGCGACCAGACTGCGCTGCCAACGGTCGACGGATGGGCGGTCGTCTGACGCTCTCCTCTTGCTGGCGGGCGGTGTCCGCCAGCGCAACCGGCTCGTCGCACCGTGCACGGGACGAGCCGGGACAGGACGCGGTGCTCGTGCGGGCGTTGCCCGACGGCGGGTTGGTGGTAGCGGTGGCCGATGGCGCGGGTTCCGCGCCGCTCGCGGCCGAAGGGTCCGCGCTCGCCGTCGCCGCTGCCGTCGCGTCGGTCGAGATCGGACTCGCACTGCCCGACGCCTTCGCCGTGGCGCGCGACGCGCTGGGCGACGACGACGAGGCGCGGGCAGTTCGCGCCACCACGTTGCTCGTCGCGGTGATGGGGGACGGGGCGATCGAGGTGGGTCAGGTGGGCGACGGGTTCGTCGTCGTGCAGCGCGGCGAACACTTGGACGTTGCCGTACCCGCGCCCGAGCGCGAGTACATCAACGAGACCACGTTCCTGTCGTCGGCCGGTTGGGAGGACGAGCTCCGGTTCGACACGCTCGACGCGAGCGACGTCGACGCCGTCGCGCTGTCGACCGACGGCTTGCAGCTCGTGGCCCTCGACCTCGCCGCCGGGACACCGCATCCCGGGTTCTTCGCGCCGCTGTTCTCGTGGGCCGCGGAGGACCCGACCGACGCCGAGCTGGCCGCATTCCTCGCGTCCGAGCGCGTGGCCGAGCGCACCGACGACGACGTGACGCTCGCGCTCGTCGTCCGCGCACCATGCTCGACCTGACGCTCACCCGCCGCGTGGGCAGCGGGGGCGAGGCCGAGGTGTTCGAGGTGGCCGAGCGCCCCGGCATGGTGTGCAAGCACTACCGCCAACCGACGCGCGAGCGGGCCGAGAAGCTGTACGTGATGGTGTCGTCGCCGCCGAGCGGCACCACCGCGGGCGGGCACGTGTCGATCGCGTGGCCCGTGGAGCTGGTCACGTCCGGCAACGACGTCACCGGCTTCCTCATGCCGCGCATCGACGCGCGATCGGCCATCCCCGTGTTCCAGGTGTACAACCCGGCGACGCGTTTGCAGCTGGCACCGGGGTTCACGTGGCGGTACCTGCTGCGGACGGCGCGCAACGTCGCCGCCATCGTCGACTCGCTGCACGCAGCCGGCTACGTCGTCGGCGACCTCAACGAGTCGAACCTACTCGTCGACCGGCGCGCGCTCGTGTCGCTCGT
>Ga0299907_10002982_pt1 | contig 10693 bp, 9 predicted proteins | sample RVTome_16_FD_198680 | JGI IMG/M metagenome (GOLD analysis project Ga0299907, IMG submission 198680) | Soil microbial communities from uranium-contaminated site in the Upper Colorado River Basin, Wyoming, United States - RVT152D67 (version 2) ... | reverse complement strand
GCCCCGGCCGAGGGCCTCGGGGATCTCCGGGCGGGCCTGCTTGGCCGCGGCGAAGAGCTGCGCCGCGGTCATCGCCCCCAGGGTGTAGGTCGGGAAGTAGCCCCAGGCGCCGTCGTACCAGTGGATATCCTGCAGGCAGCCGAGGCGGTCGTCCGGCGGCGTGATGCCGAGCAGCGCCTGCATGCCCGCATCCCATTCACCGGGCAGGTCGGCAAGGTCCAGGTCGCCGGCGATCAGCGCCTTCTCCAGGCGGTAGCGCAGGATGACGTGGGCCGGGTAGGTAACCTCGTCGGCGTCGACGCGGATGAAGCCGGGCTGCACCGCGTTGTAGTGGCGCAGCAGGTTGTCGGCCTGCCACGCCGGTCCGCTGCCGCCGAAGGCCTCGCGCGCGAGCGGCGCCAGGAAGCTGACGAACTCGCGGCTGCGGCAGGCCTGCATCTCGACCATGAGCGACTGGCTCTCGTGCATCGCCATGCCGCGCGCCTCGCCGACCGGCTGCAGGCGCCAGTCCCTCGGCAGGCCGCGCTCGTACATGGCGTGGCCGGTTTCGTGCAGCACGCCCATGATGGCGGACATGAAGTCGTCTTCGTTGTAGCGCGTGGTGATGCGCACGTCGTCGGGCACGCCGCCGCAGAAGGGATGCAGCGAGACGTCGAGGCGGCCGTGCTCGAAGTCGAAGCCGACGGCGGCCATCAGCCGGCGCGCCAGCGCCTCCTGCTTGTCGCGCGGGAACGGCCCCTGCAGCGGCAGCGGCGCCGGCCGGGACGCCTGGCGCGCCAGCACGTCGTCGAGGAAGCCGGGCAGGAAGGCGGCCAGATCTTCGAACACGGCATCGATCCTGGCCGAGGAGCCATCCGGCTCGTACTGGTCGAGGAGAGCGTCGTAGAGCGAGCGGCCGAGGCGCTCGGCCTTGGCGGTGCCGGCCTGGCGCGTGAGGTTCAGCACCTCGGCCAGCGCCGGCTTCACCGCGGCGAAATCGGCCGCCGGGCGCGCCTTGCGCCAGATCATCTCACAGCGCTTGCAGGCCTTGGCCAGCGCCTCCACCAGGTCGCTCTCCAGGGCGGTCGCGTGCAGCCAGCGGCGGTGCATTTCCTTAAGGTTGGCCTGGGTCCAGGCATCGAGCCCCTTCGTCTCGGCCGAGGCCTGGTCGAACAGCTCGTCGAGGCCGGGATCGGCGAGGATCTCGTGGCAGACAACGCTCAAGGTCGCCAGCTGCTCGGTGCGCGCCTCGGCGCCGCCCGCCGGCATGATCGCCGACATGTCCCACTGCAGCACGCCCGCGGCCTCCTGCAGGGCGTGCAGGCGCTTGAACTTGCGGGAGAGCTTTTCGTAAGCGGTCATGGGAGGCCTTGCGAGGATAGTTTCGGAAGGGGGATGCTCTATTTGGCGCCCCGCGGCTTCTTCATCAAGTCTCTAGGGAGTCCCGCTCCGGGCGGTAGTGGAAGAGGAACCAGATCACCGCCAGGATGACGGCGAAGGAATACCAGGTGATGGCGTATTCCAGGTGGTCGTTGGTGAGGTTGATCCTGGTCTGGCCGCCGATCGGCAGGCCACCGGGAACATCGCTCGCCACGGCGTCGGCGTAGGCCTCGGTGATCACCGGCCCCTCGCTCACGCCCCCCTCAAACAACGTCTGGGCCATGACCGGCAGGTCCAGCCAGAAGTAGAAGCGCTCCTCCGGCTTGTTGGGCGGGCGGGCGAAGTCGAGGCCCTTCCAGCCGCCGGTGCGCAGCAAGCCCTCGATCGTGATCTGGCCGTCCAGCTGCCCCTCGGCGCGGGTCGCGGGATCGCGCCGGTTCTCCGGCACCCAGCCGCGGTCGACCAGGATGACGCGGCCGTCCGTCAGCGCGAACGGGGTGACGATGTGATAGCCGACACGGCCATTCTCGGTGCGGGCGCCGACATAGAATTCCTCGGCATGCAGGAAGCGGCCTTGCAGCCTGACGCGGGTGAACTCCATCTCGGCAGGGTCGGGGAAGCTCTGCGGCAGCGGCACCGCCGGGGCAGACACGCGCTCCTGGCGCCGGGCGATCTCGCCCTCCTTCCAGAACAGCCGCTGCACCTGCCAGGTGCCCAGCGCGATGAGAATCGCCAGCGCCACGACGGTGCAGACCGTCGCCCAGAGGGTCGGCCGGAAGCGCTTCCTGGCCTGGCTGCCCTGGGAGGTCTTGGAGGCGGTGCCGGATCTGCTCATCGCGGGACGTCATTTCAGAGCTGTGGAAAGGAGACCGTCCTGTTTTGGGGCCTCGGGGCGGAGAATGCAACGACGCAGCGGCCGATCGGCGGCGGGCGTGACATTCTGGGGATCTGCCCAAATCGTCCTTGGCGGCGACGCCGGCCTCCGGACAAATGGCAGTCCGAGCCATCGCAGAGACCGGGATTCCTCCGGGGTCAGGAAACAGCCCGTGAACCCATTGCAGAGCCTCCCGACCGCCTTGGCCGTGCTGGCCTGCTTCGGCCAGGCGCAAGCCGCATCGGAGGACTTTTCGGACTACAGCGAGCTGCTGGCGACGACCTGGGCGATCTCCGGTTTCGCTGCCGCCTGCCCGCGCGAGGCGGACACCGGCACGGCCGCGGCCTACGGGCGCTGGCGGGCGGAGAACTACATCGACGAGATCGAGTCCCATGTCGACGGCATTCTGATGCAGAACGACGAATTTGCCATGCACTACCGCTCCTCCAAGGAGATCGTCGACGCCAAGGTGGCGGAACTGGTGCCCGAGCACTGCGCACAGCTGCCGCAGTTGCTGACGCAGGAGACCTACCGGCCGGCCATCGCCCAGAAGCGCCAGGTCGAGGCAATCCTGCGCGACGTCGGACAGGCCGGATCGGCCGGTGAGCCGCCGCAGCGCCAGTCCGCCGCGGCACCTGCCGACGACGTGATCAAGCAGGACGCCGCCAGGATCGCCGCCGTCGTCTTCGATACCAGGATGCGCATGGGTGCGGGCGGCGTGCTGTGGCCGGAGCCGAGCCCGGTCCTGCTGCTGCAGGACGGCGAGACCTGCACCGACATGCGGGCCCTGGCCTTTCCCGGCGGGCTCGACGCCCACAAACAGCAACACCCCAAATCCTGGACGCTGTGGCGCAGGGGCGCGGACGGCTACGAGCTGAAGAGGCCCGACGGCTGGAAGGCGGTCGCCTACAAGACCGAGTACGGCCCCCTCGCGGCGGAGACCCGCCTCGACCGGGCCTTCCGCCGGCTCGGCGGCGGCGGCACGGCCGCGATCGGCGGCGCCGACTCGGTGGCGGTCGCCGCCTTCTACCGATTCGCCGCCGACGGCCGCTTCACCCGCGAGCAGGCCGCGGGTAGCCTCGCGGAAACGTCCGGGAACTCGGTGGCGACGCTGTACAGCTCGCCCGACCTGGCCGGCCGCTACCAGATCGACGGCTACCTGCTGACCCTCACCTACGGGAACGGAGCCATTGAGCACAAGGCGATCGCCTTCGACCCGCAGAACCCCTCCGCCATCTGGCTGAACGGTTACGGCTACACCGATTAGCCGCCGGCCGCGACGCGCGATCAGTCGTCTTTGCCGTCGTCGCTGTAGTCGACCAGGCCGCTGTCGCTGGCGTGGTGGCGGAACTGCTGGGCGATCAGCACGCCCTTCATCGGGTGCAGCAGGGCGAGCGCCACGGCTACCACCGGCAGCGGCCAGAGCACCATGTGGACCCACCACGGCGGCTCGAAGGCGAACTCGACCCAGAACACCAACGGCATGAAGATGGCGCCGAGAAAGAAGATGACGAAGACCGCCGGGCCGTCGCCGGCATCCTCCTTGCGCAGGTCGAGGCCGCAGACATTGCAGCGCTCGGCGACTTTCAGGGCACCGGAGAAGATGCGGCCCTTGCCGCAGCGCGGACAGCGGCAGGCGAGGCCGGTGAGGATCGCATTGGGCAGCTCGGGCGGCAGCTCGCCGGGGTGGGGCGCCGTCATCGCGGCGCCCCCTCGCCCGAGGTTCTGGAATGCCTGCTCTGGCGCGCCCCGGCGATCAGTTGCCTCCCCACCAGTAGATGCAGATGAAGAGGAACAGCCACACCACGTCGACGAAGTGCCAGTACCAGGCCGCCGCCTCGAAGCCGAAGTGGTGGTCCGGCTTGAAATGCCCTGCGTAGGCGCGGAAGAAGCAGACGATGAGGAAGAGTGTGCCGACGATCACATGGAAGCCGTGGAAGCCGGTCGCCATGTAGAAGGTCGAGGAGTAGATGCCGTCGGTGAAGCCGAAGGCCGCATGGCTGTACTCGTAGGCCTGGACGCCGGTGAACAGGAGGCCAAGCAGGATGGTCAGCCCCAGCCCCTGCAGCAGACCCTGCCGGTCGCCGTGGAGGAGGGCGTGGTGCGCCCAGGTCACGGTGCAGCCGGACAGCAGCAGGATCATGGTGTTGAGGAACGGCAGGTGGAAGGCGTCGAAGACCTCCACGCCGACGGGCGGCCAGACGCCGCCGGTGTGGGCGGCGCGATCCACCTGGGCGGCCTCGCCGGGGAACAGGCTGGCGTCGAAGAAGGCCCAGAAGAAGGCGGAGAAGAACATCACCTCGGAGGCGATGAAGAGGATCATGCCGTAGCGCAGGCCGAGCTGCACCACCTTGGTGTGGTGGCCCTGGTGGACCGCCTCCTTGATGACGTCGCGCCACCACAGGAACATGGTCACCAGCACCAGAAGGAAGCCGGCCACCGCCACCCAGGGCGTCACGCCGTGCATGAAGAGCACGCCGCCGATGGCCAGGGTGCCGGCGGCAATCGCCCCGACGAGCGGCCAGGGGCTGGGGTCCACCAGGTGGTAAGGATGGTTCGGTTGGTCGTGGCCTGCGCTCATTTCACTCCCCGCTCCAAAACGCGATGTCCCCCTGCGCCCCGCAGGGTCGCTCGACTCAGTTGACGGTCCGTCCCTCGCCCGCCTCCGGCCGCGCCAGGCCGCCGAGCTGCTGCTCGTCCGCGGCCTGCTGGTCCGGGAAGAAGGTATAGGACAGGGTAATGGTCTTCACTTCCTGCAGGTTCGGATCCTCGACGATCGCCGGATCGACGAAGAAGCTGACCGGCATGTCGATGCTGGCGCCCGGCGCCAGCCGCTGCTCGGTGAAGCAGAAGCACTGAACCTTGTTGAAGTACTGGCCGGCCTTCAGCGGCGTCACGTTGAAGGTGGCGGTGCCCGCGGTGGCGCGGGCCGAGAGGTTCTCGGCGCGGAAGAGGGCGAGGCCGGATTCGCCGACCTTGACCGTCATCTCGCGCTCGACCGGCTGGAACGCCCAGGGCAGCTTGGGGTCGACATCGGCGTTGAAGCGGATCGTGAAGACCCGCTCGCCAGCGGCTTCCGGCGCCGACTCGGCGACCTGGGTGGTGCCGCCGTAGCCGGTCACCTGGCAGAACAGCTGGTAGAGCGGCACCGAGGCGTAGGCGGCGCCGAGCATCACCGCCACCACGCCGACCAGCGCCAGCCCGAGCCGCCGATTCGCCTTGCTGCTGCGTTGTGTCACGGCTCAGCCTCCGCCCATGCGGATGATGGCGACGAAATAGACCACCACGACGAAGGTCAGCAGGGCGCCGAGCAGCACCCAGTTCTTCACCTTCTGGCGCTTGCGCCGCTCGTCGTCGTGTTCACCGGTCATCGCCATCAGCCGCCAAGCCCTGGCAGCCCCGCCGCCGACAGCAGGCCCCCGTCCAACATTCCGGGGGCGCGGTCGAGGATCAGCAGGGTGAAGAGCACGAAGAGATAGAGGATGGAGAAGCCAAAGAGCTGGCGTGCCGCGCGGTCCCCCGCAGGACCGTCGGCGCTGCGCAGCACGACGCCGGCCAGCAGGATGAAGCAGAGGCCCATCAGCGCGGCGACGCCGGCGTAGACCACGCCGGCGGTGCCGAGCACGGCCGGCATGACGCCGAGCGGGGCGAGCAGCAGGCTGTAGGCCATGATCTGCCGCTTGGTGGCGGGGCGGCCGGCGACCACCGGCAGCATCGGCACGCGCGCCTTGGCGTAGTCGATCTGGCGGTAGAGCGCGAGCGCCCAGAAGTGCGGCGGCGTCCACACGAAGATGAGGGCAAAGAGCAGCAGCGAATGCAGGTCGACACCGCCGGTCACCGCCGCCCAGCCGATCATCGGCGGGAAGGCGCCGGCGGCGCCGCCGATCACGATGTTCTGCGGCGTGCGGCGCTTCAGCCAGATGGTGTAGACGAACACGTAGAAGGCATTGGCGAGCGCCAGCAGGCCGGCGGCCACCCAGTTCAGCGCCATGCCCATCAGCATGACGGAGAACAGGCTGAGCACCACGCCGAAGGTGAGCGCGTCCTGCGGCGCCATCTTGCCGCGCGGCAGCGGGCGGCCGCGGGTGCGCTCCATCAGGGCGTCGATGTCGCGCTCGTACCACATGTTGATGGCGCCGGCGGCGCCGGCGTTCACCGCGATGCAGAGCACGGCCACCGCCGCCAGGAAGGGATGCAGCTCGCCCGGCGCGGCATAGAGGCCGGCAAAGCCGCTGAACACCACCAGGCTCATCACCCGCGGCTTCAGCAGCGCCAGGTAGTCGGAAACCCGCCCGGCGCCGCGCTGCGCAACCCGGCTGTCCCGGCCGGACAGTGCCGCGCTCTCTGCGCCCAGCTGAAGCGAAACGTCACTCACTCAAGCGTCCTTCATGCTTGCCCTGCAGAGCCGGCGGAATGCCTGCCCTGCAGCGCCGCAGGCTCAATGGCTGCCGCCGGTGATCTGCGGCAGCTCGTTGAAGGTATGGAACGGCGGCGGCGAGGACACCGTCCACTCCAGCGTCGTCGCGCCCTCGCCCCAGGGATTGGCCTCGGCCTTGCGGCCGGCCAGCATGGCGTAGACCGTCATCACCAGGAAGAACACCGTGGCGATGATGGACATGTAGGAGCCGTAGGACGACACCGCGTTCCAGCCGGCGAAGGCATCGGGGTAGTCGATGTAGCGCCGCGGCATGCCCGCCAAGCCCAGGAAGTGCTGCGGGAAGAAGGTCAGGTTGACGCCGATAAAGGTCACCCAGAAATGCAGCTTGCCGGCCCACTCCGGGAACAGGCGCCCAGTCATCTTGCCGAACCAGTAGTAGAAGGCGGCGAAGATGCCGAACACCGCGCCGAGGCTCAGCACGTAGTGGAAGTGCGCCACCACGTAGTAGGTGTCGTGCATGGCGATGTCCATGCCGGCGTTGGCCAGCACCACGCCGGTGACGCCGCCGATGGTGAACAGGAAGATGAAGCCGATGGCCCACAGCATCGCTGTGGTGAAGCGGATCGAGCCGCCCCACATCGTCGCGATCCAGGAGAAGATCTTCACGCCGGTCGGCACCGCGATGACCATGGTCGCCGCGGTGAAGTAGGCCTTGGTGTCGACGTCGAGGCCGACGGCGAACATGTGGTGGGCCCAGACGATGAAGCCGACGAAGCCGATCGACACCATCGCGTAAGCCATGCCGAGGTAGCCGAACACCGGCTTGCGCGAGAAGGTCGACACGACGTGGCTGACGATGCCGAAGGCCGGCAGGATCATGATGTAGACCTCGGGGTGCCCGAAGAACCAGAACAGGTGCTGGAACAGGATCGGGTCGCCGCCGCCGGCCGGGTCGAAGAAATGCGTGCCGAAGTTGCGGTCCGTCAGCAGCATGGTGATGGCGCCGCCGAGCACCGGCAGCGACAGCAGCAGCAGGAAGGCGGTGATCAGCACCGACCACACGAACAGCGGCATCTTGTGCAGCGTCATGCCCGGCGCGCGCATGTTGAAGATGGTGGTGATGAAGTTGACGGCACCGAGGATCGACGAGGCGCCGGCCAGGTGCAGCGAGAAGATCGCCATGTCGACCGACATGCCGCTGTGGCCGAGCGCGCTGGAGAGCGGCGGGTAGACCGTCCAGCCGGTGCCGGCGCCGGAATCGACAAAGGCCGAGCCGAGCAGCAGGAGGAAAGCCGGCACCAGCAGCCAGAACGAGATGTTGTTCATGCGCGGGAAGGCCATGTCCGGCGCGCCGATCATCAGCGGCACGAACCAGTTGCCGAAACCGCCGATCAGCGCCGGCATGACCACGAAGAACACCATGATGAGGCCGTGTGCCGTGATGATCACGTTCCACAGCTGGCCGTCGGGCTCGCCGCCGGTGAGCAGATACTGCACGCCCGGGTCCTGCAGCTCGAGGCGCATGATCAGCGAGAACAGGGCGCCGATGATGCCGGCGATGACGGCAAAGAGCAGGTAGAGGGTGCCGATGTCCTTGTGGTTGGTCGAGCAGAACCAACGCAGGAAGAAACCCGGCTTGTGGTCGTGATGCGCGTGCGCGTCGCTGCTGTAAGCCATGTCAGCCACTTTCCTTGCTTACTTCGATTGCGGAGCAGCGGCGGGGACCGCGGCGACCGTCATGTTGTCTTCGGCGGAGAGCGCGGTGGCGCCGGCAGCGGCGATCGTGGCGGCCGGGCTGTCGACGCGGGCGAACTCCTCGCGCGCCTGCTCGGTCCAGGTGGCGAACTCCTCCTTGCTCACCATGTGGACCATGATCGGCATGAAGGCGTGGCCGGTGCCGCAGAGTTCCGAGCACTGGCCGTAGAAGGTCTGCCCGGCGAACTCGGCCGGCACGTAGGTCCAGGTCTCGTTGATGCGCCCCGGCACGGCGTCGGTCTTCAGGCCGAACTGCGGCATCGCGAAGTTGTGAAGCACGTCGCTGGCGGTAATCAGGATGCGGATGTTGGTATCGACCGGCAGCACCAGGGCATTGTCGGTGGTCAGCAGGCGCGGCTGACCCGGCTGCAAGTCGGAGTCGGGCACCATGAAGGCATCGAAGGTGAAGTTGCCGTGGTCGGGATACTCGAACGACCAGTACCACTGGCGGCCGATCGCCTTGATGGTGATGTCGGCGTCCGCCGTGCGGTCGGCGAAGTAGAGCAGGCGGAACGACGGGAAGGCGATGCCGATGAGGACGAGCACCGGGATCACCGTCCAGGCGAGCTCCAGCACCACGTTGTGGGTAGTCCTGGAGGGCGTCGGGTTGCGCTTCTCCGAGAAGCGGTACATCACCCAGAGCAGCAGCACCAGCACGAAGAGGGTGATGACGACACAGATCACCAGCAGGACGTCGTGGAAGGACTTGATGCGCTCCATGACCGGGGTCACCGGGCCCTGGAAATCGAGCATGTAGTTCTCGGGAGCGGCCAGGGCGGGGCCGAGCGTGCTGAAGAAAGCTGCGGCAAGGACGCCGAGCCGGCTCAGGAAGGTCATAGCTGCATTTCCCATCTTTCCTGCAATTCCTTGCGTGCCCGCCGCTCCGTTGCGCAAGCGCTGCGCGGTCCCCTCGGGGCGGCCTGGCATGCCAAGGCGAGCGCAACCTATACCAAGCCTTTCGCCTCCACAAGGGTGGGCGCCGGGGCGGATAAAGCCGCAGCAGGCCTGGGGATTCGCACTCCTTGGACAGGGCGATGATAGAGCATCGATCCGGCGCTTGGAGCCGCCCGACGGCCGGTGCGACCGAATGACGCAACCGCGCCTGCGGCGCAGCCGCCCATCAACCTGCGGGCATCAGTCCTTCGCGCCGTCTTCCCGCCTGACGTGACGGTGCAGCCGGCGTAGGCCGTACCACACCGCCAGGCCCAGCAGCGGTATGGCGGCCGCCGTCGCCAGCTCCGGGTCGAGCGCCAGGCCGAACGCCTTGGCACCCTTGGCCAGGTAGCCAACGAGGCTCGCCAAGTAGTAGGTGATGGCCGCCACCGACAGGCCCTCGACGGTCTGCTGCAAGCGCAGCTGCAGGCGGGCGCGGCGGTTCATCGATTCCAGCAGGTCGCGGTTCTGCGCCTCCAGCTGGATGTCGACGCGGGCACGCAGCAGCTGGCTGGCCCGTGTCACCCGCCGCGACAGGGTCTCCAGCCGCTCGGCCACCGCCTCGCAGGTGCGCATGGCCGGCGCCAGGCGCCGGTCGACGAACTCGCTGAGCGTCTGCAGCCCCTCGACGCGCTGCTCGCGCAGCTCTTCGACGCGGCGCAGCACCAGGGCATAGTAGGCGCGCGCGGCGGAGAAGCGGTAGGTGGTGGCCGCGGCGACGTCCTCGATCTCCGAGGACAGTGTCATCAGCTCGTCGAGCAGCCGGCGCTCGGCGCCCATGTCCTCGATCTCGGTGAGGCGGCCAGTGATGCCGGTCAGCCGCTCGCCGACGACGGCGAGGCCGGCGCTGTGCCGTTTGGCCGCCGGAAAGGCGAGCAGCGCCATCATGCGGTAGGTCTCGATCTCCAGCAGGCGCTGCACCAGGCGCCCGGCCTGGCGCGGCCGCAGCGTGCGGTCGTGCAGCAGGATGCGCGCGAAGCCGTCATCCTGCACCCGGAAGTCCAGCCACACCGCGGCCGCGCCGCCGGAGACCAGGCTGCCGTTGATGCTGTCGTGGCCGAACACCGTCTGCAGGGCGGCGGCATCGGGCTCCGGCCCCGCCGCCGCCAGCAGCTCCAGGTGGACGCCGACCAAAAGGTCGCCCGGCAGGCCGGCGATCCACTGCCGCGGCACGCGGTCGATGGCCCGCCCGGCGAAAGGCCGCTCGCCTGCTGGACTGTCGCTGAAGGGGCCGCTGACGAGGAACGTATAGGTCGAAAACTCCGTGTGGCGTTCCCACTTCAAGCGGAACGGACCGAGGTCGCAGTAGAAGTGGTTGGCGCTGGCCGGCGGCCCCGCCACGCCGCGGCTTTCGCAGAGGCCGGCGACATGCCGGCGCTCGCGCTCGGCGGCGC
>Ga0299907_10002981_pt1 | contig 10694 bp, 7 predicted proteins | sample RVTome_16_FD_198680 | JGI IMG/M metagenome (GOLD analysis project Ga0299907, IMG submission 198680) | Soil microbial communities from uranium-contaminated site in the Upper Colorado River Basin, Wyoming, United States - RVT152D67 (version 2) ... | reverse complement strand
ATTTTCTTGCACAATGTTATCAATTCTTACCTAAATCACTATGTGACTTGCTAAGATAATTTTTTATTTTTGTATTTGATCATCAACAACAGAGATTGCTCATAAAAGATAGAATATTATAAAAATGGTAAATTTACTATAGTAAAGTATTTAATATATTACTAGTGACGAAATCTAAAAAATATTAGAAAAAATAAATGTCCATTACAATGATTTCAATTGTGCTAAATGCTATTAGAGTACAGATTAATTGAAAAATAAAAAGATACGTATAACCTTATCTACAATATTATTATTATAGGATTATTTTTGGAATATTATTTTTTGGATACATGTAAAAGGAAATTGTTGTTATTTGAATTCATTATCATCCAATAAAATAGAATCCCATAGCAATAATGATATATACTGCCGTGAGCATTACTCCTTCAAACCAATTACTTCTACCATCATGTGCAATCAAATTAAGAATAATAGCTGCAAGAAATAATGTAACTAATTCGTAAATTGTAAATTCTAATGTAAATGGCTGATTTAAAATTATTCCAAATATTACCAAGAGTGGTACAACAAAAAGTGCTATTTGAGTTCCTGAACCAGCTGCTATTCCGATAGATAAATCCATTTTACCTTTTCTCGCAAGAATAATAGCACTACTATGTTCTGCAGCATTACCAACTATTCCAATTATAATAGCTCCAACAAACATTTCTCCAAAACCAAACTGTTTACTAGTTTCTTCTACAGATCCAACCAAAATTTCACTTATGACTACAACTCCAACCATACTAATAGCTAGCATAAAGAATGCTCTTTTTTTATCCCAATGTTTGGTGGTGGTGGTGGTGGTGGCGGCAATATTGTGATTGTTATTTTCTTCTACCATTTGTGGAGAAACAAATAAGTGTTTATGAGTAAAAAATGTAAATACAATTCCTGCTATGTATACCGATAACAATATAATTGCTAAGGCGTCACTTAAAAATTGTATTTTAAGTTGGTTTTCAATTTCAGTAGGTTTTAGAATAGTACTTGATAAGACAGTGGGAATTGCCAATCCAATTATAGCTAAGAAAATCATAGTTGATTGAAGTCCTGCATTTTCACGACTGAATATTTGTTCCTTTTTACGAATCCCCCCAGCAATCATACTCAAACCAAAAATAAGCATAATATTTCCAAGAATTGCACCAGTAATTGATGCTTTTACAAGGTCTATTAGACCAGCATTAATAGCTACTACTGCAATTATTATTTCTGCTGCATTGCCAAAGGTGACATTTAAAAGAGATCCTAAAGTAGATCCATAATGTGTAGAAAGATGCTCTGTTGAATCACCTATGAGTTTTGCAAGTGGTATTAATGCTATTACTGCAATAATAAATATTATAATATGATCGGCATGAACTAAATCTAAAATAACTGAAATAGGTACAAAGACAAGGAGAAAATAAATAATAGAAGGTTTTGTAAATTTCATGAAGTATTTTTGATAATGATTATAATCTATTATTTCAATGTTTATTAATTATAATAACCATTTAGAATACTATCTAGATGTATAATTTTTTATTTGATTAAATATATTATTATTATTAATTGGTAAACATAATTTAAGACATAATAAACTATTATAACTATTATATCATAATTAATTAAACTAATAAAATAGATTAAATCAATTTATATAGAGATAATTCACTACAACATCCGCAATTTCACTAGCCAATGACTGCTTTGAATGAAATTCGGCTATTCAATTATAAGATATAACAGGAGAGAGAACTATTATGTCGCCATTTGTATTCTCTGTAAAGGAACTTTACTTAATCTCTAATAGCTGTTGAACCAATCTATTTACCTTTTACTCGTTCATTTTTAATTATTATAACCAAGGTTGGAAAAGCATCTCTTTAAATATTTGATCTCATTTTGATTCTTTTACTACTTGTTTTTCTTTTAATGCTATTATACCAGCGATAACAAATAAAATAAATCCTGGTATTCCGACTGGTATTCCGAAAAAGGTAGCAGTAGCTAATACTAATGTTCCATAAATAATTAAAGCTATTCCCACGATTCTTGTATTTTTAATATAGAATATAGAAACTATTCCTGCTAAATTGACAAGTAATACAATGAAAACATGCAAAATAATACCTCCTAAAAAAAGCCCTAAAAGAGGTATAACAATTAATGAATTTATAAAAAAGTATATAAATAAAATTATGATACATACCGTTATTCCTAATATAGTATTAATTATTGTTAATTTTTTGTATAATTTCATTTATATTTAATTTCATAATGGATAAATTAAACCTTAATATATTGTATGTAATTTTCAAAAAAGAAATAGATAATCAAATTCTGTAAATTGCAATGATTTTTTAAAGGGGATTTCTCTTTATAGGTCATTTTTTGTTCTTATATCATACTACAATTATTGACATTTATTGACATTTAATTTATACATTCATTGTCAATTTTCAGTCTATTAGTTTACAATAACAAATTTGTATATATAATTTAAAAAAAATAAAATTTTTTAATGAAAGTATTCTACCATTCTTTTAGAATTTTCATTATCATTAATTACTATAGAATGATAATTATTCTCTTCTTCATTTATTTCAGCATGAGATATAAGAAAGATCTGTTTAAAGCTCTGATCTTTCATCAAAATATTCATTATTACATTTCTACGAAATTCGTCAAGGCTGGTCATAGGTTCATCCATTATAATAAAATTTATCATAGGTACTTTTTTTTCTACATGTTTGAAAGGTCTGATAGTCGACATAAGCTTTGATATAGATATCCGGAGTGCAAGACCAAGAGCTGATTCATCCCCTCCACTTAGTTGTTCTTTATTCTTTGTTATGTGATCTTTATTATCTACCAAAGTTAAAGTTAAACCATGAGATATTCTATCTTTTATTTTTCTCATTGTAGATGATATATTGGTGATTTCATATCTACCTTCTGTAAAAGGTATTAGATAAAAATTAGTACTTTTCATTAAAACATCAGACAATCTTCCTTCAACGATATCGTTAGAAATAAAGCCATCTACTTCTCCCAGTAAAAATAGAACATGTTTTAACAAATATTCTTTTTCTTTAAGTTTATCTTCTGCAACACTTAAACTGATTATTTTCTTTCGTCTTATTTCAATTTCTTCGGTCAGATAAGAAATGTCCCCTTGAATATTTTCAATAGTTTTAGCTTTTTCCTCAATTCTTACTGTAATATTAAGTCTTTTTGAAATTAGTTCATCAATACTATGGCAATAAAAATTTTCTAATAGGTTATGAATATTTGATACTTTTACATCATCACAATATGTTTGTAAATTTAATTTATTTGACTGAAGTTTTAATAAAATGTCATTTTTCTCTTTATTGAATATATTTATTTCTTTCTTCATTTTTTCAAGCTTAATTTTTTCAGATTCTATCCTTTCTTTAAAATTTTTTATAAGTTCTTTTGATGAAAAAATATTATTTTCTATCTCTAATATTGATGAAATAAGATCATCAATCATTCTTGAATTTAAATTATTTAGTTCATCGTATTTCTTATATACTTCTGAAATAGAATTTAACTCATCATAAAAATTGAAACGTTTTTCTATTAATCCATTTACTATGGTAACTATAACTTCTATTAATTGTCTTACTCCTTTTTTTTCGTCAAGTTCTATCTCTATTTTCTTTAATTTTTTTTCTAATTGATTTATCTCTTTTTTAAATGAATTTTCTTTATTAAATATATTTTCTCTTGCTCGTTTGAGATCAAATATTAATGTATTTTTATCGTTAATCTTACTACTACATATTGGGCATTTATCTCTATCTTGTATATATTGAATGCTATTGTTCTGAATTTCATATAATAGCTGATTGGACGTAAGAAGTTTTTTATGTTCCTCTATTATAGTAGATATTGAAATTCTTTCTTTATCAGTCTTTTCTAATTCAATTTGATTTTTTTCTTTAACTTTTTTAAGTTCTTCTACATTATTTATTGATAAATTTTGAATATCTATATTTAACTTTTGATTTGATTTTGATATCAAATTTCTTATTTGTTTTTCATCATTATCTATTTCTTTTAATATATCACTAGCTTTTCTTATACTATCTTTTGGTGGATATTCTTGTAGTTCTTTTGAAAGCTTTAAAATTTTTGAATTTAAGAGAAATATTTTATCTTGAAAATCTTTTATTCTTTTTTCTTGTACTAGTATATTTTCTTTTTTATAATTATATATTTTTTCTCTATAATCTAAATCCTTTTTATATTTCTCTATATTTTCTATAATTACCTTAATTTTATTTAATTTCTCTTGAGAGGGATAACTAATTAAAGTATTTTTATCCTTCTTTATTTCTTGCAATTTTAGTTCAAGTTTTTCTTTTTTTTCTTCTAAAATTTGTTTTTGCTTTTCCAATTCATTTTGTTCTGTTAATAAACTTCCAATTTGTATTTTTAAATCTTTGATTTCTTCATTAATACTATTAATTTGATTCTTTAAGTATTTTTTTATATGGTCGTCAAAATCATTTAATCCAAATAAGTTCTTGATTAGTTCTCTTAATTCACTTGGATCTGCGAGTGCAAGTTTATCTACTTCTTTTTGTCTAATATATACAGTTTTTTCAATTACTTCTGGATATACTCCTAAAAGTGATTCAATTTCTTGATTAACGATATTTGGACCTCTACAAAGCTGAATGAATTTATCTTCATTTTTTTCCTTTTTAAATAGCAATGCAGAAGATTTCACCAATTCATTTTGAGGGTCCTGCAATGACTTTCTTTTTCTAATAACTTCAATTGTTCTTATTACTCTATATAGAATATCACTGATTTCAAATGTTATAGCTACTTCACATTTAGATTCTCCAGTTTTAATTATAGATTTTCTATCTTTTTCTGCCATCAGATGTTCACCAAGTAGGCCCCATAGAATAGATTCTATTATACTTGTTTTACCCATTGAATTTTTTCCTTTGATAATAAAGAATCCTTCTCCAAGATACCCCTCACATGGTATAGAAATATTATCAAATGGTTTGAAATTTTTTGATTCTATTTTCAAAATTTTCATAATATCACTACTGATTCTTTAATGATTCAAAGAAAAGTTTCGCGAGCATGTTTGAATCTAAATTATTTTTTTTTAGATCTTCCTTTCTAGTAGATGTAATATAGTTTTTAAATTCTTTCTCTGGATCTTCTATTAAATATTCTATAAATGTATCATTTTGTTTAATTTGTTTGATAACAGTATCATCATAATATTTAGGTGTTTCTAGAATAAATTCTACAATGTTATACTCATTGCTATTTAATGTTATTTTATTTAGATAAGATGATATTTCATTGATATTATAAAATGAACCATAACTTCTATTACCTTGTATAGTTATTTTAACTCTAGCAGCGGTTTGATAATTATAAGGTGTATTAAGTTCATTTTTCTCAAATACCTTTTTAATACGATCGATAATTTTAGAATTATTATCATCTGAATAAATTTCTACGTGATCACTTACTATTTTTCTCTGTTGAGGTAAAAGTTTTTGAATCACTTTAATTTTAGATTTAGAAGAAGAAGAATCATCAATATCTATAATCAAATAACCCTTTTGATAAGTTTCTTCATTAAAACTCCACAATTCTGTCGATCCAGCATACCATGCATTATCATTGATTTGTTGCATCTTATGATTATCTCCAAGTGCAATATAATCATAATCTCCGATCAAAAAATTGCTGTTTAACGTATGATTTTCTATCATTCCATGAGCTAAAAATACGTTTATCATATCAGGATTAATATTATTGTTTTGTATGTAGACCCATTCTTCATATTTTAATAATAATTGTGGTAAGTCATTGGATTCTAATGATGGATGTGCATGAATTCTTAAATTCAAAGATGGGAAGTCTTTGAATAAAGGTTGTTGATTTCTTATACTATCTCTTATATCAAAATACGTAAAAAGATATACATTATCAAACAAAATTGTGTATTCAGTTAATGGTGAAATTCTATATTGCATATAACGACCATGATTTCCATCAATTATAACAATTGGAATATTATTTTCATATAATTTTTTGAATGCCTCTGCAGCTACTTTTCTTGCAAATTCTGGCGGTGGTGAAGGATCAGTCCCTGACGGAGTGTCAAAAAAATCTCCGCTATGAATTATGATATCAGGTTTTTCATCTTTATCAAGATTTATTATTTCCTCTATAAATCTTCTCCAAGAGTTATAAAAATCATCTTCTATTGGTTTTATCTCTTGATTAATAATTGAAGCTCTTGTTCTTTTTGGCCTTTTTCCAAGATGAGTATCAGAAATATGAATTATTCTCATTTTAGCAAAATTTAATTTTAAATAATGAAATAATAAAATTACAAATGAAGTTAATATAACAATTAAAAATCATAATTATCCTGAGTATAAGTTAAACTATTAGATATACTCTTTCTTGTATATGAAAGTAATTTATTTTCTTTTACAAATGTCTCTGATGAATTAAAGACATTTAAAAAAAGGGGAGTACCAGCAAAAGAAAGAGGAGATACTGGTCCTTGGCTCATAAAAGAATATTTTCTTGATTTAGTACTAAATGAAGTTGCAGGATCAGTAAATGATTGATATAATTTAAGTGCATTATTATCAGATACTAATTCTCTTAGAGTAGCTAAATCACTTCCTATTGATAAACCAAAACCACAGAACATTATTCTTAATTGTTGAAGAATATCTTTGTGTACACTTGAAATTGAGGTACTTATAAACATCCATCCTAATCCATATTTTCTAGTTGTTCTCACTGCGTCCAAGAGAGTAAGTCTTAGATTTTCAAGGTCAGAATTTTCATATTTTTCTCTTCTTGCAAATCTATGAGCTTCATCAAGTACAACTAAAGTATTTAGTGAAGTATTTTGTTCCCAACTTTTTTCTCCTAAATTTATCAAACCATACAAAATTCTTTTAAGAATTAATGCTTGTATAGTTTCATTCCAATAATCTAGTTTTAGATGATGAGCACTTTGTAATGATAGATCTACTATAACTAAAGGTTTTTCATCATTTGTAAATCTTTTTAGTAGAGAGTCTACAGTTTGTGCTCCTGGTCTATAATGAAATAGTTGACAAATGGGCTTCCAAAATCTTTCATATAAATAATTTTCATCGACTTCTGAAAGAACTGTATTTAGTCTTGCTCTTGGTTCAGCAGTAGAATATATTAATAGTTGAATATTAGGATTTCGCAATATATTAAGTACTTGTTGGAATGATTCCAATTCAATAAGATTGGTTAGACTTATGTGTAACCTATTTTTTATTTCATTTATTAAAACATTAACTGCATCACGTTTATTTTCTCCTTTAATGGACAGGTTTGGAAAAAATGAAGATTCATATAAGATTTCTTCGAATAACTCCCACCTATCTAAGATTAAGTTTCTTATATTTACTATTTCAAATTTCTTTTCTAATGAATTTAATATTTCTTTAATATTTAAACTAAAGCCATTATTTTTTGATTGATAATTCAATCCATTAGTAGCATTATCAACCATTGCATCTTTAGAAAATTCACCTACTGGATCAAATACAAAAAGACCCATTTCAGGATATTTGGCATATGCCATTAGAATCATCTTTGCTAAAGTTGACTTACCAGAACCGGTTGTACCAAATATACCTAAATGATATGCTTCCCCTGCACCTTCAATTCCATCTCCAAAATGTTTAAACCACATCGGTAATTTAGTTTGTGATCCATATACATACCCTAAATAAAAGATTTTGTCTAAATGTTTTTCGAGTAATGAATTTAGTATATTATCATTTGTTACATGTATATATGTTCCTGTAGCAGGTACAGTCCCTAATAAACTGGTATCAAAAAAATTCTCCTCGTCGTTATTGCTAAATACTGCACTACATAACAGTTTTCCTACATGCGTATCTTGAATTCCACTTATAGGGTTTACTAAGCCTCTTTGTCTAGCAACAGATTTTATAGTAGGATCTTCTAAGAGTACATTTTTGAGTTCTATCTCTGTAATTTGTCCTAAAGAATAATGGGATTTAGATTCTTGTATATATCTAAAAATTACAAGCTCTCCTATTAATTTTTTAGTTACAGCACTTTGTAATATATTTAAACTTATTTCACTAGTCGATGAGGGAGATCCTATAGTACCTATTGGTTCGGTATTGGATAAAAGTTGATTTAATTTTATATCACAATTCAAATATGAATCATTATTTTTAATTTTATTATTATCGTTATTGTTTATATTATGCGAAATCATATCTATCACATTCCACTTTCTGTTCTATATGAATGCATAATAAAAATGATATCTGATATGCTTTCATCATTTTTTTCAAATTCGGTCATGCTCCTTGTCAATACCTGTTTGTATGCGGGAATAGCAGGTGCAATATGTTTAACCATGCGATCGGCAAGATAAAGAGGATAAGGCTCCATAATTGAGGGAATTGAACATTGACTTTTGATTGACTGAAGTAATGCGTAAAATCTATTGCTATCTTTTGCTACTGAAGATGAAATCTCAATTCTAATAGCAGGAGACCATTTGTAAGGCTTATAATATATAACATGTAATCCTTTAATCTCATCAATAACTCCACCCATTAAATCTTCCAATTCATAATCATCTTTACCATTATCAATAGTAGGAAGTTTCTTATGCCAATTTTCTTTTAATGCAAAGGGTTTTGGAAGTGTATATTCTCCTTCATTTAAAATTAAAGTTAGAATAGCTCTATCGTCATAATCTGTAGGCCAATCATAAATATCTCCAATATCATTTCTGGAAGTATATTTAGGAATTCCTATCCATTGCCTTTTATTATCTTTTGATTCTAAAATTTTTTTATAAGATATTAAGAAATTCTTATAGTTATCACGTATTTGATTTGCTGTAACGCTTTTTCGTTTTTCGATAAAATCTATAGCTTTATACATATGAATAAGTCCAGTAGTAAGAGATCCGTCCAAAAAGATTAAATCATACGGTGCATTTGCTGCAAGGTTTATCTCCATTTCTAACATTAATCCTCTAGCTGCAATCATATTTTCAGGATCATGTCGTTCAGGATTTATGAAGACGTTATGATTAGGAGAATCCCATTTTCCTTTTTGAAAAGAAGGCATTAAACCTTCTACCCCAACAGTAGCTATAGCTATGAGATCTGTTCCTAAGAGACGTTCAATTGCAAACGCTCCATCTATACCACAAGAATTTAAGATCTTGTGAGAAGTTATTTCAGTATCTTTTCCTAAAATTTCGGATCTATCCAATTGTGAACGAAAATAATGTCGTTTTTTCCTAATTGTATCAAGGGAATTAACTAGATCATTACTTATTTGAGTTGTTTTTGATAACATTTCTTCAACAAGTGATGCAGGAATATCTAAAAAAGGAAAATCAGTAATAGATGTAATATTAGAAGGTATATTGCTATCGCTCATACAATATTACTTATTTTAATTTTATTTAATGTTAATGCTAATTTTTTTTAGGAAAAAATAAAAAAATCTAAATTATCATAGACACAAATAAAATTAAAAAAACATAAAACAGCAATTATTTTTAGCTAATAACATTATTTTGGTTAAATAGATAGTAATTAGCAAGAAATTTGGATACAATTTGACAAAAATTAGCCAAAAGATGGTCAATACATGATCTCCATACTAAAAATAAACAAATATCTGATCTTGGCTCTCATTATTTAATGATAGCATTTCCTAATTCAGAAACAAGAAATAATAGCCAAAAGGTCAAAAGAAAATCTTATCAAAAAATAGTTCCAATATCAGATTTCTATGAGGCAAAAGTATATTATCAATAATCAATAATCAACAATACTATAAGAAGAAGAGATAGTTGTTATATTTTTCATGAATTAAAGTGAAAATACAAAAGACTAAGGTTATTGTGTATATAAAGTTGGATTTTATTATTTATTATTTTGTAGATGTATAAGAAATAAATTTCCTATGCATTAGAAAATCACTATAGTTGTTTAGGAATATAATCATATCTGCAAGACCCGTCTATTGAATCTCCCTCTTGATGATTGAAGTCTATTATTACATCCTCAGAATCACAAATAAAACTATCTCCACCTTCACCACCCTCTAGTATATCTGCACCTTTACCACCCTCTAATTTATCATCACCTTCTCCGCCTACTAATGAATCATTTCCTAGATAACCTTTTAGAATATCATTACCTTCATCTCCGTACAACTTATCATCACCTTTACCACCCTTTAAGTTATCATTTCCTTCCCCTCCTTCTATCTCATCATCACCAAACCACCCGTCTAATACATCATTTCCTTCCATTCCTTCAATCTTGTCATTTCCTTCTCTACCAGTAATTTTATCATTACCGGATGTTCCTTCCATAGACATAGACTGAGAATTAGCAAATTCTATTGTAAAAATATTTGATATTAATATCGCTAGAAAAGTTACAATAGTTATTTTTAATATATTATACATTTTATATTCTATATTATCAATTTATTTATATTTATATACAATTATAAAAGATATTTAATAATTAATAGAGTATAATTAAAGAGATTTTCTTATATTATAATCTTTTTAATCT
>Ga0299907_10002980_pt1 | contig 10695 bp, 9 predicted proteins | sample RVTome_16_FD_198680 | JGI IMG/M metagenome (GOLD analysis project Ga0299907, IMG submission 198680) | Soil microbial communities from uranium-contaminated site in the Upper Colorado River Basin, Wyoming, United States - RVT152D67 (version 2) ... | reverse complement strand
CCACGGCGAGCGCGGCGAGGGTCTCGGGCGGGAAGTCGGTGCGGACGAGCGCGCCGACGTGCACCCAGCGCGCGTCGCCGGCCTCGGCCGTGGCGCGCTCCGGCGACCACGGGTCGGCCACGGCATCCTGGAACATGACCCTCCGGTCTCCCTCGTAGTGGAACCGGTACGCGGTCGTGGTGCTCGACTCGTGCCAGGCAACGGGCAGGCCGAACGCCTCGAGCGGGGGGAGGAGCAACGCTCGGTCGGACGCGGCGCAGGAGGCGGCGATGTGCGCGTCGGCGCCGAGACGCGCGAGCGCGCGGGCCGAGTAGAAGACCCCTCCCCCGGGGCGCGGCTCGCCGCCGGCGACGACGTCGCGGCTCAAGGGGCCGAGCGCGGCGATCTCCGTCATGCCGTGGCTCCGGCCGCGGGGCGCCGCGACACGAGGGCGACGACGCTCGCGATCGCGAACGCGACGAGGAAGCTCGGCACGGTCGCGCCGATCCCCCAGCTCGGCGGATTCAGCTGCTCCACCTCCTCGACCCACCGACGCGGCCCGGTCGGGTACAGCCACTGGTAGACGGCGAATCCCGCGAGCCAGGCGAGGACGAGCTCCGGGCGCCACGCGGGTCCGTCGAAGACGTCGCGCTCCGAGTAGTGCCGCCCGGACACGACCCAATGCCCGAGGAGGACGGCGAAGAGCGGGACGAAGAGCGACCCGAGGAGCAGCAGGAAGCTCTGGTAGCTGACGAGGTCGATCAGGAGGGCGCCGACCGTGGCGACAGCGGTAACGAGTGCGACGAGCGGCGCCTGCGGTGCCTGCGGCGCGAGGTTCTGGAGCGACACCGCCGCCGAGTAGACGTTTGCGAAGGCCTCGTCCGTCTCCGTGACGAGGAGCGCGAACAGGGCGAGGATCGCCGCGAACCCTCCGGCGACCACGGCTGCGGGCAGGGCCGCGGGGTCGGTCAGGTCGCGCGAGAGGACGAGCACGACGCCGAGCGCGAGCAGCCATGCGTCGGGAACGAAATAGCCGATCCCGGTGCCCGCGAACGCGCCGCGGCGAGTCTTTGCGAAGCGCGTGTAATCCGCCGCGTACGGGGTCCACGACACGGTGATCGCGACAACGACGTCCGCTCCCTCCCAGATCGAGACCCCACCCTCCCCCTCCGCGTTCCAGAGGCCGCCGAGATCCGCGCCGCCGAGCGCCCACCACGTGAGGTACGCGAGCGCGATCGGCACCGTCCAAACGGCCACCCGGCGGACGAACCGGCGCACGAAGCCGATGGGGCCAAACAGCGCGAGCACGAGCGTGACGGCGCCGAACGCGAGCGTCCACAGCCACTGCGCGTGGAAGCCGAAGAGCTCGTCCGAGAGCGCGGCTGCGGCCGTTGCGATGATGAGGAGCTCGAAGATCGACCAGCCGATTCCCTGAAGCGCGTTCGCCGCTGTCGGCAGGTAGGAGCCGCGGCGGCCGAGGGGCGCGCGGAGGAGCACCATCCCCGGGACCCGGGCGTCCGCGCCGATCGCGCCCGCCGCGCCCAGCATGAGGTTGCCGAGAATGCAGCCGACCAGGATCGCGACGAGCGCCTCCTCCAGCGAGAGCGCCGGGACGAGCGCCGCGCCGGCGACGATGACGAGCAGCGAGACGCCGAGGTTTCCCCAGAGCAGGCCGAGGTCGAGCCCACCGAGCACGCGAAGCCGCTCGGGCACGGGGGTGATCCCCCAGCTCCCCTCGAGCCGCTCCGGCGTCGCCATACGGCGGGTGAGCGTAGCCCGCCTGGGAGAATCGGGCTGTGGCGGCCGACTACTTCACGATCGCGGAGCGCGACCACGACCTCCAGAACCCGACCTCGCGCGAGAAGCTCCTGCTCCTCGGCGAGCGTCTCCGGCTCGGCCCCGACTCGCGCGTGCTGGAGGTCGCCTCGGGACGAGGCGGGCCCGCGTTGCTCCTCGCGACCGAGCTCGGCTGCCGCGTGCACGGGATCGAGCTCAGGCCCGCCTTCCACGCCGCCGCGCTCGAGCGCGCCGCCCTTGCCGGCGTATCGGAGCGCGTCACGTTCGAGCTCGCGGATGCGAGCGAGGCCGAGCTCGGCGGCGACTACGACGTCGCCCTCTGTCTCGGCGCGAGCTTTGTCTGGGGCGGGCTCGCCGGCACCCTCGACGCCCTCGAGCCGGTCGTGCGTCCGGGTGGCCACGTCGCCGTCGGCGAGCCGTTCTGGCGTCGACTCCCGCTCCCCGAGGGCTACGACGCCCGGACCGATCCGTTCACGACGCTCGAGGGCACCGTGGCAATCCTCGAATCGGGCGATCTGCGCGCGGTCGCGGTCATCGCTTCCTCCGAGGACGACTGGGACCTCTACGAGACGCTGCACTGGCGGGCTGTCGAGGAGTGGCTGGCCGAGAACGCCGGCGATCCGGATGCACCGGAGATCCGTGCGCTCCACGAGCGCTTCAAGCGCGCGTACCTCCGCTATGGCCGCGACTATCTCGGGTGGGCGATCTTCGCCGGCGGGAAGCGGTCCTGATGCAGGTCTGCGCGACGGCCTGAATCAGGCGGCGAGCAACCGGCGCAGCACGTAGGGAAGGATCCCGCCGTGCCGGAGGTACTCGCGCTCGCGGGGCGTGTCCAGCCGCACCGTCGCGCGGAAGGCGATCCCCTCCGCGCGCACCGTGACCTCGTCCGCCTCTGCCTTCTCGAGGCCCTCGATCGAGAACTCCTCGCGTCCGGTCAGCCCGAGCGACTCGCGATTCTCGCCGGGCAGGAACTGGAGCGGGACGACGCCCATCATGAGCAGGTTCGAGCGGTGGATCCGCTCGTAGCTCTCGGCGATCACGGCCCGCACGCCGAGGAGCTTGGGCCCCTTCGCCGCCCAGTCGCGCGAGGAGCCCGAGCCGTACTCCTTGCCCGCGAAGACGATGAGTGGCACGCCCTCGGCGCGGTAGCGCTCCGCGGCCTCGAAAATCGTCATCTCCTCGCCAGAGGGCACGTGCACGGTCCACGTCCCCTCGGACCCGGGCACGAGGAGGTTGCGCAGGCGGACGTTCGCGAAGGTGCCTCGCACCATGACCTCGTGGTTCCCGCGGCGTGAGCCATACGAGTTGAACTCGCGCCGCTCGACTCCGTGCTCGATCAGGTAACGGCCGGCCGGCGAGTCGGGCCGGATGGCTCCCGCCGGCGAGATGTGATCGGTCGTGACCGAGTCGCCGAGCGCGACGAGGCACCGCGCCGCGCGGATGTCCTCGACCGCGCCCGGCTCCCCTGCCATGCCGTCGAAGTACGGCGGGCGCCGGACGTAGGTGGAGTCCTGGTCCCAGGCGAAGAGGTCGCCCTCGGGCACTGGCAGCGAGCGCCACGTGTCGTCGCCCGTGTACACGTCGGCGTAGATCTCGCGGAACATCTCCTCGCCGATCGCTCCCGCCACCGTCTCCTCGACCTCCTTCGGTGAAGGCCAGAGGTCGGAGAGGTACACGTCCTCGCCGTCCGATCCGACCCCGATCGGCTCCGACGTCAGGTCGATGTCCATGCGGCCTGCGAGCGAGTACGCGACCACCAGTGGCGGGGATGCGAGGTAGTTCGCCTTCACCTCGCCGTGGATCCGCGCCTCGAAGTTGCGGTTCCCGGAGAGGACGGCGCAGACGACGAGGTCGCCCTCGGCGACCGCCCGCGAGATCGGCTCGGGGAGCGGCCCCGAGTTCCCGATGCACGTCGTGCACCCGTAGCCGACCGTGTGGAAACCGAGCTCCTCGAGGAACGGCGTGAGCCCGGCCTTCTCGTAGTAGCGCGTGACGACCTTGGACCCGGGAGCGAGGCTGGACTTCACCCACGGCTGGCGGCGGAGACCCCGCTCGACCGCCTTCTTCGCGAGCAGCCCGGCGGCGACCATGACGGCGGGGTTGGACGTGTTCGTGCAGGACGTGATCGCTGCGATCACGACCGAGCCGTGGTCGAGCTCGAAGTGCTCGCCGTCGAGCTCGACGGCGCGTCTCGCCTCGGCCACCGGGGTGGCGAGGATCTCCACGGCTCCTTCGCCCTCCGGCTGAGTCGAACCGGGCTCCATCGTCGCGGGCGGGTCGCTCGCGGGGAAGGACTCTGCGACAGCTGCGTCCTGCGCGTTGCCGTAGTCGATGCCGAACGTGGGAAGCGCGTCGAGGAACGCCTGCTTGGCCGTGCCCAGCGGGACGCGGTCCTGCGGCCTCCGCGGCCCCGCGAGCGACGGCTCGACGGTCGAGAGGTCGAGCTCGACGACCTGCGAGTAGGTCGGCGGCTCCTCGGGGTCGTGCCAGAGGCCGTTCTCCTTGGAGTACGCCTCGACGAGCGCGACCTGCTCCTCGGAGCGACCCGTGAGGCGGAGGTAGAGGATCGTCTCCGCGTCGACGGGGAAGAAGCCGCACGTCGCTCCGTACTCCGGCGACATGTTCCCGATCGTCGCCCGGTCGGCCAGCGGGAGGCCCTCGAGCCCATGCCCGAAGTACTCCACGAACTTCCCGACGACGCCCGTCTCCCGCAAGATCTGGGTCACGGTCAGGACGAGGTCGGTCGCGGTCGCGCCCTCGGGGAGCGCGCCCATCAGCTTGAACCCGACGACCTGCGGGACGAGCATCGAGATCGCCTCGCCGAGCATCGCCGCTTCCGCCTCGATCCCCCCGACGCCCCAGCCGAGGACGCCCAGCCCGTTGATCATCGTCGTGTGCGAGTCGGTGCCGACGAGGGTGTCGGGGAAGGCGACGCCGTCTCGCTCGTCGATGACCCGCGCCAGGAACTCGAGGTTCACCTGGTGGACGATTCCGGTGCTCGGCGGGACGACGGCGAGGTTGTCGAAGGCGCCCTGCCCCCAGCGCAGGAAGGCGTACCGCTCGCGGTTCCGCTCGAACTCGAGCTGTGCGTTGCGGACGATGGCGAGCCGGGTCGCGAACTCGTCCACCTGCACCGAGTGGTCGATCACGAGCTCGGCCGGGAGGAGCGGGTTGATCTTCGCGGGGTCTCCGCCGAGGTCGCGCATCGCGTCTCGCATCACAGCGAGGTCGACGATCGCGGGCACGCCGGTGAAGTCCTGCAGCAGCACGCGTCCCGGCATGAAGGAGATCTCCTGCGACGGCTCGGCGGAGGCGACCCAGCCGGCGACCGCCTCGACGTCGCGCGCGGTCACGGTCACGCCGTCCTCTGAGCGGAGGACGTTCTCGAGCAGGATCCGCAGCGTGTACGGGAGCCGGAAGACGTCGTAACGCGCCTGCAGCGCGTCGAGGCGGAAGAGCTCCACGGTTCGTCCGCCGAGCTCGCGGGTCTCACGGGCGCCGAAGCTGTCCGGATGGGCCATCTCCCCCGATTCAAGCAGCTTCGACCGCTCCAGCCGGTCCAGGCCCCGTTCCGTGAACGTCGTCTCGCTCGGCCGGAAGTGGCGCGCGACCGCCTGTGCGTAGGGACGGCCCACGCGGAGCGCGTACGTCCCGAAGCCTTCGTCGCGCACGGGCGCGAGGTCCTCGGTGTACGGGTCGAGGAGGTGCTGCCGTCCGACCTTGCGCGCCGAGTTGAAGAACGCGATCCCCATGCCGGCCGACACCTCGAGGAGGCTGCGCTGCTCGCGGTCGGCTTCGTGGACCAGGGCTGAGTAGACCGCCTCGAGCTCCGCCGGGCTCGGGAGCTCGTCGGCGCTCGCGCGGAGGTCCGACAGCGACCGCTTGAGGCCCTCGACCTCGAGCGGCGGGATGTCGATCAGTCGCGCCGTCGTGCCGCTCGCGCCCTCGAGGGCCGCGAGAAGCTCGTCGACGGAGGTCAGGTCGGCGCCGGGTGCGATGACGCCCGCCTCACGGAGTTCGTCCGCGAGCACGTCGAGGTAGACGCGTGTGCCGCGGCTCACGTCCGCGGCGGCCGCGAGCAGCCACAGCGGGGAGAGCCCGAAGGCGAGGATCGAGCCGAGCTCGACGACGTTGCCGGCGCCCTTCCGCACCGCCAGCCTGCCCGGAGAGCGCTCGAACTCGCCGGCGACCGCCTCCTGCGGTCGCGTCACCCCGCCCACGAGCTCGACGGTGATCCGGAGCAGGTTCTTCGCAGTTGCCTCGTAGAGGCGCGAGCGGCGAACGAGCCTGGGGAGGACGAGCTCCGCCGTCTCGTGCACGGCGCCACCGCCCGCCGCAGCCACCGCGCGGACGATTCGCTCGGGGAGCGAGAGGAGGAAGCGCGTCGAGCGGCGCACCTAGGGCTCGTCGCTGCTCGGGCGCGGCTTGGCGCCGACTGCGACTCCGCCGAAGGCTGCGAGCCCGTCGATCCGCAGCACCGGCGCATCAGGCGCCTCGGCGCCGATCGCCTTCACGTCCACGCCACCCGCGAGTCCCGTCGCGCTCGACTCGACACGCCAGCCCTCGGGAATGCGGATCGCGATGCCGCCGAAGAGGGCGGTGACCGAGAGGTGCGCGTCCGGTGCGAGCTCGGCCTCGCGGAGATCGACCTCGATCCCACCGAACCACGCGAGCATGGACCCTCCACGGAACGCCCGCGCGCGACTCTCGAGCTGGATGCCGTCGAAGATCGCGACGAGCGCCAGCTCGTCGCTTTCGGCATCTCCCTTCGAGGGACGAGCGCGCTTCATGAGCGCCGCTGCGGCGGCGAGGCCGGCGTAGACGCCGAGCTTGAACACGAGGAGGGTTCGCAGGAAGCGCATCGGCACCGAGCCTACCGGGAGGTACCATCGCCGGCGATGGACGCCGACACGATCCGACGGGTCCTCGTCGACGCATTTCCCGAGGCTGCCGAAGTCGCGGTCGAGGACCGCACGGGCGGCGGCGACCACTTCCAGGTGACCGTGGCGAGCCCGGCGTTCGACGGGCTCCCGCTCATCGACCAGCACCGGCGCGTGAACGAGGCGCTCGCGACCCACCTCGCCGACGGCTCCATCCACGAGCTCCGGATTCGAACTACGAAAGGAACCGCATGAAGCCTCTGAACGAGCAGATCTCCGACGTCATCGAGCACGAGCCCGTCGCCGTCTTCATGAAGGGCACGCCCGAGCAGATCATGTGCGGCAACTCGTTGCGCGCGCTCCAGGCGCTCCATGCAGCCGGGGCGCCGATCACCGCAGTCGACATCCTCCCGGACCCGAGGATCAGGCAGGAGCTCTCGGCGATCTCGGGGTGGCCGACCATCCCGCAGGTGTTCGTCAAGGGCGAGCTCGTGGGCGGCGCGGACATCACCGAGGAGCTCGCCGCGTCCGGCGACCTGCACCGGAAGCTCGACGACGCGTTCGGCGCCGAGCGCGAGCAGACGGTCAAGACCGTCGCGCTCCAGCTGAGTTAGGTTCGAGAAAGCCGGTGACAGTCACCTGCGGTGACAGTCACCCCGCGGCGATGCGGTCGGCAAGCTCCTGCGAGATCGCGTGGTCTCCCGACTCGGTGCGAACCGTGACCGGGCCTCCGAAGGGGGCGTGCGCGACCACCTCCACGCTCGCGTCCGGCACGAGGCCGAGCCCGGTGAGGTAGCGGAGCAGCTCCGGGTCGCCGTCCGGGACACGTGACACCGCCGCGCGCTCGCCCGCCTCGAGGTCGACGAGCGTCCGGCCCGGCCCGTGGGTGACGCGCAGCTCGCGGTCCGGGATCGGGTCGCCGTGCGGGTCGTGGGTGGGGTAGCCGAGCTCCGCGTCGATCTTCGCCTCGAGCTCCTCCGAGAGCGCGTGCTCGAGGAGCTCGGCCTCCGCGTGCACCTCGTCGAGCGAGAGCCCGAGCCGGTCGACGAGGTAGCGCTCGAGCAGGCGGTGGTGGCGGATCACCTCGAGCGCGCCGGCCCGCCCCTGCTCGGTCAGGGCCACGCCGCGGTAGGGAGCGCGTTCCACGAGACCGAGCTCCGCGAGCCGCTTCGTCATCTCGGTGGCCGACGGGGCGCTCACGCTCATCCGGGACGCGAGCGCCGACGTCGTCACGCGCGCGCCCGCCGCCTCGAGCGCGTAGATCGCCTTCAGGTAGTCCTGCACGGCGACGGTGAGATCTGCGGCCTGGGTTCCCATCTCGACCGACTTAGGTTACACTCCGAATCTGATTTAGCCATGCCTAAACTCACCCGTGGAAAGCTCCTCGCCGCCGCGGCTCCGCTCGCGGCTGCCCCGCTCGTCGGCAAGCTCGCGCTCGAAGGACGCGCCGTCGCCGGCGCGCACGACCACTCGAGCCACGACCACGCGCGGATGCCGGCGAGCCATACCCAGAGCACGATGGGCCATGCCGCGATGATCGGCGACGGGGTGCCCGCCGTCGGCGGCCCGAACGACCTCGACGCGCTCCTCTACCCGCCGCGGGCGCTGCCGTACCGGCCAGGCCGCGTGCGGGAGTACTCGCTCGTCGCGGTCGACACCGACCTCGAGGTCGCGCCGGGCATCTTCTTCCCCGCCTGGACCTACAACGGCACTGCGCCCGGCCCGGTCATCCGCGCGACCGAGGGAGACACCCTGCGCGTCAGGTTCCGGAACGAGGGCTCGCACCCGCACACGATCCACTTCCACGGGATCCATCCCGCGAATATGGACGGCGTCTTCGAAGTCGTCGGGATCGGTGAGGAGTTCACCTACGAGTTCGAAGCGCGGCCTGCGGGGCTCCACCTCTATCACTGCCACGCGACCCCGCTGAAGAAGCACATCCACAAGGGCCTCTACGGCGCCTTCATCATCGACCCGCGGGAGCCGCGACCACGGGCGCAGGAGCTCGTCCTGGTGATGAACGGCTTCGACACCGACGGCGACGGCGGGAACAACTTCTACACGGTCAACGGGCGCTCGTTCTACTACGCGCGGTATCCGATCCGGGTCACGCGCTCCGAGCTCGTCCGGATCTACCTGGCGAACCTGACCGAGTTCGACCTCGTCAACTCGATCCACCTGCACGGCGACTTCTTCCGCCACCAACCCACCGGCACGGGGGACTACTGGGAGTACACGGACACCGTCATGCAGTGCCAGGGCCAGCGCGGCGTCCTCGAGATCGAGTTCGCCAACACCGGGCTCTTCATGTTCCACGCGCACCAGTCGGAATTCGCGGAGCTCGGCTGGATGGGGTTCTTCGAGGTGGTCGAGTAGTGGAGGCCCGCACGGCGCCGGTGGGGTCGCGCGTCGGGTGGCGGCTCTGGGCCGTCGTCCCGGTGCTGCTCCTCGCCCTCGCCGTCGGCGCCGTGGTCACGAGCGGCTCGTCGCTCGTCGACCTCGTGGGCACGAACCCGCCGCCGGCCGACGAGTTCGACATCCGCCGCGTCGAGTTCAGGCCCGGCGAGATCCGCATCGTCGTGCGCAACCCGCAACCCGACGATCTGACGATCGCGAACGTCAACGTCGACGACGCGATCGTCCCCTATACCGTCGAGGGCCCGGCGACGCTCGGCCGGCTCCGCTCGAGCACGATCGTCGTTCCCTTCGACTGGGTGCCCGACGACCCGATCACGGTCGGGGTGACGAGCTCCACGGGGATCGAGACGGTCGAGGAGATCGCGGCGGCGGTCGAGACCCCGGAGCCGTCCGTCCGCGGCTTCTTCGGGTACGCGCTCATCGGCGCGCTCGTCGGCATCGTCCCGGTCGCGCTCGGCCTGCTCTGGCTGCCCGCGCTTCGGCAGGCGAGCGCCGCGTGGCTCTCCGCCTTCATGGCGTTCACGGCCGGGCTGCTCGCGTTCCTCGGCTTCGAGGCGCTGAGCGAGGCGTTCGAGCTGCAGGCCCTCCTCCCCTCGGCACTCGGCGGGAGCGGGCTGGTTCTGCTCGGGGTGGCGTTGAGCTTCCTGGGCATGACAGCGCTCGCGGGGCGGCTCAGCCGCGGGAGCGGCACCGCGACGGGCCTCGCGCTCGCGCTTCTCGTGGCGATCGGCATCGGCGTACACAACTTCGGCGAGGGGCTCGCGATCGGCGCCTCCTTCGCGATCGGCGAGCTGCAGCTCGGGACGTTCCTGATCGTCGGCTTCATGATCCACAACGTCACCGAGGGCCTCGGCATCGCGACGCCCGTCGCGAGATCGCGCGTGACCTTTCTGATCCTCGCGGGGCTCGTGCTGGTCGCGGGGGCGCCGACGATCCTCGGCGCCTGGCTCGGCGGCTACACGTCGAGCGACGTGCTCGCGGCGCTCTTCTTCGGGATCGCTGCCGGGGCGGCGTTTCAGGTCGTGGTCGAGGTCGGGCGCTACGTCGCGCGAAACGCCCCCGGCGGCCTGCGCTCCGGCTACGCGATCGGAGGCTTTCTCGCGGGCGTCGCGGCCATGTACGTCACCGGCATCCTCGCCGGCTGAGGCTTCCTCAACGGCCACTTAACCGCTTCTAACCCGCGGTTCACGCCGCTCGATCTATAACGGAAGCCGATGCCCTCTCCCCCCAACGTGCGGCATCTGGCAGCGCTGCTCGCAACCGCGGCTCTCGGAGCCGCGGTTGCCGTTGGCGCGGTTGCCCTGCTCGGAGGGTTCGACGACGCGACCGCCACCGCGACCGTCGTCACGGAGAGCGTGACGGAGTCGAGCTCGGCCCCGACGCCGACACCCTCCACCGGCAGCACGATGAGCGTGAACGAGATCTACGAGGCTGCAGCTCCCGGGGTCGTCCAAGTGAACGCGGTCTCGGGTCGCGCGAGTGCCGACCCGACACCCGTGGACCCGTCGGGGCCCATGCCGCAGGCGCCGGACACCGCGCTCGGATCCGGCTTCGTCGTCGACAAGGCTGGCCACATCGTCACGAACTACCACGTGATCGAGGGCGGCGACCAGGTGCACGT
>Ga0299907_10002978_pt1 | contig 10697 bp, 7 predicted proteins | sample RVTome_16_FD_198680 | JGI IMG/M metagenome (GOLD analysis project Ga0299907, IMG submission 198680) | Soil microbial communities from uranium-contaminated site in the Upper Colorado River Basin, Wyoming, United States - RVT152D67 (version 2) ... | reverse complement strand
TTTCCACGATCTCCGGAATCGATTCCATGAGCTCGGTGAGCGGCTCGAGCTCGACCCGTATCGCTTTGCAATTCCGGCTCGAGCGCGATATCGACTCGGCCGCCCAGGACGTGCAAGGCGCGATCGCGAGCGCCATGCGCCGGCTTCCCGACGGGATCGATCCGCCACAGCTGCACAAGACCAACCCCACGGATAGTTCGATCCTGATCCTCGCCTTGACCGCCGAGACCCTGCCCCTTCCGGAGCTGAACGAGTTCGCCGACACCCATCTGACCCAGCGATTGTCGATGCTTCCGGGGGTCGCCCAGGTGGTGGTCTACGGGGCCCAAAAATACGCGGTGCGCTTGTACGTCAATCCCAATGCCTTGGCCCAACGTAACCTCGGATTCGATCAAGTAGTCGAGGCCGTCCAGGAAGCCAACAGTAACCGCCCCGCCGGGATCATGGACGGCGCCGAGCGTGCCTATGCGGTAACGGCCGACGCCGATCTCACGACAGCCGCGGATTTCCGCGACGTGATCGTGGCCTTCCAGAACGGTATTCCGGTCCGCCTCAAGGACATCGGCCGCGCCGAGGACAGCGTGGAGAACGATAAGGCCTTGAGCTGGTTCAACGGCGAGCGCTCGATCCTTCTCGCGGTAAAGCGGCAGCCCGGTGCCAACACGGTGGAAACCGTCAACGGGATCCGGGAGCTGTTGCCCGAGGTACGGGCCCAGCTCCCGGCGGGAGTTGAATTACGCGTGCTGCTCGATCGTTCGGAGTTTATCCGCGCGTCGATCCACGACGTCAATTTCACCCTGGTGCTCGCGATCGTCCTCGTGTCGGGCGTGGTGCTCCTATTCCTGAGCAATCTGGCATCGACCCTCATCACGGTCCTGATCCTTCCCACGTCGGTGCTCGGGAGCTTCGCCGTGATGCATCTCCTGGGCTACAGTCTGAACAACCTGTCGCTGATGGCGTTGACCTTGGCGGTGGGTTTCGTCGTGGATGACGCCATCGTGGTGCTGGAAAACATCAGCCGCCACATGCAAATGGGCAAGGACCGTTTGACCGCGGCCCTCGATGGCACGCGCGAGATCGGCTTCACCGTCTTGTCCATGACGATATCGCTGGCTGCCGTATTTATCCCGATCCTGTTCATGGCCGGGATCCTCGGTCGCCTGTTCGCCGAGTTCGCGGTCACCGTAGGCGTGGCCGTTCTGATCTCCGGGCTCGTTTCCCTGAGCCTCACCCCCATGCTGTGTGGCTTGTTCCTCAAGTCCACCCGGTTACACGGGCGGGTTGACCGCACGTTTGATGCGCTGTTCGAGCGTTCCAGGGCGTTTTACGGCAAGAGCCTCCAAGCCGCCATGGGTCATCGTGGCCCGATGCTCATGGTATCGGCAGCGATTCTGGTTGCGACCGGCTGGCTCTACACCGCGGTCCCGAAGGGCTTCATCCCGAGTCAGGACGCCGGGACCATTATCGGCACTACCCGCGCGCCCGAGGGAATTCCTTTTCCGGAGCTGGTCGAGAGGCAGCTGGCGCTCACCGAAGTGGTGCGCGCTAATCGCAACGTCGAATCGCTGATGTCCACCGCGGGACAGGGGTTCGGGGGGGTGAAGGGAGGCAATGTCGGACGCATCATCGTCCGATTGAAACCTGTGGCCGATCGGGAACAGAGTGCCGACGAAGTCATTCAGGAATTGCGTCGAGCCGCGCGCGCCGTCGAGGGGATGGAGCTCGTGCTGCAAAATCCGCCGGCGATCCGCATCGGCTCGATCGCGGGCGCAGGGACGTTTCAGGTCGTCCTGCGGGGCTCCGATCTGACGTCCCTCTACCCGGCCGTCCAAGCGATCGACGCTCGACTCGAGGCATTGCCGATGATCCAGGACGTGAGCAGCAGCCTGGAGCTCGCCAACCCCGAGATCCAGGTGCACATTCTGCGCGAGCGCGCAGCTTCCCTCGGCGTCAGCCCACAGGAAATCGAAACCGTGCTCGGCTCCGCCTTTGGAGGGAGCGAGATCAGCACGATTTATGGCGCCAATGACCAGTATCCCGTTTTTATTCAGCTCGATCCGGCCTTCCAGCGCGACGTCAATGCGCTCGACACCCTCTACGTGCAGAGCCGAATGGGTCGCCTGGTACCGCTCGCCAGCATCGCGGCCATAAGGCAAGGGGTCGGGCCAATCTCGATCGAGCATTTCGGACAACTTCCCTCCGTCACCTTGTCGTTCAACCTGGCGCCGGACCAATCCATCGGGGCGGCGCTTTCGGCCGTCCAGGGGGTAATGCGGGAGGCGCTCCCGCCCGGCATCAGCAGCGTGCTCAGCGGCAGCGCCAAGAGCTTCGAGGAATCGACACGCGATCTGCCGATCCTCCTGGGTATCACCGTCTTGGTGGTGTACATGATCCTCGCGATCCTGTACGAACATCTCGGCCATCCACTCACCATCCTCACGGCGCTGCCCTTGGCCGGGTTTGGGGCACTGGTCATGCTTTTGCTCTTCGACCAGGAGCTCAATATGTTCAGCTTCGTGGGGATCATCCTCCTCGTGGGCCTGGTCAAGAAGAATGGGATCATGATGGTGGATTTCTCACTCACCCTCCAGCGTGAAAAAAATCTGCCGCCAGAGCAGGCCATCGTCGAGGCCTGCCTGGTTCGCTTCCGACCCATCATGATGACCACGATGGCGGCGATCCTAGCGACCCTGCCCATCGCACTCGGTTATGGCGCAGGCGGCGAGGCACGCCAGCCCCTCGGGATCGCGGTCGCGGGCGGGCTTTTGTTCTCGCAGTTTCTGACACTCTACATAACGCCGACGTTTTACGTGAGCCTCGAACGGTTCGTCCAACGGCTGCGGATGCGCGCCGTCGGTACGTGGGGCGAGAAACAGCCCAGGATGCGGTGAACGAAGGAACCGGCTGCTGCAGCAATGCGATAGCGGGACCCGGAGCGACGGGCCTGCCGCCCACTGTTATGCCTACCTGCAAGGGTTCCGGGGCGGGTACGATGCAAGGCTTGCATCGGAGAGTCGGGGCGCGAGTTTTGCGCGGCAGGGACATCGCTAGAGCAGCTCGCGCGCGTGGTGGTCAAAAGCCTGGAGGAGTCACCCTAGCACCTGCACGGAAATTCCACGACCTTGACGCTCGCGATTATGCTGCTAACCTTTCCGTGCCCGGGCGGTTAAAGTCCTTGCATCGGCGGGGTCCAAGTGGTAGTAGGGTTTGTGCACCGTCAGCGGATTCACTGAAGCGAAGCTGCACGCAGCTCTATAGCGCAGTTGCACGCACCTTGTATCAGGTACCCCTTCACGGGGTACTTTTCCGCTGACGGGTATCCCCCTCTACTTCGGTCGCGCACCCACCTGAGCGCGGGCCGGATGACGGTCAGTCGGTGCCTTTGACCGTCGTTGTCAAGAAACCACGCCCAACAATACCAGACAAAAGAGGACAAAGCGATGTTCGAAGATGATCCCATCGGGCTCCCGCGGCGGGGCTGGTTTTACCAGATCAAAATGGGCTTGGAAGAGCTTGCCTTCCTCGGCCTCGTGGTGCGTTGAGCCCGATCCCCGGGACCAGGAATCCCGAGGCAGTTCGGGCCGATGATGCGCAAGAGATAAGGTCGCGCCTCATCGAGCAAGGCCTGCTGGCGCTCTCTACCGGCGGCCTCTTTGCTCTCCCCGAAACCGGCGAGCTTCGCCCATCTCACCCCGGCCCAGGGCCCCATCGCCTTCGTCGCGCAATCTGGGGCCATCATCACCTCCGTGATGGACTGGGCCGAGCGCCGCGGCATCGGCTTCTCCCATCTGGTCTCCTTGGGGGACATGGCGGATGTGGACTTCGGGGATATGCTCGACTACCTCGCGAGCGATCCCGAAACGGGCGCCATCCTGCTCTACATCGAGGCGGTCACCGAGGCCCGCAAGTTCATGTCCGCCGCGCGCGCCGCGGCCCGGATGAAACCCACCATCGTCGTCAAGGCCGGGCGCCACGCCGAGGGCGCGCGCGCTTGCGCCTCGCACACGGGCGCGATGGCAGGTTCCGATGCGGTCTACGAGGCGGTGTTCCGGCGCGCCGGGATGCTGCGGGTCTACAGCCTCGATGAGCTCTTCGATGCGGTGGAGATCTTAGCGATGGCCCCGCGAGCGAAGGGGCCGCGCATGGCCATCCTGAGCAACGGCGGCGGTCTCGCGGTGCTCGCGACCGATCACCTGATCGATGAGGGCGGGGTCTTGGCGGAGCTCGCGCCGCAGACGCTGGGCCGGCTGAACGTGGCGCTGCCGCCCACCTGGTCCCATCATAACCCTGTGGATATTGTCGGTGATGCCCCCGGGAGCCGCTATGCGCAGGCGCTCTCGGCCTTGATGGAAGACCCCGGCGTGGATGCCGTGCTGGCACTCCATTGCCCGACCGCCGTGGCCTCCGGCACCGAAGCCGCACAGGCGTTGATCGAGGTGAGGGGTGAGAGGCGGGACCCGACGCTCATCACGAGCTGGGTGGGTGATGGCGCGGCCCAAGAGGCGCGGCGGATGTTCCGGGCGCATGGGATCCCGAGCTATGCGACGCCCGGCCAAGCCGTGCGCGCCTTCATGTACCTGGTCAATTACCGGCGCTCGCAAGAGCTGCTGATGCAGACCCCGCCCTCCGTCCCCGAGGAATTCACGCCCGACACCGAAGCTGCCCGTATCCTCATCGCGCGAGCGCTCGGCGAAGGGCGTGCTTGGCTCACCGAGCCCGAAGCCAAGGCACTCCTCGCTGCCTACGGGGTGCCCGCCATCGCGACGCGGATCGCGCAGACGCCGGGGGAGGCGGCGGCGATCGCCGAGGAGATTGGCACGCCCGTGGCCCTCAAGATCCTCTCTCGAGACATCACCCACAAATCCGATCTCGGGGGGGTGGCCTTGGGCCTCCTTGGGCCGGGCGCCGTTCGGGAGGCCGCCTCAGCGATGATCGATCGCATCCGCGCGGCGCGGCCCGAGGCCCGGATCGAGGGCTTCAGCGTCCAGCCCATGGTGCACCGCCCCGGTGCCTACGAGCTCATTGCCGGTATGACCGACGATGTGCAGTTCGGCCCGGTGATCCTCTTTGGCCAGGGCGGCACGGCCGTAGAGGTCATCGCGGACCGGGCCCTTGGGCTGCCCCCGCTCAACATGCAGCTCGCCGCCGAGATCATCACGCGCACCCGCATTTACAAGCAGCTCAAGGGGTTTCGCGGCGTCCAGCCCGCCAACCTCGAGGCTATCGCGCTCACGCTCATCCGCATCGCACAGATGGTCATCGAGCACCCCGAGATCGCCGAGCTCGATGTCAACCCGCTGCTCGCCGACGCAAGCGGCGTCATTGCCCTCGATGCGCGGGTCAAGATTGCGGAGCCGCGGGGGGCCGGCGCCGAACGGCTCGCCATCCGCCCTTACCCCAAGGCGCTGGAGGAAGAGGTCGTGCTCGATGGGGGGCAGCGGTTTCTCCTCCGGCCGATCCGGCCGGAGGATGAGCCCGCGCTCCAGGCGATCTTCGCGCACCTTACCCCCGAGCAGGTGCGCATGCGTTTCTTCGCCCCCCTCAAGACCCTCTCGCACGCCATGGCGGCCCGGATCACCCAGGTCGATTACGACCGCGAGATGGGGCTGGTCCTGAGCGAGCGCGGGGTCCCTGGTCGGGCGGAGATCTACGGCGTCGTACAATTGATCGCGGACCCCGACAACGAACGTGCGGAGTATGCGATCCTGGTGCGCGCCGACATGACCGGAAGGGGGCTCGGTACCTTGCTGATGCGGCACATGATCGCGTACTGCCGGGGCCGTGGGATCGGCGAGATCTACGGCGATGTGCTGTGCGAGAACCTGACGATGAGGCGGCTCTGCAGGAAGCTCGGATTCGCGGAGACGCCGCTCGCCGATGACCCGGGCATCGTCCGGGTCACGGTCAAGCCCTGAGATTAGGGTGTGTTGAGATTTAGGCTAGGATGGAGCGGATGGTGCGAGGTTTCGAGAACCGAGGCACCACCTCTTGATCTGGATCAAGACGGCCTGGCTCCCCTGTGTCAGGATAGATGTCGCCTCCCATTGCAAGCCCGCGTTGAATCTCCTATCCTCAGCGCGCGGGGGCGTGATCAAGGTGGCCATCAAGCCTTGAAGCGTGCCGTGGAAATCCATATAAGCAAGGCTTTCAACCCGCTGCGGGTCGCATACCTTCGATAAGCTATGGATCACTACTATGAACAATCACCTGCGAGATTTTGCGACGAAGCGGTTTAAGGTCAGCCTTGATGCCCTGCCTGAACGTGTACATAGGGTTGTTCAGCATTTCGGTGACCGTCTGCATATCAGCCGCGATACCAATCTGGAGTTTGAGAAAAAACTGACCTTTGGGCAAAGACTCGCCGATAAGGTTGCAATGTTTGGTGGCTCATGGACGTCCTCATCATTTTCGCCGCCATCCTGCTTGCGTGGATTCTGCTCAACGCTTTCCTACTCGCGCGTCGTGGCAACACATTCGATCCATACCCGTATATTCTGCTGAATCTTTTTCTTTCCATGCTGGCCGCCGTTCAAGCGCCAATAATTTTAATGTCGCAGAATCGCCAATCGGTAAAAGATAGGTTGGATGCGGCTCACGATTACGAAGTAAATTTGAAAGCGGAGCTTGAGATTCTCAGCCTCCATGAAAAGCTAGATGAGTTGCGTGATAAGCAATGAGTAGAATTAATTATGATGCAACAAGAGCAGATTGGATTGTTGACGCAGCTATTGAAAGAGCGTGGAGTTGCCGCCGGTGGGCGGCTGGAACAGGGGCCGATGTCATGAAGCGGATCGCGGCCCCAATGGTGGGAGGAGTTGCGTCGGCCATGCTGCTAACGCTTCTGGTCATTCCGGTGATCTACGCGATCTGGCGCTGGCATACGGATGTCAAGCCTCGGTCCGTACGTGCGTGAGAGGGGGGCAGAGATGCGGTGTCTTGTGTGGTCGGCCGCCCGTTGCAGGCCCCACAAGCGGCTATTTTCCGCTCCCTTTCCAAATATGGGGGAAAGGGACTCCGCGAAGCCTTGCATCTTGCATGGCGCATGAGATGAGAACCCCTTTAAATGGGGTCATCTCGGTAGGTGGTGCATCGATTGGGCATTGCCGGGTTTGATCCCGGCCGTGTAACGTAAACTCTGTAGGGGAAACATCATCGGAGAGCATTTATGAAAACACACAGCAAGTGGTTATCGTTTGGTCTTACCGCCGGTTTGCTCGTCGGCGCAGCGCTTGTAACGGAGCGGGGAGCATGGAGCATCGACCCGCAGCACCCGATCGGAGACATCGACAAGATGATCGAGGGCGCCAAGACCAAGGCGGACCATGAGGCCCTGGCGGCACACTACGAGGCAGAGGCCAAGGCCCTCGAGACGAAGGCCGCGGATCATGGAAAGATGGCCGAGGCCTATGACAGGGCAGGCCGTTATCCAGCCGCGAAAGGTGGCGGAGTTCAGCATTGCAACAGTCTGGTATTTAAATATCGCGAAGCGGCACAAGAGAACCGGGAACTCGCCAAGATGCACCACGAGTTGGCAGCGGGTATGAAATAGGGGGGCTGAGCACAGATATTCACATTTGTGGCTCGGTATTCGGCGCGAGGCAGAAAAGAAGACGACACGAACGGAATTCCTCCAAAGCCGTATCCGAAGGACCTGACCGACGAACAATAGGGGGTGAAGAGGACGGAGATCGGCGGTGACATCGTGGGTATGACGGCGGCAAGAAACTGAAGGGCCGCATCGCAGACCGATACCCCCTCCCATCCGGTTCATCTCCCTGAGCCGACAATCCCCCTTGGCCTGCACGCCCTTAAGCCGCTACAATGCCCGGTACTTACCGAACCCAGTCGCCCAATAGCGCGCCGGGCGATGTGAACATCCTTTTGGAGAGAACGTCCTCGTCGCTGGCGCAACTTCTCGCCGGTGTAACTGGATTTGAAGCTGCTTCCTGACGATCGTTTACGAAAGCGATGACCACCCAGACATCTCCCGTCACCCTGTTGGCTGAGCCTGCCGGTCTGCGGCCCGTGCAATTGGGTTGGCTGGCTGGTGCTGTCTTTGTTGTCTCAGCCGGTTATGGGGCACTCATGCCATTGCTGCCAGGTTGGCTGGCCACGCTGCTGCCCGGCGCGACTGCGACTGAAATCGCTCGTCACAGCGGCTTTCTCAGCGGTGTATACGCGGCCGGTGTGCTGATTGGAGCGCCCTTGTGGGGAGTCGTCTCGGATCGTGCCGGGCGAAGTCGAATCCTCATCATCGGGCTCGTCGGCTATGTCGGTAGCCTGCTTCTTATGCTCATCCCGGGATTGAACGGTCTGTGGGGAATCTATGTGCTGCGCGGTGCGACCGGCTTTTTCGTGGCGGCCGTCGTTCCCGTGGTGTCAGCGCTGGTCGCCGAACACACCTCCGAGAAGCAGCGGGCGCGGCGGGTCGCGTGGCTGAGCGCGATGTCGCTGCTCGGATTCCTGTTCGGCCCCGGGCTGACCGCGATCGCCGATTGGGTGGGACCATGGTCAGGCGAAGGAGCGGTTCCATCGGCGCTCTCGGCGCCGGTTGTGATCGTTCTGTCTGCGCTGCTCGGCGCGGTGATGATGCTGGGACTGGCTAGGAGGCTGCCCTCTTCGCTCGCCCCTGACACAGCTGCCCAGAACAATCTGGTGACCTCCGCCGAAGGCCGCACCGCAGGGCTGTGGTGGCTCAGTGGGGCGGTGATGTTCGTGCTGGCGGCCTTTGAGCTGGGCATCGTGTTGCAGGGGCAGCAACACACCGGCCTGTCTTCGCGCCAAGTGGCGATGATGTTCGTCGAGTGCAGCCTCGTGATGCTGGGGATCAATGCGCTGCTCTTCTTCACGGCGCTGCTGGAGAAGACTTCGGCGCTCAGGCTCATGGTCGTAGGGCTGATCCTGGCGATGGTCGGGCTCGCTGTGCTGGCCCAGCATCGCTCCGAGGCCTGGATGTACTTTGGAGTCAGCCTGACCTCTGCCGGCACAGGCTTGGTGCTTCCGGTAATCGCCTACCTGGCCGCAGCCGCTTCCCGACAGAAGCTCGGCGTCACGATGGGCGGCCTGGCCGCGGCAGCGGGCTTCGGCCAGACGCTTGGGTCGGCCGTCGGCGGATGGCTCTTCGGTGCCCTCGCGCAGCGCAGCTTCGGCTGGCTGACCCTTCCCCTGGTTGTGATGCTGATCCTCCTGCTCACCCGGCCGAGCTGGTGGTCGGTGGTCCGGCCGAATCCACCCGTCACCCCACTCGACTGAGTGCCAGCAGCCGCTGATTCCAGAGGCAGCCGCTCATTCAGAGATGGAAACCGTGGGAGCGGTCCACCAAGACGCCAGAGGGTAAGAGCTCGTAGTCAGCTATAAGAAAGAGGCGAGAATCCTCAGAATATGGGCTGGCAATCGGCAATCGCCAGCAACCCATAACATAGGAGGTATTCTCGCCATGAAGAAGCGTAGCTGTCGTGCTCAGAAAGTCAACGAGGTTCGGTGGGAAGAGGTGGGTGAAGGGCAAGGCAGTGGTGTGGGCGGCTAGCGCCGATATTCAGACACTGCAGAGTCATATCACAGACCAAATCGCCCTGCTAACGCGCACGGTTTGGACAGCACTTGCTTACCTCTTGGGTGCCGCGTTGTTGTTGTGGTATATTTCGGCATTAAGAAAGTACACACGCGTCGATCAGTAAACATTAAATGGAAATCGCGAAGCTCGTTCTCGAATACATTAAGGCTTTCCTATCGCTGCAAGTTGTTGCCGGCGCTGTGGTCATTACACTCTTCCTCATGTTCAAGGAAGAAATTCGTAGTCTATTGATGCGCAGGTTCAAGATCAAATTGCCTTGGGGAGGGGAGGTTTCGGCGTCTCAAATCGAGAAGACTAACGAAGAGTTGCCTGCACGAGGAGAAAAACCGTCGGCCACGACTCCAGACGCCCCCGATATTCCAGAAAACCTGACGTTCACGCCGGAGCAAGTAAAGACGGTAGTGGACGCGTTTGATGCCGAGCGCGCGAGAGCGACGCTTTGGGAATATCGTTACTTGAACTACTTTTTGGCCGGAAGCACACAACGCGTGCTTGATTGGCTCGCGTCTCTGAATAAAAGAACTACTTTGCCATTCTTCGACAATTTCTGGTTACCTTTCATTCCCAACCCTAAGGAACGGCAGGCAATTATCAATGCATTGGAGTCCCATTACCTAATTGCTCTTACAGGAGAAGTAATTGAGGTCACTTCAAAGGGGCAAGAATATTTGCAGTGGCGCGGACCGTTGCCTGATAACACGACCTAGCTCCTCCCAATCTGGCTTGGAAATTATGTCAATATTGAAGATGCGGCTAACACGTACAAGGCAGCTGCCAAGCGGTACTTTGGTAAGTATGCTCATCCAGCTGTTGGTTGACAAAAAGAGAGGGCCAGAGGCCCTTTCAAATACCCAACGTTACAAGTTCGTCAGGAGGGAAATGCCTTCCTTAGTGCAATAATGAACGCCTTAGTGTTGGGCAGTAAGCCTGCATCAATCCATTCTGGAGCTGGTGTGTGCACAGGACGAACAACTGGGCCATATGAGCCGTAGCCGAAAGAGTAAGGCTCGGTGGCTTTCACGTGCTCCACAAGGTTATTTCGGGTTCGGTTGATCTCAGGGCAATCGAAGTTACGCAGCCGAAGTAGGCGTCTTAACCAACTTCAATACGCGATGAGCGCCGT
>Ga0299907_10002977_pt1 | contig 10698 bp, 16 predicted proteins | sample RVTome_16_FD_198680 | JGI IMG/M metagenome (GOLD analysis project Ga0299907, IMG submission 198680) | Soil microbial communities from uranium-contaminated site in the Upper Colorado River Basin, Wyoming, United States - RVT152D67 (version 2) ... | reverse complement strand
CTGTGTGACACTGCTACTGCGAACGAGTTCGACGGGGAGCCAGGAGCCGGAGGGCCGCAGCCTAGTGACGCCGGACCAAGCGGTTCGTCGGTGGCTGCGGAGCATGGGCGAACTCTCGACGGTAACGTCGGCGGACGAGGTCGCGGACGGCGCCCGCCTCACGCACCCGCCGTTCCCTCCCGTGCTTTCCTCGATGGAGGTCCTCAAGCGTCGGGAGGCTCCCGGCCGGCATGTCCACGCGCTGGCGTACGAGGACGCCGCGGGCAGTCCGTGGTTCTGGATCGTAAGGCTGATCGAGGATGACAGCGGCTCGTGGCGCGTGTGTGGCGGGGGCGGCGGAAGTCGCGGCGCGCAAGGCGAACCTCAGCGGCGCTACCCGTGGATCAACTATGCGGGCTGTTGGGGGAGGGACGGTCTCGCCCTCGGGGGCCGGGTCACTGGCGCCGGGGCCGGGCGGGCGGCGGCGGCGCGACTGTCAATTCGTGACACAGTGCTCGTCGACGACGTCGGTGGAGGAGTCGTGCTGTTCGTAACCTCGAAACCCGCCGCGGGATCGCGCGCAACCATCGAGCTGCTAGCTCGAGACGGATCCGTCCTCTGGCGTGACGAGGTTGCGCTGGATGAATGATGGAGGCGCACGGCTGGCCTGGTGGTCAGCTGACGTGCACAGGGGTCCCGTCGGGGTCCCGTGAGCGACCGCGCAACGACGCGAAACGACCCCGTTGCATGCGAACGGAAACACGCAGCTCATGGATAAGATCGGGCCGAAGACGCAGGTCAGAGGACCGGCCCTTGCTACCTTGCCAAGGTGGGGGTCGCGGGTTCGAATCCCGTCGTCCGCTCCAGGTCAGAGGGGGTGTAGCCCCGAATCACACGGATGGGACCCGTCGATGGTGCGTCAATGGTCCGTCTCGCGCACGGCTGACGCACGGAGCAGCTCGAACTCGCGATCGAGGTCGGCCTTCACCTTCAGGAGCTCGAGCCGCAGCATCTTCGCGCGGACCGTTACCGGATGAGACGCGCCGCCAGCGGTCGTGGCCTCATCGACGAGGTCGTCGGCCTTGGCAGCCTGCTCGGCGATGGTGTGGACGGCTCGTTCGAGGATGTGCCGCTCTCGCTGCGACGCGTTAGGTCGAGGTGGGTCGATCCCCCGCTGGGGGCGCACCTCGACGAGGCGTGGTGCGGGAGCCGATCCATTGAGATCGCTACCGCTCCTCGATGTGAGAAGCGGTCACCGGCTCGAGGCTTCGAAACGCCTTCCATGCCGACAACCATCCATCGGTCGCGTAGTGGTAGTCACCGACCGATGCGCCGTCCGGCCCGTGGATGATGTATCTGCTTCGGTTTCCCTGCTGCACCAGGCCGAGCGAGTAATCGGCCCCCCGGTAGGGAAAGAGGTCCGTCCTCGACGACGATGTCGGCCACGTGAGCATCGGAGGAACGTGTACCTCTGGTGGGACAGCGCGGCCTTCAGAGCGCGCCGCCCGGTCACGGAGGGCGCCCCCCATGAGGACGAGCACGACGCCCAGAATCAACGCGGGGGTGATCCCTCCGCTGGTGAGAAAGGTGATCCCACCGATGGTCAGGAACGGGATCCCGATCCAAAGGACGACTTTCGCCCGTCTTTTCCCGTGATCTCCAGTCTCCGCGCGTGAAATCTGTTCGCCGGAATTCGAACCGTGATGGGTGCCGTCGTTCATGTCGACCGCCGATCGTCGAACAAGTCTTCAGGGGCTGTATCGGCAGAAGCGCACGAGGATTAAGGGTCCGCCTCGGATGCCCGATGAACTGCTCACCTTCGCGTTGTGCCGGGCGCGGCATCGAGTGGCTCGGGTCGGTGGGATATTCGACCTTGTGTTGCCCGTGGGGCGGTGGTGGCCGTCGCTCAACCGAGGGGGGCGGTTCTCCGAGATACACATGAGGAGGCTGCAAGAATCGAATGACGGAGCTCACCAACACGCCAGAGCGCCAGTCCCGTGATCCGATGGACTCCGATTCGGACACGGGGGATATCCGGCCAAACCCGAAGCGCCACCGGACCCGAAGACGGCGCTGGTATCTCTTCGCGGTGATCCTCGCGGTGATTCTGACGCTCGCCGTGGGCTTGTTCTCGAAGCATATGTGCACGGCGATCGGAGCCTACTCGGGTATCAGCTTCGACTTGAACCCGGTCCTTGCCCACGCGTCGTCTCCCGTACACGTTCGCGCCTGCATACCGAGCTCGTGCGCCTCCTTCACCGTCGAGCACTGGGGCTCGGGGGGTTTTGCAGTGTGCGATGCACCCAAGTGCCCCCCGCTGCCTGCGCCGAACGGCGCGAGCGCCATCGAATTCATCCAGCAGCGGCAGCGCGACTGGGAGATGCAGGGCATCCTGGTCGTGCAGGTGAAGGATCCTGCACTCGCATGGATACCCGTAGTGGTCCGACTGACTGTGGAGGATCAAGAGGGCAACGCCATCTTCGATTCCAGCGCCTGGGTTCGCCCCGACATGTATCAGCCCAACGGACCCAATTGCGACCCCACCGTGTATACGGAGGAGGTCGTCGCCACGCGAACTGGACGTCTCGTTCTGCAAACTTAGGAGCCATACTCATGACGCGACGGGGCTACCACGTGAGGCCCAGTTCCGAGAGAAAGTCTCTCAGCCCGCCTCCCGCAGCATGCCGACGAGCTCGGCCCGAAGCGTCCAGTCCTCCTCGCAGTCGATCAGCAGCTCGGCGAAGGTGCGGGAGTCTTACTTCCGCCCCGTCTCTGCCAGAGTGCCGACAACGACCGCTCTCGCCGATCTTCCTCCTCCCCCCGATCAGCGGCCCTCCGGCCCCAGGTGCGCACGGACGTAGATTCGGGTTTGGGGCGGCGACTTCGGGTATCCAGTGGCTGACAGTCCAGGAGACAGGAGTACCGCGATGGGCTTGAGGGAAGAACGGGTCGCCAAGAACGAGGCGGTGGTCAGGGAGATCAACGAACAGATCAAACAGGCTGTCGAATCCATTCCTCCTGACTCGTTCATGCACATCGTCTGCGAATGCGGATATGAGAAGTGCGACCTCTTCATCGCGGTGACGAAAGAGGAGTACGAGCGGATTCGGAACGACCCCCTCCTGTTCGGCGTCGTCGGCGAGCATGTGATCCTGGACATCGAGCAGATCGTTACGGAGAACGATCGTTTCACCATCGTGGAGAAGCGGCAGGGGACGCCGGCAGAGGTAGCCATTCGCACCGACCCTCGGGGTTAGAGCGGCTCCCTCCTCTCCAGAACTCACCGATCCGGTCTACGCGCTCGAGGTCCGGAAGCATGAGGACGTGGAGCAGTTCGGCGCGGGGAGCGGGTCCGAGGTCGTCAAGGCGCTGCCGGAGCTGTTGCTCGACCTGCTCGGAACCGGGAGGGCGCGGCAGCGGCATGGACTGTCGGGGATCGGGGTCGTGCTCCCTGCATACCTGGACCATGTAGATCGTCCCCGCGAATCCGGCCTGATCGGGGTCCGGTGGGTCACCACAGCCGACGAACACGCGCCGCGTTGCATCGAACCTGCATTGGATGTCGTCGTCCACGTGCTGGCAGCGCATGACTCGTCCCCCCCGTCGAGATAGGCAATGAGGAAGCCGGGAGAACGTAAAGTTTCGCCTTGACACCCTCAGGCGACATTAAGGAACGCTCGCTCACCCCGGGGGACTCTGTCCGGAGGGCGAGGCAGTCTCGCGCCGTTCAGCGCATCCCACGTGATGAAGGACAATGCCATGTCCAGCGCGCAGTTGTACGACACCATCGGAGCCACTTACATCGCGACGCGGCGCACCGAGCCGCGGATCGCCGCAAGGATCTGGGCTGCGCTCGGCGATGCGCGGACCGTATTGAATGTCGGGGCTGGCACCGGCTCCTACGAGCCCCCCGGCCGTGACGTAACCGCGGTGGAACCGTCGGCGCTCATGCGTGCGGAGCGTCCCGCAGGCGCAGCGCCGTGCGTGGCTGCCATCGCCGAGAGCCTTCCGTTCGAGGACCAGTCCTTCGACGCCGCGATGGCTTTTTCCACCGTCCATCACTGGCAGGACCCGATCGCGGGCTTGCGCGAGTTGCAGCGCGTTGCTCGCCGCGTGGTGGTGTTCACGCACGACAGCAGTGACATGCGGTGCAGGGCTTTGACCAGCGCGCCCGGCACACCTTGCCAAGGTGGGGGTCGCGGGTTCGAATCCCGTCGTCCGCTCCAGAGAAACTGCAGGTCAGACGCTACGACGACTCACCCGGGCCCGATGCCGAACCCTCCGCGTGCCGCAACCGTGTCGTGCCGCGCACCCAGCGCCTTGGCGATCTCCTTGTCCGCCCGATCGAGACGGCCCGCGTAGTGCTGTTCGACCATCCGCGTACTCACTTGGCCGGGCCGGAACGCGACCAGGACCGCGTTCGCGCCAGCCTCCAGGGCCATCGTCGCGCCGGTGTGGCGACGTTGCCCGAACCGGAACCCTTGGAGTTACAGTCTGGCAGGAGCCGGATCCCTGCACGGCCGAGATCCGTGCTGCCGTCAGGTCGCCGCGCTGAGGAGCGAGACGAAGAAGGAGGAAGCTGTGGAGCCAAAGACCGCATCGACCGATGACGTCATCGTCGTCAGCGACACGAGCGTTCGCCCCTTCCACGTCGACGTTCCGGATGAGGCCCTGGAGGCGCTTCGTCGACGCATCGCGGCTACCCAGTGGCCCGAGAAGGAGACCATCGCTGATCAATCCCAAGGCGTGCCGCTCGCCATGATGCAGAAGCTCGCGCGCTATTGGATGACGGACTACGACTGGCGCACGTGCCAGGCGAACCTGAACGACCTACCGCAGTTCATGACCGAGATCGACGGGCTGGACATCCACTTCATTCACGTTCGTTCTCAGCATGAAGACGCGTTGCCGCTCGTCGTCAATCACGGATGGCCGGGCTCGATCATCGAGCAGCTGAAGATCATCGATCGACTGACGGATCCCACGGCGCACGGCGCGACCGCAGCAGACGCGTTCCATGTCGTAGTTCCGTCCATGCCGGGCTATGGGTTCTCGGGCAAGCCGACGAGCACCGGCTGGGGCCCCGAGCGCATGGGGCGAGCGTGGGATGTCCTGATGGAGCGCCTCGGCTACACCGGCTACGTCGCCCAGGGCGGCGACTGGGGTGCGTTCGTCGTCGACCAGATGGGCTTGCAGGCACCCGCGGGATTGCTCGGGATCCACAGCAACATGCCTGCCACCGTTCCGGCCGACGTCGACAAGGCTTCGCTGGCCGGCGCCCCGCCGCCTTCCGGTCTCTCAGCCGAGGAACGACGAGCCTACGAGCAGCTGATCAGAACGTACAAGCAGGTCGAGTACGCGAGGATGATGGCTGCCCGCCCACAAACCTTGTATGGCATCGCGGACTCACCGGTCGGCTTGGCCGCCTGGCTCCTCGACCACAACGATGCCGACGGCCAGCCGGCCGCGGCGATGGTCTCTGCTTTGGACCGGACCGCGAGCGCCTCGGGCGAACTGACGCTTGACGAGATCCTCGACAACATCACGCTCTATTGGCTGACGAACACGGGCGTGTCTGCCTCTCGCCTCTACTGGGAGTACAAGGGCGGCTTCTTCAACGCCAAGGGCGTCTCCATACCGGTTGCGGTGACTGTCTTTCCCGGCGAGCAGTATCAAGCCCCGCGCAGCTGGGCAGAGCAGGCCTACCCCAACCTCATCTACTTCAACGAGGTCGACAAGGGCGGCCACTTTGCCGCCTGGGAGGAGCCGGAGCTCTTCTCCGCTGAAGTGCGGGCTGCATTCAGCTCATTGCGCTAACGACGCAAGGTCGTTCCTTGCCCCGTACCGCGATCTGTCGGGCCGCATGGTCGGGGCGCGGCTCAGCGACCGGCCTCCCTCAGCATGCCGACGAGCACCGCCCGAAGCGCCCGATGCTCCTCGCAGTCGATCAGCAGCTCGGCGAAGGTGCGGGTCTGTGGGTACACGCCGTCATACAATCACCGGCCCGGATACGTCCGCGTTTCACCCATCGACGGCCGGGGGAGTCTGGGGGTGCCTGACTTCCATCCGGTCCTGCACCTCGCGGAGGCGCTCAACGACGCCGTGCAGGATCGCCAGTGTCAAGCTGGGGTTTTCGATCAGGAACGGGTCGAAGTAGATCGTTTCGATCACGAGCGCCTCGACCGGCTCGATGGCTATGACGGTCGCCGATCGGCGTGCCCTGCTCAATGATGCCCGCTCACCGAAGAAGTCCGCACCCGTTCCACTCGACCGACTACCGCTAAGCAGGGCCATCTCGCCGAAGAAGTCCCCCGGTCCAAGCTGGTGGGTTGCCCCACCAGCGTCGACTGAGACCCTTCCCGACAGGATCACGAAGAGCCCGCCCGAATCCGCGCCTCGTTCGACCAGCGTTTCCCCGGCAACAAAAGTGCGTCGTTGACCGATGTTCGCGACGCGAATGAGGTCTTCATCTGTCAGCTCGCTGAAGAAGCGCAGGCGACGGAGCGCCTCGCCGTCACTCATGACGCGGTCCGTTGCACCGTCATGATGCGAACCCTGTCCCAATGCCCGTCCACCAGACCCGACAGCTTGGCCTCCGCCGCGCCACCACCGGGCATGGAGGACGCCAGGTGTTGATCAAGCCACCGATGACGGCATTTCCACGCAACGCCTGAGTCTCGATGTTGTAGTCCGATGTTCCTCCGAGGAGTTGTCGATGCTGACCTTACACTCGACAACCTCGCGGGCGTACTGCCCACCATCTGGCTGCTCGCGGAGATTCGAGATGTCTAGATCCGGGGCCCGTGGAGGACCCATTCGCGCTTCACACGGCTCAGGAAAGCGCGGAAGCGGGCCCCGCCATCGGTAGTCAGAACCCCGGCCGAACCAATACCCACCCACCTGCGCTCTCGCTCGGGCTCCGGCGATGAGTGCTCATCGGTCAGTTCAGCGAGGCGCTCCTGAATCTCCGTCTCCCACTCGTCCCAGCTCTCCATGCCCAGAGCATCGGCGCCTTGATGGGCGGGCTGAAGGTATGGGGCCGGAGAACGGCGTATCGGTGTCACTTCCGAAGGAGAGTCACATTCGGCGACCCCGCATATTGCCGTCCGGCGAGCCACTCGGTCCGTCCAGCACGCGTCTCTCGTACGCGGATCCCCGTCCCATACCGCGTCAGAGTAGCTGCCGAGCCATCATGGCGCAAAGGGGAGGTTGAAATGGCATCATCATGATGCCATTCTTATGCCATGAACCTCGGAGCGTACGTCGAAAGCATCCGCAGCCAGCTCGAAGTTGCCGCCGAGGCCGGCGGTGATGACGCTCGTGAGCTGGCCGAGCGCCTCGTCGCACCCCTGGACGCCGCGATCCGTCTCACGTTGCAGGATGCGCTTGCCGTGGCAGCGGAGGAGATCACCACCGAGCTCGCGCCGGGCTCGGTCGAGCTGCGACTGCGGGGACGAGACCCCGAGTTCGTGGTGACACCCCCGCCGCCCGATCCGTTCGTCTCGGACCTCGCCGAGGGCGAGGACACGGCGACCGGGACGCCGGCCACCGGCATCGCACCCCACTCCACCGAGGGTGACGAGGCCACGATGTCGCGGATCAACCTTCGACTGCCCGATCACCTGAAGGCCCGGATCGAGCAGGTAGCCGGCTTCGAAGGGCTGTCGGTCAATGCCTGGCTCGTCCGGGCAGCGGCCGCCGCACTTGACCGAACCGACGCAGCCCGTCGACGCGAGCGACGCGCCCCGCAAGGCCCCCAGCGCTATACGGGCTGGGCGCGGTAGTCGAGGTAGCCGGGGATGGATCGCACGAGGACTCATGGCAGCGAGAACGCCCCACGACCCACAGGAGGAACTTGGATGCCAACCTTCGATACCCCCGAACCGATCTCCGTCACCTTGGAGGTCGGCGTCGGTGACATCCGGATCGTCGCAAGTGACCGCACCGACACCATCGTCGATGTGCGCCCGAGCGATCCAGCCAAGAAATCCGACGTGACCGCCGCCGAGCTGACCCGCGTGGAGTACGCGGACGGCAGGTTGCTCGTCGAGGCGCCGAAAGGCTGGCGGCAGTGGTCCTTCCGCGGGGGCGGAGAGTCGATCGACGTGGAGATCGGGCTGCCGGCGGGATCGCACGTGGGAGGCCAGGCAGGGGTGGCGGCGTTGAGCTGTAAAGGTCGGATCGGCGAATGCCGCTACAGGGTTGGCCTCGGCGACATCCAGCTCGACCAAGCGGGCCCGGTGCAACTCAAGAGCGGCGCGGGCGATATCAGCGTGAATCGGGCCGCCGGCGATAGCCAGATCACCACGGGTTCCGGCGCCTTGGTGATCGGCACCATCGACGGCGCGGCGGTGGTCAAGAACTCGAACGGCGACACGCGGATCGGCGAGGTCACGGGCGACCTGCGGGTGAAGGCGGCCAACGGCAGGATCTCCGTCGACCAGGCGGACGCGGCGGTGACCGCGAAGACCGCGAACGGCGACGTCCGCCTCGGCGAGGTCGCTCGTGGTGCCGTCGTCGCCGAAACGGCAGCCGGCACCGTCGAGGTCGGTGTCCGCGACGGCGTCGCGGCCTGGCTGGACCTCAACACGCGGTTCGGCAACGTGCAGAACGATCTGGAGGCTTCCGGACCTCCCGAACCGGGCGAGGACCCGGTCGACGTACGCGCCCGAACCTCCTGGGGCGACATCATCGTCCGCCGTTCCTTCGCGAACGCCGCCGGAAAGGGGGAGGCATGACCACCACGATGGTTTGGCCGGCGCTGAAGGCAACCGGCCTGCAGATCCTGTCCACGTTGATCGGCGCCGACGGTGGCGATGCCACGTCGCCGGTCACGACGTGGCGGCGCGAGCCCGACGCGGTGCGCCCCGCTTCCGTACGATGGGCATCTCTCGCGCCTCGTTGCTGACCGGACACGTCCTTCGGCAGCACGATCCAGACGATGCCTCACACGGCTCTCGGTCGCACTCGGCCTGGTGTCCAAGAACGTGGAGGTCGCGAGCAACCTGCCCTGCCCCTTCTGCTCCTTCCTTTCTCGGCAGCGGCTTCGTCCCCACCGACTCGATCTCGGCCGGCCTTCGTTGGTTCGCGGAGTACCTCCCTTCACTCCCTCATCGAGACGATGCGCGGACTGCTCCTGGGCACGGCGATCGGCAACAGCGCCCTCCTTACCGTCGCCTGGTACGCCCTCATCGCGCTCGTCGGATACCGCTGGGCGATGAGGCTGTACAACCGAGACCCCTCGCGCTGATCGGGCCGCGGCTCGTCCGAGAGGCCGAAGGGCCCGCCTTCGTGCCCGGGTACACTTGGCGTTCGCATCTGCAACTCGGGTGATCCGGCGGGGTGGCCGAGTGGTTAGGCAAGGGTCTGCAAAACCCTCTACACCGGTTCAATTCCGGTCCCCGCCTCGGCTCGGCGGTACCATGCCGAACTTCGGGCGCTTAGCTCAGGGGTAGAGCGCTTCCTTGACGCGGAAGAGGCCAGAGGTTCAAATCCTCTAGCGCCCACCAGAAGGCCCATGATTTCCTCTGATGGATCCATGCTCGCGTGCCTGGACGCATTGGAGACGATCTCGGTCGTCAGTAATTTCGATATCGGACGCACCGCCTCCGGCAGGCCGGATCCGACGGCTGCGACCGCAGCTCGTGCGAGGGTGGGTGCGATTGGTTCGGGTGGGAGTCGAAGCTCGACCTGAGATTTCATACAACACCTTTGCCTCAGCATCTCCTAGTCCGGGCCGGGCATCGCAACTCCCATCATCCTGACTTCCTGTGGCCTCCTCGAGTTCATTCCCCGAGCAGAGGATGGATCCGCCCAATGAGGGCTGTCACCGGGCGGGACCCACGTCCCCTAACGCAGCCGTCCGACTTATGCAGCCGTCCGAGTCCGACGTCCAACGTCGCCGCGACCCTCGTCGTCGACCGTCGCGCGGTCGGATCCACTGCGCAGCAGTGCCGCGAGGCCACCGATGAAAGCGATCACGGCTCCCGCGAGCGACACGTACGTGCCGATCTCGACGGAGCGCCCGGTGTCCCCGACGTCGATCAAGAATGCGACGATCGTCCCGATCGCGATCGTGGACAGCGCCACCCCAAGCAGATCGGCGTCGAACCAGGACCCGACCCTCTTGTTCGCCCACATCAAGGCGGCCATCACAAGTAGGGCAAGACCGATTCCCATCACGATGCGGCCGTCGGGGACGTTGAGACCACTCAGGTCCACCGTCTCCGTCTGAGTCCCGGTCGCATCAATCACGGTGCCCGATGCCCAATCGAGGAACGTCCCCACGAGCACAACGAGTGCCCCGATCAGAAGCGCCGGTGCTGCCACGCTTGCCCGCGCGTCCCGGTGGTCCACACGGGTCAGCGTGCGACCCCGTCCTTCGGAACTCCTGTCCATGAACTCCTCCGATCGAATAGCGACTCGGACGTTCCGAGCCGGAATGCTGGTTTACCCATTCGCCGCGGATGCACGCTGGGGAAACCGCAACAGTTCAAAATTTGCGTGGGCGTCGCGTTCGCATGGCCCATTTCGTTGACGGCGATCCTCATTGGTTTGTAGCCGTCGCGAGCCCAAGCCGAAAGGCAAGGACCAAACGATCGCCCGAACGTTGGCGAGCAAGCCGCGTGCGTCCGAAGAGATCACCCCTGCCGAGCGGGAGATGCCGCCGAGGAAAAGTTGCGCCACTTTCCCCATTTCACGGTCCAACTCGTTAGGGGT
>Ga0299907_10002975_pt1 | contig 10700 bp, 11 predicted proteins | sample RVTome_16_FD_198680 | JGI IMG/M metagenome (GOLD analysis project Ga0299907, IMG submission 198680) | Soil microbial communities from uranium-contaminated site in the Upper Colorado River Basin, Wyoming, United States - RVT152D67 (version 2) ... | reverse complement strand
GCGCCGGGTGATCGCACGCCACAAAATCGTGCACCGAAGGCGGCAGCAGCCACGCCTGGTCCACGTTCCACGCCCGATAGGTCTTGCTCATGCCATCTAACGAATCACACCTCAACACCACCGTCGAGCCCCTTACTCGCACAGGCTCCTAGACGCCAAAGTCGCCGGCGACACCATCTGGACATCATGCCGACGAGGTCGAGGCGCTGAATCATCGGGAAGTCAGTTTCAGCCGATCAATACGTTGCCGGAGAAACCTCGCGTTGTGATTGACACTCACCACGATTGCACCTTTTGGTTCATCGGTGCGTGATCACAATGAAATTTGGTTGTAGTGTTGTCCCAAACGGAAGTCGGCGGCGCGGTGCGTCCTTCCATCGCTCTGCGGCGTGCAGTCCGACGAAGGGGGCATGATCAGCGTCCTGATCATAGGGAACGTCCGTCTCTATCGCGAAGGGCTGGAGCTTGCGCTTTCGCGGGACGGGCGTTTCGAAGTCGTGGAGAGCGCTCCGTGCCAGCGGGAGGCCCTCGTGCTCGCGCGCCGGCTGTGCCCGGACGTGGTTCTCGTCGACCTCGCGATGCCGGGCGGCATCGAGGCGGTCGAGGCGGTGCGGGCGGCCGACGGGCTGACGACCATCGTCGCGCTCGCGGTTCGCGACGCCGACGACGACATTCTCGCCTGCGCGGAAGCCGGGGCGGCGGCCTACGTGACGCGCGACAGATCGCTCGAGGAGCTTCTCGACACGGTGTCGGCAGCGGTTCGCGGCGAACTGCATTGCTCGCCGAAGATCGCGGCGACCCTCTTCCGCCGGGTGTGCGACCTGTCGCAGGGCCGCAATTCCAGCGGTCGGACACCGTCCCTGTCGTCGCGCGAGTTCCAGGTCCTCGACCTCATCGAGCGCGGTTATTCGAACAAGCAGATCGCGCGCGACTTGGGAATCGAGGTTACGACCGCGAAGAACCACGTTCACCGCGTTCTCGCCAAGCTCAAGGTCCGAAGGCGCGGGGAGGCAGCCGCCATGGCCAGGCGGCTCGCGCCACGATAGGTGCGGCGATGAACCTTTTTTGGGCGGCGCCCCAACCTCTCGACTGAACCCATTTTTGAACCTTCCTTGGCGTGGCCGCTGCGGATGCCGCCGCCTAAGGTAGCGTCGTCTATTCTCGGGACGGGCGCGGTGCGGATCGGTATCTTCCTGGCGGGCCTTCCACGAATGCTTCAGGACATCCTTCAGGACATATTGCGGAGCCACGCGGACTTCGAGGTCGTCGCTCTCGCCGAGGCGGCTTCACCCGAGAGCGCTCGGCGGCATGCCCTCGACGGGATTGTCACCTGCGTCCCGGACGCGGGCGCGGCCGAGCCGCCCCTCGACCTGCTTCGCGTGCGCGATCACGTTCGCGTTCTGGCGATCGAGCCCGATGGCCGCAAGGCCACCCTGTTTGAGCTCAAGCCCGTAGTCCGGCGGCTCGACGCAATCTCACCCGGCGACGTCGTTGCGGCTCTCCGCCACGGCACCGGATGGGATCCCAGGCCCGCCGCCGATGGCTGAGCGCGCCATGGCGGCATCCCTTCAATCCTGGCTGTGGCCGATGTCGGAGCGTGTCGGCAAGGAGGAACAGCGATGACGGCTCTGGTCGTTCCAGGCGTGCAAGTGCAGGCTCGATTCGATGTCCTGCCGCCCCTTCCGGCTCCATCCGGGATCGTCGGCATCGTCGGCATCGTGGACCGTCCGCCGGATACCGAGGGCCGGCTCGTCGGTGTCACGCGGATATCCGAGCTGCGTGAGATTCTCGGCCCCGGCACGGAGGCAAGCATGCCGGAGGCGGCCCACGCGCTCGCGAACGGCGCGGCGGAACTCGTGGTCTCGGCGGTGCGCGGCGGCGGTCCGGCGGCCCGCGACCTGCGCAATGACGACGCGGACGTCTGCGTCCGCCTGCGCTGTCGCTCGAACGGTGCCTGGGGCAATGCGCTCGCCGTCGAAGTGCGTCGCGTCACCGATGCCGGAGGCAATCCGGTCCGCGTCACCTTGCGCCTTCTGCGCGACGGCCGCGTCGTGGAGAACTGGCCTGACCTCCAGGTGGCGGCTGGCCAGTCCGACGACCTGTTCGAGACCGTCAACACCCGGTCGCGCTACGTCATCGCCACGGACCCCGGCTTCGCCAACGTCGTCCCCGCCGACGGCACCTTCGCCTTCGATGCCGAGGGCACGCCCATCGCCGTGACCGAAGCGGGCGGCGCCCGCGACCTGCTTCAGCTCGTTCCGTCCGACGAGGCCGATCCCAACGGCTTGAGCGTCGAACTCGCCACCGGCAACAACAACCGCACGCGGGTTCGCGTCTTCCAGAGCGGGCTGCAGGAGGAGTTCTCGGATCTGGTGATGGATCCCGACAGCGAGAACTATCTTCCCTATGCGCTGCTGCGCCGAAGCCGGCTGGTGCGTGTCCGGGTGCTGTCCTCGCTGCAGGCGGATGCCCGCCTGCCGGTCGCGACCAACGCGCCGCTGCCCTTCGAGAACGGCGCCTCGCCGACGGTTGCGCAGTATCGGACCGCGATCGACAGGCTGGAGGACGACCTGCGCATCGATCTGGTGCTGGCTGCCGTCGAGCAGACGCGCGCCGACGCTCAGGTGCGTCAGATCCATCAGGCGCTGCTCGAGCACGCCGTGCGGATGTCCGATGCCGCTGCGCCTCGGGTGGCATTCGGCTCGGTGACCAGGGCCGAGCAGTCGGATCTGAACCGCATCCGCGACCACGCCGCCGCGGTGCGCGGCCGCCGCTTCGTCCTGGTCTCCCCGGCCGGGACGGCGGGTGCGGTCGCCGGCTTCGTCGGGCGGCTCAACCCCCACATCTCTCCGACCTTCAAGCCGGTGACGCTGCACGGCATCGATCCCGCCACCTATCGCGAGAGCGAGCTCAACCGGCTGCTCGGGCCGAACACGAACCTGCTTGTCGTGCAGGACCGGATCGGCCGGGGCGTGGTGGTCCTGAAGGGCATCGACACGACGGGCGACCAGATCTCGGTCACGCGAGTCGCCGACAAGGCGATCCGCGAGACCAAGGCGACGGCGGAGAACTTCATCGGGCTGCTCAACAGCGAGGACGCGAGGATCACGCTGCGCGAGCAGATCAGGGCGGTGTTCACCCGGATGGAGCGGGCAGGCGCCCTGGTTCCGTCAGTCGACGGCAGCGACCCGGCCTTCCTGGTCGATGTCTACTCGACCCAGACGGATTTCGCTCTGGGGATCGTCCGCATCGACATCGCGGTGAGGCCGGTGCGCGCCATCGACTACATCTACGCGACGATCCGCGTGAAGACCTGATAGGGGTCGGCGTCTGACGGCGCACCAGGTCCAACCAGCAGGAGACTGGATCGTGCCCACGATCTTTGCAGCGAGCGAGAGCAGGCTTCAGTTGAACGGCGAGGAGATCGAAGGCGTCCGCGCGATCGACTATCGCCATTCGCGCGCCCGCGCGAACGTCTATTCGATCGGCCAAACGGAAAGGATCGGCGTCGTGTCCGGGCCACAGTTCGTCGAGGGGCGGGTGATCGTCGCCTCGACAAGCCCGGCGTTCGACGCGGTGGGCGGCGAGCTGTTCCAGCTCACCGCATTGCTTCGCCATGGCGAGACCTCCTACACCGTCACCTTCGATGACTGCTTCCTGAGCGAAAACAGCTTCGAGATGGAACTCGGTGGCCACGGCGAATCGGTCTACCGCTTCACCGCCGCCCGCGTCCGACTCGCGCCTGAGGCCGGCTGAGGCTGAGCGGTGCGACGGCGAGGCAGCATAATCCTGGACCTGGGGCGGGGCTTCGCGCTCGCCGGCGGGACGACCATTCCGGTGGCCCCGGCTGCGTCGCCCGGCGCGTTGCGCGTCGGCGGGCCCGAGGGCACGGTTCTTCGGCCCCTGGCCTTCCTCGAGCGAACCCGGCTCTGCCGCGAGGCCGCCGCGCTCGCAAACCCCGGCGAGGCGCTCGCGATGGCGGTGAGCCAGGCCGCGACCGTCTCGGCCGGCACCGGCGAAGCGGACCATATCGACGTCCTCGCCCTCTACCTCGCCGGCGCCGACGCAGAGGATACTGTGGACTTTTCCACAGCGGTGCTGACGCTGGTCAGCGTGACGGGAACGCCGCTCGCCGCCTTCGCGGAGGCGCCGGCGGCCGAGGTCGACAGGCTCGCGGCGGACCTTATCTCCGCCCACGAGGATGACGGCTGGACCGCGATCCGCTTCGCAGAGGCCGATCGGGGCGAGCAGGATCTCGCAGCCCTGCGCCGCGAGCTGGCCCAGAACCTGCTGCGCCGTCTGCCAGCAGGGGACGCCGTGCCGGCGCTCGCCGCCACACCGGAGCCGGAGACGCCATCCCCGACGCCGTGCGCCGGCGCCAGCAGCGCCACGCCGCCGCATCCCGGCCGCGACGCTTCCTCTGCAAACGCCGATGCCCACGCCCCGAAGGCCGAGACAAGCACGGCCCTGTCGCACACCGCCGCTCGGCCGGCACCGTTCCGCTTGCCGATCGCGACCGCCCCGGCAGTCAAGCGGGCGACGGCACGGGCGGGTGGTGCGTCCGGGCTGACAGGCGGCGCCACGGGAGGCGTCGCCGGAGGGGGCGATGCGGGAGCGGCGCGCTTCGCCGCCACACGCACGCCCGAGCCGCCGCTGGCCCTGGTGCACGAACGATCCGCCCGCGACGGCGGCGGCGCTCCAGGCGAAACGCGGAGCGATGGCGACCGCGCTTCCCTCCACCAGGAGGCCGCCGCTTCGCCGCTGGGGGCGCCCCAGCGTGACCTCGCCTGGCGGCCTCCGCGGGCGGCGTCGCTGCCGACGCTGGATGGGCTCGGCGGCGTCGGGCGCACGACCGTTCGGTTCGGGGGCGACACTGCACCACCGGCGGTCGCGCCACCCGTCGCCAGCGCCTGGGAGCAGAAAGGCTCCGGCGGCGGCACGGCCGAAGCAACGAGCCAGCCGTCGTCCGGCTCCAGCCGGAGCCGCTCGCACCTAACGCTCGTCGCCGACGGCGCGGCCGGGTTGGAGGCGCTCGTCGACGCGCTGGCCGCCGCCCTGCATGAGGAAGCCGATCTGCGCGGAGTCGACCGATGAGCGCCACGCCGCTGCTCGGCGACCTGTCGCTGGAGTATGTGCACCGGATCGAGCACGCGCTCGACGGCGGCTTCGTGGGAACCCGGATCGCCGGCCTTCCGGGCGAGGTCCAGCAGCGCGCGGCCCGGGGCTCGCACCAGATTTTCCTTTGCGGCGTGCTGTTTGGCGAGGAGGCGCGGGATGAGCTCGATACCTTGCAGCGCGCCGCGGCGGTGGGCGAGGAGCTGACCTTTGTGGCTGACATCACCACCGCCCTCGAGCTCGAGAAGGTGGTGATCACCGGCTTCAAGGTGCGGGAGGAAGCCGGCACGCCGGATCGCTTCGCCTACGAGCTGTGGTTGTCGGAGAGTCCGCCTCTGCCGCCGCCGGCCGACCTCGACCCGTTCGGCGGCCTGGGCGATTTCGGGGTCGGCGACCTTGGGTTCGATACCGACATCCTGGGCGACATCGAGGGTCTCGCAGGCGAGGTCGCCTCGGCGATCGATGCGGCGCAGGAAGCGCTCGACGCGCTCAGCGCGCTGGCCAACCTCGACGGGCTGTCCCTCGGGGGATTCCTGCAGCCCATGAACGACCGGGTCGACAGCGTGAGCGCGCTCGGCGGCGATTTCGCCGAGACAGCGCGGCTCCTCGACGAAGGATTCGGGTCATGAGCCTGGCCCCGACAAGCTCGCTCACCTTGGGACGCAAGCGCTACGACAGCCACGCCGGCGCGATCTCGGTCGAGCTGTCTCTGCTGCCCGGGATCAACATGGCGCGCGTCGCGCTGCCCGCCTCGGCGTCGGTCGATGCCGGCCCCGGCGACGAGGCCAGCCTCGACGTCGATGGCGGAGAGGGCGCCGAGACGGTGATCACGGGCAGCGTCGCGGCGCTCAAACGCGGCCTGTCGCAGATCGAGGTCATCGTGGGCGATGCCGGCAGCCGCCTCGCGGCCTTCCGGCCGGCGCAGACCTACAACCAGCAGGCCGGCGGCGACGTCGTCCGATCGCTCGCCGAAGACGCCGGCGCCGATGTCGGCAGCATCGATGTCACCCTCGACCTGGCGTCCTATGTGGCGCACCAGCGGCGGACCGCCGCGGAGCACGTCGCCGAGATCGTCCGGCTGGCCGGCGGGATCGCCATGGTCGATGCCGACGGCCGCCTCGGCGCCGCCGCGGTGCCGGCCTCGCCCGACGTGGCGCTGCGCTACGGGCGGGAGCTCGAGCGCTACGACGTTCGCGCCGTTCCGGCGCCCGAGCCCCGGCGCGTCGCCGTCGGCAACGGCCCGGCGGGCTCGGCGAGCGCCCCGAACGCTTTGCGACACAGCCGCGAGCCGCTGACCGCCGGGGCGCCGGCACCCGGAGCGGCGGCACGATGGGCGCCGCAGCCCGTCCTGAGGACGCCGAGGGCGACCGAGGGCGCCTCCCGGGCTGCCGACGGCGAGGCCGCGGCACACGCCCTCGCCGTCGAGGCGCACTGCATCCTGCTGCCGTTCCTGCGCCCCGGCAACGTCGTTCAGATGGCGGACCTGCCGGACGGTCCCGCCGCCGGGCCGTGGCTCGTCCGGCGCGTGGCGCATCGCCTCGACGGCCGCGGCGGCCGGACCCTGTTCCACGGCACCGTCGCCGGCTCGAGCCTGCTGGGAGGATTCCTTTGATCGGCGCCTTGTACGAAGGGGTCGCCCGCATCGCCCGGCACGAGGCGGCGGCGGCGATGGCGGGTGCAGCGATCGGGCGGGTCACGGAGGTGCTCAGCGGCGACGGCACGCCGCCGGACCACGCCGCCACGGTCGAGCTGCGCGACAGCGGCATCGTACTCCCGCGCGTGCCCGTCGCCGTGGGCGCGTTCGGCCTGAGCGCCCTGCCCGCCCTCGACGACCTCGTCGTCGTCGCCTTCATGGACGGCGACAGCCATGCGCCGGTCATCGTCGGCGGGCTCTATCACGCCGACCACGATCCGCCCAAGGTGCCCGCCGACCGCCTCGCGCTCCACCTGCCGTCCGGCGAGGCGGAGCCGAAGCTCAAGGCGGAGATCGAGGGTGCCGCACCCAAGATCACGATCACGCTCGGCAGCGACGTCACCCTCGACATCGACGACACGCAGGTCCAGGCGAAGGCCGGCGACGTGACGCTGACCATCACGACCGCGGGCGGCGGCCGCGCCGAGATCGCGGCCGGGGGCAGCACCTTCACGCTCAGGAAGGACGGCGATGTGACGCTCGAGGCGATGGGCAAGCTGACCCTCAAGGGCACCGAGATCGAGGTGTCGGGGCAGGCCAAGGTCGCCCTCAAGGGCGCCCAGGTCGAGATCAACTAGGAGGGGCTTGGGATGGGAGTGCCCGCCGCCACCGCCAACCACACCGTCGTCGCCGTCGACACCCATATCGTGCTGGTGCCGACACCCGGAGGGCCGGTGCCGACGCCCCTGCCCCATCCGTTCCTCGGCGTGCTCGACGGCGGCCTGGTGCAGACGGTCAAGATCGCTGGCCAGGCGGCCGCGGTCGTGGGCTCGACGGCGACGAACACGCCGGCCCACATCCCCACCCCGCCCGGGACCGGCTTTCAGGCTCCGCCGGCGAACCGTGGCACCGTCTTCATGGGCAGCGCCACCGTGCTCATCGGTGGCCAGTCCGCGGCCCGCGCCGGGGACCAGGTCACGACCTGCAACGATCCCGCCGACATGCCGTTCGGACAGATCGTCGCGGTCGGCACCGTTCTCGTGGGGTGAGAGGCAACCGTGCCCCTCGGCAAGGATCTGCTCGTCCTTCCGGGCTTCACTGCCGGTGACGCCGCGACGCGGGATCTCCTGCGGGTGCGCCGGTCTCGGCCGGTGCTGTCCCCGGCCGCGGGCAGTGAGGCCTTCGACATCGCCACCGTCGACGGCCGCGAGAACCTGGCCCAGGCCCTCATCCTGCGGCTGGTGACGCCGCGCGGCGCGCTCGCTGCCCTCGGCCACGCCGCGTACGGCAGCCGGCTGCACGAGTTGATCGGGCGCAACAAGACGGAGGCGCTGCGCAATCTGTGCCGCGCCTTCGTGCTCGAGGCGGTCGCCCAGGAGCCGCGGGTGGAGAACGAGGCGCTCGTGCTGGAGTTCGACCACGCGGCGGAGACGCCCTCGAGCTTCGTCTTCCGGCTCGATGTCCGTCCCCGTGAGGGTGGTGATGCGGTCAGCCTGCTGCTGGAGGCGGCGGTATGATCTACGAGCCGCGCAGCTACGACGCGATCGTCCGCGACCTCCTGACCACCCTGACCGGCGGCACGGTTCGCGAGAGCCTCGCCGCGCCGCCTGAGGACATCCTCCTCGTTCCGCAGAAGCTCCGCGACCGTCCCGTGCGGCGAGTTTCCCATCTCGAAGGGACGATCCGGGTAGGTTCGGGCGACCAGGCGCGCGATCTTGCCTACCGCTTCACGCCCGCGGACTTCGAGCTGGTCGCCTCCGCCGGCGACGGCGGCGACAGGGATGCGATCCGCTTCCGCGAGGACGGGCGAAAGCCGATCCCGGGAACGCCGCTGACCGTCAACTATTTCCCCCTGCAGACGGTGCCGGGGCCCAGCCCGCTCACCGACCTCAACGTCGGCTCGGTCACCCGCACGCTGCTCGAGACGGTCGCCCGCGAGCTTGCGCTCGCGCAGCAGCTCCTCGACAGGATCTACGACAGCGCCTTTCTCGAGACCGCCGAAGGAGCCTCGCTCGACAAGGTCGTAGCGCTCGTCGGCGCCACGCGCCTGCCGGCCCAGCGGCCGGTTGTCACGCTCAGGTTGTCGCGGGCAAGCGGTGCGACGGGGCGCATCACCGTGCCGGCCGGTACGACGGCCACCGATGCCGACGGCAGCCGCTACGCCACGCTCGAGGCGATCACCTTCGAGCCGGGCGAATCCGAGCGCGAGGTGCTCGCGGCCGGCCGAGCGGCAAGCACCCCCGTGGTCGAGGCCGGCGCTCTCGACCGGCTCGAGATTCTGATCGCCGGTATCGCCGGGGTGACCAACCCCAAGCCCGCGCATCTCCCCGGCCAGCCCGAGACGGACGAGCAGTTGCGGCGGCGGGCGCGAGGCGCGTTGCACGGGGTGCTGCACGGGACCCGCCAGGCATTGGAATACGGCCTCCTCTCGATGCCGGAAGTGTCGACCGTCAATGTCGTCGAGGCGCCCAACGGCGTCGCCGGCGAGATCCGCATCGAGATCGGCTACGCCGACGACAGCGCGCGGGCGCGCGAGCGCGTGGCGAGGCGCATCGAGGAGCTGCGTGCCGCTGGCATCCGCGTCATCACGGGCGATGCTGCGCGGCTTGTCCTCGATCTCGAGATCTCCCTCACCTTGACCGGCGCTTCGATCGCGCCGGACGAGCGTGCCGCCGTCGAGGCCGGCATCGAGCGCCGTCTTTCCGACCATCTGGCGGGCCTCGCGCCCGGCAGCAGGATCCGCCGGGCGCGCCTGGTCAGCCTCGTCATGGCCGACGACCGTGTCGTCGATGCCGCCGTGACCCTCGTCGCCGAGGGACGGGAGCCGAGCGACGAGCTCACCCTGGATCCCGATGCCATCGTCGAGCTTGGCGACTTCAAGTTCGCAGCGCCTGCCTTCGAGGAAGCGGGCGGTCCCGCAGCCGCGGTCGAGGCGCAGGTCAGCATTCTCCTGCCGGTGCACCTCGTGCCCGGCGTGACGCTGGCCGAGGCCACGAGCGCCATCCGACCGGCGGCGGAGTCGCATGTTCGGGGCCGCGGGTCGGAGGCGCCGCTGACCGTCGACGGTCTCGCCGCAGCGATCCGCGACGACAGCCGGTTCGCGCTCGTCCGTGCGGATGCGGTGATCACCGTCGAAGTCGGCGGCCGCTTCCGCCAGCTTACCGAAGGGGCGGGCTCCTACGTGCCGGCCGACAATGAGACCCTGGTCATCAGGACCCTCGAGATCGAGCCGCGAGAGGGCGGCGTGTGATGGCGCGCGGCAACGACATGGCCGCTCGGCTACCGCCGGTCTATCGCGAGGGCGAGCTGGTCCGGAACCTCCTTGGCCTGTTCGCTGTCCACATCGAGACCCTGCTCGAGGACGCCAACGAGGTCCAGCGCGCCCATTTCTGGCACGCCGCACTCGAGCGCGACGAGGTCGCGCGCCTGGCCGCGGTTCTCGACTTCGTTGCCGAGAGTTGGCAAGGCCGCGACGCGTTCCGGGCCTGGGTCGATTCTCTGCGGGACGCCATGGTGCGCGAGGGCGCAATCACGCCGGCGGCGATCCGCACGCTGGTGCGCGAGTATGCCCGGCGCTTTCAGGAGGCCGAGCGGCTCGACCTGATGCCGGCGCTGGTCGACTGGGGCACGACGCTCGAGGATCCCCTGCCACGGCTGATCGAGAACCCGCCGGTCCGCCGCTTCCTCAGGGCGCCTGGGAGCGGCGGGATCGAGCCGCTGCGGCAGTTCCCGATCGAGCAGAAGGGCCTCGACGAATCGCGCGCGGCGTTTCTCCTGGTGGGGCTGCCGACGGCGCCCGAGAGCGTGCCGGTCATCGTCAACGTGACGACCGGCCAGGCGATCGTCTACTTGGGCGAGGTCGCAGCGGGCGAACGGCTGTGGATCGCGCCCGATCGCGACGGTCTCTCGCGCGCCAGCCTCGAGGGCGCCGACGTCAGCGACCGCCTGCAGT
>Ga0299907_10002974_pt1 | contig 10700 bp, 9 predicted proteins | sample RVTome_16_FD_198680 | JGI IMG/M metagenome (GOLD analysis project Ga0299907, IMG submission 198680) | Soil microbial communities from uranium-contaminated site in the Upper Colorado River Basin, Wyoming, United States - RVT152D67 (version 2) ... | reverse complement strand
CCAGGAACACTTCGTGCCCTGGCGGCCTACAGGTGCGGACATCGACTGGCGGATCCCCTTGCGGATCGGCGCAGTCGGCGTTGCTCTCCTGATCGCGTGGGTCGTCCTCGCCAACGGACAGCGATCTCCCGGCAGGACGACGGACGCTCCGAGCCAGACGATCGTCATCCTGTACGGACTCTTCGGCGCGACGATCGCACTCCTGTTGACGCTTCGCGAGGACTCCTTCTGCCTCCTTCTTCGCGGACGCGCACCCGGCTCGCTCTCCTGCTCCTACAGGTCGTTCTTCGGGTGGAGCGCAGAACCGATCTTCGTCGAGGTGCTCTTCACCGTGGCTGGAGCGGCAGCAGGAGCAGCAGCAGGCGTGCTCGCTGTCCGTTGGGCACGTCGCGACCAGCATCGATCGATCGGCCTCGTCGGCGCGTCCACGGATCAGACGTAGCCGCTGTCGCAGCCGCAGCCGCGCGATGGACAGAAGCTAGGCTTCGGACATGGCGCGCGGAGCGGCGGTGGGGGCGACGCTCGCGACCGCCCAGGGTCCGCTCCCCGCGCGAGGCGCCGTCGCCACCGCCGCGATGTTCTCGCCCGGTGCTGTGGCGTGGGACGACGACGGGATCGTGACGTTCGTCGGCGACGCGGACGACCTCCCTTCGGAGCCCGTGACGCTCGGACGGGTGGACGAGGGCACGATCGTTCCCGGTTTCGTCGACTGCCACGTGCACCTGCCGTTCATCGGCTGGCGCGCGGATGAGTTCGAGGCGCGCCTCGCCGGGGTGTCGTACCGGGACCTCCATGGACAGGAAGGTGGGATCTATCGGTCGGCTCGGATGCTGGCCGATGCCGAGGACGACGAGGTGCTCGCGTTCTCGAAGGCCCTCACTGGCGAGATGGCGACGCAGGGCACGACGGCGACGGAGCTGAAGAGCGGCTACGGGTTGTCGGTCGACGCCGAGCTCCGCCAGCTGCGGCTGGCGCGCCGGCTCGGCGAGGCAGCGCCGCAGACGTGTCGCGTGACGCTCCTCGCGTGTCACGCGGTGCCCGAGGGCTGGTCTCGCGAGGACTGGGTAGGTGCGGCGTGCGACGAGCTGATCCCGGCGGCAGCGACCGAAGGGCTCGCAGACGCGGTCGACATCTACGTCGAGGACATCGCGTTCTCGTTGGAGGATCTCGAGCGAGTGGCGGCGGCGGCCTCGGCCGCCGGGCTGCCGCTGCGGGTGCACGCCGACCAGCTCGGGCTGAGCGGGGCGGCCGAGGCCGCCGCCGCGCTGGGCGCGCGGAGCGCCGATCACCTGAACCACGTGAGCGACACCGGCGTGGCCGCCCTCGGCGCAGGGCGAACAGCGGCGGTCCTGTTGCCCGCCTCCACGTTCACCCTCCGGGCGTCGCCGGCACCCGTCGCTTCGCTCCGGGACGCCGGCGCCGCCCTCGCGATCGCCACCGACCTCAACCCCGGAACGTCCCCGATCTGCTCGATGCCGGAGACGATCGCGTTCGCCTGTTCGCTGTACGGGATGACACCGCTCGATGCCCTCACCGCGGCGACCGCGAACCCCGCGTGGGTCCTCGGCCTCGACGACCGGCTCGGCACGCTGGAACCCGGCAAGCGCGCAGACCTCGTACTGCTGGACGGTCCGACGTTCGCCCACGTGCCCTACCGACCGGGTCATGACCCAGTCGTCGCCACGCTGATTGGAGGCGAGCCGGTAGCTCGGTCGCGCTAGGCGAGCGGTCCGGTGACGGTCTCGGCCGCGGACACGAGCGCACCGGAACGAACCTGTTCGACCGCCGCGGCGATATCGGGACCGAACTCCCGATCCGCCTCGAAGAACGGCACCGCGGAACGCAAGGCCCGCAGCACCGCCCGGGTCGCCGGACCGGGTTCGAGCGGCGCCCGAAGGTCGAGCGCCTGCGCGGCCCCGAGCGCCTCGAGCGCCACGACCGTCTCGGCGTTCGCGACGACCTCTCTCGCATGCCGCGCCGCGATCATCCCCATGGAGACGTGATCCTCTTGCCCCGCGGAGGACGGGATCGAATCGACCGAGGCGGGATGCGCGAGTGACTTCGACTCCGACACCAGCGACGCGGCCGTGTACTGGACGAGCATGAAGCCGCTGTTCAGCCCGCTCTCCGGCACGAGGAACGCGGGGAGCCCGTTGGAGAGCGCGGGATCGAGCAGCCGGTAGAGCCGCCGCTCGCTGATGCTCGCCATCCCCACGGTCGCGAGCGCCAGGGCATCCATCGCGACCGCGACCGGCTGCCCGTGGAAGTTGCCGCCGGAGACGATGTCTCCGTCGTCCGACAACACGATCGGGTTGTCCGAGACCGCGTTCAGCTCGATCTCGAGGATGCCGCGCGCGAACGTGAGCACGTCGCGCGTGGCGCCGTGCACCTGCGGCGCGCACCGGAGCGAGTACGCGTCCTGCACCAGGTGCTCGCTCTTCCGATGGGACGCGAGGATCGGGGATCCCTCGAGGAGCAGCCGGAGGTTCGAGGCGCTCGCGGCCTGACCCGGATGGGGCCGGAGCCGCTGGAGCCGGTAGTCGAACGGCGCGTCCGTCCCGAGGGCCGCCTCGATCGTCATCGCCGCGACCACATCGGTCGTCCGGACGAGCGTCGAGACCCGCTCGGCGGCGAGCGCGCCGATCGCGAGCATCCCCTGGGTGCCGTTCACGAGGGCCAGGCCTTCTTTGGCCTCGAGCGAGAGCGGCGCGAGGCCGGCGCGCTGCAACGCAGCCGCGGCGGGCTCGGCCCCGGTCTCGGTCAGCACCTCCCCCACTCCGATCAGCGGCAGCGCGAGGTTCGCGAGCGGCGCGAGGTCGCCGGAGGCGCCGAGCGATCCCTGTTCCGGTACAGCCGGGATCACGTCCGCGTTCAACATGGCCACCATCAGGTCGACGAGCTCGGGACGAACGCCCGAGTGGCCGAGGGCAAGGACGTGGGCGCGGAGGAGCAGCATGGCCCGCGCCTCGGGCCGGGAGAGCGGACGGCCCACCGCCGTGGCGTGCGAACGAACGATCCCGTGCTGCAGGTCCGACGCCTTCGAGGGATCGATGCGGACGTTCGCCAGCGCGCCGAAGCCGGTGGTGACTCCGTACACGACCTCGCCGGAGGCGACCGCGTCCTCGACGACCGTCCGAGCGGCGGCGACCCGCTCTCGACCGCCGGCCGGGAACGTCACCTCGGCCCCCGCCGCGACCGCGGCCACGTCCGCCAGCGTGAGCGTCTCCCCGACCGCGACCGTCACGGCTGCGAAGGCTACTACCAGCCCCAGGCGCCGACGCTCAGAGAGCGCGCTTGAGCATCTCGAGCAGCGAGACGAGCGGGCCGGTGTCCTGCATCACGTAGAAGTGCGCCGAGGGAACGCCCTGCTCGAATATCTGGATCGTCTGCTCGTACGCCCAACGGATCCCCACGTCGGCGACCCGGTCGTCCTCCACCGACGCGACCTCGCCCACCAATGCCTCGGGCACCGACACGTTGAACGTCCTCGGGATGCTCGTCACGTGTGACCGACGGGTGAGGATCTTCAGGCCCGGGACGATCGGGATCGTGACGCCCTGATCACGTGCGGTCTTCACGAACCGGAAGAAGACCTCGTTGTCGTAGAAGAGCTGCGTGACGGCGTACTCGGCGCCAGCTCGCTGCTTCTCGACCAGCACCGCGATGTCACGCTCGAGATTGGGCGCCTCGGCGTGCTTCTCCGGGTACGCCGCCACGCCGATGCAGAAGTCGGTCGGCGTGGACTCGACGAGCTCCTCGAGGTACTCGCCGCGGTTCATCGCGGCCACCTGGCCGACGAGCTCGAGGGCACCCTCGTTGGCGCTTCGCCCCTCCGCCGGCGCGCGCCGCTCGCCGTCGCCGCGGATCGCCAATACGTTCTCGATCCCGAGGTAGTTCAGCTCGATCAGCGCGTCCTCGGTCTCCTCGCGCGTGAACCCGTTACAGAGGACGTGCGGGACCGGATCGATGTCGAAGCGGTACTTGATCGCCGCGCACAGGCCGAACGTGCCCGGCGCCTTGCGCGTGACGCGCCGGCGGAACGTGCCCCCGGGCACCTCGTCCCACACCGTCTCGCCCGCGTGGCTCGTGATGTCGATGAACGGCGGCTCGTACGGAAGCAGCGACGACACCGCCTCGTAGATGCGCTCCACGTTCCCGCCGCGGCGCGGAGGGATGATCTCGACGCTGACGAGCGGCTTCGTCGCGTTCGCGAGGTGCTCGATGACCTTCACGTCTCGAGCCTACCCCTCCGGACGAGGATCCTCGGCATCGACCAACACGCGTCGGACACGACGCCGGATCAGGACGTCGAGCTGACGCATCTGCCGGCCGGTCCTGCCTTCGGAGGACTCGATCTCGCGGATGCGCCGCAGCACGTACCGACGATCGATGCGATCGGATCCGCCCGCTGCCACAGCCAGGGCAGAATGGAACTCGATGCTCCTTTCGACGTTCGCGAGGGGTGCCGTCGCTTGGCGAAGCCGGTCGACGTAGAGGTCGTCCACGCCGATCACCGCGACGGTACCCCGTTCGATCCGGATCCGATCGATCCGTGACTCGTCGCCGTCGATCCGTGTGTCCGGGAACTCGACCGCGACGCTCGAGGCATCGTGGAACCAGTGGCGCCCTCGCTTCCGGAACCCGAGTGCGCGCAGGATCGCCCGCTCCTCGGGCGAGACCACGCCGCAGAGATCCAGGTCCGTCTCGTGGTACGGCGAACCTGATTGGTACTCCTCGGCGGTTCCGCCAACGATGACCGGCTCGACCATCAAGACCTCGCGGAGGGCGGCCGCGACCAGGAGATGGCGGCGGAGGCGATCAGGCTCTCTCCCCGCCGCGCGCAGGAGCGCTTCAGCTCGAGAAGCGCTCACGCGTCAGGCCGTCGGCGAGAAGGCTGTCTCGCTCCGCCGGCGTCGGGTCCCGTTCCCACGGATCGAATTCGAAGTCACCCAGCGCCCGCCGGACGAGGTCCCTCCGCGCTTCCAACGAGGCGGGCGCCGTCACCTCACCGAACGTCAGCGAGATCGGCCGCCCGATCGCTCGCGCGACGCGGTCGAGCAGCTCGAGCCCGGGCATCGTGCGACCGGTCTCGATCTTGGAGAGCGCGGCCTGCGTCGTTCCGATCTTGGTCGCCAACGTGGCCTGCGTGAGGCCGGCCTCCCGACGGAGGCGCTCGACGACGCGACCGATCTGCGCTGGGTCCATGGAAGGAGGGTACCAGAGGATATTGCAAACTTGCAATATCAATCACGCCAGGGCAACCTCACGCCGCGCGCCGCCGCCACCTCGAGCGCACGCTCGTATCCCGCATCCGCGTGCCGGATGACACCCATGCCGGGGTCGGACGTGAGCACACGCTCCAGCCGCGCCGCCGCGTTCTCCGAACCGTCCGCCACGACCACCATCCCGGCGTGGATGGAGAGGCCGATCCCCACGCCGCCGCCGTGGTGCACGCTCACCCAGTGGGCGCCCGCAGCCGTGTTGATCAGCGCGTTCAGGATCGGCCAGTCGGCGATCGCGTCCGAGCCGTCCTTCATGCCTTCGGTCTCGCGGTACGGCGATGCGACCGACCCGCTGTCGAGATGATCGCGGCCGATCACGATCGGCGCCGACAGCTCGCCGCTCGCGACCATCTCGTTGAACCGCAGCCCCGCCTTGGCCCGTTGCCCGTACCCCAGCCAGCAGATGCGGGCGGGGAGCCCCTGGAAGGCCACGCGGTCCTCTGCCATCCCGAGCCATCGCAGCAACCGCTCGTCCTCGGGGAACAGCTCGGCGACCGCGCGATCCGTCTTCTCGATGTCGTCCGCGTCGCCCGAGAGCGCCGCCCATCGGAACGGGCCTTTTCCCTCGCAGAACATGGGGCGGACGAACGCGGGCACGAACCCGGGGTAGTCGTACGCGCGACCGAAACCACCGGCCTCGGCGCCGGCCCGCAGGTTGTTCCCGTAGTCGAAGACGACCGATCCGGCGTCGAGGAACCCCACCATGGCCTCCACGTGGCGAGCCATCGAGGCACGCGACCGCTCCTGGTAGGCATCCGGGTCGCGCTCGCGGAGCTCCGCCGCCTCCTCGAGGGTCAAACCGGCCGGCACGTACCCGGCCAGGGGATCGTGCGCGCTCGTCTGGTCCGTCACGATCTCGGGCCGGAACCCGCGCGCGAGCAGGGCAGGCTCGACGTCGGCACAGTTGCCGAGCAGGCCGATCGACAGCGGCTCGCGCCCGGCCTTCGCATCCTCGGCCCACGTGAGCGCCTCGTCGACCGACGCGGTCTCGCGGTCGAGGTAGTTGGTCTTGATCCGCCGCTCGATCCGCGCAGGGTCGACCTCGATGCAGATCACCACGCCCTCGTTCATCGTGACGGCGAGCGGTTGAGCGCCGCCCATCCCGCCGAGGCCCCCGGTGAGCGTGATCGTGCCGGCGAGCGTGCCGCCGAACCGTTGCGTCGCGCACTCGGCGAGCGTCTCGTACGTACCCTGGAGGATCCCCTGGGTCCCGATGTAGATCCACGACCCCGCCGTCATCTGGCCGTACATCGTGAGGCCGGCATGCTCGAGCTCGCGGAACGTGTCCCAGTCCGCCCACTTCGGCACCAGCATCGCGTTCGAGATCAGGACCCTCGGGGCCATCGCGTGGGTGCGGAAGACACCGACCGGCTTGCCGGATTGGACGAGGAGCGTCTCGTCGTCGCCCAAGGTCCGGAGCGAGCGCACGATCGCGTCGTAGGCCTCCCAGGAGCGGGCCGCACGACCGGTTCCGCCGTAGACGACGAGGTCCTCGGGTCGCTCGGCGACCTCGGGATCGAGGTTGTTCATGAGCATGCGCATCGCGGCCTCCTGCGGCCACGAGCGGCACGACAGCTCGCTCCCCCGGGGCGCCCGTACCTCCCGCATCTCACGAGCCTCCTTCCGATGCCCCGTCGCTGATACCCCCATTCGGGTAACCCCCACTCGAGCTACTGCAAAGATGCTACCGAGGTGCTTGAGCCGCCCCTCCTCCGCTTGTAGCGTCCCGCGCGATGGCCTCCGACGGAACCATCTTGCATGCTCGCGGCCACAGCGACCCGATCCGTGTGCTCCTCGCCGATGACGAGCTCGGGCTCCGCGTCGCTCTCACGGAGCTCCTCAGCCACGAGGACCGCGTGGAGCTGATCGGCACGGCCGCGGACGCCGATGAGGCCATCCGGATCGCCGAGACGAACCTGCCCGACGTCGCGCTGGTGGACGTCCGGATGCCGGAGGGAGGCGGCCCACACGCGGCACGCGGGATCACGCGTGTCTCACCGGGCACCCGCGTGATCGCGTTGTCCGCCTACGAGGACCGCAAGAACGTCCTCGAGATGCTGCGGGCCGGCGCCGTGGGCTACCTGGTCAAGGGCACCGCCGCCGACGAGCTCGTCGACGGGATCCAGAAGGTGGCCGACGGTGGCACCAGCCTCTCGGCCGAGGTCCTGAGCGGGGTCGTCGCCGAGCTCGCGACCCAGCTCCGTCGCGAGGAGATCGAGCGGGAGACGGACCAGGTTCTCCGCAGCGACATCGAGCGATTCGTCTCCGGACACGGCGTGTGGATGGTGTTCCACCCGATCGTGGACCTCGAGACCCGCCAGGAGATAGGCGTGGAAGCGCTCGCGCGGTTCGGCTCGATCCCGGTGAAGCCTCCCGATCGTTGGTTCGCCGAAGCCACCGCCCTCGAGCTCGGGCTCCAGCTGGAGCTCCGCACGGTGAAGGAAGCCCTCGAGGGGCTCCCGAGGATCCCCGACGGCGCGTTCCTCTCGATCAACTGCTCCCATCGGGCGGCCGAGTCCCCCGAGCTCGCCGAGCGACTGGACGGGGTGGAGAAACGCATCGTCCTGGAGATCACGGAGCACGAGGCGATCGAGGACTACGGTGCGCTCGCCGAGGCCCTCGCGCCCTTGCGCGATCGCGGCCTCCGAGTGGCCGTCGACGACGTCGGCGCAGGGTACGCGAGCCTCCGACACGCGCTGCAGCTCGCGCCCGACATGGTGAAGATGGACATCTCGTTGACGCGCAACATCGACCGCGACGCGGGGCGTCGGGCGCTCGCGGCCGCGCTCATCTCGTTCGCCGCCGAGACGGACATGACGATCATCGCCGAAGGGATCGAGACGGCCGGCGAGCTCCACGCGCTCCGGGAGCTCCGGATCCGCTACGGCCAGGGCTTCTACCTCGCCCGCCCCGCGCCCCTGGACTGAACCTCAGGACGCGACCGCCGAACGGATGCGAACGAGGCTCTGGAGCACGCGGAGGTCTCGGCGGAAGATCCGGCGCATCAGCGGCCTCGCCATCGCCAGTCCGAACCTGCCGATCGGACCGAGCCTTCGCGGCGGGAACAACGTCTCCTTCCACCGCATCCGGGTTCCCTCCGAGACGGGCTGCAGCTGGATCTCCCCGGATCCCTTCACCCAGCCGAGGTGGTCGATCACCAGGATCCTGGGCGGTTCCCACATGCTCACGCGCACCGTATCCCGCGTCTTGATGCCGGCGATCCGGACCGTGGCCTTCGCCTCGACACCGACGCCCTCTCGCTGGTCACCGATCACCTCGAAGTCCGAGGCTTCGAGCATCCAGTCGTCCTGATGCTCCCAATCGGTGAGCAACGCCCAGACGATCTCGGGGGGACCCGGCATCGTGTCCGAGACCTCGATCACGACCGGACGCCGGCGCTTCTCGGCCCGCCGCTCGGCGTTCAGCGGATCAGCTCGCGCGGCGATCGATCGACCACGAGGAGGCGCCGGTCTCCTTCGTGTACTGCTTCATCTCCATCGCCACGGTGATCGCTTCCGCGTAGTGCCGGAACATCCGCTTCTCCGTCGAGGCGATGCCGATCGACAGCGTGATCAGCGGGAACCGTTGAAGGTCGCCGCGCCGGTCCGTCACCTCGATGTAGCCGTTCGTCCGGTCGTCCAGGTCGTACAGCGTCGGGACCATCTCGTCGAAGGACTGGATGATCTTCTGCGCGGCCTCCGTGGCCTGCTCCGGCGGCACCACCACCACGAAGTCGTCACCACCGGCGTGCCCGACGAAGGTCTCCTCGCCCACGACCTGCCCGGCGGCCTCACCGATCACCCGCCCCGTCTCCCGGATGGCCTCGTCTCCACGGAGGAAGCCGTAGCGGTCGTTGTACGCCTTGAACCGGTCGAGGTCGATGTACAGGATCGCGAACGGCTCGGTCCTCGACACGCGCCCTTCGATCTCGTCTTCGATCGCGACGTTCCCGGCGAGCCCGGTCATCGGAGACAGCGAGCGCTTATCGCTGGCGCGGTTCAGGACCCCGCGGATCCTGGCGAGCAGCTCGGGGGTGTCGAAGGGCTTGACGATGTAGTCGTCCGCCCCGATCGCGAACCCTTCGAGCTTGTCGGCCGACAGACCGCGAGCGGTCAGCATGATCACGGACACGGTGGCCGTCCTGGGGTCCTGACGGAGCCGGCGGGTCAGCTCGAACCCGTCCATGTTGGGCATCATCACGTCCGCGAGGACGAGCTGGGGAGGACGCTCCTGGGCGGCCGTCAACGCCTGCTCGCCGTCGCTCGCGACGCGGACGTCGTAGCCGGCGGCTTTGAGCTCGATCTCGAGGAGACGCGCGATGAACGGGTCGTCGTCGACGACCAACAGGCTCTCGCCGCCGCCGCCGGGGTCTTCCGTCTGCGGCGTCGCCTCGGGCTGGGCTCCGATGCCCGTGTCCGTGCCCGGCTCTGTGCTCGTTCCTGGCACAGCTCCCTGCGGCGTCTCCTCGTCCGTCACCATCTCTCCTGTGGTCCCGGCATGCGTCATCCCCTGGACATCGGCACTCTACCCCCGGAGATGGAGCCGACCGGGTAAGCAGTTCGGGACGTTTCCCGGCTCCGCGTGGCACGATGGGGCGGGCCTTCGCGGGCCAGAAAGGCAGACGAGAAGGGGACGCCATGGAGGTGCTCGACTCGTTCCTCGACGCCATGGGCAACACACCGCTGGTGCGGCTCCGATCCGTGGCTCGAGGCGTGAAGCCCACGATCCTCGCCAAGCTGGAGATGCTGAATCCCGGCAGCTCCGTGAAAGACCGGATCGGCCTGAGGATGATCGAGGCGGCCGAGCGCGAGGGCCTCCTCAAGCCGGGCGGGACGATCGTCGAGCCGACGTCCGGCAACACGGGCCACGGGCTCGCGATCGCGGCGGCGGTCCGGGGCTACCGGTGCATCTTCGTGATGCCGGACAAGATGAGCCAGGAGAAGATCTCGCTGCTCCGCGCGTACGGAGCGGAGGTGGTGATCTGCCCCACGGCCGTCGCGCCCGAGTCCCCGGAGAGCTACTACCGGGTGGCCGACCGGCTCGCGGCGGAGATCCCCGGCGCGTTCCAGCCGAACCAGTACCACAACCCGGTGAACCCCCAGACCCACTACGACACGACCGGTCCGGAGATCTGGCAGCAGACGGAGGGACGGCTCACGGCCTTCGTCTGCGGCGTGGGGACCGGCGGCACGATCTCGGGCGCCGGGCGCTACCTGAAGGAGCAGAACCCGGACGTGCTCGTGGTCGGGGCCGATCCGGAGGGATCGATCTACTCGGGCGACACACCCCGCCCCTATCTCGTGGAGGGGATCGGCGAGGACTTCATGCCCTCGACGTTCGACCCGGCGGTGGTGGATCGGTACGTGCGGGTCTCCGATCGCGACTCGTTCCTCACGGCGCGCGCCATCACCCCTCAGG
>Ga0299907_10002973_pt1 | contig 10701 bp, 7 predicted proteins | sample RVTome_16_FD_198680 | JGI IMG/M metagenome (GOLD analysis project Ga0299907, IMG submission 198680) | Soil microbial communities from uranium-contaminated site in the Upper Colorado River Basin, Wyoming, United States - RVT152D67 (version 2) ... | reverse complement strand
TACGCTCGGGTCGAGGTGCTCGAGGCGATGAGCGACGAGCGGCTGGCCGCCCGGTTGTCGCTCCTGCACGACGAGCTCTGCCAGGTGTGGACGGTTGCCTGCGTCGGCAACGTGATCGCGTCCGGTGCCGTGGGGCTCGTCGAGCGGAAGGCCGGGAGCGGCTCGGCCGGCGCCGTCCAGAGCGATCTCGAGGCGCTCACCAGCGCGCGGATGCTCCTCGGCGTCGAGCGTCTCGCAACGGCGGCGAAACGCGACCCGCATGTCGCGCAGACCTTGCAGGGTATGTCGCCCGTCGACGCGCTGAAGGAGATCCGCGCCTCCTCCCCCGACTTCGCGGCGGCGATCGACGAGCTGATCGCCGCGCACGGGCACCGCGGTCCAGGTGAGACCGAGCTCGAGAACCCGACGTTCGGCGATGCGCCCGAGCTGCTGGTCGACGCGATCGCGAAGACGATGCTGAGCTCGGGTCGCCGGACCGAGCACTCGCCCGCCGCCGGCCGTGCGGCGAAGCTCGCCGCGCGCTCGATGCAGCTTCGCGAGGAGGTGCGCGACGCCGCGATGAAGATCACGCACGCGTTGCGGCTGGCCGTGCGAGAGCGCGGGCGCCGACTGACACACGCGGGATCGTTGGGCGACCCGTCGGACGTCTTCTATCTCAGCTTCGACGAGCTGCTCGATCCGCCCGCCGATGCTCGATCGCTCGTCGAACGGCGACGCGCCGAACGCGAGCGACTGCGCGGGATACGCCTACCGCTGTTCTTCAACGCGCACTGGGAGCCGGAGACAGAGTCGCCCGCGCGCCTGCTGCCGGGCGACAGCCTGACAGGACTCGCCGCCTCACAGGGGGTCGCACGTGGCCGCGTTCGCGTGCTGCGTTCGGCGCACGACTCGCTCGAACCCGACGAGATCCTCGTCGCTGAGGTGACCGACACCGGCTGGACGCCGCTGTTCTCCTTCGTCGCAGCCGTCGTCACCGACCTCGGCGGGATGATGTCGCACGCGGCGGTCGTGGCGCGCGAGTACGGCGTCCCGTCGGTCGTCGGAACGCGGGAGGCCACGCGGCGACTCGCCGACGGTCAGACGGTGGAAGTGGACGGCACGACCGGCGTGATCCGCGCGCTGGACTAGAGGCCTCGATGGATCTCACCTACACGCCCGAGCAGGATGCGTTCCGCGCCGAGCTTCGCTCGTGGCTCGAGGCCAACCTGCCGCCGGGCCCCGGCCCGCGCGACCCGGCCGGGCGCCTCGAGTTCCTGCGCGACTGGCAGCGGACGCTCGCCGCCGCGCGGTGGGCTGCTCCGCATTGGCCGTCCGAATACGGCGGGCGCGGCGCGAGCATCGTCGAGCAGTTGATCTATCACGAGGAGATGACCCTGCGGCGCACGCCGCCGTTGCTCGGCGCGATCGGCATAGGTTTGCTAGGGCCGACGCTGATCACGCACGGCACACCCGAGCAGAAGGAACATTTCCTCCCGGCGATGCTCGACGCTACCCACCACTGGTGTCAGGGCTTCTCCGAGCCGAACGCCGGATCCGACCTCGCGTCGCTCAAGACCCGCGCGGAGCTTCGCGACGGTGCGTTCGTCGTGAACGGACGCAAGATCTGGACCAGCGGGGCGCAGATAGCGAACTGGCTGTTCGCGCTCGTTCGGACCGACCTCGACGCGCCGAAGCACGACGGGATCAGCTTCCTGTTGATCGACATGACCTCGCCGGGGATCGACGTCGCGCCGATCACACAGATCAGCGGCGAATCGGAGTTCTGCGAGGTCACCTTCACCGACGTCGAGGTGCCGGCCGCGAACCTCGTCGGCGGCTTGAACCAAGGATGGAGCATCGCGCACACCACCCTCGGGCACGAGCGGAGCACGCTGTTCCTCGGCAGCACGATCCGCTACGAACGGATCGTTCACGAACTCTTCAGCCTCGCGGGTGAGGCCCGGTACCACGGCGAGCCGGCGATCCGAGACCCCGAAGTTCGTCAGGAGCTCGCACGCGCGCTCGTCGACGTGTCGATCATGAAGTACAACGGCTTCCGGAGCCTGTCGGCGATCCTCCGCGACGGCGAGCCCGGGCCGCAGAGCTCGATCGCCCGGCTGTTCGTGAGCCTATTCGAGCAGCGACTGCACTCGGCCGCGATGCGCCTGCAAGGACCGCAGGGCTTGCTCTCGCGAGGCTCACCGCACGTTCTGGAGAAGGGCCGGTGGCAGCGCGGCTACCTCCGCACGCGCGCGAGCACGATCGGAACCGGAACGGCGGAGATCCAGCGGAATATCATCGCGGAGCGGGTGCTCGGTCTCCCCACCGACCGGGAGCGGGCATAGGGAGTCAGTACCTAAATGAAGCTACCGGCTCGGAGCCTCAGTTCTTGCTCTCGAACTCTGAAATCAAGTCGTCCAACTGCCGCGCTCGCGCCTCCGACGGCGTAACAACAATCAGCGTTGGCTCGCCTGCCTCTTGAAGCAGGGTTTGAATGCGGCGAAGATGATCTAGAATCAAGCGCGTCTGGCCCAAGGGATCCATCTTCATTCGACCTGGTCGCAGGACCACGACAGACACCCCCTCAGCAAGCAGGGCTTCGTACAAGAGTTTCTTTGCTCCAAAGTCTTTTACGTTGACTGTGATCAGCGCGTCAGCACGTCGACTTCTGCATAGTCCAGGAATCGCCTCATCTGGAGTACCGGGAGCCTGGGACTCAAGAATGTGCTCGAAGTCCGCTGCCTCGAGTGCAGCGAGAGAGCGGACCGTCCGGTCGGAGAGCTGCTCGTCCAATAGGAACTTCACGCAACAAGACGGACGCTTTCGAACTCGAGCGCCTGTCGGATAGCCGAAACAGCGAGGGACGGGTAGTTCCTACGAATCTCTTGGATTGTTGACCTGTCAGCCGTGAGTCCATCGGCGAACGAAGCGATGATGGCAGTCTCAATCCGGGTTCCCGAGATTGTGGGGGATCCGGCCAGGACGCGGACATTAGAGACCAGCGTCGACCGACGAGGAATCACGAGCGCACCACTCTCCCAAGCCCGACGGATTTCCTTGGTGTGTTTAGTCAGGTCCGGCAGCACGCTATCGAGCACCCCCTGTGCGCCAGGAATTGCTATCGATTCCAGGCCAGAGGAGACCACCACTCGTCCGTCCGTGCCCCGCGTGAACCTGAGCTCTCGCCAGTCGTCAGCGAACTGGCGATCTAGCAGCCAAGTAAACGCCTCGCGCACCTTAGGAAGAGACACTTTGAACTCATCGCGCAGGCGCTGAACGATCGCGATCTTGAGCAACTGTTGGAAAGAGAGGATTGTAGATCGCCCTGGAGAGCCCTTGTAGACGGGGTCACCGATGAGCTGGGTGTCAAGCCAATAGTGGACCTTGCGGGGTGTCATACGGGGTTGCAGGATGCGACAAATAGTGGGGACGGAGAAGGCGCCCTGACCCAACGGTACAAGTGTCCTGCCGATATCCACACGACCCCCTAGACGCTTAATCCTAGTCGCCCAAGACGACAGTCCTTGTAAGCCAGACGCCGTGTAAGCCAGACGCCGTGCGGCAAGGTGACCCGGATGACCAAGAGCGACCTTGAGCAGGCGGAATGAGGTCGCTTCCTAAAATCCGAGCTAGACGGCGAGGGTCGCGACCAGAACCTGCTTGCGGATCTTGCCCGTCTCGGTGCGGTCGAAGTCGTCCACGAACCAGAACTCGACGGGCACCTTGTAGTGGGCGAGCCGCTCGCGCAACCACCGGGTCAGATCCTCGGCCGTGGCTTCGGTCCCCGGCGCGAGCCGAACCCACGCGTGCGGAACCTCTCCCAAACGGCCGTCGGGAACACCGACGACCGCCGCCTCGGCGATCGACGGGTGCGCGACCAGCTCACGCTCGACCTCGACGGGGACCACGTTGAAGCCGCCGCGGATGATGACCTCCCTGGCCCGTCCGGTGATCGTCAGGTAACCGTCGGCATCGAGGCTCCCGACGTCGCCGGTGGCGAGCCAGCCGTCGGCGTCGAGCCGCGAATCGTCGGTCCCGATAAGGCTCGCCGAAACGTCTCCTCCCTGAACCCAGATCTCACCTTCGCCGCCCGGCGGCAGCACGCGGCCGGCGGCGCCGCGGATCTGAAGCTGGATACCGGGCACGACGCGACCCACCAGCCCGGGAGCGTGCCGCCTCCCGTCGCGCAGGTCGGCCAGCTGCTCGAAAGCGATGACGCCGGTTTCGGTCTGGCCGTACGAGATCTGCACCGGGATGCCGAAGCGAGTCTCGAACTCCTCGCGGAGGGCCGGCGGCACCGGAGCGGCGCCGGTCGTCACGATCTTCGCCGGCGGAGCGAGATCGCCGACGTCGGCGTCGAGCAGCATCCGCATCATCGTTGGGGTCAGTGCGAGGTTGGTCACATGGTGGGCGCGCACGAGCTCGGCGAAGCGGCGGGGCTCGAAGCGACGCACCGAGATGATCCCACGGCCACGCCACAGCGAGAACAGGGTCCCGAATATGCCGGCCATGTGCGCCATGGGCGTCGCCGTCACCTGCCGGGGCGGCGCGGCGACCGGTTTCGGCAGCGCGTCGGGATCAACGGCGTTGGCGGCGATCCGATCGATCAACCCCCACGCCATCCGCATGCTGTACACCACGCCTTTGGGGCGCCCCGTCGTGCCCGATGTGAACAGGATCATCGCGGGAGCATCGAGGCGCGCCAGCGGTGCCTCCGGCACGGCGACGTCCGACGTGAAGAGGCGCTTTTCGTCCAGAGCCACGTCCGGGTCGAGCCCGAGTTCGGCCGTCGCAACAACGAGCGCGGGCGACAACACCTCGAGCAAGCCTTCGCGTTCGTGTTCGGGCAAAGCCGAAGAAACGAGCGCCGGGACGCCACCGGCGAGCCACACGCCGCCGAGCGAGGCTAGGAACGCTGCGCCGTTGGGAGCGGTGAGGGCAACGCGGGCGTCCGCCGGGAGTGGTCCGATGTCTTGTGCGACGGCGGCCGCGGCCGCGGCCAGCTTGTGGAACGTCCAGGTGGAACCGCCGTCCTCCACGACCATCGGCAGTTCGACGCCCGCTCTCGCCGTGAGGAGAACCGCCGGGCTTCGCACGTTTCCGTCGGAAGACGACTTCAGCACCAGCCACCCCTTTGACGGCGCGCGCGACGCCGAATCGCCGCTCCGGCCCGTACAGTTAAACTAATTATACTTTTCTCGCTGTTGGCCGGTCAAGACGCTCGAGCCGCCCCGAAAACGGCCCGATCAAGGGGCTTCATCATCAACGAAAAGGCTGAAGGAGTGCTATTTTTTTACCTGCTGACCCCACGGGACCGTCCGAGGACCCGGCCGTCCAGGAGCCATCGTCCATGAGCGCATCGCAGCGATTCCGAGGGGACTTCGGCTTCCGACCGCTGGTCGACGGCTACACGCCGCGGCTCGAGGACATGCATCCGCAGGCCACCCGTTTCGGGCTGCCGCTTCAAGGGATCTGGGCCTACGGGGCGCTGCGCGACGAGGAAGGGAACCTCTACGGGCTGTACCGGAAGCTCGTCGGACCGCTGACCTCGGGACTGGGGCTCATGACGCAACGCGACGGCGTGCTCCGCGTCGATCCGGCGTCGGTTCGCGCCGCCCGCGGGACGATCACCCGGCGTATCGATCCCGACGTGCACGTGTACGAAGGACAGCCGATGCCCGGCGAGCAGCCTTTCGGCTTGCGCGTGAACGACACTTCGATGGGATGGTCCGAGGGGGACATCATGACCATCGAGGCGACGCTCGCCGGACCCGGGTTCCAGGTGTACCTGCCCGGGCGAACCGAGTCGGCGTTCTACGCGTCGCAGCTCTACCGGGCGGAAGGCACGATCCTCGGGAAGCCGGTTCGAGGATTCACGCTCTTCGACCAGAGCTACATGCCGAGTGGGATCGACTGGCGTGAGAGCGTCATCTTCGAGGACCTCGAGCACGTCTGGGGCGCTTTCGCGGCCGAGTACGAGGACGGTTCTCTCGAGTGGGGCCACCTCGCGTTCGGCAGGAAGAACTTCGCTTTCGCCGTCATCGCGAACGACGAGGGGCCGATGCTCGTGACCACCGACGTCGGTGGCGGCGTCGACGTGGAGCCGGACGACTGGGCTGCGCGCATCCTCTTCCACGCCGGCGGCCAGGAGTGGGAATGGATCGCCGATCCCGACGGCCGGCTCGGCGATTTCTCCGCATCGCGGCGCGGGTATCTGGCGCAGACGGGGTGGACCCGGCGCGTCGGGGAGACGCGCAAGCCAACCCGGTGGTTCGCGTGGCAGGAGACGTTCCCCGATCGCATCCGCGAGGACGGCGTTCCAGCGGCGACCGCCGGCGCCCCGGCCTGATACGGCTCTTGCCAACGTACAGTTAAACTAATTACACTTTTCTCTTGCCGCGAGTGACAGAGCGGCCTCGCGGGTGAGGGACGGGCTGATGAGGATCCTCGTAACCGGCGCCTCCGGCGTCTTCGGACGCGACGTCACGCGCCGTCTCTGGATGAAGGGCCACGACGTCGTAGCGCTCTCGCGCAGCCGCCCGGCGAACCTTCCCAGCGGGGTCGAGTTCATCTCGGCGGACATCCGCGACGGCGCCAAGGTCGAGAAAGCGATGGCCGGCTGCGACGCGGTGGTGCACCTCGCATGGACGGTGACCCCGTCGCGCCGCGTCGAGGACCACCACGAGATCGACATCGACGGCACCCAGAACGTGCTCGATGCGATGACCCGAACCGGCTGCGGTCGCATAGTCTTCGCGTCCTCCGTCACCGCGTACGGAGCGCTGCCCGACAACCCGTCATTCCTCAAGGAAGACGATCCGCTGCGGCCTCCGCCGGAGCAGATCTACGCGACGAACAAGGCCGCCGCCGAGAAGATGATCATCGGGAGCGGCGCGTCTGCGGTGCTCATCCGGGCCTCGGTCGTGCTCGGCCGCGAGGTCGACAACGTGGGCATGCGCCTGTTCACCACGCCGTCGCTGGTCCAGGTCCGCGGCGATCCCGGAAGGATGCAGCTGCTCCACCCGGAGGACATCGGCCGGTTCTTCGCCGAAGCCGTGTCGAGCGATAAGACCGGGCCGGTCAACCTCGCGGCCTCGGACGTGCTCACGATGGCGGAGGTCGGCCGCCTCATGGAGAAGCGCGTCGTCGTCGTGCGCGAGTCGATGCTCAAGCGAGCGATGGACGCGATGTGGAAGTACAACCTCGCTGAAGTCGATCCCGCCGCGTATCAGACCCTGCGCTTCATGCCCGTCGTCGACACCACGGCCCTGCGCGAGCAGTGGGGGTTCCGATGCGGGTACACGACCGCGGGATGTGTCGCAGACTTCGCTCGCGCGACGAACTGGTTCCGCTACCTGGGCCGCAGACGCGTCGAGCTTCCCTGGCGCACCAAGTACCCAGTCACCCGCGTCCCGCTCGAGGTTCCCCCACCGGACGGGGCCGAGATGGCCGCCGCCGCGCCGCCCGGCGTCGCCGGCGAGTTCGACAGCCTGGTGGACCCACGGTACGCGGGCTATACCGCCGCGAACACGTCGGAGGCGTTCCCCGGGCCGCTCACGCCGATGTCGCTCGAGGTCGGCCTTCGCGGCATGCGCGCCGCCGCCGAGATGACCGGGCATGTGATCGGAATCGCGGAGCCGCTCCGAAGTCACCTCTGGCATCGCTCCACCAGCCTGTTCGGCCACGCGGTCTACGCGAACCTCTCGGTGATCCACGAGATGGCGCAGCAGATGCCGGGCTACGACCCCGAAGCATGGAACGAGCTGATGTTCGGCGGTGCCGAGACCCACGCGGAGACCCCCGCCGCCTCGAAGTCGCAGGCCGCGCGAACCGCCGGCCGCGTCGGGCCCCGCCTCGGCTACTACTCGAAAGAGATCGCGCGCTTCGAGCGGCAGATGCCCGGCTTGGTGATGAGCGAGGCCGAACTCGCGGAGCTTCCCGATGAGCGTCTGCTCGCCCAACTCGGACTCATGCACGACATGGTTGTGTACTCGTGGGGCCTGGCCGCGACGGCCAGCGCATGGGCCGCCGCGGTTTTCGGCGCGATCGAGAAGAAGGCCGGAAGCTCGGTCGCGGTGTCGATCCGCGGAGGACGCGAGCGACTGGCGAGCGCCGGCGCCCTGCTCGCGGTACAGCAGCTCGCGGCGCAGGCACGCCGCGAACCCGCGGTCGCCGAGATCCTCCGGTCCCGCCGTCCGGCCGATGCACTCGCCGAGATACGCGCGTCGGCACCGGCGTTCTCGCGGCTGATCGACGAAGCGATCGCGCGGCACGGCCACCGTGGTCCATGGGAGACCGAGCTCTCCAACTTCATGTTCGGCGACGCACCCGAGCTGCTGATCGACTCGGTCGCGAAGCATCTCGACGTGGCCGAGCGTCCGGCACCGCCGGCCGTGCGCCTCCGCGCGAATGTGAGGGGCATGGCGAAGATCGGACACCACTTCCAGCGGACGCGCGAGCGCGGACGCGACGCCGCGATGGCGATGACGCACCAGTACCGGCTGGCCGCCCGCGAGCGCGGGCGCCGTCTCGCGCGCGACGGGATCCTCGCCGATCCGACCGACATCTACTACCTGACGCTCGACCAGGCCTCAGAACCGCCGCTCGACGTCAAGGAGATCGTCGCGCGCCGTCGCGCCGAGCGCGAGCGACTCGCGTCGTTGTCGATGCCGATCACGTTCACCGGTCGCTGGGAGGCCGAGGCGACCGACGCCGACCCGTTGAAGCCCGGCGAGGAGCTGTCCGGTATCCCGGCGTCTTCGGGCGTGATCCGCGGGGTGGTGCGGATCCTGCGGTCGGGAACCGCCGACGACCTGCAGCCGGGCGAGGTGCTGGTCGCGAAGCTGACCGACACGGGGTGGACCCCGCTTTTCGGTTACGCCGCGGCGGTCGTCACCGACATGGGCGGTCAGCTTTCGCACGCGGCCGTCGTCGCCCGGGAGTTCGGCATCCCCTGCGTGGTGCAGACGAACGACGCCACACTCCGCCTCCGCGACGGCCAAACCGTCGAGGTCAACGGAGCCACGGGGGTCGTCCGCGCGATCGACTGAAATTGGAGGTCCCCGTGGCGCTCTTCAAGGACGAGCACGAGGTCTATCGGTACCTCGGTCAGATCTTCCGCGTATCGCTCGACGATCCGGAGCTAGCCTCCAAGGTCCGCGGGACGGGGTTGATCGTGCGGATCGACTACACCAACCCCGACAGTACGATCGGCGTGGACTTCGACAACGCTGGCCTCTACCTCGGCGCCGGGCAGCTGCCGGCCGGCTTCACGCCCAACATGTCGCTCAAGATGTCGGCGGACGACGGGCACGGCTTCTGGCTCGGCAAGCTGAACATGACGGCGGCGATGGCGCGCGGCAAGGTTCGCGTGAAAGGCTCGGTTCCGAAGATGCTGAAGCTGATGCCGCTCACCAAGCCGCTCCGATCCCGGTACGAGAAGATCCTGGCCGACGACGGCCGTGCCGACCTGCTCAACGTCTGAGCCGGCATGCGCAGCGTTCAGTACTTCGGTCCGAAGGACGTGCGGGTCCAGGATGCGCCGGACCCCGGCATCGAGGACCCGACCGACGCCATCCTTCGCGTGACGACGTCCGCGATCTGCGGCACCGATCTGCACATCTACCACGACAAGACCCCCGGCGCGGAGCCCGGGATGATCATCGGACACGAATTCGTCGGGGTCGTCGAGGAGGTGGGGTCGGCCGTCCGCGAGATCGAGCCCGGCACCCGGTGCGTCGCCGCGATGTACACGGCGTGCGGACGCTGTCCCGCGTGCTTGAGCAGCAACCATCGCGGGTGTCCGCATTTCATGATGTTCGGCGCCGGGCCACTCGCCGGGGATCTGGCCGGCGGCCAGGCGGAGCTCGTTCGGGTCCCGATGGCGGACATGACGCTCGCCCAGGTGTCCGATGGCTTGAGCGACGAGGACATCCTGTTCGTCGGCGACATCCTCTCGACCGCGTACAGCGGACTGATCGCCGGAGCGATCCACCCCGGAGACGCCGTCGCCGTCGTCGGCGCCGGGCCGCTCGGCCAGCTCGTCGTCGCGTGCGCGCCGCTGCTCGGCGCCGGAACGGTGCTGGCCATCGATCTCGTCGACGAGCGGCTCAAGCAAGCGGCCGAGCTCGGGGCGATCCCCGTCGACGCGCGAGCGGGCGACCCGCTCGACGCGGTCTTCGACGTGACGAACAACCAGGGAGCCGACCTGGTCGTCGAGGCCGTCGGCACCGAGCCTGCTCTCGAAACGGCGTTCACGCTGCCGCGGGTCGGGGGGCGCGTGGTGCTACTGGGCGTGCTCGTCGAGGAACCGTTCCCGGTGACCGCGGGTGAGGTCTTCCTGCGCGGACTCTCGGTGTCGGCCGTGATCGGCAACCCCTTCGCTCATCGGCCCGAGCTCATGCGCCTCATCGAAGCCGGTCGCCTATCACCGGGGCGGATCGTGTCGCACACGATGCCGCTAGAGGATGCCGCCGAGGCGTACCGCATGTTCGACGCCAAAGAGGCGACGAAGATCGTCCTCAAGCCTTGACCAACGACGCGCCGCACGAGCCGGGCCTTTCGCCGCACGCGCGTCTCGCACCGGTTCCGACGGCGGCGGTCCAGATCGCCGAAGACTCGTTCCTCGGCGATCGCGTGCGGGCCGGGCGCGCCGCGATCCCGGCGCTGTTCGACCGGCTCGAAGAGCACGGCGTTGTCGACAACTTCCGCCGTCTCGCGACC
>Ga0299907_10002972_pt1 | contig 10702 bp, 9 predicted proteins | sample RVTome_16_FD_198680 | JGI IMG/M metagenome (GOLD analysis project Ga0299907, IMG submission 198680) | Soil microbial communities from uranium-contaminated site in the Upper Colorado River Basin, Wyoming, United States - RVT152D67 (version 2) ... | reverse complement strand
CGGCGAAGAAGAGGCCGATGAAGACGATGGCGCTCACCAACTGGACGTTGGAGAACAAGGCATCCTCTCGCGAGCTCTCCTTGATCCACATCCGCAGGGCCACCACGAACCAGAGGAAGGCGATGCCTGCGAAAGGCATCAAGTAGAGCCCGGCGACGATGACCATCCACCGCTGGTCGGAGTTGTAGAACTCGAGGATCTCCTCGTCCGATGCGCTCAGTCCCGGTGCCTGGGCGAGCAGCCAGTACGCAGCCAGGGTGAGCAGGGCCTGCACGATGCCGAGACGTGCGGTGAGTATCGCCGCTTTTCGACTCGACAGATCGCGGTGGATTGTGCGGTTCGGCGCCCCGCCGTTGTCCATCGGTTTCAGGCTATTCGGCGCCCAATGGCGCTGATGGCGCGTCTAGTTTCACCCCGGTTGAGCAGCGAGACCACGACGACCGAGCGCGGCCCGAGGTTGCCCCTGTTGCGCGGTTACAACCGGGCCTGGTTGGGCAGCGACCTCGTCGCCGGCGCGACGTCTGCAGCCGTGGTCATTCCTCAGGCAATGGGCTATGCCACTGTTGCCGGCCTCCCGGTCGAGATCGGGCTGTACACCTGCATCTTCCCGATGATCGTCTACGCCCTGTTGGGCGGGTCGCGTCGGCTCAGCTTCAGCACCACCTCCACGATCGTTGCCCTCTCCGGTCTGGCTCTGACCACAGCCGGGGTCGCCGGTACCGGGGAAGCGATTGAGACCATCGCCACCCTCAGCTTCATGGTGGGCGTAGCGCTGTTCCTGTTTCGCCTCCTCCGTCTCGGCTGGATGGTGGAAGCAGTCTCCGAGGCCGTGATTGCCGGGCTCAAGTTCGGAGTCGGCCTCACCATCATCGCCGACCAGCTCCCAAAGTTGCTCGGCATCGAGGGAGCCGACGGCGGTTTCTTCTCCGATATCACCAACGCCTTTTCCAACCTGGACGAGGTCGTAGCGCCAACCGTGCTCATCTCCGGAGTCACCATCGCCGGGCTCCTCATCGTCAAGCGGATCGCGCCTCGAGTGCCCGGCCCTTTGCTGGCCGTGGCCGGGGGAATCGCCGTGGCCGCCTTCTCCGGGATCACCGATCGTGGCGTGGAGCTGATCCCCGAGGTGCCCACCGGTCTGCCCCTGCCCTCACTTCCCGGGTTCGACCATTTCGAGGCGCTCCTCCCCTTCGCCTTGGCCATCGCTTTGATGTCCTACTTCGAGAGCGTCACCGCGGCCCGGATCTCTCGCCATCCTGACGACCCCCGGCTCGACAACAACCGGGAGTACATCGCGGTCGGAGCTGCCACCCTCGCCGGCTCCTTCTTCCAGACCGTCCCTCCGGCCGGGGGCTTCTCCCAGACTCAGGTCAACGTCAGCGCCGGGGCTCGCACCCAGCTCAGCGAGCTGGTCACCGCCGGCCTGGCCGTTGCGGTCGCCCTGTTCCTGGCCCCAGTGCTCAGCGACCTGCCCGAGGCCACGCTCGGAGCCATCGTCGTCGTCTCCGTTCTCGGCCTGATCAGCTTCGAGGAGCTCGGTCGGTTCGGGCGGATCGATCGTCTCGAGCTCGGCATCGCAGTGGTCACCGGTATCTCCGCACTCGTGTTCAACCTCCTGGCAGGTGTCCTGGTCGGGGTGATCCTCACCTTCTATTTCGTCCTTAGGGCGCTCAACCATCCCCAGGTGACGGAGCTGGTGCGCCCCGAAGGCTCGAGCGAATTGTTTCCGGCGCGTCCTGGTGACGAGCCGATCGCCGGTCTCCTCGTTCTCCGGGTCGAAGGCGGTCTCTACACCCTCAACGTGCGGCGTGTCCAGGACGAGATCTACCGCCGCTTCGAAGAACGTGAACCCCCTCCCGCCGTGGTGGTTCTCGATGTCGGGGCCACGGTCGACACCTCGATCACGGTCATGGACGCCATGCTCGAGGTCGACCAGCATCTCGAACGCCACGGCTCGAGTCTCTGGGTGGCCTCCATCCCGCCTCGGGCGGAGGAGAAGGCCCGCCGGCTCGAGCTCTGGAACGAATGGGTCGCCGCCGGGAAGATCCACCAATCGGTGGCCGAGGCGGTCACGGCATTCGCGGCGCGTTCACCCGATCGGTAGGATGCGTGGGAGGGTATTGGGCGCGACCGTTCAGGATCCACGACGTGACGAAAGGACGTGCATTGAGCGACGACATAGAGATCGGTCCGGTTGACTACTTGATCGTGGAATGGCCTGCGGGGTCCCCACCCACCGGGGAGGCCTTCCCCTATCTGGTCGATCTGGTCGACAGGGGAGTCATCCGCCTTCTCGACATGTCCTTCATCGAGAAGGACGAAGCAGGGAATGTCATCGAGATCGATATCGGCGACTTCGACGGGGACGGCTACAACGACCTCGCCATCTTCCAAGGAGTCTCTTCGGGTCTCCTCGACGAAGAGGATCACCAGGAAGCCGGCAACGCGATGGAGCCGGGAACAGCCGCGGCCATCCTCGTCTACGAGAACAGCTGGGCCGCGCCGTTCGCAACCGCGCTTCGCAAGAGCGGCGCTCGGCTGGTGGCGGCGGGGCGAATCCCGGTCAACGAAATCATCGCCACCCTCGACGAGCTCGAGGCCGCCGAGGCATAGAGAAGAACGGAGCAACGACATGGGATTGATCCGCGGGGTTGCCCGCACCGCAGTAGTCGCCGGCACCGCCACCGCGGTGTCCAACCGGGTGTCACGACGTCAGGGAGAGCGCTGGCAGAATCAGGCCGAAGCGGAGGCATACGAGCAGCAGCAGGCGGCTGCGGCCTATCAGCCACCACCGGCACCTGCTCCTGCCGCGCCGAGCCAGGAGGACAAGCTCGAGCAGCTCAAGCAACTCGGCGAGCTCAAGGCCGCCGGGGTGCTGACAGAAGAGGAGTTCGCGGCGCAGAAGGCCAAGATCCTGGCCAGCTGAAAACACTCGACACGACAACCGGATGCCGCATTCTTAAGGCGCCAGTTCCGAACGTTGTGTATCGTAGAATTACTTGTCACACCCCGGTTGTATGTTGTCGATCATGGAGTTGGGGAGTTCCCCTAGGATCAGTTATTGATCCGCGCTGAATCCGAGAGCGGCACTTGGCGGACGAGGACGATCACAACCACATGATCACCGCCGAGCAAATGTCGAATCTGGCCATGGCCTTTCAGTAGGGCCGAAGAAGAGGAGGAAAGATGGCACATAGGGAATCGGAACCGCCAGGGATATCAGGATCGGAGTTGGCCGCCGGGATCGGCGTCATGTTCGCCGCCACCCTGATGATCGTGGGCGGGATCCTCCAGGTATTTCAGGGCATCTCCGCCATCGCCAACGACGAGTTCTTCGTGACCCTTCCCAACTATGTGGTCACGGTCAATGTATCGACATGGGGTTGGATCCATCTCGTCTTCGGCATTCTCGTGGTGCTCGCTGGCTTCTCTCTGTTCTCGGGGAGGAGGCCGGCGGCGATCTTTGCTCTCGTCCTCGCCGTGCTCAGTGCGATTGCGAATTTCGGCTTTATCCCTTACTACCCGGTGTGGGCCCTCTTCATCATCGCACTGGACATATTCATCATCTGGGCCATCGCCCGGTCCGGTGTGCTCGAGACCTGATCGGCGGCCGACCTGGGTTTGGTCGAGCGCGCAACGATGGGCATCACCTCGGGGAGACGATCGGGGCCCAGGTGGTGGGGGCCTTGACCCTGGTGCTGGCGTCGTTGATCCCGTTCGCCATCCCGATGGGGATCTATCTGACCATGGGAGAGCGGGGCAAGGACCTCCTCCGGGGGGTGTTCACCTGGATGATCCAGCACGATCGTGTGCTCACGGCAGGCACCTGTTCTTCTTCGGGGCCATCTTCTTCGGGCGGGGGCTGGGCGCCCTGCTCTAGCCGGATCCCGTTCTGACCCGATGCCGAGACGTGTAGCTTCGGCGGCCCCGTCCCGAGCAAGGAGAACCGTGAGCGCCGAGACCATGCCAAGTCGTGCCAACCTTCCTATCCCCGACCCGCACTGGGTGGGTGTCACCACGTACGACGCCAAGGACCCGGACACCCAGTTCCCCCCGATCGAGTCGGTCCGCCCACCGGCCGGGGCCCCCAATGTCCTAATCGTTCTCATCGACGATGTCGGCTTTGGCGCCAGTTCCGCCTTCGGTGGCCCATGCGAGACCCCGAACTTCGAACGATTGGCCGCCGACGGACTCAAGTACACCCGGTTCCACACCACGGCACTCTGCTCGCCGACCCGCGCTGCGCTGCTCGGGGGGCGAAACCACCATTCGGTGGGAATGGGCGGGATCACCGAGATCGCCACCTCCGCGCCCGGTTACAGCTCGATGCGCCCCCGGGACAAGGCTCCGATTGCCGAAATGCTGAAGTTGAACGGCTACTCGACGGCTCACTTCGGGAAGTGCCATGAGGTCCCGGTATGGGAGACCAGCCCGATGGGTCCCTTCGATCGCTGGCCGAGCCCGGGCAACGGCTTCGAGCATTTCTACGGGTTCATCGGCGGGGAGACCAACCAGTACGCCCCCGCCATCTACCAGGACACAGTCCCTGTGGAGCCCGATCGCACACCCGAAGAGGGCTACCACTTCACAGAGGACATGACCGACCATGCCATCGACTGGGTACGTCAGCAGAAGGCGCTGATGCCGAACAAACCGTTCTTCGTCTACTACGCCCCAGGCGCCACCCATGCCCCGCACCATGTGCCCAAGGAATGGTCCGACAAGTACAAGGGCAAGTTCGACGACGGCTGGGATGCCTTGCGGGAGCGCACGTTGGCGATGCAGAAGGAGCTGGGTGTTATCCCGGCCGATGCCGAGCTTACCGCCCGCCCCGATGAGATCCCGGCCTGGGACGACATGCCCGACGATCTCAAGCCGGTCCTGGCCCGGCAGATGGAGGTGTATGCCGGCTTCTTGGAGCACACCGACCACCACGTCGGGAGGCTCCTTGACGCACTGGCCGAGCTGGAGGTGCTCGACGACACGTTGATCTATTGCATCATCGGTGACAACGGCGCCTCGGCCGAAGGCACGCCAAACGGCTGCTTCAACGAGATCGCGGTGCTGAACGGGGCAGCAGGACTGGAGACCACCGAGTTCGTGGTTTCCAAGATCGATGAATTCGGCACACCCACCGCTTACAACCACTATGCGGTTGGTTGGGCCCACGCCATGGACACTCCCTATCAGTGGACCAAGCAGATCGCCTCCCACTGGGGTGGGACGCGCAATGGGACCATCGTCCACTGGCCCAGCGGCATCGAATCCAAGGGCGAGGTGCGCAACCAGTTCCACCACGTCATCGATGTGGTGCCCACCCTCCTGGAAGCCGCGAACATCCCAGCTCCGACCTTCGTCAACGGGATTCAGCAGTCCCCGCTCGAGGGGTTCTCGATGAACTACTCCTTCGATGACGCCGAGGCGGCTGACACCCACACCACCCAGTACTTCGAGATGTTCGTCAACCGGGGCATCTATCACAAAGGGTGGACTGCAGTGACCCGGCACTCGATACCCTGGTTGTTGGCCGAGAATCCACCGCTCGATGCCGACGTCTGGGAGCTGTACGCGCCAGAGGACTGGACCCAGGCCCACGACCTGGCGGCGGAGAATCCGGAGATGCTGGCCCACCTCCAGCGGCTGTTCCTCATCGAAGCCGGGAAATACAACGTCTTGCCGCTGGACGATCGACGAGCGGAGCGGTTCAACGCCGATCTCGCCGGCCGTCCTCAACTGGTCACGGGCAACAGTCAGATCCTGTTCGGGGGGATGGGTCGGCTCAGTGAGAACTCGGTGGTGGTGATGAAGAACAAGTCATTTGCGATCACTGCCGAAGTCGCGGTGCCCGAAGTGGGGGTCAACGGGACGATCGTCGCCCAGGGCGGCGCGTTTGGTGGCCTCTCATTGTACGCCACGGACGGCAAACCGGCGTTCTGTTACAACTTCTTCGGGCTGCAGCAGTTCAAGGTCTATGGGCCGGAGGCTCTGTCACCAGGGGATCACCAGGTCCGGGTCGAGTTCACCTATGACGGTGGTGGGGTGGGCAAGGGTGGAGACGTCGTTCTCTATGTCGACGGCAACCAGGTCGGTGAAGGGCGGGTGGACGCCACCGTGCCGATGCTGTTCTCGGCTGACGAGACGACCGACGTCGGCACCGACTCGGCCACCCCGGTCACCGACGACCTGAGCCCCAAGGAGGTCCACTTCACAGGCAAAGTGAAGTGGGTCCAGATCGACCTCGGTGAGGACGCAGAGGATGCCGACCACCTGATCTCCCCGGAGGAGCGGTACCGGATCGCCATGGCCCGGCAATAGGGGGTCTGGCTGGTATCAGGCGCTGATGAGGGCCCGGTCCGCCTCCTCGGAGACGATCCGCTGGTGCCGGCCCAGCCACCACAGGGCGATGAGCCCAGCTATCCCGGCGAGCAGCCCGCTGAGCTGATTCCAGGTCAGGGCGCCGATCTCGGCGTCACCGCTGCCGAAGCGAAGCGAGTCGAGCAGGAAGCGCTGGAACCCGTACCAGGTGACCCAGGCGAAAAAGAGCTGGCCGTAGCGGAGCTCAATCCGGTCATATAGCAAATAGAGGAGGCCGAGGAGCACGGCCGCCCCGATCATGTCGTAGAGGGCCACGTGGTGATAGATGCCACAGAACACCTCCCCGACATCGGCGGCGGCGCACTCCAGGCCATCGTGCTGGGGAGCCACGTCGTAACCCGGTCGGATCCCGTAGCCCCACCAAGCGGAAGTGCTCTTGCCGAGATGCTCGACGATGGCGAGGTCGCCGATACGTCCGACGACCGTTCCCAATGCCAGACCGAAGGAAGACATGTCCAGGGTGGGCAGGACGGGCAGACCGACCTGTCTCATCCTGATCCAGCCGGCGATGATGCCGCCGGCGAAGCCGCCCATGATCGAGAAATTGCCGGAGATGGGGTTCAGAGCCTCCAAGAGAGGCACTCCGTCCAACAGCTGGGCCGGCATGGTGAAATAACGGGCGCCGAGCAGAGAGCCGATCAGACCCCAGGTGAGTACCGACTGGTACTTGGCGGTGTCGAAACCGCGCTTTCCCATCTCCTTGTTGGCCAGCCAGGCACCGGCGACAAAGCCGAGCGCGGCGAACAGCCCGTGCAAGGAGAACTGAAATGGTCCGATATCCCAGATCGGGATTGGTGGATAGCTGATTACGGCGAGCATGCTGCGAGCAGGGTACCTGGCCCCAGAATCTGAGCTTCTAGCCTTCGCCGGTGCAACACCAGGTCGAGGTTCGGGCGCCGGGTCGGGTCAACCTCATCGGTGATCACACCGACTACACCGGCGGTCTCGCCCTCCCTCTCGCTATCGATCGCCACGTCGTGGTCAGGGGCGTCGATCTTGACGAGCCGCTGCTCACCTTCAGCACCGACCAGGACCCCGTCACGGCAACTATCCCGCTCCCGGCAGCCTCGGTGTCGAACATCGAACCGAAGTGGGCGAGACGGGTCGCCGCCATCGCTGTCGAACTGGGTAGGGAGCGAGGGTTCATGGGGTCGGTCGAATCCACGGTGCCGATCGGGGCTGGGCTCTCCTCGTCGGGCGCCCTAGGTGTCGCTCTGGCCCTCGCCCTCGGCGCCGATGCCGGCCGTTCACGACTCGAGGTCGCCCTTCTCTGCCAACGGGCACAACAGGCAGCCACCGGAGTGCCCGCCGGCGTCCTCGACGAGATGGCCTCCCTGCATGGCGTCGAGGGCCATGCGGTGCTCCTCGACTGTCACGATCTGACGGTCGAACCGGTCCCGCTGCCCAACGACGCAGAGGTGGTGGTGAGGTACGTCTCTCACCGTACTGTCGTCGGGAGCCCCTATTCGGATCGGGTGGCGGCGTGTCGTGCCGCCGAAACGGTGGTCGGCCCCCTCCGTGTGGCTTCTGTCGAAGATCTGTCATCGCTCACCGACCCGGTCTTGCTGGCACGGGCTCGCCACGTGGTCAGCGAGAACGATCGGGTGCGCCAATGCGTCGCAGCATTGAGGGCTGGCGACGTGGAAGCCGCGGGCGAGCTGATGACGGCCAGTCACGTCAGTCTGCGAGACGACTACGAAGTGTCCACCCCAGACCTCGACGCCGCCGTGGAAGAGCTGCTCTCAACTTCGGGTGTCTACGGCGCCCGTCTCACCGGGGCCGGCTTCGGTGGCTGCGTCATCGCCCTGGCCGCGCCGGGCGCGGCGAGGGAGGGATGGGTAATGCGCGCCGTGGACGGCGCGGAGGTCGTCTCGGGTGGATCCAATTACTATCGCGCCCCGTGAGTGAACTGCTGACCGCAGCCGCCGACGCGTTGAATGTGCCCGAGACGCTGGTGCAACGGTCGGCGGCGGCCAGGGCTACGGCCAATGGCACATCGCTCGATGACGTGCTGAGTGCGTGGGCCGGGGGGGCACCGGCCGCCGGAGCCGCGCCGGCGCCTGCGCCGGCGTCGGCCGACGAGGCAGAGCCCTCTACCGACGAGTCAGTGCCGGAGCCTGCTCCCTCGCCTGCTGCTGAGCCCGAGCCGGCCGCGGAGCCGGAGTTGGCGCCGGCCGCAGCCGCGGTGATGGTCGAGCCGGAGCCGGAAGTCGTCCTGGAGCCGGTGCCGCTGCGACGCCGGGTGCGCACCGCGATGAGGGTGGGGGCCTGGACTGGCGCCGGGCTTGGGTTGATCGGGTTCGTCGTGGCAAGCAACTGGTGGGCTACCACCTCCACCGTCATCGGGGAGGAAACCTTCATTCCGGTGATCCAGGTCGATTCCAACGGCGTGATCATCGGTGCCGCGCTGATCAGCGTCGTTTTCGGCGCTGTGATCGCCTCGCTATCCCGAGCCGCCGCCTCATGGGCGAATCCCGGCATGCAGCTCAACAACTCACCCAGCTCCACGGCCTGGATCGGTGCCCTGATCGGCATCTTGCTCGGTGTCGTTGCCGGAGCCGTCCTCACCGGCCTGGGGACCCCGGTGGAAGGTGCGGAGGGCGTGGTTCAGCTCCCGGTCCTCGCCACCATCGGCGTGATGGCGATCGGAGGCGCCATCCTTGGTGGCCTGACCGCGACCGTCACCCAGGCGATCGGCGTCCCCGTCGCTGTCCCCGAGGGATCAGGTGAGGACATCGAGAACGTGAGGCAACGACTTGGCTTCGCCTTTGGCATCCCCCTCACCGGCCTCCTCCTGCTCCTGCTGCTCGTCCTCCCCTTCGCCTGGGTCCTCATCGAGTCCAATCACCTAGCGGAGGGAGGTGCTGCGATTATCGGGATCCTCGCTGCTGCGGGCATCCTCGGATTCGCCTCACTGGCCGGGACCAAACCAAACATCAAGCTGTCCTTTGGCGAGGTGATGGTGGCCGTGATCGGGATCGGCACGATCCTGGTCTTCATCCTGGCGGTCATGTTCGCGCGCAGCCCCGACGAGGAGGCTGAGGAGCCCGCGGCCGAGCCCGAGGCTGCTATCACCCTCGTCATCGGCTGAGGTCAGAGCTCGCGTTCTCCCGAACCTGAGACGACTCTGCCCGGATACGGGCCGCAGAACCTGAGGTTCGGCTAATCAGCTCAGACCGGCGGCGTTGGCGAGATCCGAGGCGTTGATGGCGGAGGAGAGGTCACCTTGGGCCAGGGCGACGCGCACGCTCCGGGCCACCTCGAGTGCCACTTGGACCTGCGCCTCCTTGGTGGAGGCGCCGAGGTGCGGGGTGAGCACGAGATTGGGGGCGTCGAGCAGCGGGCTGTCTGGGGACAGTGGCTCGTGCTCGTAGACATCGAGACCTGCCCCAGCGATCCGCCCATTGCTCAGTGCCTTGGCCAGCGCCGTTTCGTCGACGACACCGCCACGAGACACATTGAGCACGAAAGCACTTTTCTTCATCCGGGCCAGCGAGCCCTCGCCGATCAGGCCCCTCGTCTCGGCGTTGAGTGGAACGTGGAGCGTGATGACGTCGGCGCTCTCGATCAGGTGATCCAGCGAGACCAAATGTGGGTGCAGCTCGTTGACTCTGTCGGCGGCCAGATAGGGGTCGAAGACGATCACGTCCATGCCGAAGGCCCGGCAACGCTGGGCAACCTCCCAGCCGATGCGACCCGCGCCGATGACACCGAGGGTCTTCCCCCGCAGCTCGACACCCCGAAAGCTCGAGCGCTCCCAACGGCCCTGCCGAATCGACCGATCGGCCACGGTCACCCTGCGGGCCACCGCCAGCATCAGCGCCATGGTCAGCTCGGCGGCGGAGATCGTGTTCCCCCCCGGGGCGTTCATCACCGCCACCCCGCGCTCGGAGGCGGCGGCCACATCGATGTTGTCGACGCCGACCCCGGCACGACCGACCACCTTGAGACCCGGCGCCCCGTCGAGAAGGGCTGCATCCACTTGGGTGGCGCTGCGGACGATCAGGCCGGCAGCGCTCTTCAACCCGGCGGCGAACTCGGGGTCGGAGGATTCCTTGATCAGGACCACGTCGAAGCGATCGTCGTCGCGAAGAGGAGCGAGGCCCTTCTTGGAGACCCGATCGGTGGCTAACACTCGATAAGGCGCGGTCAACGCAATACCTCACCGAGGGAGACGAGCAGCTCATCGAGCACCTCTGGATCGTGATCACCCATGTGCCCGATCCGGATCGTCGACTCCTTGAGCCTCGAGTAACCGCCGCCGATCACCCATCCCCGCTCTCTCATCGCGGCCACGATTTCGGGCCCGGATCTGCCGTCCGGCAGG
>Ga0299907_10002971_pt1 | contig 10703 bp, 10 predicted proteins | sample RVTome_16_FD_198680 | JGI IMG/M metagenome (GOLD analysis project Ga0299907, IMG submission 198680) | Soil microbial communities from uranium-contaminated site in the Upper Colorado River Basin, Wyoming, United States - RVT152D67 (version 2) ... | reverse complement strand
CAGCCACCTCGGCATATCGGCCACCAAGGTGGACAGTTGCTGCCATGCCGCTCGATGGATCGGCCCAGGGGATGGGAGCGTCCAACGCCCAGTCGATCTTGAAGATCCCTGGGCCTGGTTGCCAGCGGGAGAGGCGTCGCGCCTTTGAGGGTGCGATTCGGTTGCGAGCGATTCGGAACGCCGCCGGCGGCATCACGTCGAGAAAGACTGGCCCCGTGCCCAGCTCGTCCACAGACTCGACGGTTCTTCCCAATTCGATCTTCCCGCCCAGTGATTCGAAGCGTGATGCAAGGGCGTGCGAAATGGATTGAGAGCCGCCTCTTGCCAGCGGCCATCCATGGCTGTGGGCAATGGCGCCCAACATCAGCCCGACGGCTGAAGTGGCGAGCCCGTAGAAAGGGGCGATCGCGTGAGCGGCGATCCCGGCAAACAGCCCCTTACCCTCTTCGGTGTTGAAACGTTTCGCCAGAGCGGCAGCCGGAAGGCCTCCATAGATACCCAATCGCGTGAACTCGCCGATGTGTTTGGGTACGAGTGTGATAGGCCCCAACGCCACATCGACGTACTCGTCGATGTTCTCGACGATCGGCGTCATGAGCTTGCGATACCAATCACTGTCCTCTCCCAGAGTTTCGGCAGTTTCATCTACAGAGCGGTGCACGACCGCCGCACGGCCACCGTCGAGGGGGTGTGCCACCGGGAGCGGTGAATTGATCCAATCGATCTCGAGATCGATCTCTCTGAAGTAGGGCGAGGCGACTCCAGCGGGATGGATGGCGGAGCAAACGTCGTGGAGAAACCCTGGAAGCGTCAGCTCCTCTGTTCGTGTGCCACCTCCGATCTGATCGGCGGCCTCGATCAGGAGGGTCTTGCGGCCCGCACGTGCCAGTTCCACCCCGGCAGCAAGGCCGTTGGGACCGCCACCCACGACCGTGGCATCGAATTCCGTCATCGAGAAGTGATTGTGGTCGATGTGCGGCCCGCGGCGGAGCGCCTTCGACCGACAAAAGAACAGGCCCCCCAATAGGGGGGCCTGTTGCTTGCTCGTTCGTGGCCCTGCGCTTTAGAGCAGCACGGCCCTCTTGCGGATCTGAAGGAACACGAATCCCACTGCTACCAGAGTCAGTCCAGTGACGAAGGCGAAAGCCGCCAGCGCGTAGGACACGATTCCGAGGCTCAGGGCCGTGGTCAATGTGGTGGCGTTCATCCATGAGGCTCTTGCCTCATTGGGAATCATCACAGCCTCACCATTCTCGTCGAGGACAGCTTCGCCGTTCTCATCCACCTGGGGGACCGTGCGGTCCATTTCGGCGTAGTAGAGACCGTCTGTGTTCTCCAACTGGTGCTGCGTGATGATGTTCGCCTGCGCCCACAACGTGAACGGCCCGCGCACCGGGGTCTCCGGGATGGCCGCGTCTTCGGGGGTGACGACATTCTGTGCGGCTGCCTGGTCCCATGTGTACCAAGCGCCGAAGATGCCGCCGGCCATGGATCCGAATCCGATGGTCATAGCCAGGATGGCCGTTGCGAGCAAGACAAAGCTCTTCTTGTAGGGAACATCCGCATCTGGGAGGCGGATATCTGGGGTGACGGCAGTCATTTCATGGCTCCTTACTGCTCTGGTAACTGCCTTACACCCCGCAATATCGCCGAAATCGAGGGAACTCGGGAGAGGCAAAGGTCCCGGTTCACGAGCCGGAAGTCCTGCCCGCGATGGGACTCTCCTCTTCGCGGAGCGGCCGCTTTACGTCAGGTCCCGGTGTAGTCGGGGTTGCGTTTCTCCCTGAAGGCGCTCATGGCTTCCATGAGGTCGTTGGAGATGAGGAACGAGGAGTTCCACTGCGCCACGTAGTCGAGGGCCTGGTCGATGGTCCGGCCGTCGTTGGCCTGCAGAATCAGCTTCACCCCCTGGGTGACGAGTGGGGAGTTGGACGCGATCTGCTCGGCGAGCTCCCGGGCGTGTGCGATCAACGATTCCACGTCGTCGAGCACCCTCGACACCATCCCTCGCTGCAGGGCCCAGTCGGCGTCGTAGTCGGCCCCGGTCATGGCCATCTCCGCGGTGACACCGCTGCCGACTATGGCGGGGAGTCGCTGCAGTGCCCCGATGTCGGCGACCAAGCCCATCCTGGTCTCCCTAATCGAGAACACGGCGTCCGCCGACGCGAGCCGGATGTCGCAGGCCGAGATGAGGTTGGCGCCGGCACCGAGGCAGTAGCCGTGAATCGCGGCGATCACAGGCTTGGCGGTCTCGGCGAAGCAGCTCACCGTCCCTTGGAGCCGCTTGATCGTCCGGTAGAGCTCGAGGTTGCCCGCAGCGGGTGAGTCGCCGCTCGGTTGGATCCCCGCCAGCATGTTCACGTCGATGCCGACGCTGAAAGCCGTTCCCCGTCCTGCCAGGACGATCACACGCACGCTCTCGTCGTCGTGGAGCTCGGCGACGGCAGCGGGGATGTCGGCCCACATGTCCTCCGAGAGCGCATTCAGCTTCTCGGGGCGATTGAGCCACAGCGTGGCGACGTGGCCCGACTTCTCTATCTCCAGGTGCTCGAAAGGCATCGCGGGAGGCTATTCGATACCGAATCTCATTCGGCCGGGCGGAGTCTCAATCCGCATGCCGAATTTCATTCGGCCGCCGATCGCCACGCCTCGCGCAGGCCGACCCGACCGCCGTAGCGGAGCAGACCGCCGGCGTAGATGCGGCCGGCGAGAACGGTGAGGACGCCGATCGAAGCGACACAGATGACCAGCGACAGGACGTACTGCCAGGCCGGGATCGACTGCAGGGCGACCCGCACCGGCACCACGAACGGCGCGGTGATGGGGACAAAGGTGAAAATGGTGGCCACCACGCCATCGGGGTCGTTGAGAGCGCTTATGGAGACGAAGAAGCCGACGACAGCTGCCATGGACATCGGCATGGCGATGGTGTTCGCCTCTTCGGTCCGGCTCACCAATGAGCCGGCCGCTCCGAAGAGGACGGCGAATATCACGAACCCGAGGACGAACCACAAGAGCAGATTGAGCACGGCTCCGATCTCGATCGGGGGGAGGTCGAACGCGCCAGTGACCCGCAATGCGATCACCGCGATGGCGATTGTGCCGAGAAGCTGAAGCAGAGCCAGTGAGCCTATGCCGAGGATCTTGCCCCCGAGGATCTGCCAAGGCCGGATGCTCGACAGGAGCACCTCGACGACTCGATTCGATTTCTCTTCGGTGACACCGGTGAGGATCCATGTGCCGTAGAGCAAAACGGCGAGATAGAGAAGGAGCAGACCGAAGTATGCGATGAGGGTGCGACTGTCGCCATCTTCGGGGTCGCCCTCGGTGAGGGTGGTCGTCTCCAGCGGGTCGGAAGTGAGGATCTCGATGATGTCCGCGGCCTGTTGGCCCTCTTCCTCGATGATTCCCTGGATCTGGACTGTGCCGGCTGCGCGCTGAAGCCCACTCATCAATGAGTTACCCGAGAACCCACCGACGCTTTGGACTATGACTTCATCTCCGTCCACGAGAACGGCATCGATTTCGCCGTCGTCGAGCGCCGTCTCAGCACTCTCACGGTCGTTGTACTCAATCGTCTCGATGGCGACGCTCGGGGGCTCGTCGGGCTCGTCGTTGGCGTTGCCAAGGTCGACGGCTGTGGCGATGATGATGTCGTTGCCGTCTCCGACGGTGCCGACGCTGCTCTCGGACGTGTCAGACCCGAAGAGCGTGGGAGCGACGATGAGGCCGAGGACTATGAGCACGGTGAGCCCGGTGGTGATCAGATAGGCCTTCGACCTGATGCGTTCGGTGATCTCACGAAGAGCCACCTGCCAGAGCGTGGGGAAGCCGGTCATCTCACGGCATCACGGAAGAGGTCGGACAGCGAAGGCGTCTTGTATGCGAAGTGCCTGACCTTGCCTGCCTGCTGGGCGTGGGCGATGAAGCCTCTGACGTCTGTGTCGGCGCTGATGATCGCGATGAGACGCTCGCCGTTCATACGAGTCGATTGGACACCGTCCAAGAACTCGAGCAACTCCGATGGATCCCCCTCGGTCTCCAGCTCGAGGTGGCGGATGGGTGCCGAGTCCTTCAGTCGTTCGACGTTGCCCCTCACCACGACCTGGCCGTTGTCGATGATGGCCACCTCCTCACACAGGTCCTCGACCAGGTCGAGCTGATGTGAGCTGAAGACGACGGCTTTCCCGAGTGCGGCCTGCTCACGGAGTACGTCCGACATCGTTTCCACTGCTATCGGGTCGAGCCCGCTGAATGGCTCGTCGAGAACGAGCAGCTCGGGGTCGTGGACGAGGGCGGCGGCCAACTGCACTCGCTGCTGGTTGCCATGGGAGAGGGACTCCACCGGGTCGCCGACGCGGTCTGCGAGCCCAAACCTGTCCAGCCAGCCAAAGGCGGACTCCCGTGCGTCGTGTTTCGACATCCCATGGAGACGGCCGAGATACGTGAGCTGGTCGCCCGCCCTCATCTTCGGATAGAGACCGCGCTGTTCCGGCAGGTAGCCGAAGCGGAGGAGGTCGTCAGGTTCGATCGGCTCGTCGTTCCAGGTCACCGAGCCGGATTCGGGCCGGAGGAGACGAAAGATGGTCCGCATCGCCGTTGTCTTGCCGGCGCCGTTGGGGCCGAGGAAACCCAGCATTCCGCCACGAGCTACCTCGAAGCTGCACCCATCGAGGGCGCGAATGTCACCGAAGGATTTGTGTAGGTCCCTGACCCGAAGCACGAACCGCCACGTTAGAGACGGTTTCGGGACGGTGCGAACTAGGTCCAACGACCCCCCTGGCATTTTCAAGTCGGCTCTGACGCGGCCGATATGACGCCTGCACGTTCGTAGAGAAGGAGTTTCCAGTGCGCAAAAAGGTACTGGCGGTCGTCCTGGCCGTCCTTGTGTTCAGCCTGATCGCCGCTTCCGCGGCAAGCCTCGGTGGGATCAACACCAGCGAGGTCGGTGCTGACGCAACATTCGTCGGCAGCTGTGACACCGATGGTGTCGATGCAGTGTTCGGCGATCCCACCGTCGACGCGTCCGGTCGCTATGTCGTGGCTTCGGTCACGATCAGTGACATTGACGCCAACTGCTTGGGACAGCGTCTTTCGGTCGATGTGACAGACGCAGGTCTCGTGTCGCTCGGAAGTGGCAATGTCGACCCGATCACATCGGACACCGAAGTTGTCACCTTTGCGACGCCGGCCGACGCCGAGCTGATCGCACGCATCGCGGTTGCCATCAACGGCTGATCGACAACGATCCAGACACGGGTGACGGGCGGGTCGGTTGACCCGCCCTGATCCCTTTCAGACCAGCCATGAGAAACGTGTCGCGACATGTCGGGCCGCTGGCCCGAACCACCACGGTGACGGTCGTCGTCGTGGGGATTGTCGCGTTCGCGTTGGCCGCCTCGGCCGCTTCTCTGGGCGGCATTTCGGTTGGCTCCATCTTCACTCAGTCGACCGAAGTCGACATCGACATACCGGAGCCGGCCCTTCCCATCGTCTCCACCGACTTCTCCGGCTGTTCCAACTTCATCGACGGATGGTCTGACGAGTCCGGGGCAACCTGGTTCAGTCACAGTGGGAACTGGCAGTGCCTCGGTGCTGGGGTGGTGAGGGCCCAACGGCGAGAGCCTCTCGCCAATCTCAGCGTCGAGATCGCGCAATCGTCGGGTATCCGCATCAGCACCGAAGTCTCCGATATCTCACACCAGAGCAGTCGCTCGGGCCCGGGGATCTCGGTCCTCGGCGACGGGTTCGGCAGCTTCCTCTACGTCATCTACGAGAGGGACGACACCCAGCTCACTATGGGTGTCACCGGGGAGGCGCCGTTTGCAGTCGTCACTTCGATGGGTGACCTCTCCGCCGAGACGATGTCCGTCGAGATCGTCGGGAACGACCTGCACGTTTCGTTCGGCTCTGTCGACGTCGGGCCATTCGACCTCACGTTCGTGGCACCTGGCCTGATCGGCAACACGTGGTTCGGTTTGGTTTCCGACAACGACAACCAGAGCAGGTTCGACAATTTCACGATCGAGCCACTGCCGTGACCACATATCCCGAGAAGGTCACCGGGCGTCACATCGACACCAGCCGGCCTGCCGGTTGGCTGACACGGCATCTCAATCCCATCGGGTTCGTGCAGTGGATGGTCGTGATCGTCCTCGCCCTGGTGCTGTGGCCCTCGACCCTTGGTGGCCGGCTCGGCTTGGTCATGGTTGCCGGCAACTCGATGGAGCCCACCTATCAGCTCGGTGACGCAGTGATCGCCTGGCGAGAGCCGGTCGACGTGGGCGACATCATCCTGTACAGGATCCCCGATGGGTCACCGGGCGAGGGCAAGACGGTGATTCACCGGGTGGTCGGGGGGGACGGCAACGGCTGGGTCACCCAGGGGGACAACTCCGATCTCCCCGACGAGTGGTATCCGTCCAACCTCGATGTGCTCGGGGTGGCCAAGATGAAAGTGCCTCTGGGTGGCGAGGTCCTGGGCTTCGTCCGCTCCTGGTGGTTCATCGCGGCGATGGGTGGCGTCGCCGTCGGCCTACTGCTCTGGCCCGAGAGCGACGGGGCCCAAAGTGGTCGGGGCCGCCACCGCTCATAGATCGGTTGGGCGATTCGACCGGGTGACCCGGTTCGATTGCACGACAGGTGGTCGGGGTGAGTGTGTTGGGCGATTCGACCGGGTGAGCCGGTTCGATTGCACGACAGATCAGTCGAGCAACGTAGGACGGAAGAGACGGTCGTGGGTGCGGAGGGCGTAGCGGTCGGTCATCCCGGCCACGTAGTCGACGGCGCGGGTCAGAGAGTCGGCTTCGGGGACCGTGTATGAGTCAGGGACCTCGGCGGGATGCGCCTGGTAGTAGCCGACGAGGTCTTGGATGACCACGATCGCCTTCTCCTTCTGAGCTTCCGATGCTGGGCTGAGATAGACCCGCTCGAACATGAAGTCGCGGAGCTCCTGCATCACGTCGAGGTGCTCGTCGCCCATCGTCACCACTCCGGCGCGGTGGGAGGCTTCGATGACGGCCGTGATCAACGAGTCGATCCACTCTCTCGAGGTCGCTCCGAACGTGGTCAATGCCCGCACGGGTAGGTCGTGGTACTCGAGGACCCCGGCGCGCAACGCGTCCGACACGTCGTGAGTGAGATAGGCGATGCGATCGGCGTAGCGGCACAACCACCCCTCCGGGGTCCCGGGCGGAGGGTCGACACGCCACGAGTGGGCACGCACTCCGTCGAGAACCTCGTGGCTCAGGTTCTGAGGCTCGAGGAGCTCCAGAGTGCGGACACCATGTGCCGAGTGCAGCCACTCCTCTCCGATGAGCGGCGACAACGCGTCCTCGCCGGTGTGGCCGAAGGGTGAATGGCCCACATCGTGGGCCAGACATATCGCCTCGGTCAAGTCCTCGTTGAGGCCGAGTGCGCTGGCCATGGCACGTCCTACTTGGGTGACGTGGATCGTGTGAGTCATGCGAGTGACGAAGTGGTCTCCATCGGGGTTGAGGAAGACCTGCGTCTTGTGCTTGAGGCGCCGGAAGGCCTTGGAGTGAATCACTCGGTCCCGATCCCGTTCGAACGCTGTCCGGAACTCGTCGTCATCCTCGGGCTCGCCCCTGCCCCGGCTCTGGTCGGCCTTGGTCGCGGCGGGGGCCAGGAGTTGGTGCTCGAGTTGTTCCCGCTCGAGCCGTGGTCGGCGGAGCAACTCAGCCAAGGTTCACGAAGATGAGCGGATTCGGGTCATATATGGCCTGAGCAACCCCGGGTTCGAGATTTTCGGGCCGCCCCATCAGCCGGCCGCCTGGGCTTGCTGGAATTGGTAGAGGATGAAGAAGGTCAGGGCGAGGATGGCTGCCGCCGCGATCACGGCGAGGATCCTCTGCCATATCTTCATCCTTCGGATGGAGGCAATCGGGCCCGGCTCGGCGTGACCGCTGATGATGCGTCGCCTGATTCGCGCCGACATCATGTCGATGCTCAACACCACGGCAACGGTCAGAAAGAGCACGGTTCCGGCCCGGGCGAAGTCGCGGAAGGCGAGCTGGGCGACCAACTCCGACCCGATACCGCCGGCGCCGATGACACCCAGCACTGCAGAAGCTCGAATGTTGATCTCGAATCTGTAGAGCCAGTAGGCCACGATGTTTGGCATCACCTGTGGCACGATTCCGAACCGTATCTCCTGGAGCTTGGTCCCACCCGAGGACGATATGGCCTCCACCGGCCCGTCGTCGCTGCCTTCGATCACCTCCGAGGACAGCTTCCCAAGAGTGCCGATCGAGTGAATCCCGAGGGCGAGAGTTCCAGTCCAAGCGCCCAGTCCCGTGACCGGGATGAGAACCATCGCCACCAAGAGCTCCGGAACGGCTCTGATGGCATTGAGGACCTGGCGAACGGTCCATGTCATCCAGGGCGGAGCCACGTTGGTGGCCGCTGCGAAGGCGAGGAAGAAAGAGAAGAACGCCCCAATGAGAGTCCCGATCCAGGCGATCCACAACGACTCCATGATCTTCGGAAGCGCTCTCTGGATCGCCTCCGGACTGAAGTCCGGCGGGAACATCTGTTTCAAGATGTCCCACATGTCGGCCGGGGCGCTGCGAACTTGCTCCCAAGAGATCTCCAAACCCAAGGCCGCCCAGAGGAAGGGAATGAGGACCGCTGCGGTGAGCAGCGCCCGTACGACACGCGGTCGGACCGGGCGTTTCGGCCGCGTGCTGACGTGAGTTGCTGCGGTTTGTGTCGTCACACCAGTCTCCGGCGCAGGGCCACGCTGATCTGTTCGATCACGAACACGATCACGAAGATCACTATCACGATGGCAAGAACTCGATCAAACCTGAAGAAGGCGCGTTGCGCCTCGAGGACACGTCCAATGCCTCCGGCACCCACCAGACCCAGCACGACCGATGCCCGGATGCTGATCTCGAAGACGTAGAGCGCGTAGGCCACATAGTTGGGCAGCACCTGAGGTAGCACCGAGACCCGAACTGCAGGGAAGTGAGAGCCCCCAGTGGCTTTGGCCGCCTCCAGAGGGCCCGTGTCCACCGAGTCGATTGTCTCCGAGAACAGCTTGGCCATGATCGCCAGGGTGAAGAAGAAGAGGGCGAGGACACCGGCGAAGGCGCCGCCGCCGACCCCGGCTACGAAGATCAAAGCCCAGAAGAGGTCCGGGATGGTGCGGATCACGTTCAAGAAGCCCTTGTCGAGGAAGTAGACCCAAGGGCCCGGCGCAGTGACCTTCGAGGCCATGAAGGCGACAGGAAGCGCCACCGTGCACCCGAGAACGCTGGCGAGGATTCCGATGCGGAATGTCTCGATCAGGGGACTGGGTCTGAGAGGAGCTCCGAAGTCCCAACTGGGTAGCCACCACCAGGTGCCCTCGCCAATTGCCCACTCGAAGTCGGGTGGCCAGAAGTTCGGGATGTTCTGGATGTTCGTGATGTTCTCGAGCAGCGTGAAGAGGCTGAATCCGACCTGAGCCGCGGCGAAGACAGTTATTGCGATGACAACCGAGCCGATTCCCAGCCCACGAACTCCAGTGGCGCCGGCGATGGTCGGAGCAGCGCCCACGAATGCGGCACTGAATGATGCGACCATGATGGCTGCGAGGCTCAGCTCACCCGAGCCGCTTTCGAGATAGCCGAAGCCCACTGCCATCGGAGCGATCAGCGCTCCGGAACCCGCCCAAAGAAGCGCAACGTTTGCCCCGGCCGAGAATGAGATGCGACGGCCGACGAGTACTGCGCAGACAGTGCCCGGGATGGACCAATAGAAAGCAAGTCGAAGGACCGCAGTGGGCGTTACCAGCTCGGGAAGGTTGGGTAGGAACCCGACCGTCAAGTATGTGGCCAGCGCCGCGCCCGTCAGGATGCCGATGATCTCGACAAGGTGAAGCTGGACCTTGGCCCGCTGCAATCCCATGATGAGACCCGCGCCGCCCAGTGCCCCCCAGAGCGCCCCACCCAGGTAGTCCGCGGTCGTTGCTCCGAGAGCGAAGCCAACGACGGCTATCGAGAACGGAAGGAGGAGACTGGCAACCCTGCGGGGAGGCGCCGGCCTCACCGCGGCGATTGCAGTCACAGCTCGGCGCCCTCGAGGAGGTCGTCCGGTGTGACGGCCCGTCCGTATATCTCCCGGAACGTGGCGTCGGTGACATCGGAGATATCGCCGTCGTAGACGAGCTCCCCTGCTTGCAGGCCGATGAGACGCTTGCCGTAGGAGCGGGCCAGGTCGAGGAAGTGGAGATTGATGAGAGTCGTGATCCCCAGTTCGCGGTTGATGCGACGCAGGTCGCGCATGACGGTGTGCGAGGTGACCGGATCCAGCGACGCCACGGGCTCGTCGGCGAGCAGCACCTTTGGGTCCTGTGCCAGTGCCCTTGCGATGCCGACGCGTTGCTGCTGGCCTCCGGAGAGGTCGGAGGCGCGCACGTAGGCCTTGTCCACGATTTCCACCCGCTCCAGAGCCTGCAAGGCCTTCTCCCGCTCGGCGGCGGGCCATGCCCCCAGCAGCGATCTCCATCTGGGGACGGCGGTGAGACGTCCCATGAGGACATTGTTGATGACCGTGGTCCGCTTCACCAGATTGAACGTCTGAAAGATCATCCCGATGTCGGACCGGAGGGCACGTAGCTCCTTGGGCCGGGCGGTTTCGACGTGGACCCCGTCTACGATCACCGAGCCTGCGGTTATCGGGACGAAGCCATTGATGGC
>Ga0299907_10002970_pt1 | contig 10704 bp, 11 predicted proteins | sample RVTome_16_FD_198680 | JGI IMG/M metagenome (GOLD analysis project Ga0299907, IMG submission 198680) | Soil microbial communities from uranium-contaminated site in the Upper Colorado River Basin, Wyoming, United States - RVT152D67 (version 2) ... | reverse complement strand
CTCCAGCACCGCCTCGAAGTAGCGGCCCAGCTGCGGCCGGAAGGCCAGCGCGCGGGCGCTGTCCGCGGAGAGGGACAGCTCGGCCTCGTAGCGCGCGGCACGGGCGGCCGGCAGCTCGGGCAGCTCGGCGCGCGCCGCCTCCACCATCTCGGCGGTGACCCGCACCGGCACCAGGTCGGGCTCGGGGAAGTAGCGGTAGTCGTGGGCCTCCTCCTTGGAGCGCAGGGAGGTGATCGAGCCGCTCTGCGGGTCGAAGTGCAGGGTCTCCTGGACGACCTCCTCCCCCGCCTCCAGGCGCTCGGCCTGCCGCGCGATCTCGGCGCGGATCCCGCGCTCCACGAACCGGAAGGAGTTCATGTTCTTGAGCTCGGTCTTGGTCCCCAGCTCGGCGCTGCCCGCCGGGCGCACCGAGACGTTGGCGTCGCAGCGCAGCGAGCCCTCCTCCATGTTCACGTCGGAGACCTCCAGCTGGCGCATGGTCTCGCGCAGCAGGATCAGCCACTCGCGCGCCTGCTCGGGCGAGCGCAGGTCGGGCTCGGTCACGATCTCCACCAGCGGCGTGCCGCCGCGGTTGAAGTCGACGATGCTGGCGTCGGCGCCGTGGATGCGGCCCGACGTCCCCACGTGGACGAGCTTGGCCGCGTCCTCCTCCAGGTGCACGCGGTGGATCCGCACCTCGCCCAGGCTCCCGCCGCGACACAGGGGCTCGTCGTACTGGCTGATCTGGTAGCCCTTGGGCAGGTCGGGATAGAAGTAGTTCTTGCGGTGGAAGACCGACCGCGGCGCCAGCTCGCAGCCCAGGGCCAGGCCGATCTTCAGCCCGAAGTGGATCGCGCGCTCGTTGCCGACCGGCAGCGCGCCGGGCAGCCCGAGGCACACCGGGCAGGTGTGGGTGCTGGGCGGGTCGCCGAACGACAGCTCGCAGCCGCAGAACATCTTCGTGCGCGTCCGCAGCTGGACGTGGATCTCCAGGCCGATGACCGGCTCCCAAACCGTAGTCACCTCCGCGGAACCTCCGGTTCCGCGTCCCCATCCTGCTCGGGGACGTCCGGTCCCCGTTGACCGGCGAGGCGACGCCTCGCCTGGCGCACCCCGCTCCCGTCGAAGCCCAGCGCCTGCTCCAGCGCGAAGGCGGCGTCGAGGATCCGGTTCTCGCTGAAGGCGGGGCCGGCGATCTGAAAGCCGGTGGGCAGCCCCTCCGAGAGCCCGTTGGGGATGGAGATCGCGGGGATCCCGGCCAGCGGCATCGGCACGGTGAAGAAGTCGTTGAGGTACATGGCCAGCGGGTCGTCGACCTTGGCGCCCAGCGGGAAGGCCACGCCGGGGCTGGTCGGGGTGACCACGAAGTCGAAGCGCTCGAAGGCGGCCCGGAAGTCGTCGGCGATCCTGGTCCGCACCCGCTGCGCGCGGCCGTAGTAGGCCTCGTAGTAGCCGCTGGACAGCGCGTAGGTGCCGAGCATGATCCGGCGGCGGACCTCCTCCCCGAAGCCCTCGTGGCGCGTCTTCGTATACATCGCCAGCAGGCCCTCCTCCCCGTCCACGCGCAGGCCGTAGCGCACGCCGTCGTAGCGGGCGAGGTTCGAGGACGCCTCGGCGGGCGCGATCACGTAGTAGGCGGCGATCCCGTGGCGGGCGTGCGGCAGCGGGCAGGTGTCGACCTCCGCTCCCAGCTCCTGCGCCGCGTCCAGGGTGGCGCGGAAGCGCTCGAGCACGCCGGGCTCCATGCCCTCGGCGGCCTCCACGTCGTCGGGGACGCCGAGGCGCACGCCGCGCAGGTCGGTGGCGGTGGGCAGCGCGATCTCCTCCGGGTGCTCCAGCGACGTGGCGTCGCGCGGGTCGTGCCCGGTCATGGCGCCGAACAGCAGCGCCGCGTCGGTGACGTCGCGGGTGAGCGGGCCCGCCTGGTCCAGCGAGGAGGCGAAGGCGATCATCCCGTAGCGGCTGACCGCGCCGTAGGTGGGTTTGAGCCCCACGATCCCGCACAGCGCGGCGGGCTGGCGGATCGACCCGCCGGTGTCGGTCCCGATCGCCCACGGGACCTGGCCGGCCGCCACCGCGGCCGCGCTGCCGCCGCTGGAGCCGCCGGGGACGCGGGCGCGGTCCCACGGGTTCAGCGCCGGGCCGTAGCCGGAGTTCTCGTTGGACGAGCCCATCGCGAACTCGTCCTGGTTGGTCTTGCCCAGCAGCGGCGCGCCGGCGCCGGCGATCCGCTCGACCGCGGTGGAGGTGTACGGCGGTCGGTAGCCCTCGAGGATGCGCGAGCCCGCCTGCGAGGGCACGCCGCGCACGCAGAACAGGTCCTTGGCCGCGAACGGCACCCCGGCCAGCGGCCCGTCGGGCGCGTCCTCGGGCGGCGCGTCGGCCAGCCACAGGAAAGCGTTGAGGTCGTCGGCCGCCGCGCGCTCGCGGTAGGCGTCCCAGACCTCGTCGCGGGAGACGTCCCCGGCGGCGATGCTCCGCGCGAGCTCGGCCGCGGTGAGCGAGACCAGCTCGCTCATGCCGGCCCGGCTTCCGCGATCTCGCGGCGCTCGCTCATGCGCCGGGCGACGGGACCAGGAAGCCGCCCTCGGCCGTCGCGGGCGCCTCGGCCAGCGCCTCCTCGCGCGTCAGCGAAGGCCGCGGCTCGTCGGGGCGCAGCGCGTTGGCCACGTCGACGACGTGCGACGTCGGCTCGACCCCCTCCAGGTCGAGCTCGGAGATCTTCTCGATGTGGCCGAGCACCGCGGACAGCTCGCTCGCCATCCGGTCGACCTCCTCCTCGGACAGCTCGAGCCGCGCGAGCCGGGCCACGTGGAGCACCTCGGCGCGGTCGATCATGGGCGGCGGATCATACGCCGCCCATGACCGCTCTCCGCGTGCCGGCTAGCCCTGCGGCGGCGGGCCTCCCGGCGGCGGCGAGGACGGCGGCGGGGCCGGGTCCGATCCGGCCGGCGGCGCCGGCGGCGGCGGCGGCGCGGTGCGCCCGGGGGCGTCGGCGCCCGACGGTGGCGTGGCGGGGCCGTCCCCACCCTGCACCTGGCGCGCGGCGTCGCCGAGGCTGGTGCCCTCGTCGGCCATGGCCATGAAGCCTCCGGCGGCGATGCCCAGGCAGACGAGGAAGCCGAGGTAGGCGCCGAACTTCACGTCGACCACCTCGTTGGGGCCCGGCTGGTTGATGATCCGGTAGAGGACCAGCAGCGCGACGAGGATCCCCAGGACGGTCACGACGACGCTCGCCGCGACGGGCAGGGCGACGGAGCGGCCGGTGGCCGCCAGGACCGCGGCGCCGATGGCCACGATCGCGGTCACGAAGAGGATGAGGTCGATCCAGTCGAACGCCTTCCAGGCGTTGACGCTGGTGTCGACGCCCGCCGCCGAGGCGAACTCGCCGATGCTGCCCCCGATGCCGTACCACGAGAAGAACATGACGATGAGGAGCAGTACGCCGGCGATCCCGGCTATCAGCTCCCCGGTGCGCAGTCTTCCGAAGTCCATTCGCTACCTCCCGGTCTGGGTCTCGTCCTCCGAGTCGGGCGACACGCTACTCGCTCGGGCGGCCAGGAGGGTGTTTCGCAGCAGCATGGCGATGGTCATCGGGCCCACGCCCCCGGGAACCGGGGTGACGAGGCCGGCCCGCTCGACCACGGCGTCGAAGTCCACGTCGCCGGCCAGGCCGTCCTCGAGGCGGTTCACGCCCACGTCGACCACCGCGGCGCCGGGCTTGACGTGGTCGGCGCCGATGAGCCGCGGCACGCCCACGGCGGCGACGAGGACGTCGGCGCGGGCGCAGGTGGCGGCCAGGTCGGCGGTGCGCGAGTGGGCGACGGTGACGGTGGCGTTGCGCTCGAGCAGCAGCTGGGCCACGGGCCTGCCGACGAGGATGGAGCGGCCCACCACGACCGCCTCGGCGCCCTCCAGGGCCACGCCGTGGCGGTCGAGCAGCTCCATCACCCCGCTGGGGGTGCAGGGCCGCAGGCCGGGCCGCCCCTGGGCGAGCAGGCCGGCCGACAGGGGCGTGAGGCCGTCGACGTCCTTGCCGGGGTCGATCCGCGCGGTCAGCGCCGGGCCGTCCAGGTGCGGCGGCACCGGCAGCTGGAGCAGGATCCCGCTGACCGCGGGGTCGGCGTTGAGCTCGTCGATCAGCTCGGCGACCTGCGCCTGGCCGGCGTCGGCGGGCGGGCGGTGGTCGATCGGCTCGATGCCGGCCTCGCGGCAGGCTCGCTGCTTGTTGGCCACGTAGATCGCGGAGGCGGGGTCCTCGCCCACGAGCACCGTGGCGAGGCCGGGACGGATCCCCGCGCGCGCCAGGTCCGCGACCTCGCGCGCGACCTGCGCGCGGACCTCCGCCGCGATCGCCCTGCCGTCGACGATCGTCGCGCTCACGGCCGGCGGGCCCTCTCGCCGCGCGCCGGCCTCACCGCTTGGTTATCGGGGCGTAGGCGGCCATCAGCTTGCGCTCGGTCCCGTCGCCGGCGAAGCGCACGACGACGATCCCGCCGGGCTCCACGCCGGTGACCACGCCCTCGCCGAAGGCGGCGTGCGTGACGTCGTCGCCGAGGCGGAAGTCGGGCTGGGGGGCGGCGTCCGCGCGCGCGGAGTCCCACGTCGTGGCCGCGGCGACCGCGGTGGCGGGGCCGCGCGAGGCGCGCAGCTCCTCGCCGGCGTCGGTGAGCTCGGCGGGCATCTCGTCGAGGAAGCGCGAGCGCAGGCCGTAGGTGCGGGCGCCGAACACGTTGCGGGTGCGCGCGTAGGTGAGGTAGAGGTCGCGCATCGCGCGGGTGATCCCGACGTAGGCGAGGCGGCGCTCCTCCTCCAGCCCGCCCTCGTCGAGCGCGCGCGAGTGCGGGAACACGCCGTCCTCGCAGCCGATGACGAAGACGATCGGGAACTCCAGGCCCTTGGCGTTGTGGAGGGTCATGAGCGTGACCAGGCCCTCCTCGTCGCGCAGGGAGTCGGCGTCGGAGAGCAGGGCGATCTGCTGGAGGAAGCCGGGCACGCCCTCGTTCTCGGTGGTCGCGTCGTACTCGCGCGCGACCTCGACCAGCTCCTGGAGGTTCTCGATGCGGCCCTGGGCCTCGATCGTGCGCTCGGCCTGGAGCGCCTCGAGGTAGCCGGCCCTCCCGAGCGTCTCCTCGAGCACCTCCGCGACCCCCGCGCCGCCCTCCACGCGCTCGCGCAGCTCGGCCATCGTGCCCATGAAGCGCTCGAAGGCGCGCACCGCGGCCGTGCCCAGGCCCGGCACCGCGCCCGGGTCGCTCGCCACGTCGAACACCGGCTCGCCCAGCGTGTTCGCGTAGGACACGACGCGCGAGAGCGACGTCTGGCCGATCCCGCGCCGCGGCGAGTTGGCCACGCGGGTGAAGGCGACGGCGTCCTGCGGGTTGACGAGGACGTTGAGGTAGGCCATCGCGTCCTTGATCTCGGCGCGGTCGTAGAACTTCGTCCCGCCCACGACCTGGTAGGCGATCTCGTCGCGGATCAGCCGGTCCTCGAGCACCCGCGACTGCGCGTTGGTCCGGTAGAAGACCGCGATCTCCTCGCGCGACACGCCCTCGTCCACCAGCCGCTGCACCTCGCCCGACACGAACCGCGCCTCGGCGTGCTCGTCGTCGAGCTCGCGCACCTTCACCGGATCGCCCTGGCCGAGCTCGGTGAACAGGCGCTTGCCCAGGCGACCGCGATTGTTGGAGATGACGGCGTTGGCCGCGTCGAGGATGGTCTGCGTCGAGCGGTAGTTCTGCTCCAGGCGGACGACGTGGGCGTCTACGTAGTCCTCCTGGAACTCGAGGATGTTGCGGATGTCGGCGCCACGGAACATGTAAATCGACTGATCTTCGTCGCCGACGACCGCGAGGTTCCGGTGGCCCTGGGCGGCGTCGTCGCCGGTCCCGACCCCGGTGAGGACCTGGAGGAGGCGGTACTGGGCGTGGTTGGTGTCCTGGTACTCGTCGACGAGGACGTGGCGGAAGGCGCGCTGGTAGCGCTCGCGGACCTCCGGGAAGAGCTCGAGGACGTTCACCGTCCGGACGAGGAGGTCGTCGAAGTCCATCGCGTTGGCGCGGTGGATCTCGCGCTCGTAGTGCTCGTAGACCTCGGCCACGGTCTGCTCGAAGTACGAGCCCACGAGCTGGCGGTAGTCCTCGGCGCTGCGCAGCTTGTTCTTCGCGTCGGAGATCTGGTTCTGGACCGCGGCGGGGGTGAAGCGCTTGGGGTCGACGTCGAGCTCGGAGATGCACTGGCGCACCAGGCGGCGGCTGTCGGCCTGGTCGTAGATCGTGAAGCTGCGCGTGTAGCCGAGGCGGTGGGCGTCGGCGCGCAGCATGCGCGCGCAGGCCGAGTGGAAGGTCATCACCCACATCCCGCGCACGCTGCGGCCGAGCAGCAGCTCGACGCGGTCGCGCATCTCCTGCGCGGCCTTGTTGGTGAAGGTGATGGCCAGCAGCTCGCCGGCGTCGATGCGGCCCGAGCGGACGAGGTAGGCGACCCGGTGCGTGAGCACGCGGGTCTTGCCCGAGCCGGCGCCGGCGAGGATCAGCAGCGGCCCCTCCCCGTAGGTCACGGCCTCGCGCTGCGGCTCGTTGAGCCCGGCGAGGAGCGACTCGATGTCCGTGGTCAGGGCGCCGTCCGGCATGGACAGCTAACGCTAGCGACCGGCGCGGCGCGCGCCGGGGCCGCTCCGAGGCGACGTACCATGATGCGGGATGCATCCCACGCCGCCCGACCTCGAAGGCCTTCCCGGAGCCGATCTGGTCAGCCGTGGACTGACCGACCTGGAGGCCGGGCGCGACACGCCGGCGGCCGCGCTCGTCCGCATGGCCGCGCCGCGGTTGCGAGCCATCGGGCTCCCGGTGCCATCCGAGCCGACCGGAAACCCGGGCCATCGGCTGTACGAGCTGCTGGCGGAGGAGGACCGAGCTGCGGCGCACAGCCGCTACAACGCCCTGGTGGGACGCGTGGTGAGCTTCGCGCGTGCGGCCGAGCATGCGCGCGCCGGTTGACCTGGAGCGGATCCGCGCGCTCGCGCGTGAGCTCGCCCGGGCGGCCCGAGAGGACACGACGCTCTACCTCACCGGAGGCGCCACCGCCGTGGTCGAGGGCTGGCGCCCGAGCACGGTGGACGTCGACCTAAGGCTGGAGCCCGACTTCGACTCGCTGCTTCGCCAGATCGCAAAGGCCAAGGAGGATCTCGACATCAACGTGGAGCTCGCCTCTCCGCCCGACTTCATTCCCGAGCTGCCCGGCTGGCGCGAGCGCAGCCCGCACGTCTTCTCGGAAGGCCGGATCACGGTACGCCACTTCGATCCGTACTCGCAGGCCCTGTCGAAGATCGAGCGTGGATTCCAGCAGGACCTCGACGACGTCGCGGCCATGGTCCGGTACGGGCTCGTGGACCCGGGGCGCGCGCTGGCGCTGTTCGAGGAGATCGAGCCCGAGCTCCACCGCTATCCGGCGATCGACCCCGCGAGCTTCCGGGCGGGCGTCGAGCGAGCGCTCGCGCCGCCGGCCTGACCTGTGGGCCTGTGCGACGAGGTTCGATCTCACGCGGCGCGGGTCGCCGGGAGCGCCCGGCTCGTTACGATCGACGTCGAGCACTTCGAGGCGGCCGGGCCGGTGGAGGAGGCGTCCATGGATCCGGAGCGCCACTACCTGGAGGGCGCGCGCGAGGACGTGGCGCGCTACCTGCTCGCGCTGGACTCGATCAACTTCGGCTCGGGCTGGTTCCCGACCCTGCGCAGGCGCCCCGGGATGTCGGGGTACTTCACGGTCGCCTCGGCGCTGGCCGACCGCTTCCGGGCGGACGGGCCGTGGTCCAACGCCGAGCTGCGGGCGATCTCGGCGGGCGAGATCGCATCGGTGCTCGGCCAGGACGCGGGCCACGAGCTGACGGGCCTCTACGCCCGGGCGCTCAACGACCTCGGCGGCTGGCTCGGCGACCGCGAGGCCGTCGAGGCGGTGGCCGCGGCGCGGGGCAGCGCCGAGCGCCTGGCGGCGCAGCTCGCCGCCGGGATGCCGTTCTTCGACGACCGCGGCTTCTGGAAGCGCGCGCAGATCGCCGCCAACGACCTCTCCCTGGGCGGGGTCGCGGAGCTCGACGACCTCGACCGCCTGACCATCTTCGCCGACAACCTCGTTCCCCACGTCCTGCGCGTGGACGGCGTCCTGCGCTACGACGACGACCTCGCCGCCCGCGTCGACGCCGGCGAGCCGCTCGAGCCCGGCTCGCGCGAGGAGGTCGAGATCCGCGCGTGCGCGGTCCACGCCTGCGAGCTGATCGCGCCGCATCTCGGCGTCGCCCCGCGGCACCTGGACGTCGCCCTCTGGAACCGCGGGCAGGAGCCGCGCTACAAGGCGATCCCCCGCCACCGCACCCGGACCGTGTTCTACTGACGCATGGCGACGATCCGCAGCGGCCGGCCCGAGGACGTGGACGCGGTCCTCGCGCTCTGGCGTGACCAGGCCGCCCCCCACCCGCACCCGGTCGGCGACGCGGACTCGCTCGCCGGCCTGCTCGCGCACGACCGCGACGCGCTCCTCGTCGCCGAGGTCGACGGTCGCGTCACCGGGGCGCTCGTCGCGGCGTGGGACGGCTGGCGGGGCAACATGTACCGCCTGGCCGTCGACCCCGCGCACCGCCGCCGGGGGATCGGGCGCGACCTCGTCCGCGCCGGCGAGCGGCGCCTGGCGGCGCGCGGCGCGCGGCGCATCACCGCGCTCGTCGCCCACGACGACGCGATCGCCCGCGAGCTGTGGTCGGCGGCCGGCTACGAGCCCGATCGCGAGCTGGGCCGCATGTTCCGCAACCTGGACGGCGGCGAGGCGGGCTAGCCGCCGGCGGGGTTGGGGCCCTCGGCGGGGCGGAGGGGGCGGATCTCGGCCTCGGCCGAGGGGTCAGGCGGGGCGCCGGCGGGGCCGGCCAGCTCGGCGAGGGCGCGCTCCAGGGCGCCGATGCGGCTCGCCAGGCCGGTGATGGCATCGGCGATCGGGTCGGGAAGGTGCGCCCAGTCGGCGTCGGGGCCCTCCGGGCGGCGGCCCTCGACGCGCACCGGGTGACCCGGGTTGCCCACCACCGTCGAGTTCGGCGGGACGTCGTGGATCACCACGCTGTTGGCGCCGATCTTGGCGCCGTGGCCGACGGTGATCGGCCCGAGCAGCTTGGCGCCGGACCCGATCGTGACGTTGTCCTGGACGGTGGGATGGCGTTTGCCGGTGGCGAAGCCGGTGCCGCCGAGCGTGACGCCCTGGTAGAGCGTGACGTCGCGGCCGATCTCCGCCGTCTCCCCCACCACCACGCCCATCCCGTGGTCGATGAAGAACCCGTCGCCGATCCGCGCGGCCGGATGGATCTCGATCCCGGTCAGCGCGCGCGACAGGTAGGCGATCGAGCGCGGGGCGAGCGGCACGCCCGCCTCGTGCAGGGCATGGGCGACGCGGTGGGAGAGCAGGGCGTGCACGCCGGGCCAGGAGGCGAGGATCTCGCCCGGCCCCACGCCCCGCGCCGCGGGATCGCGATCGCGCGCCGCGGCGACGTCGCGGCGCAGTTCGCCCGCCACTCGCGCCAGAGCGCCCAGGCCCACCATTGCAAAAGCGTACCTGCCCGGCTACGGCGCGAAGTACGGGGCGGAGACGTAGCGCTCGCCGGAGTCCGGTACGACCACCACGATCCGCTTGCCGCGCATCTCCTCGCGCCCCGCCAGGTCCAGCGCCGCGGCCACCGCCGCGCCCCCGGAGATCCCGGCGAGCACGCCCTCGCGGCGCGCCAGCGCCCGCGCGGTCTCGATCGCCGTCTCGTCGTCCACCGGGACGACCTCGTCGACGACCTCGCGGTTGAGGACCTCGGGCACGAAGCCCGCGCCGATCCCCTGGATGCGGTGCGGCCCCGGCGCGCGGCCGGACAGCACCGCGGAGGCGGCGGGCTCCACCGCGACCACGCGCGTGGCGGCGTCGCGGGCCTTGAGCACCTCGCCCACCCCGGTGATCGTGCCCCCCGTTCCCACCCCGGCCACGAAGGCGTCGACGCGGCCCTCCAGCGCGTCGAGGACCTCGGGCGCCGTGGTGCGGCGGTGGACCTCCGGGTTGGCGGGGTTGGAGAACTGGTCGGGCAGGAAGGCGTCGTCGCCCTGCGCCATCCGCCGCGCCGCCTCCACGGCCTCGTCCATCCCGCCCAGCGACTCGACCTCCTCCACCCGCGCCCCGTACAGGCGAAGCAGCGACGTGCGCTCGCGGCTCATCCCCTGGGGCAGGGTGAGCACCAGCTCGTAGCCCTTGGCCGCGCACACGAAGGCCAGCGCGATGCCGGTGTTGCCGCTGGTCGCCTCGACGATGGTCGTCCGGCCCGGCTCGATGCGCCCCTCGGCCTCGGCCGCCTCGATCATGGCCACACCGATGCGGTCCTTCACGCTGCCGCCGGGGTTGTAGGCCTCCAGCTTGGCGTAGACCTCGGCGTCGTCGGCCCCCATCCGGGTCAGCCGCACCGTCGGGGTGCCGCCGACGTGCTCGGCGATGTTGCTGGGGACGCGCGGCATGGCCGGCCGCCACCATACCCACGGGGACCGGCGCGGCGAACGCGCAAAGCGCGACGGCCCCGCGTCAGGCGAGACGCGGGACCGTTCGCATGCCTGTCGTGCCGACGCCGCGGGCTACGAGCTGGAGCTCTTCTGGCGAAGCAGCTTGGCGCCCTGGACCACGCACTGGCTGAACGGCGTGCCCTTGGTGCCCTCGGCCGCA
>Ga0299907_10002969_pt1 | contig 10704 bp, 13 predicted proteins | sample RVTome_16_FD_198680 | JGI IMG/M metagenome (GOLD analysis project Ga0299907, IMG submission 198680) | Soil microbial communities from uranium-contaminated site in the Upper Colorado River Basin, Wyoming, United States - RVT152D67 (version 2) ... | reverse complement strand
TTCGATGCAATCTTTCTGCTGCCTGGACAATGTAACCACAAGCAGCTAATAATCTTTCCACCTAATTGTCTTATTATGTGTGGATTGCCATCAAACATGACAGCATACAGCACCAAACGCATAGAGTCAGCCGTGAAGTAACGCTTATTCTTCTTCCAACCTTAACGATACAGTTCCGTTGTAGTCCTTATCGATGCGTCGGGTGGGGTAATCAGTCCAAATTCAAGATGCTGAAAGAAGATATCAAAGAACAGCCGTATTTCTAGATATTAGAAATGCTTTATTTGGAGTAATAAAATACTTTCGGGAAATGCTCAATCAAGAGGAAATTTGAAGAATCATCATATCTCTCCCTAGAAGTAACAATCTGATGAATACTGATCCAGATTAACTCAACATTAAGTCTTTGTCATCGAGTTCCACACCAATGTCTTTATCTGCCTCCCTACCAGTGGCTCCCCTCTCATACTCCCCATATTCGGCTTCGTCGTCCTCTGGTCCCTTCCTTCTTTGATTAATTCTAGTGAGGGCTTTTTTCCTTTTTTCGCTAGTACCTGTTTCACGAGTATTTGAAGATATGATTTCGATCAGCTCGGCTTTTTGATCGGTACCGTCAGCATTAACAAGCTTTGGTCTCAAAAGCCTTCCAAGTCTCTGAATAAATTCTCTACCACTCCCGGTCCCGCTAACAATGATTCCGAGTTTTGCATCAGGAACGTCTACTCCTTCATCCAGAACTTTCGATGTAACTATAGCCAAATATCGCCCTTCTCTGAAACCTAACAAGACATCTTTTCTCTCTGATTTGTCCGTTCTGTAAGTTATTGCAGGAATTAGAAACTCATCGGCAATTGCATAGACCAGGCTATTGTGTTGAGTAAAAATTATCGTTTTCACACCCCTATTCTCAGCTAGGATTTTCCTCAATATTTCTAACTTTGATTTGCTATTCAAAGCGATATCCATTGCTTTATTTCGGGCAAGTAATCCTTCGCGGGCCACCCTGTTCTTTGTTGACATCATTATCAACCTTCTAAATGAACCATGGTAATTCATTCTAATTCCCAGTTTCTTAAGATTAAGTTGATATATTCCAAAGTTCTTCTGATATTCATTCTGTTCTTGAGTGGTCAATGCGACATGTATCCTCTTAATTTCGTAAGAGGCAAGATGCTTACTCTTAGCAAGCTCGGTCGGGAGGATCTCAAAGACAACACCGCCACCGACTAATCTTGGAAAGTCTAAATGTAGCTTGTCTTCCCTTTCAATCGTAGCGGTAAGACCTAACCTATATGGAGCCGCTAGTTGTTCTGCTATTGATCTATAACCTGGTGCGGCAAGATGATGAACTTCATCAAATATTACAAAAGAAAATCTATTGCCAAGAGTCGATGCTCTAATGTATGCAGAGTCATAAGTAGCTACAGTTATCGGTTCAATGTCTTCGGATCCACCACCCAGATTTCCGATGGATGTATTTGTAATGTGCTTCGATAATACTTCAGTCCACTGATGCATAAGATCTAAAGTTGGCACCACTACCAACGCTGCAGAGTTAATTCTTTCAATAGATTTGATTCCTAATATCGTCTTGCCTGCTCCTGTTGGAAGTACGATACAGCCTCTCATACCTACTTTTACCCATCTATTCAAAGCCTTTTGCTGATAATCTCTCAACGAAACATCAGTCGTTGTTAAATGCGGAGAGGGGATGAGATCTAGAACCTGGTCGGTGTACTCAATGCCACTTTCACATAGATAATGGATGATATCTGAATAGTTTAATGCCTGTGCTCTAAGAGAATTGGTTCGCGGGTCTTGAGTAGCAAAAGGGATGTGCATTAATCCCTTAATTACGATTGTCCCCCTATCATATAACAAAAACACCATATGGGTCTCCTATTCTTTCTAATAACGTATGTAAACCACGTTAGAGTGCATCAGCAAGTGATACTACAGGGTAGTGCTCTATGTAAATATTTTGGATTTCCAACGATTGAAATATATCATTTTCTTTTTCTTATAACGCTTTTGCATCTTAGCATTTTGGCACCAACCTAGTTAAAGTCCGAGATTGTTCTGTTTACAGATTCCCTATAAAATTCAGTTTCGAAAATAGAATCGTCTCTAGAAGTATTGATTAATGCGTTATCATATTTCTGGAAGAATAATGTTTCTTTCGCAATCTGCTCAACCATTGACGGAAGCGAAGAATTTTCCTTTTTGAAACATGCAGGATTTTTTGTCCTGCCACACAGGTATCTTTCGAGAAGACGTCGCCATAAGTAACGCTGTTAAGAGTCCGGTACTTGGTTTTTCATGTTAGGAGATAACGACGCGCTGTAGACAGAGTTAGACCCATGTTTGTCTTGTCTTCAAGAAGAGGTATCACTGTATCTATAATATTTTGACCGGGAAGAAAACCCCCCTCTTTCTCAAGCCATTCTTCAGTCAGAAGCGGTGGCTTGGATTGATCACTTGAGCGTATCATGCCGCTAACGAAAATCTTGTTCTTATAGGCTTTACCATATTGTAAGATAATATTCATTTCCTTGTTCTTCTATGTAATTACAACAATTAGCTAACATCTCAAGGCTCTAAGGTTAAGCTTTACAGCAGAAAAGAGTAAGGAAGAAGAAACAGTCATGGAAACGGGAGGATTAGTGGATTTTCATTCTGACCGGCGTTTTCATCATTATTCATCCTCTCACCCCGGTCCTTTTTTTGTCCTTCCCCCTGTACTGCTAACTCGTTGCCACCATTTGTCGCTTCGTCAATGGCCTCTTCACCAGATGGCAAAGGCAAAAAAAGTTCAGGGCCAGCGCCAGTACAATTAGCTCCATTTTCACATTGCAACTGACCGTATGCAACATGCTGCTCTGCATCAAGGCTGATTGATATCATTAATGATACTACTATGACGACTGTTAGCAGATAATAGAGCAATACCTCTTTCCTTCTATCACGTAACCCTTCGTTTATTCACTTACTATATTTACGTTGAGAAAGTATCGTAGTAATAAGTCGATCTCGGTCAAAACTGTTATTCATGTTAAATCGTAGCTGACTATCATGGCCTTACCGTTCCTTGGTAAAGACAGATCTTCAGATAGGATGGGATTTGCCTTTCTTCTCTTGTTTTATTCATTTCAAGCAATTTCTATTTCGGAAATCTGTTGACGTTGACGTCATATGAGACGATATGATGCACGGAAACGAGATAATAACCGCAGTAACTGATGCAACCCACTCCCAATTCGTACGTCGAGCATGCACGGAATATTTTAATCTTTTTTCATCTGTTTACCTGCTTTTTCCAGGTTATATAAGTAAATTTGAGAACTGAACTTCTCTACCTTCATAGTGACTTGATGGCTAAATCACACAGACGACTAGTAGGTGAATATTTCTTTCGATAACTTTCCTCATCTCATGCAAGCATCTCAAATTTTATCATGTAAATTAGTTTGGCTGATTATGGACCCATATCGGAGGGTTGTTATCTTCAGTACTTGTTGACTTGTATTGTCTAGCCGACTTAAAATTTGAATAATATTCCGCACTAATTATGAATCTGTGAGCATATTTTCTCTGTATATGTTAAAATTGTAATTTGAGCAAATATTCATGGAAAGGATATAACCTGGTAGCTTGCTGATAATGTCTATCTATTTGGTGGCAGAAGTAGCCGGTTTGGTCGCAGCTCTGATGAATAAAGATCAGGTCACAGTTTATTGTTTTGCGTGAAGTTTCAGAAATTTACTTCCCTTTGAAGTTATATTGTAAGTCCGTTTATAGGGATAGGCAAAAATCCTTTAACTGTGAGCTCATCAAGGTATTCGCTTGCTCGTTCAAAAGGGAGGTAAGTTGAGAACAGGATTTGGGTCTTATTGGAAGTGCCATTGCAAGCCTCTAATATTAAGGCAGTTCTATTTCGGTCATGTTTTATATCAATGTTGGCTAATCTCACACGGTCCTGTTAACTTAGAAAGTGATGTTTTGTGTCTCACGGTCCTATTCTAGCTATCTCTGTGGCGGACAGAGAGGACTCCTTCTCTTGTTTGAATTACGTGACAGCAAGAACTGAGGACTGCTAGGTCAGCAATGAAGCCTGAAGCAAGTAGCGACCTGACCTCATACTTCCATGCATATACATGGCATCTTAGATATCCTATGCAACAATTATTCAACGATCTGGGAATTATTTTGCTATATTTTGTAAGGTTGTATTGTGAAAAATGTTTGCAAGACGAAGGTAACTAAAACTAACTAACTTTAGTTTCGCTGTATGCATTCCAGGTACTGTTAAAATACCCGCCTTTTCTAAATATAGAAGATCTTAACATTTTCTAAAAAGAATCTGTCCATCAAACTTTGAGAAAATAATTATTAACTCATGCCCTTGAAAATTACTCTTATTGTTTCCTTCCATGCTTGTTTATTACCAGATTCACTCATGCCGGGTATATTGCTTATAGATAACCCATTGAAAAGGGAGACAAGACCGGCTGATATAGCTTTAATATCCACATCTTTGGCAAAAAGATCCTTTTCCACTTGCAAAGTTAGATACTCTGTTACTATATCAATTATTCTTAATCTGTGTTCATAAAGCATTCTTTTTAGCTTAGGATTACGTGATGATTCAGCAATTATCTCAAAAAATACTTTATCGAAATCTTGTCCAGTTTCGTTGTGAAAGTTTTCATAAAACTTTTCTGCATTTGATACCAATTCTTCTTTCCTACTCGCCATTAATGTAGATAACTGCTGCTTTAATCTTAGAATATTTGTTTCAGATATAGCATAAAATAATTCTTCTTTACTTCTAAAATAAAGATATAACGTGCCCTTGCTCACCTTAGTAGCCTCCGCTATATCATCCATTCTGGTCTTATCATATCCATACTTTGAGAAAGCAATTAATGCTGATTCCACTATTTTACCTTTAACTTCTATTTTATACTGAGCAGACACTTTTGGACACAAAGTATTTTTTACTCCCTCTTCTTCTCTTTCCTTCTGCTAATTCTAGATTCCTCTTGTGCTTGTTCCATCTGTTGAGGCTTTTCTTCTTGTGGTTCTGCAACTGGTACTTCTGACATAGAAATCTGGTTTTCTGTCACATCAAGTGAGGTAGGCCATGCAACCCCTTCTTCCAACGGTTTATCCAGTCCTCCCGTCGTAGTAATAGGTCCTTCTTCTTTTTCCTCCGACATGCTCTCTTCTTCGTCTTTATCATATTTATCTTAGATATCATCTGATTTTTTATTCGGCTTACGAATAAATAAATCATGTATTAGCGTAGAATCTACTTTAGGAAGAAGCGTTTGATACAATGTTTATAATGCCTAGAAGGCTCTTCTTATCTGCTGTAATCCATTGGTAGACATCTATATTCAGAACTAGCTTTAGTATAATGGTAAAAGAACTAGCTTCAGAAAATTAAGGAGCTGAAGAAGCTGTCTGGAGAAATAGAAATAGATAAAGCATTATTTGGTGGGCATAGGAAAGGAAAACGTGGATGGGTGCTGAAGGTAAAAGCCTAGTATTTGGAATATATCAGAGGAATGGCAAAAAACATGATACACTAATTCCCTTGATAAAACAACATACAAAGAAAGGTTCCTTGTATTATACTGATGATCATACCGCATATGCTTCATTAGATCTAATTGGAAAACATCAGATAATCGCTCATAGAATGGAAGAGTATGTACGCGAAGATACCAGTCATATCAATGGTATTGAAGGATTCTGGAGTTATGCGAAGACATGGTTGTATTCATCTAGATTCCAAGGAAACCCTAAGAAATCAAAAACAACTTTCAACCTGTTAGGCCACTGTCTTTTGGTTTCAGGGGCCTTCAAGGCATATAGGAATTGTGACAACGGATTGATAGTCTGCTCTGTGGTTGACATCTGTCTAATGAATTAATAGGTCCTCACCTGGCAAAAATCAAAGTCCAAATTTAGACTGTTTGTGAGGCACGGAACGCCCTTACGCTATAGTAAGAGGGCGCACTATTGTGATACACGAAGACATTGCCGTAGCGGTGATCAGCAAAGAGGGCGCCGCCGAGTTTTCTAATATTAGAAGGTGTTTTCACCCAGCTCGACGTCTTTGTATCGAAATTTCCAAGATTCTCAACTCTCTATACTGTTCTTCCGTCAAAAGCTCAATGCCCATGGCAGCTGCCATATCAATAGCATTATTTTCTGGTTTAAATGCTTTCCTTGCCTCCTGCCCTTCACGGTCGTAACAAACGTTTCTGCGGCCTTTAGGACTTTCCGCTGAACAATCATAAAAAATATATTCGCCCGTCTTTTTATCGTGACCAACAACATCCGGTTCACCGCCAGTTCTTTCCATTTCATTGATTGACCACAGTCTTTCAGTATTAGCTTCCAGCTTTGCTTGTACTTTTGCCCATTCAAGACCCTTATGGCGGTTCATGTATTTCTCAAAAACGGCTTTCAATGCTCTGAATAGTTCTTCATGTTGTTCTAATGATAACTTCAGAGCAATTGGGATTTTTTAAAATTGATATATTAGTAATGTTATTTTATAGGGTAAACAGATATCATGATATTTTATCAATCAGCTAAAGACAATATTCCATCGTGGAAAGTACAAGGAGGTTGGTGCGACGTCGGTAAACAGAGCATTCCATCTTCCTGTATGTTGCTTCATGTTCCTAGCTATACTAACTTGGATGGTGTTTATGTTTATAAAATACATAGTGGCTACTATGAAAAAACTATACTTGATGGACTAAACATTCTAGAATTGACATACTTTAGAGGGAGCATGTGGAGTGGTGACATACAAGCTAGCATTGCAATCTTCCTGGATAACCAGGCTAATCGAAAGCAATTAGAAGCGCTGCGGACGATCTTTAGCGGAAAGGCAGGTGGATTTAGGAGACAGTTTGCAAAGCTTGTTAGAGATCATCCTGGATTAAATTTTATTTCAACAAGTATTGACGTTGCAGATGATTTTACTTATTGGTCTGCAGAGCTACCTAAAAAGATTGTTACCGAAGTCGAAGCGCTAATTGGACCCCAGACCGTGCCTGGCTATGGATTTCGGGCCATAAGGGAAGTTGAAGGTAAAGCTGCAATGAATACAGTTACAACTATGGGAAGCGGAACCACAGATTTGTTCAATACTTCGGAAGCCTATGGGAGAATTAAAAAGGCTATTTTGGGAAGATACATTACCTTTAAATGGAGCGGACCTTGAAAGCTTTTTCCATCAAGAACATGCTTTTGATGCTAATCTGATCCCTTGTCCATGTAATTAAAGAAAGGGCTACAAAGAAAGCTTTAGATCTCCTAGCGGCAGTATAACTACCTGTTGTTGTTGATACTAAAGCTAAGCAGCAAAGTGTAACCCCAAAAATGTAACCTATGTACGTAAGTACAACACCTACCTATAAATTTACCGGTACCGGACTAATAAATTAATACGCTTTTAGTAAAAAAATGGGATGCTAGAGTGCTAACTGATTTGTCCAGTCAATAATTGTTTGCGTTATTTTATTCCGATCAGATTCACAATGTTGGTTTGACAGCAATCGTACAAGTTCTTGATAAAAGACACAATGGTAGAACCAATGATCACAATCAAACAATTTAATTTCCTTCTTCTTACTATCTATCATATTAAATAATGTTTGCGAAACCTCAGAATATACTAACTTATCTCTTTTCCCATGAAGAATTAAGATAGGTAAATCTACCTTCAAAATCTCCTTTACCCTATTATTTCTAAGACCAATAATATCTACGATAAATCTAAGTGTATAACGAAAGCTGTCCTCTCTGTATTTAACGAGAAGAGAAATCTCTTCACCACCTATTTCTTTTAGCTTGGGAATGACATCTATAAAGGCCATTACCTTTTTTGGTGTTAGTTGTCTTCGCAAAAATAGATAAAGAAAGGACAATGAACTGGGTTCAACGTCACTTCTTTTCTTTATCGTGGGTATACGTAGATACGGTGCCATCAATATTATACCGTCAATAGAGCTCTTGAAGCGGCGTACGTACCAAAGAACAAATGTACATCCTAGACTATGCCCTAAAATGGATATCTTGATCTTACGAGTTTTATAGTCCTGGCTGCTATTTAGGTTCTGATTAATATAAGTGCGATTCCTCCCTGCGATTCCAATATTTTGATTTTCTGTTTTATTCTTAAGTTCTAGTATTACTTCATTTATTGACTCAAGTGAATCATCAAATTGGGTGTCTCCCCTATCTCCGTCAGATTTGCCGTGCCCCAAGAGATCTACAGCATAGACGCGATAACCTTTGCATGATACCCTATTTGCTAAATAAGCAAACAGCTGAGCATCACAGTAAGCACCATGTATACACACCAATATGTTCCTAGAGGTTTCAGACGCATTACTAGGCGGCTCTGGTAAAAATTCGTACACATTTACTTTTCCATGACTAGTTGATATGATTATAATGATTTCTCCTGGTTTCGTCTATTAATTTCTATCTTTGAATTCCATGAATCTCTTGATTCCAATGAATGATTTTAATATGTCGAGACTTAATTTATCACCGGCCTCTATGAAAGATATCTTTACGTTTATTGCCAATTTACAAGCAGAAATGAATCGTCTGCAATGTCAGGCGGAAGAGCTTTCTCCACTTGTTTTTGAATCGATTGAGAAGTGTGGAATATCAGAAGGAATGAAAGTGGTAGATGTTGGATGTGGCACTGGACAAGTAAGCTTCTTAATTTCAAAATTAGTAGGACCAAGAGGTGCAGCAATTGGGATCGATGCAAACCCCACTGCTATAGAATTATGTCGCAATATTGCAACGACGGAAGGAGTCAAAAATGTTAGCTTTATTGTAGGCAACGCGTGCGACATGTCTCGTGAACTTCCGGATAATTCGACTGATATATCGTATTCCAGATTCCTGTTGACGCATTTAAAGGATCCTTTAGCAGCAATAAGAGAAATGATCAGAGTTACAACAAGAGAAGGCATAATAATGATTGAGGATTGCGATCTGACTCACTGGATAGTTGAACCAGATGACAGATCTGTTAATCAATTATGGAAATGGTATTCAAGTCTTATTATGAAGAATGGAGGGGATCCCTCTCTGGGTAGAAAACTTTATCGGATGTTTATCGATCAAGGACTGAATCCTAAGATAGATGTTTATTCGCTGCCAGTAACGAGATATAATCGTAAAATGTGGAATTCCATCATTGAGGTACTTAAGGAGATAGATGAAAATCGAAATGATGATGACATCCTCAATAAGGGAGACAGCGATAATTATAACAGTAATCGAGGATCCGTTGAATCAAAAAGAGGGACGGAAGAAGGTTCATTCGAACTACGTGATCTTCTGGATGGCCTATCAAGCTTTTTACAAGGTGAAACCTCACTTTTTGTGTTTCCTTTAATTTTCAGAGTCTGGGCTCGGAAGACTTGATGTAACTATTGGTTGACACACTTCGCATAAACTCGCCGTCTGCGCTAATATGGCGCACTCGCGCCCATTTACTGTCATGCTTGAATATCTCAGATGTTCCTCTTGCCACTTTGTAACGGCGTCGGTAACCTTTTCATATCCAAGCGGTTTAAGAAAGTCACGCCACCATGCGGTCGGTTTTGCATAATTACATGTTATGAAAAAATCGTGGTCTTTGCCAATTTCCTTGGAGAGATTATGGAATATAGTTAGTACTCGATAGTCGTCTTTTTGTGCCAGTTTCAAACATAACTTGGCATCTTGCATGCAATAGTCAAGTTGTAACCTAGGGTCTAGAATTTCGGCGTCGGCACCTTTGACGTTTTCATATTTCCCTTCCTTAAGGCATGCGGTTGCAACCGCGTCAAGTGTCTCACCACGATACTTCACATTCTCGGCAGCCTCAAAGTCGTAGTGAATAACGAAAGAGAAAGTGGAGAAGTGTGTGTTTTCTCTGTTAGTAAGACTCTGCCGTGCAAATATGTAAATTCGGGTGAAGAAGAATTTCAGTTTGCTTCTAATGCCATTCCAAGTTTGTCTTGATGATTTTTGCATAACAGAAAGTAACGGTCCGGAGAATGAACCAGAGTATGTAACTCTTCCGATTTCCGACATTTCCGAGCAACCCAATCATACAAGCCAGCCGCAGGAAGAAGATCGAATCAGTGATACAAGCCAGCCGCCCAACCAAGAAGATGAGGACGGATGGCTAATTTCCATTTTACTAATTGCTGTTGCGGCTGTGATTGGAATTGTAAGGCGTAAGCGTTTGCTAAACGTTGTTGATGGGGATCATAAGAACGGAAAGCGATATGATAATAGTGAATCGAACTGCCAAGCTCTTTCTTTGTCCAAATTGTCATGCCATAAAATCGCGTAGCAACTCGTAGCCCTGGTCCAACTTCGATTCTCATTTCACGCGAAAGAGCATCTGTTAACTGAACTACAGAAAATTACGCACACTTAAGATATGGGGTACAACCAGCTAATCGCTGTTTAACAATTTTATTAAATTCCTAATTGCCGACTCACTCAATTACATTGAACAAATTACTTGTTCTTGACTGACAGTAATGTGTCAGAATGTTTCCCTAGGGGAGTTGTCAAAATGATGTTAGTCAGGCCTAATGACTATGGTGTTGTTAAGACAAAAATTCGAACTAAATTATCATTCATTCCAAAGTACAAGAG
>Ga0299907_10002968_pt1 | contig 10704 bp, 11 predicted proteins | sample RVTome_16_FD_198680 | JGI IMG/M metagenome (GOLD analysis project Ga0299907, IMG submission 198680) | Soil microbial communities from uranium-contaminated site in the Upper Colorado River Basin, Wyoming, United States - RVT152D67 (version 2) ... | reverse complement strand
ACGGGCACGTCGGCGTGCTCCGCGAGCTCGTCGACGTCTGCCTGCCTGAACGTGCGGATCATGATCCCGTCGAGGTAGCGGGAGAGGACGTGCGCGGTGTCCTTGATCGTCTCGCCGCGCCCCAGCTGGAGGTCGCCGGCTGCGAGATGGAGCCCGACTCCGCCGAGCTGCGCGATTCCCACCTCGAAGCTCACGCGTGTCCGGGTCGAGGGCTTTTGGAAAATCATCCCGAGCGTTCGGCCCTCGAGCGCGGCGTGGGGGATTCGCTCGCGCTGGCGCGCCTTCAAGCGGTCTGCGAGGTCGAGCACCGCTGTGAGCTCCTCGCGCTCCCAGTCGTTGACCCGCAGGAAGTCGCGTCCCTTCAAGTGGGCCGAGATCACAAGCGCCATCTTACGATGTGGCAGACTTGCTATTGACGGACTAAGATTTCCTGCTACCCTATCTGCGAATTCCCGAAGAAGGAGGAGCAGCATGGCACTCGTACGTTGGGAACCGTTCCGTGAGCTCGCCGCCTTGCAGAACGAGATGGGCCGCTGGATGGGCCAGCTCTCCGGCGGGGCGACTCCGGGCAACGGCCAGTCCTCGACGTGGCTCCCGGCCGTCGACGTGTGGGAGACCGAGGAGGAGCTCGTGCTCTCGTTCGACCTCCCCGGCATCGCCGAGGACGAGATCGCGGTCGAGCTCGACGACAACGTCCTCACCGTCAGCGGCCGGCGCGAGCGCACGTCCGACCACTCGAGCGAGCGCTTCTACCGCTTCGAGCGCCGCTTCGGCACCTTCTCGCGGAGCGTGACGCTGCCGGCAGGCGTAAGCGAGGGCGACGTCAAGGCGGACTACACGCACGGCGTCCTCGAGATCCACGTTCCGAAGCCCGAGGAGCAGAAGCCCAAGCGGATCCAGATCGGGTCCCAGGGCGCGATCGAGGGCTCGAGCTCGCGCAGGTAGGCGAGCGGACGCTCACGGAGACGAGGCCGGGACGACCCTCGTCCCGGCCTCGTCGTTCACGATCGCGGCGGCACTCGTGATCAGCGCTTCGCCGCCCGTCTCCGACGCGAACGAGAGGGCGGCCTCCACCTTCGGTCGCATGCTCCCCGCCGGGAGCGACTCCACCAGCGCCTCGTCCCGGCCGACGCGCAGCTCCTCCACCGGCTCCTGTTCTTCCGTCCCGAAGCCGCGGTAGACGGCCGGCACCTGCGTGAGGATGACGAGCCGATCCGCCCCCAGCCCGACGGCGAGGAGCGCGGAGGCATGGTCCTTGTCGATCACGGCGTCGATGCCGTCGTGCCGCCGGTCGCGGCGGACGACGGGGATCCCGCCTCCGCCGGCTGCGACGACCATCGTCCCGCCGTCGAGCAGCCGGCGCACGGCCTCCAGCTCGAGGACCTCGAGCGGGCGCGGCGAGGGTACGGCGCGCCGCCAGCCGCGGCCGGCGTCCTCGCGAAGCGCCCAGCCCCGTTCCAGTTCGAGCTCGCGCGCGCGGTCGGCGTCGTAGAAGGGACCGATGGGTTTCGTCGGGTTCGCGAAGGCCGGGTCGTCCTCGGCCACGAGGACGTGCGTGACGAGGACGACTGCGAGCCGGCCGGCCACAGCCCGGAGCTCCGCGACTATGAGCGTCCCGATCTCGGCCTGCGTCTGCGCGACGGCCACCCACAGCGGGAGCGGGGGTGCCTCGCGAGCGGCCAGCTCTTGGCGCAGGAGCTCGTTGCCGACCTGCGGGCCGTTGCCGTGGGTCAGGACCACGTTCCCCTCGAGGAGCGGCGCGATCGCCCGGAACGTGACCGCCAGGTTGGCTCGGTGCTCCGCCGCCGTGCCGCGCTCGCCCGGCCCGAGCAGGGCGTTGCCCCCGAGCGCGACGACGGTCAGCATCGCGCCGGCCGAGCGAGCTTGTGTTTCACGAGCACAAAGAAGGACAGGGCCTCATTCGCCATTGCTCGGCCCCTTTTTCGCGGGAGTCACCGCCCGCTCCTCTCTCTTACTCGTGGAACACAAGCCCCGCGCGGCGGGGTGCGGCGCACCTCGACGCGCGCGTGTCAGGCGAGCGCGGGCGCCGACTCGAGCAGCCCGCGGCTCTCGAGGATGCCCGCGATCGTCGGCTCGCCGAGCTCTTGGAGCCGGTAGGTGACGCGGAGCGCCGGCTTGTCGATGTCGATGACGCGGCGCAGGTCGATCGGCGTCCCGATGAGGACGAGATCGGCATCCGAGCGCTCGATCGTCTCGCGCAGCTCCTCCATCTGCCGGCGCCCGTAGCCCATGGCGGGCAGCAGCTCCGCGACGTGCGGGTAGGCCTCGAACGTCTTCTGAATGGAGCCGACTGCGAACGGACGCGGGTCGACGAGCTTCTCGGCGCCGTGCTGCTTGGCGGCGAGCGTGGCGGCGCCGTAGGTCATCTCCCCGTGAGTCAGCGTCGGCCCGTCCTCGACGGCGAGCACGCGCTTCCCCCGGATCTCCCCCGCGCGGCCGTCCTCGACGAGGAACGGCGACGCCGCGCGCACGATCTGCGCTGCCGGATTGACCTCGTGGATCGACGCGAGCACCGCCTCGACGCCCGCCGGCGGTGCGGTGTCCATCTTGTTGACGACGCAGACGTCCGCCATGCGCAGGTTCGTCTCGCCCGGGTGGTAGCGAAGCTCGTGCCCGGGCCGGTGCGGGTCGCAGACGACGATGTGGACGTCCGGCCTGATGAAGGGGGTGTCGTTGTTGCCGCCGTCCCAGACGACCACGTCCGCCTCCTCCTCGGCCCGCGCGAGGATGGCGCCGTAGTCGATCCCGGCGAAGACGAGGTTGCCCTCGGCGAGGTGAGGCTCGTACTCCTCCCGCTCCTCGATGGTGCAGTCGGCCGCGTCGAGGTCCTGGTACCGCTCGAAGCGCTGCACCGCCTGCTTCGTCAGGTCGCCGTAGGGCATCGGATGGCGGAGCACCGCGACCCGCTTGCCGGCGTCGCGGAGCACTCCGGCGACGTGGCGCGTCGTCTGGCTCTTTCCCGAGCCCGTGCGGACCGCGCAGACGGCTACGACCGGCTTCTGCGAGCGGAGCATGGTCACGCGAGGGCTGAGGAGCCGGTAGTCGGCCCCCGCCGCCAGCGCGATCGAGCCGACGTGCATGACGTGCTCGTGGGTGACGTCGGAGTAGGAGAACACGACTTCGTCCACGTTCTCTCGGCGCACGAGCGCGGCCAGGTCGTCTTCCGGAACGATCGGGATACCGTCCGGATAACGCTCGCCTGCCAGCTCGGCCGGGTAGACGCGGCCTTCGATGTCGGGAATCTGGGTGGCCGTAAAGGCGACCACTTCGACGTCGTCACGATCCCGGAGGACGACGTTGAAGTTGTGGAAGTCGCGACCGGCGGCGCCGGCGACGACGATGCGCCTCACGCCCTCACCTCGGAGCGGATTCTCTCTGCCACGGCGGACAGATCGAGCTCGGTGCCAGCGACCTCGTCGAGGAGCTCGTCGGCCCGGAGCCGCTGACCCTCGCCCCAGAGCTCACGCAGGAGAGAGCCGGCCTCGCGCCGCGCGAACCAGGCGCTGCCGAACTCCTCCCGCAGGAACCGGCGGAGCTGCGACGAGAGCGACCAGGCCCTCAGGTACGCCGTCGAGTAGAAGCCCGTGTCCACGTCCGCGAGGAAGTCGGCGCCCGCGGGCTCGATCTTGGTCGCGTCCTCGAGCAGCTCGACGTAGCGGGGGCGCATCGCCTCGAGCTCGGACTCACCGTGCAGCTCGAGCTCGTAGAGGAGCTTGGCGGAATAGCGACGCACGAAGTAGAGGAGCTCGACGCCCGCCTCGGCGGCGAAGTCGTCGGGCCGGGCGAAGTCCAGCCGGCGGGCCAGCCAGGCGGGATCGTCGACGAGGGAGTCGAAGAGCATGGCCCAGCCCTCAGTGACCGCGTTGTCCCCGAGGCGGCGTGCCTCGACCGGCAGGTCGGCACGCGTGTGCGCGAAGTGCTCCGCGTGCCCGGCCTCGTGGAAGAACGCGTGCCAGTCGTCCGGCCCGCCGATCGGCTGAATGACGAGCATGACCCGCTCGGGAACCTCGATCGGCGCGCAGAAGGCCCGCGGCGACTTCTGAGGCCGCGACTCGATGTCCAAGTGCACGTTCTGCTGGCCACGGAGGTCGATGCCCAGGCCTCCGAGCGTCCACTCGAGCGCCGGCACCATCCCGTCCGCCGGAAAACCGGCGTCCCATTCGCTCGCGCGGAAGAGCCGAGGCACGTCGAAGCGCTGAGCCTCCTCGAGCCCGACGCCGACCCGCCGCCGGAAGAGAGGGTCGAGCGCCGCCACGAAGAGCTCCTCCGTCTCGTCGAGGAGCCGGCGGCACTGTCCGGCGAGATCGGCGAGCGGGAATCCGAAGCGTTCGTAGAGAGCGCGGTAGGTCTCCGCGCCGAGCCGGCGAGTCTCCTCACGTCGAGTCTCCGCCGCGGTCCGGTAGCGCGCCAGGAGGTGCTCCTCGGCGAGCTCGATCCGCGCCGCGTCGAGTCGCTCGCGCCGCGCCCGCTCCGGCTCGTTCGCAATCGCGGGCTTGAGCATCCTGAAGGGGATCTCCTCGCCGTCCACGTCGGCGGTCAGCGACGCCTCGAGCCCGGCGATCTCCTCGGCCTCGGCACGCGTCAGGTTGCCGAGGTAGCCCTCGCAGGCGAAGCGCCAGAGCTCGACCTCTCCGGCGGAGCCGTCCTCGGCCGCCGCCCTGACCCGCGCGCAGGCGTCGAGCGTCGTCAGGTCGGCGAAGCGCTCGTAGATCGGCTCGAGCTCGAAGGCCTCCTTGTGCCCTGCGAAGTGGAGGTAGTACTCCTCGTCGAGCGCGGCGATGAACCGGTCGGCCTCGTCCCGGTACGCGTCGAGATCGCTCCTCGGAGGGGCGGTGGCCATGCGGTCGCGTATCCTAGCGGCCCGTGCGCGAGATCCAGGTGCAGACGGAGCGGAAGACCCAGCTCGTCAACATCACGGAGCAGGTGCGCGACGTCCTGGAGGACGGAGAGGGTGCCTCTGCAGCGCTCGTCTACGTCCCGCACACGACGGCCGGTGTCACGATCAACGAAAGGATCGATCCCGACCTCCTGGAAGACTTCGAGGAAGCTTTCCAGAAGATCGTCGGCGAGAAGTGGACGTGGCGGCACGTCGACGCCGACGGCCCGAACGCCCCTTCGCACGTGCGTGCCTCGCTCGCGAGCCCGCAGGTCCTGATCCCTGTCGCGGACGGCGACCTCGCCCTCGGCACCTACCAGGGGATCTTCTTCTGCGAGTTCGACGGCCCGCGCTCGCGCAAGGTCTACGTCTCGACCTTGAGCTAGTAGAGGCCGCCGCCGGCGCCGCCGGACTCGAGGCGTTGACGCTCCTCTGCCATGCGCCGCTCGACCTCGAAGCGCTCCTGCTGCGCGCGACGACGCGCGGCCTCGTCCTCGGCCTGCTCCCCCGGGCTCTTCTCGCGCCGCCTCAGCCGTCGCCGAAGTTTCTCGAGCATCTTCGAAGTGTACTCCGCCGCTTCGCTAACGTCCTTCGGCATGGCCGCGCCCGTCTCCCGCGACCAGGAGCTCGAGCTCCGGATCGACTCGCTCGCCTACGGCGGCAACGGCGTCGCACGTCTGAACGGGTTCGTCGTCTTCGTGCAACGCGCCCTCCCGGGCGACACCGTCCGCGCCCGCGTCACGAAGGTGAAGCGGAACCACGCCGAGGCGGTCTCGCTCGAGGTTCTCGAGGCGGGAGCGCCGCGCGTGGAGGCGCCCTGCGAGCATTACCCGGCTTGCGGGGGCTGCCGCTTCCAGGATCTCGCCTACGACGCGCAGCTCGAGGCGAAGGCGCAACAGGTTGCGGATGCGCTCGCGCGCATCGGCGGCCTCGTCGGCTTCCAGCTCGAGCCGGCCGTGCCCGCCGAGTCCGTCTTCCACTACCGGAACAAGCTCGAGTACTCCTTCGCCGAAACCGAAGAGGGCCTGGGGCTCGGCTTCCACCGTGCCGGTCGCTGGGACGAGGTGCTCGACGTCGAGCGCTGCTGGCTCACGACCGACCTCGGGAACGCGATCCGGAACGCCGTCAAGAAGTGGGCCCGCGCCGAGGGCCTCGCGCCGTTCGACCAGGAGCGGCAGGACGGCTACCTGCGCCACCTCGTCGTCCGCGAGGGCCGCAACACCGGCCAGGCGCTCGTCGTGCTCGTGACGGCGCCGGGCCAGCTCGCTACTTCCGAGAGCTTCGTCGAGACGCTGCGCGGGTTTCCCGAGGTGCGTTCGATCTACTGGGCGGTGAACGACACGCCGGCCGAGGTGACGAACCTTCCGGGCAAATTGCTCTGGGGCGAGGAGGCGATCGAGGAGGAGATCCTCGGCCTCCGCGTCCGGGTCCGGCCGAACGCCTTTCTCCAGACGAACACCGCGATGTGCGAGGTGCTCTACCGGCTCGCAGGCGAGTATGCGGCGCTGACGGGCGAGGAGACCGTGTACGACCTCTACTGCGGCACGGGCACGATCGGCCTCGCGCTCGCGCGGGACGCCCTCACGGTCTGGGGCATCGAGTCCTCGGAGGAGTCCGTCGCCTGCGCGGTCGAGAACGCCGAGCTGAACGGCCTCGCGAACGCGGCCTTCTTCGCGGGGGACGTCGGCGCCGATCTCGAGGAGCTCCAGGAGCGCGCCGGCCCGCCCGACGTCGTCGTGGTCGACCCCCCGCGCGCCGGGCTCTCCGGAAAGGCTCTCCGGAGGATCGGCCGCCTCGGGGCGCCGCGGATCGTCTACGTCTCCTGCAACCCGACGACACTCGCCGGGAACGCGAAGGAGCTCGTCTCCGAGTGGGGCTACGGGCTCGAGCGCGCGCGGCCGGTCGACTTGTTCCCGCACACGCCGCACGTGGAGACGGTGGCTCTCTTCAGCCACGCGGCGTGACCGGGCCGCGAGCCCGCGGACCGAGATAGCGAAGGCCGCCGCGGCGAGGTAGGGTGACCGCGGGGCAGGCGTGGGCTTCTCAGGACTCTGCGGCACCGAAGGGCGGAACCACCGAGGCCGGGCTTCCGGGCTCGTCTTCGCCGCGCTCATGGCCGGTGCTCTCGGCCTCTGTCGGGCAGACCCCGCGCAGGGTGAGCCACCGGGCCCGCCGGCCCTCACGGTTCCCGAGAGGATCACGGCTGAGCCGCAAGGCCCGAGCGGCGCCGTGGTCACCTTCGCCGTGCAAGCGACCGACTGGAAAGACCGAGATGTGCCGATCAGGTGCCTTCGGTCGTCCGGCTCGCCCTTTCCGCTCGGCACGACCAGCGTCTCCTGCAGCGCAACCGATCGGCGCGGGAGCACGGCCACCGCCTCCTTTCCGGTGCTGGTCGAGCATCTCTACCGTCCCGCCGAGGGCGCGAAGGCTCGCGCCGGGCGCCGGCTCCGCCTCGCGTGGTACCCCGTCGCCCGCGCCCAGTTCTACAACGTGCAGCTCTGGAGAAGAGCGGCGACCGGATGGAAGAAGATCGCGACCGTCTGGCCCTCGGAGCCCGGCTACCGGCTCCGTCGCAGCTGGCTCTTCGACGGTCGACGCCACCGGCTCGCTCGCGGCCGCTCGTACGTCTGGTTCGTGTGGCCGTGGCTGAAGTCGGGCTACGGCCCGCTCCTCGGCCGGAACTACTTCTCCGTGCCTCGCGCGTAGAGACTCTCGTCGTGGAGCTCGGCGACTGAGATGAGCCGCGAGCTCGCCGCCGTCTTCGACCGCCTCGACACGACCGCCTGCGTCGTGACGACGTCGCACGAAGGCCGTCTCGCCGGCTGCCTGGTCACATACATCACCGGCGCGAGCATCGACCCCGCGCGCCTGCTCGTCCTCACCTCGCACGAGAACCTGACCCACGAGCTCGTGGGGCGGAGCGGCGTGCTCGCCGTCCACCCGCTGGCCCGCGGGCAGGAGGCCTGGGTGCGGCGTTTCGGTCTCCAGTCAGGCCGCGACGTAGACAAGTTCGCCGGGCTCGAGTGGACGTTGGGGGAGACGGGCGCGCCCCTCCTGGCCGCTGCTCCCGGCTACCTGGAGGGCCGCGTGCTCGCGTCGCTCCCGTGCGGCGACCACACGGCGCGTCTGGTCGAGCCCGTCGCCGGCGCGCTCCGCGATCCGGACGCGATCCCCCTCCGCGCGTGGGACGTCTACGAGCGCGGCGAGGACGATCCGCGCTCGCGCTCGCTCTTCCCCTCGTGAGCGGGATCGTCGTGAGCGGGCGGCCTCCTGCTTCGACGTGCCCGCCAGATGAGGTCGGCGTTCACGAGCACGAAGGCGGCGGAGAGGAGCGGCAGCGCCGGCAGGCCGGCGATCTCGGCCGCGACGGCGAGAGCCAGCGTCGCTCCGAAGGACAACGTCATCAGGGCCCACGTGGGCGGCGTGCGCAGCGCGAAGCGGACCGTCGCCGCGAGGAAGAGCGCGAAGAAGAGGACGTCCGGGAGGCCGAGCTGTGCCGAGTTGTGCTCCCCCGGAAGCGGGAAGGCGATCGAGAGGGCGTCGAAGACCTCGGGCTGCTCCTCGACGATCACCTTCGTCGGGCCGCGGAAGACCGAGTAGACGTCGACGGGGACGATGAGCAGGGCGACGAGGAGAATCCAGCTCACTTCCTCGAAGAAGACGAGAAACCACCAGCCGGCGGCGCTCACGGCCGCGAACTTGGTGAAGTTGGCGGCCACGTCGAGACCGAGCGCCTCGAAGGCGACCGCGAGGAGGACGAGAGCGACGACCGCCCGCGCGAGCGCTCTCGCGCTCGCGGTCCGCTGGAGGGGCAGCGCGAGCCACGGGAGTGCGAAGAAGGCGGGGATGAGCCCGAAGCCCAGGAAGGCGACGTCGCCCCAGGTCGAGAGGCCGGGCAGTCTCTCCGAGACCGCGTAGTAGACGGCGAGGACGGTGAGAACCGCTAGTAGGGCGGCAGCTCGGACCACCAGGGGCCGAGCGTCTTGAAGGCCTCCCAGAACGCTCGCTTCGTCTTCTCCTCGTCGAGGGAGGCGTCGATGTCCGGGACGACCAAGGCGTCGATCGTCGGCGTGAACCGCTGGATCTCGCCCTGCCTGTCCTCGAGCTCGTCCGAGAGGGGGAAGCCGACGGCGTTCAGGCACGTGCGGGCATCTTGACCCATGACGACGACGATCTTCGGTTGCACCACGTGGAGCTCGCGCGTCAGCCAGCGGCGTGCATCCTCGTCCTCGACGCCTTCGAACTTGACGACGTTCGTGCCGTAGACGGCCGTCGCGTCCACCTGGAGGCGCTTGATCGACTTGAGAATCGCCTGTCCCGCGCGCCCGAAGAAGGCGACGCCCTCGTGCAGCTCGGCCGTCTGGGGCCGGTGCTTCAGCAGGAAGACGTCCGCCAGCGGCCCGCCGGAGCCGAGCACCGGCACGCGGTCGGAGCCCGCCGCCTGGACGATCTGGTCGCCGAGCTCGTTGATCTCGGCGATCGCCTTCTTCAGGTAGCGGTCGGAGATGTCGTCGGTGGACACTGGCACAGGGGAGCTTCGCCTCTAGTTCGGGAGGGCCTAGCGCACACCTGCCTTCGCCCTCTTCTCCCGCGCCTGCGCGACCCACTTGAGGCCCTGGAGGTAGACGAGCGACTTCGGCCTGCGGACGACCTCGGCGGTCGCAAGGCCGATGAGGAACTCCTCCGGGGTCTCGAATGCGCGCATGCGGACTAGGCCCGTGCCCACGCCCTGGAGGACGTGCGCGTCGGAGCCGGCGCCCATCGTCAAGTTGTACTTGCGGGCGAAACGGAGGGCCTCGTCGTTGAACCCCTCGAAGAGCAGGCGGGCGTTGTAGACCTCGAACACGTCGATCTCCGCGAGGTGGCGGTGCAGCGTCGTCGCGTCGGGGATCGTGTGGAGCCGGTCGAACGGATGCGGCAGGTAGACGATGCCGCCCTGGTCGCGGACGGCCGTGATCGTCTCGCCCATCGTCATCCCGCGCGGGATCTCCTCCCGGAGGAAGAGCCCGATCACCTCGCCCGAGTCCGTCTTCACCTCCTCGCCGGGGATGACGGTGAGGCTGCGGCCGCGCGCCAGCTCGACCGCCTCGTGGGCCCCGGAGAAGACGTTGTGGTCGGTGACGGCGATCGCGCCGAGCCCCTGCTCCTCGGCGTAGTCGAGCAGCTCGGAAACCGGCACGGCGCAGTCGTAGGAGTGCTCGGTGTGGAGGTGGAGGTCGCAGAGGACGAACGGGCGGTCGGCGAGCGGGTCGGCGGCCGCGGACACGGCCCGGCGCTTTCCGAGCACGGAGCGGTAGAGGCCCTCGAGCGCGGCTCCCAGCTGCTCGGCGCTCTGAGCGGGCGCTCCGCTCCGGGCACGCTCGCTGCTCCGCGCGCGCCAGCCTTCGTCCTCGGCGAGCCGGGCGAGCGCGGCGCCGACGAGCTCCGGCTGCTCCGCCGACCCCGGCGGCTCGACGAGCGGGACGCCCGCAGACTGAGCCTCGGCCCGGAGCCGCGCGCTTCCGCGGGCAGCGGGGACGAGCCCGCCCGCCCCCTGGAGCTCGCGGGCCCGCGCTCTCGCGTCGCGAGCCGTGCGGACGACGACCCGCCCACGAAGCGCGCGCGGGACGTAGGGGCGTCCGCTCAGCGGTCGCGTCCGCAGGACGACGAGCTCCCAGCCGGGCAGGTCGCGGACCGCGCGAAGGGCAGCTCTCGTCCGCGGCAGCTCGTCCGGGCGCCACTCGAGCGCGAAGCGGTTACGAGGGGCCGAGGGCTGGAACAGGTCGGTTGCGATGCCGAGCGGGAGCACGGCGTAGTCTCCCGGAAAG